>Ga0209211_10008299_pt1 | contig 14249 bp, 8 predicted proteins | sample RifGroA2_FD_183992 | JGI IMG/M metagenome (GOLD analysis project Ga0209211, IMG submission 183992) | Groundwater microbial communities from Rifle, Colorado, USA - Groundwater A2 (SPAdes) (version 2) | ecosystem: Environmental > Aquatic > Deep subsurface > Groundwater | place: Rifle, Colorado...
AATCATCTTTCGATAAACCTGGTGCGGCAACTTCAATACTGAACTCATTTTTGTTTTCGTTTACATTCACCGATGGAATACTAAACTTTGTTTTGTTTTCGAAAAAGTTCGACATTAAATCTTTTCCAAAAAAATCATCCATTAAATTTGGTAATTGATTTAAGTTTCTGAATGTTGGTAACATAGTTTTGTCCTCCAATATTTTAGTTAAACATTTTTTTCAGCCAAATTTCAAATTGCATACCATCGTACAAAATAAGCCATATTGTCTTAATTAAAATATCAAAACATGCCGTTATGACATGTTGTTTTATAATATAAAAATAATAATTACTTATAAGCCTTTAACAATAAGATTATTAAAGATGAAATAATCATTGAAACAAAAAATATAATTCCAGCCAAAATTAAAGTAGTCGATAAAGAATAAATGTCGTTTATATATCCAAAAAATGGAGCTGTAACTGCAAATATTATTCTGATAAGAAAATTCCTGATTGATAGTATAGTAGCTCTCATTTCCGATGGCGATAAAATATTTATATATTCTTTCAACAATGGTGTTGCAATTCCTCTGAATAAATAAAAAATCCAGATAATAAATAATCCAAAAAAGGAATTTAAAAAACCAGCTAAAATATATGATAACGAGAGAATTATTGCAATTGAAATTATTAAAAATTTATCACCAAATATTTTCTTTATACTCAAAATATAAAAAGATGTAACAGCAACACTTAAATTCAAAATTGTCCAAATAACTCCAAACCAGCTAATCGGAATATTTATATCTTTCATAAATGGCTGAACAAACCAAGCCATAGTTAAAGTTGAACATCCAACAATTGATGAAAAAATTATATTCCATCTTAATTTATTATTTGTAAATAAAGAGTAATTAATTATTTCAAAAATATATTTGTATTTATTTGATATTTTCTTTACTGTCACTGGTTCTGTTAGCATAATAGATGCAGGAATTGCAATAAATGCAACAAATGTTTGAGCATAAAATGGAAATCTTAAACTCGCAGTAGCCAAAAGTCCACCTGTAATTCCAGCAATTGCCTCAGCTAAATTTCCAAATGCAGCAAGTCTGCCTTCATGTTTTACATATAACTCTTGCTTATTTTGATTTGCTAAAGTTTCAAACAATAATGCCGAGTCGGCACCTGAAATAAAACTTTGTCCAATTCCTAGTATTATCTCTGCCAGCATAAAACCCCAGAAATTAAACGAAAAGCAATAAATTAAATAACCCACAAAGCCAATAATACTACCAAAAACAATTGTTTTCTTACGCCCCCATAAATCAGCCATATAACCCGAAGGAATTTCCAACGCAACAATCGAAATTGAGTAAATGCCCTGAAGAACCAAAATGTCCTTCATTTTTAAACCATTTTCATTATAAAATAAAACAATAATTGGCATCACCAACATAAACCATTTTGCTGATTTTATGAGATATAGAAAAAGTATATTTCTTGAATAATTCATTAAGACAAAGAAATATATTTATTGTAATTCAACACATCTAAGGATGTCTTTTTTTTATTTTTTTGCTTTATTTGAACTTATTCAAATAGCTGAATTTTGTGTAACTTTGTTAAAACATTGTGAAAATAAAATATATCTTTGTATTAAGGGAAATTTTAAAATTTAAAATATGAAACTCATAGCATTTGTTATACTGTTGGGAATATGCACATTATCGTATTCGCAAGAAACAGTTCAAATAGATAAAAGAGCAATTAATTACTACTCTGAACAAGAAATAAAAGAAATGCCAGTCTTAAAAATTCTTCAGACTAATTATTTATTCAGAGAATCATTTATTATTCCAGATGAATTTAAACAAACATTAAATTCTGAAAATGTAGATGGTTTTAAATTAGGAGCTTTTAGAAAAGAAAAAGAACGAGTTAAAATAAGTATTGATATTGAAAAAGAAGAAAAACTATCTTCAAATAAATATGTCATTTTACTTTCTTACGAGGAAGTCGATAAAGCTTTAAACGACATTAAAGCTAAAAACCAATAATTATCAATTTTAAAATTGAAATTTATGATTAAGAATTTATTAAAAATTATCGTAATTAGTATATTTTGTCTAGCTAATAATTTGATTTTCGGACAAGTAACTATTTATCAGCAAAATTTTGAGAACGCAGGAAGCATTCCTTCTGGATGGACAAATGAATTTGTAAGTGCATCTGTTTCTTGGACATTTGCTACAGGTGGACAAAGTTCAAATCCTGCCACAGCACATGGAGGAACTTATAATGCAAAATTTTATTCAGGAAATTATAGTGGCGACAAAACAAAACTTGTAACTTCTGCTATTAATTTATCAGGCTACAATAGTTGTCAGCTAAACTTCTGGCATGCACAAGTTAATTGGGTTGGAGATCTTGATACTCTTAGAGTTTACTATAAAACATCTGTAGGTGGAGCATGGACTTTATTAGCAACTTATGGAGCAGAAGCTGCAACATGGTCATTAAGAACAATTAATCTTCCGGTTACAAGTTCAACATTTTATATTGGTTTTGAGGGACATTCAGGTTATGGTTATGGAGTTTGTATTGATGATGTTAGCGTAACTGGTGTTTTGCCAGTAGGTGCAGATACAATATTAGTAAATTCTGCAAATAATGGACTAACATTTAATACCTGTAATGCATATATTTATGATAATGGTGGACCTAGTGGAGATTATACAAACAGTAATAATTATACAATAACTATAGCATCTGATAATGGTGGTTGCGTTAGAGCAATATTACAATCATATAACATTGAATATAATTACGACTTTTTATATTTTTATGATGGGCCCAATACAACATATCCTCAGATTGCCACACGTGTTCATGGATATCCTTTTATGCCAAATACGACTATTAATAAAGAAGGAAGTACATATTATGCTCAATCTGGATATTTAACAATTAAGTTTACCAGTGATGGTGCCACTATTGCATCTGGGTTTAAAATTAAAATAGACTGTCCTCAAAATTGTATCGCACCATCTTGTGTTAATTCTATTCCAGCTTCAGGAAATTGTGAAACTGCTACTCCTATGTGCGATTTTAATGGTTATTGTGGTGGAACAAGCACTGCTTACCCTGCCGATCACGAAGAACTCGAATCAACGACAATTAATCCAAGTGGATTAAATATTTTTTGTGCAGGTATTGAACATAACTCCTGGCTATCTTTTGTTGCAGATTCTACTACTTCTGTATTAGATGTCTGGGTTAAAAACTGTACTAATTCTTATGGTGTACAATTAATGGTTTTTGAAACTGATTGTAGTTTTGGAAACTTTATACCTAAATCCAATTGTTGGACTCCTTATGAGGTAGTCAGCGGTCAAATAGTTGCAAATAACCTAACAGCTGGGGATTCTTATTTAATTATGGTTGATGGTTTTGCCGGCGATTTTTGCGAATATACATTTTCGGCAAGTGCTGGAGTTAATGTTGCAAGTGCCGGAACTGATAAAACTATTTGCGAAGGAGAATATGCATCTATCACTGCATCAGGAGGTACAAGCGTTTCGTGGACTGCAAGTCCTTCTGACCCAAGCTTAAGTGGACAGGAATCGAATATGTCAATTACAGTATCTCCTGGACAAACTACAACTTACACAGCCGAAGTTTGGGGAAGTAATGCACTTTGTTCAGAGCCTGCAGATGTTGTGGTTTTTGTAAATTCAGCAGAAGCAGAATTTACCGGATTAGATAATGCATATTGCAGTAATGCTAGTGCTGTATCGCTTTCAGGAAATTTTGCAAGTGGCGTTTTTAGTGGAACTGGTGTTTCAGGAACAACATTTAATCCTGCATCTGCACTTATAGGAAATAATAATGTAATTTACACTTATAATTATTCAGTTGTAACTGTTTTTTCAGATGATTTTGACCCATCACCATTGGCAGGTTGGGTTCATGGTGGTACAACAACAGTTACCGATTCATGGGCTTGGGGAAAGCCAAAAGGAGGAAATGGTACCAATACAAATACGAACTCTAACCCAGACCCATTAATTGACCACTCTTCTGGAAATGATAATAATGTTTATGGACAAGGATTAAGTGCAAGTACTGGAAACGGTCTCGGAGGTTACTACAATAGTTCATCCGAATGGCTTAAAACTCCTTTTTTTAATTGTACAAATATTTCAAATACTACTTTGAGCTTTTGGAGATGGGCTAATTTTGAACCAAATTACGACCCTGCTTATGTTAAAGTAAGTAATGATAATGTAAATTGGACAACAGTTAATACAGGCGATTTTTATCCTCAAGACGACCATTGGGTTCAAAAGATTTATGATATTTCACAATGGGCTGATGGATATTCGACTGTATATGTTCGATGGAGCGATGCAAATGATGGCTCTCAAACATACTCAGGCTGGAATATTGACGATGTAACTATCACTGGTGTTCAATCGGGAGGAAGTTGTGTAAGTACTGATTTACAAACAACATATATTAATCCTGTTTTATCAGCAACAATTTCAGCAGGAACAGCAATTTCTTGTTATGGAGGAAGTAATGGAACCGCAACTGTTACACCTTCTGGCGGAACTGCTCCATATACTTACTTATGGACTAATGGTCAAACTACAGCAACTGCTACTGGACTGTCTGCCGGAACTCATTATGTAACAATAAATGATTCTTATGGAGTTTGTGCTTCTGTAATTAAAAATATTACAATAAGTCAACCCTCTCAAATTACAATTACTCCATCATCAACCCCATCAACTTGTGGAAATCCCAATGGCTCTGCTTCTGTTTCAGTTTCCGGTGGCACTGGAGCCTTGTCAATTTTATGGAGTACTGGTGCTACAACTGCTACGATATCAAACATACCTTCTGGCAGTTATTCTGTAACTGTTACAGATGCAAATGGTTGTACAAAAACTACTTTAGTAGGCTTTAGCGATACCGGTGCACCTAGTGCAAATATAAATTCATCTACAAATGTGAATTGTTATGGTGCTTCTACTGGTTCTGCTACTGTTACTGTATCTGGCGGTAGTGGGAGTTACACTTATGCATGGTCTGGAAGTTCTTCAACTACTGCAACTGCTTCAAATTTAACAGCTGGTACATATACAGTTACTGTTACAGATGGAAGTTGTACAGCACCTGCTTCTGTAACAATTTCTCAACCCGCAGCTCCTTTATCAGTTACGGTTTCATCACAAACAAATGTTCTTTGTTTTGGCAATTCGACCGGCTCTGCAACTGTTTCGGTTACAGGCGGAACAACTTCTTATTCATATTCTTGGCAAGGTGGTGGCACAACTGCCTCAAAAACAAATCTTTCAGCAGGCATATATACTGTAACTGTTACTGATTCAAAATCATGTCAGGCTACTCAAACTGTAACTATTACCCAACCTGCTAGTGCATTATCTGTATCAATTTCAACAGGAAATATTGCATGTAATGGAGGAACTACAACTGCAACTGCGACTGTTACAGGTGGAACATCGGGTTATTTATATTTATGGAGTAGTAATACAGGATTTCAAACAACTTCAACTGCTTCAAATTTATCTGTAGGAACTTACTCTGTATCAATTCAAGATGCAAATAGTTGCACTGCCACATCATCTGTTACGATAATTCAACCAACAGCTATTTCGGTTTCATCAACTGTAACTATTACAGATGTTGTTTGTTATGGACAAAGCAATGGAGCAATTAATATTGCACCTACAGGAGGAAATCAACCATATACTTATGTATGGGTTGGACCAAATAGTTATTCAGCTACTACTGAAGATATTTCAGGAACAGTAGCTGGTAGTTATAACCTAACTGTAACGGATGCAAATGGTTGTAAATCGTATAATGGTTTTACAGTTTCGCAACCAAATCAATTAGATGTTGTTCTTACTGGGTCTAGTGTTTCATGTAGTGGCGGAAGTACCGATATTAACTCTTCTGTTTCAGGTGGAACATCTCCTTATACATATTTATGGGCAGGAGGTCAAACTTCGGCATCGTTAACTAATGTCAGCTCAGGAACATATACATTAACAGCTACAGATGCAAATAATTGTAAGTCAAATTCAAGTATAACAATTACACAACCTGCTCCTTTAACTGTTACATTATCGGGAAATAATGTAAGTTGTAATGGAGGAAAAACTGACATAACAACTTCTGTAACTGGTGGGTCAACACCATACACATATATTTGGAATAATGGACAAACAACATCATCGCTTAACAATGTTACTGCTGGAACTTATAGTGTTACAATTCAAGATAGCTTTAATTGCTCTGAAATAAGCAGTATTACTATAACTCAACCAAGTTTAGCTACAATAAGTTATACTTCAAATAATGTTAATTGTTTTGGCGAAAGTAATGGTTCTATAAATATTTCTGTTTCTGGCGGAACACCATCTTATACATTTAGCTGGAGTAATGGAAGTTCTATTCAAAACCAAACTAATTTAATTGCTGGAACTTATTCTATAAGCGTTACAGACAATAATTCATGTATTTATGATACAATAATAATTATTACTCAACCATCGCAACTCACTGCAAATGTTACAGGTAATAATGTAACTTGCAACGGAGGAACAACATCAGCTTCTGTTTCAGTTTCTGGAGGTACAAATCCTTATACTTATAATTGGAGCAATAATCAATATTCAAACACAATTAGTAATATCTCAGCAGGAACATACACAGTTACAGTTACTGATAATCATAACTGCGTGGTTTCCAAAACTATTACAATTACAGAACCTTCGGCAATTGTATTAACTCCTTCAGTAACTAATAGTTCATGTGGAAATAGCGATGGTAGTGCGAGTGTAAGCGTTACAGGTGGTGCTGGTTCTTATAGTTATTCTTGGTCAACAGGAGGAACTTTAAATTCAATTACAGGGTTATTATCAGGAACTTATGGTGTAACAGTAACCGATAATGCTTCTTGTACTGCAACATCTACACTAATTGTTAATGATGATGGTGCTCCAAGCGTTACTATTGGAAGCATAGTTCATGTAAATTGCTTTAATAATTCAAATGGCTCTGCAATTGCTACTGCTACCGGAGGTACTACGCCTTACATATACTCATGGTCAAATGGAAATTCAACTAATTCTATATCAGGAGTTGCAGGAAATGAATATAGCATTACTATTACTGATGCTAATAATTGTAAAGCAAATGCAACAGTTACTATTAATGAACCTGCAAATCTTCTTGCAACCGAAGATATTACTGCATTATCTCCAAATGCTTACACTGTTACAATTATTGATGATAATGGTTGTCAAACAACTGCAACTGCTATAACCAGTGAACCAAATCAAATAGCTATAAATAGTAGTATTAGCAATATTACTTGTAATGGTTTGAGTGATGGAACTATTAACTTAACTGTTACTGGTGGGTCAAGTCCTTATACATATTTCTGGTCAAATGGGGGTGCTTCGGCTTCGCTCAGCAACCTAAGTGCTGGAACTTATGCTGTTACAATTAATGATTTTAATAATTGTCAAAACAATACTTCAATTACAATTACTCAACCTGACTTATTAAGCTATACATCAATTAGCTCAAATGTTTCTTGCTTTAGTGGTTCTGATGGAAGTATAAATTTATCGGTAAGTGGAGGAACTACACCATATTCTTATTCATGGAGTCCGGCTATAAGCAACTCATCGTCAGCAACGGGGCTTTACGAAGGAACATATTTATTTACTGTAACAGATAATAATAATTGCAGTAATACCGGAACAAAAACAATTACGCAACCCCAAATTTTAACCTCTTCGATAACTCCAACCAATATTACTTGTAATAGCTTATCAAACGGAAGCATAAATATTACTGTTACTGGCGGAACAACACCTTATTCTTACTATTGGTCAAACGGAGCTACTACTCAAAATATTTCATCACTTTCAGTTGGTAGTTATAGCGTTACAGTAACCGATAATAAATTATGCACATCGGTTGTTTCGTCTAATATTACACAGCCAAATGCTTTGACAAACAGTAATACATCTCAAAATGTTAGTTGCTTTGGAAAATCTGATGGTTCAATCGACCTTAGTGTTAATGGAGGAACAACACCATATACATACATTTGGTCGAATGGACAAACAACACAAGATATAAGTAGTATTTCTGCAAATACTTATTCAGTAACTATTTATGATGCAAATAATTGTATTTCTAATTTATCAGTATCTGTTACTCAACCAAATTCAATTTCTTATTCTGTGGCAAAAACAAATATTACATGTTATGGCTACAGTAATGGAGCAATAGATTTAACTATAAACGGCGGAACTTCTCCATTCAGTTATATCTGGACAGGAGGCGAAACTACACAAGATATTTCTGATATAGCTTCAGGCTCTTATGCAGTAACTGTAACAGATGCAAATAATTGCGATTTAACAGCTTCGGTTTCAATTTCAGAACCTGCACAAATTGTTACAAGTATAGTTGGAAACGATGTAACTTGTAATGGATTATCAAACGGAAACATAAATTTAACAGTTTCGGGGGGATTAATGCCATATTATTATTCGTGGAATTATGGACAAGTAAGTCAAGATTTATTTAATATTGACGGAGGAACTTACGAAGTAACAATAACTGATAGTTATAATTGTTCAAAAATCGAAAGTTACACAATATATGAGCCCGGAGCAATTGTACTTTCATCAACATCAACCAATGTTAACTGCTATCAAGGTAATGACGGAACTGCAAACATAAACGTTACCGGCGGATTACCTGCTTACACATTTACTTGGTCAAACGGATATGCCGGAGCTAATGCTACAAAATTAACATCAGGAACTTATACAATAACTGTAACAGATTCTAATGGTTGCGAAGAAATTACATCATTAACTATTACCGAACCAACCTTATTAGCAACTTTTATAGCAACATCAAATGTTAGTTGTTATGGTTTTAATAACGGCTCTGCTGCTGTTAATACTGTTGGAGGAACAACTCCTTATTCTTTTATTTGGAATAATGGAAATAATCAATCTGAGATATTTTCACTTTCTCCAGGTGATTATACTGTAACTGTGTCTGATGCTAATAATTGCTCTAAAAAAGATTCTATTACAATTTCACAACCAAATGCTCAATTATTAGTTGAAATTAATGATTATTCTACTGTTATTTGTTACGGTGCATCAAACGGTCATGCAATGGCAGTTGTATCAGGTGGTACTCAACCTTATACTTATAATTGGGACGATGCTGCAAATCAAAAAGATTCATTAGCAAATAATCTTCTTCCAGGAACTTACAATGTTACTGTAACTGATACGAATTCTTGTTTAGATACAATTGCTTCTGTTACAATTTCAGAGGCAGGAGAAATTAAATATAATTACATTTCAACTCAAACTTCTTGTAATGGAAGTAAAGATGGTAGCATAAGCGTAAGTGTTTCAGGAGTTGAAAAACCATATAAATTTACATGGAATACTAATCCTGTTAAAACTGATTCTATTATTACAAATTTGGCTTATGGAACTTATATTCTGACTATTTCTGACAAATATAACTGCTTAGCAATCGACACAATTACAGTATTGAAGCCTGATAATACCTGTCTTGAAATTCCAACATGTTTCACACCTAATGGAGATGGTGTAAATGATAAATTTGAAATCAAATATTCAGAACTTTATCCAGATATTCATGTTGAAATTTATAACCGATGGGGAATTATGATGTTTAAATCAGATGGTTATTTAGAAATGTGGGATGGAACTTATAATGGAAAAGAAGCAACTTTATCGTCGTATGTATATATAATTACATTAGGTGATGGTTCTGATCCTATTACGGGTTCTGTAAGTATAGTAAAATAATATTTTTTAACTGATGAGAAAAATTGGTATTCTTTTCAGCCTATTATTATTATTATTTATAATATATTCTTGTAAAAAAGATAAATCAACAGTTATTGAAACGCCACCTCCTTTCATTAACAAAGTCTTTCCATTAAATAATGATATTCATGTTAGTCATTCTATTGAAGAAATTACATGGGATGATAATATATCAGAAAATATAAGAATTGAATTGTTTTATGATGATATGTTTCTTGGAATTATTGTTAATTCAACAGAAAGCGATGGACTGTTTGAGTGGGATGTTAATGATACAATTAAGACCTCCAAAAATTATTCAATTAAAATAATAAGTACTAATAATGAAAGTTTATTTGCTTTTAGCGAATTTACTTTTACAGTAGGCTATGTTTACGATGATGTTAATAGACCATATGTTAAAATTAAATATCCAAATGGTGGAGAGACATTACACCTAGATCAATCATTTGGAATTCAATGGGAAGACAATTTATCTGGCAAGGTAAAAATTCTTTTACTTTATAATGGATATGAAGTAGGAGAAATTGCTGGATCTGGAACATATAATAACTATTTTAATATTGTAATTCCTTCATCAATTTTTTATTCAGGGAATAGATACAAAATTAGAATTTGTTCATCTTATGATTATAGTATTGGTGATAATAGTAATGGAAACTTTACACTACTTGATTAATTATAATATTATCATTTACTTTCCGTTATATTTTAAAATTCAATAAAAATACTTTATAAATATCCAAAACTTTAAAAATGAAAAAAATCATATTTTTATTATTGCTCTTTACTACAACTCTTATCTCTTGCGAATATAAAGAAGTACAAATTGGAGATATTGAAGGTGTCAAAGTAGTAGAAATGACAAAATCTAAAGTTACTTTGGAGCTTATGATTCCAATCAATAACCCAAATAATACAAAATTTAAAGTAACAAATATTGACCTTGATATTAATCTAAATGGAACAGATTTAGGGAAAGTGAAAGAACTTAAAAACATAAAAATTCCTGCAAATTCAAATGAAACTCATTCTTTTCTTGTTGAAGTTGAATTCTCTAAAATACTTGCTGGAGGGCTTAACATATTGGGTTCATTAATGAATAAAGGAAAAACAAAAGTAAAATTAAAAGGCAAAATCCATGTCAAATCATTTATGCTTGGAAAAACCATTGACGTAAACATCGACAAGCCAATTAAAATGCTTGACTTAGGAAATTTTAAATTATAATCAAACCCACAATTCAGAATATTACTCTCAATAATATCATTTTTTGTTTAGTCAATTTCCTATTGTTTTACTAGGCATAATAAATAAATTTGCATTTTAATTTGAACCAATTTATCAAATGTTAATAAGAATACATCCAGATAATCCTAATGAACGAGAGATTAATAAAGTTGTAGATATTTTAAAAAGCGGAGGAGTAATTATTTACCCAACTGATACGGTTTACGGTCTTGGTTGCGATATTAATAATCCGAAAGCTGTTGAACGAATAGCCAGAATTAAAGGCGTAAAACTTGAAAAAGCAAATTTTTCATTTATTTGCCATGATTTAAGTCATTTATCAGATTTCACAAAACCATTAAACAACGAAATCTATAAATTAATGAAACGAAATCTTCCAGGTCCTTTTACATTTATCCTTGAGGCTAATAATAACGTTCCAAAATTATTTAAAAGCAAGAAGAAAACTGTTGGTATAAGAATCCCATCTCATAATATTCCTAGAATGATTGTACAAGAATTGGGAAACCCAATTATGAGTACATCAATTCATGATACTGACGAAATTATTGAATACACAACTGACCCTGAGCTGATTCACGAACGTTACGAAAATTTAGTTGACGCTGTTATTGATGGAGGATATGGAAACAATGTTCCCTCTACTGTTGTTGATTGTACTGGAAACGAATATGAAATTATCAGACAAGGAATTGGGGAGTTAGAGTATTAGTTTTTTGAAGTTTGAAGTTCATGGTTAAATTGATATATTGTTCTTTCTATGTGATTTCTATGTAACTATGTGTCTATGTGGTAAAATTAAATTGTAAATCGTACCTGTTTCATGGGAAATATTAATATCAGAGATTTCAAAAACGAAGATTATTCTCAAATCATAGATTTGTGGGAAAAAACTGACTTGAGTAATCCACAACGTGGCGATAATCTTGAAATTATCAACAAAACTATATCAATTGGAGGAAAGTTTTTAGTTCTCGAATTAACCGATACAAATCAAATAATTGGAACTTCTTGGATTACTAACGATGGCAGAAGACTTTATTTGCATCATTTTGGTATTCATCCCGATTTTCAAGGAATGAAATATTCAATTCCACTTTTACAAGCATCTTTAGAATATGCGAAAGAAAAAAAGCTTCAAATAAAACTAGAAGTTCATAAAAATAACTTAAAAGCTTTGAACCTATACAAAAAACATTCATTCAAATACTTGGGCGATTATGAAGTGTATATTATTAGAGATGTGGAGAAGATAGACGTTTGAAGTTAGAGGTTTGAGGTTAGAGGTTTGAGGTTTGAGGTTAGAGGTTTGAAGTTTGAAGTTTGGAACTTAGGACTTTGAGCTTGGAATTTGGAGCTTGGAATTTGGAACTTGGAACTTGGAACTTGGAACTTGGAATTTGGAACTTGGAATTTGGAATTTGGAATTTGGAATTTGGTGTGCCTTTGCGGTGTTATAGCAAAAAAACTAAACACTCTTCAGTTTTTCAATCGAATCAACAATATTTCCAGAACCAAAAATTGTATTTCCAGCAACCAGAATATCAACTCCAGCATCAATTAACTGACGAGCATTTGAAAAATCAACTCCTCCATCAACTTCAATCAATGCTTTTGAATTTCGCTTAATTATTAAATTTTTGAGTTGTTCAATCTTCTTTAAAGAGTTTGGGATAAATTTTTGTCCGCCAAAACCCGGATTAACCGACATAATTAAAATTAAATCAGCTATATCTACAATATCATCAAGCAAATTTACCGAAGAATGTGGATTTATCGAAACTCCTGCTTTTGCTCCATAAGATTTAATTTCATTCAAAGTTCTATCTAAATGATTACAAGCTTCGTAATGAACAGTCAAAATCTCTGCTCCTTCGTCAACAAATCTCTTAATATATCTTTCTGGTTGAACAATCATTAAATGCACATCAAGTGGCTTTTTAGAAAGCTTTTTGATAAATTTTAAAATTGGAAAACCAAATGAAATATTCGGAACAAATACTCCGTCCATAACATCAATATGAAACCAATCTGCATGACTATTATTTAACAGATTTATATCTTTTTCTAAATTGCCAAAATTGGCAGAAAGTAACGATGGTGAAACTAAATGTGACATTTATAATGTAATATTTAATATTTAATATTTATAATTAGTGCATCTAAGAAAACGGTGTATTTTTAGAAATACCAAATTACAACCGAGCTTGCGAGCTCAACGAAGTTAATTTTCAAAAATCAAATAAATCTCAAATTACAATTGCCTAAAATTCAAACGGTTTTGAAAATTGGGATTTTGAGAATTGGAATTTATTTGACATTTGTTTTTTGTTTTTTGGAGTTTTCTTACTAACACTAATTAGATATTTGTATTCTCTAACCTAAATATTTTTTTAAAATTTTACTTCTTGATATTTGCTTTAATCTATTAATTGCTTTCTCTTTAATTTGCCTAACACGCTCACGAGTTAAATCAAATTTTGCACCTATTTCTTCCAAAGTATGTGCATGAACACCATTTAAACCGTAATAGAACCGAATTACATCTGCTTCACGCTGTGCCAAAGTTGATAAAGATCTCTCTATTTCAGCTCTTAGTGATTCGCTTAATAATTTAATATCAGGACTAACAGCATTATCGTCTTGAATTAAATCGTACATGCTTCCTTCATCATCGTGATTTATTGGAGCATCCATAGATAAATGTCTTGAAACAGTTCCCATTGCAGTCATTACCTCCTGATTATTTATTTCAAGGGCAGTAGCAATTTCATCAGTAGTAGGCTCTCTTTCAAACTCTTGCTCAAGTTTAGAAAAAGTTTTATTAATTTTATTAATCGAACCAATTTTATTTAAAGGCAATCGTACTATTCGTGCTTGTTCGGCTAAAGACTGAAGTATTGATTGGCGAATCCACCAAACGGCATACGAAATAAATTTGAATCCTCTAGTTTCATCAAATCTCTGAGCAGCTTTAATAAGTCCTAAATTTCCTTCATTAATTAAATCCTGTAATGTAAGTCCCTGATTTTGGTATTGTTTAGCCACCGAAACAACAAATCGAAGGTTAGCT
>Ga0209211_10008300_pt1 | contig 14249 bp, 12 predicted proteins | sample RifGroA2_FD_183992 | JGI IMG/M metagenome (GOLD analysis project Ga0209211, IMG submission 183992) | Groundwater microbial communities from Rifle, Colorado, USA - Groundwater A2 (SPAdes) (version 2) | ecosystem: Environmental > Aquatic > Deep subsurface > Groundwater | place: Rifle, Colorado...
TCGACCCGCGAGCGCACGCTGGAAACGGTGATGGAGATCGCGACCGAGGGCTACTGTGCCGCGCCGCACCTGTCCTGCATCGGTTCCACGCGTGCGGGTATCCGCGAGATGCTGGGCATTTTCATCGAGCGCGGCATCCGCCGCATCGTCGCCCTGCGCGGCGATCTGCCCTCGGGCATGGCCGATGCCGGCGAATTCCGCTATGCCAATGAGCTGGTGGCGTTCATCCGGGCCGAAACCGGCGCGCGCTTCCACATCGAGGTGGCGGCCTATCCCGAATGGCACCCGCAGGCCAAGTGTCCGCGCGAGGATTTGCTGAACTTCAAGCGCAAGGTCGATGCCGGCGCCGATTCTGCGATCACCCAGTATTTCTACAACGCCGACGCCTACGAGCATTTCGTCGATGAGGCGCGTGCGCTCGGGGTGACTGTCCCCATTGTCCCGGGCATCATGCCGATCGGCAGTTTCTCGAAACTGGCGCGGTTTTCCGACGCCTGCGGGGCCGAGATCCCGCGCTGGATGCGGCGCAAGTTCGAATGCTTCGGCGACGACGCGGAATCGATCCGGGCCTTCGGCCTGGATGTGGTGACCGAGCTCTGCCAGCGCCTGATCGAACGCGGCGCGCCGGGCCTGCACTTCTATTCCATGAACCAGGCGGGGCTGACGCTGGAGTTGTGCCGCCGCCTCGGACTCGGCGCCGCGCGCTGATCCTGCGCGAGCGCCCGAAAGTTCCTTAGGCGCGCACCGCGAGCAAGTGCCGCAGGGCCGCCCGCAGGCGGCCCGGCGGTACCGGCTCCTTGAGCAGCGCGAAGCCGGCCCGACGCGCCGCGGTCTGGGCTTCGTCGCTGACGTCGGCGCTGATCAGCAGCACGGCCATGTGCCCGAATTCGCGCTGCAGTTCCTGCGCCAGTCCGATCCCGCTGACCAGGCCCGGCAGGCGAATATTGCAGATCGCCACGTCGGGCGGGGCGTCGCTCTCGTGGCACCGGTGCAGGGCTTCCTCGCGGTCCGCCGCCAGCAGCACCCGGCCGCCCCAGTTGATGATCGCCTGCTCCATGCCGGCGCTGACCAGCGCGTCGCTCTCCACCACCAGAACCGTGCCCGAGAGACTGGCGGAATCGGGCAGATACATGGGCGGTGGCGCTTCGCCCACTGCTGCATTGTCGGACGCCTCTTGCGCTGCCATGGGCAACTCGATCCAGAACACCGAACCTCGCCCCGGTCGCGAACGAACCCCCATCTGGATCGACAGCAGGTTGGCAAGACGGCGGCAGATGGCCAGACCCAGACCCAGGCCTTTGGCGTGGTCACGCTCGGAGTTCCCCAGCTGCACGTAGTCCTCGAAGATTTCCTCGCGCGCATGTTCGGGAATTCCCTCGCCGGTATCCCAGACTTCCACCAGGGCCATGTCGCCGCGGTGACGACAGCTCACCAGCACGCCGCCCGCCCGCGTGTAGCGCAGGGCATTGCCGACCAGGTTGAGCAGGATGCGCTCGACGATCTTCTGGTCGCTGCGCACCCATGCCTGCGTCGGCCGCACCTTGAGTTGCAGGCCCTTCTGTTCCGCCAGCAGGGAAAGATCGTTGGCCAGGCGATCGAGTACCTGGCCCAGCGGGAAGCTGCCTATCTTGGGCACCAGGCCGTCGCCATCCAGCCGCGAAATATCGAGGATGGCGTCCAGCAGGTTTTGCAGCGTATCCACCGCCGACTGGATATGCGCGACCAGCTTCGGTTCATGTTTGGCCGCCTTCGACTGGGCCAGTCCGGAAACGAAGAGTCCGAGCGCGTGCAGGGGCTGCCGCAGATCGTGGCTGGCGGAGGCGAGGAAGTGCGACTTGGCGACGGTGGCATGTTCCGCCGCTTCCTTCTCCCGCATCAGGCCCAGGGTGGCCTCGGCGACCCGCGTACGCAGGTCTTCCTGGGTCAGGCCGATGCGTTCGGCCATGTCGTTGATGCCGGCCGCCAGGGGCTGCAGGGTGCCGGACGATGCGGTTACCATGCGCGCCGTAAGGTCGCCCTCGCCGATCCGCGCCACCACCTCGTTGGCCTCCAGCAACGGATCGGTCACCCCGCGGGCGATCCGTTGCGCCAGCCAGCCGCCGAGCGCCGCGCCGAGCACGGCGATGAGGACGCCGGCGGCAATCAGCCGCTCGCTCTTGCCGGCAACCTCGCGCAGCGACAATTCGACCAGGACGTGGCCGACGACCTTCGATTCGGCGGCACGCGCGACTTCCCCGCCGCCGTAGATATCGTCCACCGGCAGGCTGCTGCGCGTCACCGGTTCGACGAACAGCAGCACGTCCGGCCCCAGGCGGTAACCCTCCGTGCGGGCAAGCTCGGGCCAGGAGGAAGGGTTCAGGTCGCCGCTGCGCGCAATGACCACGCCGTCTGCGTCGATGATCGCCGCGCCGCGCGCATCGGGATCGATGCGCAGCGCCGAGTCGGTCAGGGCCGAGAGGCTGGCGCGCTGGCCGGAAAATATGCCGTACTCGGCGGCAGTCGACATCTGGCGGGAAATCGCCGCGCCGCGGGTACGCAGTCCCTGTTCGAGATTGTCGATCGCATGCAGCAGGAAAACGACCGTCAGCAGCACCGCCACCAGCGTCGCCGGCAACAGGGCGAGCAGCAGCATGCGCGTACGCAGTGTCATGTTCATGGCCGATCCCTCTGCCGCAATTGTTCCATAAGCTGTGCCTCATCCAGCGCAAGCCCCAGCGAACGGGCCACGTCCCGATTGATTGTCACGACGAACTCGCGCGCTCCCTGCGGCGGCGGCAAGGACTTGCCCGCCAGCGCCTGGCGCAGTAGTTCAGCACCGCGGACGCCGACCTGGGACGGCGTCGAATACAAGGCAAGCAAGGCGCCGGCCTTGGCATAGGCGGGAGAAAAACCGACCAGCGGCACGTGCCGACGATAGGCCGCGGTAAGGATATTGGCCGCCGTCTGGCTGTTGAACACAGTCGGATCGGGCAGCGCCAGCAGCACCTCGACTTCGGCCAACAGGGATTGCAGGGCCGCGAACAGGCCGTCCTGCCCCACCAGCGAAGTAGCGAGCTGCATGCCGCGCTTCTTGGCCGCTTTCTCCAGGCCGGGGCCATGCGTCTTGGATTCACCGCCGACGAGTATCCCGACATTGCGCACCGCCGGCAACGCCAGCCGGATCAACTCCAACTGGCGCGCCGGCGGCTGGTCGAGAAATACCGCCGACAGGGAGCCACCGCGCAAGCGGGCCGGCTCTGCAATCCGCTCGAAGGCGAGACGCGGCACCAGGATGGCCAACAAGGGCGGCGGCGTGGTATCTGCGGCAAACCTTTCCTGCATACCGCGATGCGCCGCGGTGCCGACGGCGATCACCCACTGCGGCTCCGGCAGCACGCTGCCGAACTGGCTCCAGTGCGCCACGCGCCATTCGAACCGCCCCGGCTGCGCCTGCTCGACGCTCGCGCGCAGGGCCTCGGCCGCCTCGGCATGGGCGCCGCCCGTCTCCGACAAGGCCACCCAGATCGATGTCGACGCCGCCGCTGCCGACCCATATGTCATTAGATATAGGCAGGCGAGGGCGAGAATGAAGCGCAGACGCCGGCTCATCGTCTAGAAATCCAGTCGCAGAGTGGCGAAGGCACGGCGATCGAAACGCTGGTTCATCTTGTATATCTGATGCCCCCCGTTGATCGCCTGCACCGTCACGCTCGCCTCGCCCCGCGTCGCGCCCACGGCGAATCGCCTCGCCAGACGAACATCGAGACGACGCGGCGTATTGATCAATTGACCTCCGCCTGCCCATTTGAACGGAGTCGTTGCGGTCGATATCGCGCTGAACTCCATGTCGCCCGGCAGTTGTTGCAACCATGTCAGTGCTGTGTTTCGATCCGGTGCCTCGCGCTCCTCGGAGACATCCCCGGAAGCGACGCGTGTATGCGCCTCGGCCAGCATCAGCCGGGTGGAAGCAAACGGGCGCCAGTCGAACTGGTATTCGAATCCATGAATATGAGGACCCGGACGATTCACAGCGTCATTGACGGACGCAAAGGCTCCGATTCGGCGGGACTGGAAATGGATTCGATTATTTATGCGCTCCACAAACGCGCGGGCATCAACCGACAGGTTGATCTCCCGAAACCGACCCAGATAGCCCAGTTCATTGGTGATGAGGGTCTCGGGCTTGACCGCGCCAGACGCATAGAACGTCCAGGCGACCTGTGTCGCCGGTGCGGCCAGCCAATACAGACGGGCATCTCCGCGCAACTCAAAGAATGTCGGCGCACGCTGCGACTTGGTGACGCCGAAGCGCACCGTGTGATCCGGGAGAATGTGAAAATTCGCCGTCAAGCGCGGCGAAAAGGAACTACCGGTATAGCTGTGTCCCTCATACATTCCGCCCGCCTGCAACAGCCACTGCCGGTGCGGCCGCCACTCGACGCTGCCGAACCCGCGCCATTGGTGCAGGGATATCCTCTCCGCGGTATAGAAAACAGGCGCCGAGCTTGCGGACTCGTAGCGCCATTCACCACCCCATACCATGCGCAGGGCGCTATTCGGTCTCAGCGAATGCTGAAGGCCCACTTCGGTACGCTGCCCCTCGCCACCGCTATCCGCAACGGCTGAAATGGCCCCGTCTTTAGCTATGTACCGGTCTCGGGGCCGGTCCAGTTCGTGGATGAAGTGCAACTGGAACATCTCGTCGGCCGCGAGTGTTCTCTGCCATCGCAATTGCAGATGAGCGTCCAGATTGCCCACGGTGCGGAAGGGATTGGTGCCGGTACCCTCGCCCTCGCCCCGCCAAGTTTCGCCGGCGCCGAGGTGAAGCATGATCTCGTCGCTGGTCGTCGGCACGAAATCGGCCCGGAGTTGAAGCCGGGAGATATGGCTGTCGTCATATCCGCCTCCGAAACCGGAATCGACCCTGCGCGCCCCGGTCAGACGAAAACTCGCCTTCTCGTCGCCCCAGCCGACCCGGATCGCGTTGTCGTTGATACCGTTCTCGCCCCCGGTTGCAGACAGCATGGCTCCATGTGTGTCGGCCGCATTGCTCGTGACGATGTTGATGACGCCCAGGAATGCGTTGGCGCCGTAGGACGAAGAGTTGGAACCGCGCAGGACTTCGATTCGGTCGATATCTTCAAGAACCAGGCCGCGCAGCCCAACGTGGGTATCGCCCAGATAGAAAGACGAGTAGAGCGATCGCCCGTCGACATACACCTGCATCCGGGCCCCGTAAACATCCATCCCGGAGTGATAGGACGCTTGCGGATTGGCGCCGTTGCGCGCCGTGAAGAGAAAGCCCGGCACCAGCCGCAATACTTCGCCCACCTCGCGGGCACCGGACCGGCGAATCAGCTCCCGGTCGATGATGGTCACCGCGCCCGGCACTTCGCTCAGCGGTTGCGCCAGGCGGCTGACGGACAGCACCACCGGCAGATCGCCGAAGTAATCCTGCTCCGACACTTCCTGGGCGCAGACGCCGACAGACAAGGCGGCGAAAGTTATGCAAAGCGGTATCCCCAGGGACGGCGCTGAGAGCACGGCGAAAAGTCGACGGCGGAACATGGTTATCCGATTATAGACAGATCGATCTGCTCAGCGACGGCTGACCGTTGCCACACCGCCGACGACCAGCGCGACGCCGATCATTTGCGCGGTAGAGAAGGCTTCATCGAGCAACATCCAGGCGAAGGCAATGGTCAACAACGGCCCAACCATGCCCACCAGCGCCGCCGGCCCGCTGCCGATGCGGCGAATCGCCGCCGACTGGGCGAATACCGGCAGCACCGTGCAGAACATGCCCATCGCCGCGCCCAGCGCATAGACCTGCCAAGGCTGCGCCAGGGCCGCCAGCGGCTGCGTCGTGAAATGGCGCGGCCGTGCAGCACCACGCCGAACAACAGGGTCAGCGTCGGGTAGGTAAACAGGATCAGCCGTTCCAGGCCGGCCGAAATGTACTTGAGGCCAAGAAAATCCAGAATGCTGGCGCCGTAGTAACCGAGCGCGCCCAGCGCCGCAACCACGAGCCAGTCGCGCCACGACAGGGCCGGGGCATTGCGCGAAGCGGTGAAACCCACCCAGAGGAATACCGGCAGCGCGAAGGCCATGCGCAGCGCCAGCAGCGTCACGGCATCGACGCCATAGGGATAGGCCAGCTTGACCAGGATCGCCTTGAAGGAGAAGCCGAACGCCGCAATAACGGCGAATACCACTCCAGCGCGATGTGCGGCAGGCGAGCCGGCCGCATGCGTCATCGGCGACGGCCGCCCAGGATCGAACCAAGCACGCCGCGCACGATCTCGCGGCCGAGCGAAGAACCGATGGCGCGCACGGTGCTGCTCACCGCCGCTTCGACCACCGTCTGCCGTCCACGCGAACCGGTGCGCGCGCCGCCGCCGAGCATGCCGCCCAGCGCATCACCCATGCCGCCGAAAAAGCCGCCGCCTCGGCCTGTTGCTGGCGGTTCTACCGTCCCGGTCGCCGTACCGCCAGCGCCGACTTTTTGCGACGCCTGCTGTGCCGCCGCGCCTTGCAGTTTTTCATAGGCGGATTCGCGGTCAAGCAGCTTCTCGTAATGCCCGGCTATCGGAGAGTCGGCGATGGCGGCACGGCGTTCCGCTTCCGTCAGCGGCCCGATGCGCGAGGCGGGCGGCAGCACCATGCCGCGTTCGACCACGGTCGGCCGGCCATGTTCGTCGAGGAAGGACACCAGCGCCTCGCCGACGCCGAGTTCGGTGATCACGCTCGCCGCGTCGAAGGCCGGGTTGGCGCGCAGGGTGTCGGCCGCCGCCTTGACCGCCTTCTGGTCGCGCGGCGTGAAGGCGCGCAGCGCATGCTGCACGCAGTTGCCCAACTGGCCGAGCACGGCGTCGGGAATGTCAAGCGGGTTCTGCGTCACGAAATAGACGCCGACGCCTTTCGAGCGGATCAGGCGCACCACCTGCTCCACCTTCTCCAGCAAAGCCGGCGGCGCGTCGCTGAAAAGCAAGTGTGCTTCGTCGAAAAAGAAGGCCAGCTTCGGCTTCGGCAGGTCGCCCGCTTCGGGCAGCTGCTCGAACAGTTCGGCCAGCAGCCAGAGCAGGAAGCACGCGTAGAGGCGAGGCGCGTTCATCAGTTTTTCGGCGGCCAGCACGTTGATCACGCCCCGCCCGTCCTGCGTCTGCATCAGGTCTTCGATGTCGAGCATCGGCTCGCCGAAGAAGCGGTCGCCGCCCTGCTCTTCGAGCGTCAGCAGACCGCGCTGGATGGCCGGATTCGCCGAACACGTCCCAGAACACGATCGGATTGGCTTGCGGCCGCCAGTCCTCGACGCCGAGGCTGGCCAGCCGCTGCTGCAATTTTTCGGAGCCCACGCCGGGAGCGCCGAGACCGGACAGGTCGCCTTTGGCATCGGCGAGGAACACCGGCACGCCGGCCAACGAGATCTGCTCCGCCATGCGCTGCAGGCTCACCGTCTTGCCGGTGCCGGTGGCGCCGGTGATCAGACCGTGGCGATTGGCGAGTTGCGGCAGCAGGGCGATCTCGGTAGCGCCGCTTTTAGCGATGGTAAGGGCGTGGATCATGGCGGGAATTCCGGGGATGCTAAAATTTGCGATTTTAAGTGACAACATCGCGGCAAACCCGCGCAACCAGGGAAACGACTATGGCCGGACATTCCAAATGGGCCAACATCCAGCATCGCAAGGGGCGTCAGGACGCCAAGCGGGGCAAGGTCTTCACCAAGCTGATCAAGGAAATCACCGTCGCCGCAAAGATGGGCGGGGGCGATGTCAGCGCCAATCCGCGGCTGCGGCTGGCCATCGAAAAGGCCAAGGGACAGAGCCTGCCCAAGGACAACATCGACAACGCGGTCAAGCGCGGCACCGGGCAGCTCGAGGGCGTGAACTACGAAGAAATCCGCTACGAGGGCTATGGCATCAACGGCGCCGCGGTGATGGTGGATTGCCTCACCGACAACAAGGTGCGCACCGTCGCCGAGGTGCGCCACGCCTTCGCCAAGCATGGCGGCAACATGGGCACCGACGGCAGCGTCGCGTTCCTGTTCACCCACTGCGGACAGATGCTGTTCGCGCCGGGCACCGATGAAGCAGCGCTGATGGACGCGGCGATCGAGGCCGGCGCCGACGACATCCAGAGCAATGACGACGGCTCGATCGAAGTCATCACGCCGCCCAACGACTTCGCCGCGGTCAAGGAAGCACTGGAGAAGGCCGGCTTCAAGGCCGAATTCGGCGAAGTGATCATGAAGCCGCAAAACGAAACCGAATTCACCGGCGAAGATGCGCTGAGAATGCAGAAGCTGCTCGATGCGCTCGAATCCCTGGACGACGTGCAAGAGGTCTACACCACCGCGGTGATCGACGAATAAACGCCCCGCGCCGCCGTGCCGGCCTGCCGCTCAACGACCGGCGGCCCCGCCCTGCAGCGTTTTCAGGTCGGCCACGATCTCCTGCGCATGGCGCGCGGGGTCGACCGACAGATAGACCTTGGCGATGCGCCCCGCCGGGTCGACGATGAAGGTGTAGCGCTTCGCCATCTTGAGTACCAGCCAGTCCGACAGCGCGCCATACTGCCGCGCCACCGCTGCCGTGGCGTCCGCCAGCAGCGGGAAGGGAAGACGATACTTTTCGGCGAAGGCCTTGTGCGATACCGAATCGTCGACGCTGATGCCGACCACCTGCGCCCCCAATGCGGTAATCAGGGAAATGTCGTCGCGGAAGTTGCAGGCTTCCGTGGTGCAGCCCGGCGTGTCGTCCCTGGGGTAGAAGTAGAGCACCACCCAGCGTCCGCGCCATTCCGCCAGACGGCGCGGCGCGCCGTCCTGGTCCGGCAGCGAGAATCCGGGCGCCGCACTGCCGATTGCAGGAACTTCCGCCCTCGCCGCAGCGACCAGAATCAACAGCGTCAGCAGTCCCGCAGCAAACTTGCGCATCGCGTCCTTCTCCTCGCTTGGTTGACACCATCATAGCGCCGCCCCGGCACAGCGCGCCGATTACGAATCGGTTACCCTTGCGGGTTGAATTTTTCGACCACGCATGCAATGAACCGTTCCATCCCTTTGCTGTTCGTCCTGCTCTGGAGCACCGGCTTCATCGGCGCCAAACTCGGTTTGCCGCATGCCGAGCCGCTCTCCTTCCTGCTGGTGCGCTACCTGCTGGTGTTGTCGCTAATGACCCTGCTGGCGCTGGCGATGCGCGCGCCCTGGCCGCGGGACGCGCGCCACTGGTTCCATATCGGGGTCTCCGGCCTGCTGCTGCATGGCATCTACCTGGGCGGCGTCTTCATGTCGATCGCGAAGGGCCTGCCGGCCGGCGTCGCCAGTCTGGTGGTGGGCATCCAACCGCTGCTGACCGCGGTCGGCGCCGGCTGGCTGCTGAACGAAGCCGTGCTGACGCGGCAATGGGTCGGCCTGGTGCTCGGCTTCGTCGGCGTCGCGCTGGTGGTGTCGGGCAAGCTGGGCAGCGGCTTCGGCCTGGATGCCCTGTGGCCGGCCTTGGCCGCGCTGGCCGGGATCACCCTCGGCACGCTGTACCAGAAACGCTTTTGTCCCAGCTTCGACTGGCGCACCGGCGCCATCGCCCAGTTCCTGCCGACGGCGGTCGCCACCGCCGCGGTCGTTGCGCTTTCAGAGAATTTCCGCGTCGAGTGGGCGCCCGATTTCATCTTCGCCATGGCCTGGCTGGTGCTGGTGCTTTCCCTGGGTGCAGTCTCCCTGCTCAACATGCTGATCCGGCGCGGCAGCGCGGTGAATCTCGCCAGCCTGTTCTATCTGGTGCCGCCCAGCACCGCCCTGATCGCCTGGCTGCTGTTCGACGAACGCCTGGCCGGCATGGCCCTGGTGGGCATGGCGCTCGCCGTGTGGGGCGTGTATCTTGCGCGAAAATGACGACCATCCCCCCGCCCCCCTGCCCATGGCAGGGGGTGACAACGGTTCAGCGGCTATCGCCGCTTCCGTATTTTGGCTCGCCACCTCCTTGGGGCGGCCCGGCTGAGGTGGCATGAAAACCCCGGCCTCGACATCCTTTCGTATTCTCGGCATTGACCCCGGTCTGAGGAGTACCGGCTTCGGCGTCATCGACAAGGCCGGCAGCACCCTCAGCTACGTCGTCAGCGGCTGTATCAAGACGGATGCAGAGGGCAGCCTGCCGCAGCGGATCAAGACCATACTCGACGGGCTCGCCGAAATCGTCGCCACCTATCAGCCGCAGCAGGCCGCGGTCGAAATCGTCTTCGTCAACGTCAATCCGCAATCCACGCTGCTGCTCGGTCAGGCGCGCGGCGCGGCGATTTCCGCGCTGGTCGCGGCAAACCTGCCGGTGGCCGAGTACACCGCGCTGCAAGTCAAGCAGGCCGTGGTCGGCCACGGCAAGGCGGCCAAGGAACAGGTGCAGGCCATGGTCGCGCGCCTGCTTGGCCTGCCCGGCACGCCGAGTGCCGATGCCGCCGATGCGCTGGCCTGTGCGATTGCCCACGCCCATGGCGGACAGGGCATGGGCGCACTGGCAACGCTGGGCCGGCGAGTGCGCGGCGGCAGGCTGGTGTAATGGCCGTGCCAAGCGCCGGGCCGCCCCAAGCGCGGCACAGCCAATCACCCGGAGGCCGCACCGCGGCCGAACCGGCGTCACCCCCTTTCGCGGAAAGGGGGCCGGAGGGAAAGCACTCCATTCTCTACGCCTGGGAATTCGGCGCCAATCTGGGCCACGTCGGCGCCTTCATGCCGCTGGCGCGGGCGCTGCGCGACGCCGGCCACGAGGTGCATTGGACGGTCACGCAAGCGGCGGTGGTCGGCGATTTCCTGGCGAGCGAAGGCTTCACCTGGCTGGCCGCCCCCACCGTGGCGGAGTCCGCCCGGCCGGGCCCGCCCCTGACTTATGCCGATATCCTGCTGCGCTTCGGCTACGCGGATTCCCGTTCGCTGTTCGGCCTGGTCGGCGCCTGGCGCGAAGCCATGCGCCTGACCGGCGCCCGGTTGGTGCTGGCCGACCACGCGCCGACCGCGCTGCTCGCGGCGCGCAGCCTGGGCCTGCCCGTCATGTTGTTCTCCAACGGCTTCACCGCCCCGCCGAGGCAAAGCCCCTTGCCCAACATGCGGCCCTGGACCCAGGTGCCGGAGCAGACCATCAGCCAGCTCGATCTCGCCGCGCTGTTCGCGGCGAACCATGTCCTGGCGCGCTACGGCTGTGCGCAGATGCAGCATCTGGCCGAGTTGTTCGATGTCGCCGAAGAGGCGCTGGTGACCTTTCCCGAGCTCGACCACTATGCCGAGCGCGGACCGGCGCGCTACTGGGGCAGCCTGCCCAGCGCCGGGACCGGACGGCAGGTGGCGTGGCCGGATGCCAGTGGCAAACGCGTGTTCGCCTATCTGCGTCCGGAAAGCCCGCATCACGAAGCCGTGCTGGCGGCCCTGCTGGCGCTCGGCCACGCGACCGTGATCTACTTCCCGAACCTGCCGCCGACCCTGGCGGCGCGGTATGCCGCGCCCCATCTGGTGTTTCTCGATCACCCGGCCGATATCGAGCAAATGACGCGAGAAGCCGATCTCGCGGTCACCTACGCCAGCCTGGCGACCACCACCGCGTTTCTGCTCGCCGGCAAGCCGCTGCTGCTGCTGCCCGGACATCTGGAACAGTTCCTGGTGGCGCGCCGCGTCGAGGAAATGGGCGCCGGCCGGCTGGTGAACCCCGAGCAGCCGCCGGACGGACTGCACGGCATACTCGCCGACCTGATCGCCAATCCATCCTGGCGCGCCAACGCCCAGGCCTTTGCCGCCAAGTACGCCGCATTCGACCAGCAGGCGGTCATCGGCAACCTGGTCCGCCGCATCGACGAAATGCTCGCATGAAAGGAATGCCATGATCGGCCGCATCACCGGAATCCTGATCGAAAAGAACCCGCCGGCTATCACGGTGGACGTGCATGGCCTCGGCTACGAGGTCGACGTACCCATGAGCACTTTCTACAACCTGCCGGCCAGCGGCGAGAAAGTGTCCCTGCACACCCACCTGATCGTGCGCGAGGACGGCCACTTCCTGTATGGCTTCGCCTCGGAAGGCGAGCGCGCCGCCTTCCGCCAGTTGCTGAAGATTTCCGGCATCGGCGCGCGCACGGCGCTGGCGGTGCTCTCGGGCATGTCGGTAACCGAACTGGCGCAGGCCGTCACGCTCCAGGAAGCCGGACGCCTGACCAAGGTGCCGGGCATCGGCAAGAAGACCGCGGAGCGCCTGCTGCTGGAACTGCGCGACCGCCTGCCGAAGACGCTTGCCACGGCAGGCCCGAGAGTCGGCGCCGGCGAGACGGCGTCCGACGCGGCCAGCGACATCATGAATGCGCTGCTGGCGCTCGGCTACAACGAACGCGAGGCGCTCTCGGCGATGAAGGGGCTGGCGCCCGATGTATCCGTCTCCGACGGCATCCGCGCGGCGCTGAAGCTGCTCTCGAAGTCGTCTTGAGACGGCCCCTGCCTGCCTCGGCTAAACTGCCGGCATGAGCATCCAGACCGACAAGTTCGCCGAACCCGTCCCCGAGCGCCTGATCTCGGCGACCCGGGAATCGAGCCAGGAGGACGTGCTGGAGCGCGCGCTGCGGCCCAAGCGGCTGGCCGATTACATCGGCCAGCAGAAGATTCGCAGCCAGCTCGAAATTTTCATCGAGGCCGCCAAGCGGCGCGCCGAATCGATGGACCACGTGCTGCTGTTCGGCCCGCCGGGCCTGGGCAAGACCACGCTGGCGCACATCATCGCCCACGAAATGGGCGTCAATCTGCGCCAGACCTCGGGGCCGGTGCTGGAGCGCGCCGGCGACCTGGCGGCGATGCTGACCAACCTGGAACCGCACGACGTGCTGTTCATCGACGAGATCCATCGCCTGAGTCCGGTGGTCGAGGAAATCCTCTACCCGGCGCTGGAGGATTTCCAGATCGACATCATGATCGGCGAAGGCCCCTCGGCGCGCTCGGTCAAGCTCGACCTGCCGCCCTTCACCCTGATCGGCGCCACCACGCGCGCCGGCATGCTGACCAACCCGCTGCGCGACCGCTTCGGCATCGTCGCCCGGCTGGAGTTCTACACGCCGGAAGAACTCAGCCTCATCGTGCGCCGTTCGGCCCACCTGCTCAACTGCGACATCGTCGAGGAAGGCGCGGTCGAGATCGCCCGGCGCAGCCGCGGCACGCCGCGCATCTCCAACCGCCTGCTGCGCCGCGTGCGCGATTTCGCCGAGGTCAAGGCCGACGGCAGGATCACGCGCGCCGTCGCCGACGCGGCGCTGACCATGCTCGACGTCGATCACCTCGGCCTCGACGTGATGGACCGCAAGCTGCTCGGCGCCATGCTGGAGAAGTTCGGCGGCGGTCCGGTCGGTGTGGACAATCTCGCCGCCGCCATCGGCGAAGCGCGCGACACCATCGAGGACGTGCTGGAGCCCTACCTGATCCAGCAGGGCTATTTGCAGCGCACGCCGCGCGGACGGGTGGCGACGGCGAGCATCTGGCGGCACTTCGGACTGGCGCCGGCAGCCAGTGCGGGCGGCGAGGACCTGTTTGGATGACTCCGCGCAAGGCCGTGGTGGTCTCGGGCTGCAACAGCGACTACTTTCACTACCTGCGTGACTTGCTGCATTCCTTCTTTGCCTGCGGCGCGGCGCGAAAATATGATTTCGGGGTGATCGACGGCGGACTCCTGCCAGAGCAGCTGGACTGGCTGCGCCACTTCGGCGTGCACAGCATCGTCAGGCCGGACTGGCCGATCAGCGGCATGGAGGGTCAGCCGGAATGGTACAAGGTCTGCATCGGCCGGCCGTTCTTTCCCGACTTCTTCCCGGCCTGGGACGTCATCGTCTATCTTGACTCCGACACCTGGCTGCAAAACTGCGATGCCGTCGATGCGGCAGTCGAAGGAGCCTGGCGGGACGGCTTCGCTGCGTGTCCCATGACGGATCGAAGTCTTTGGCCGCTCAGGGTTCAGACCAACGTGGTACTTTCGATGCAATGGCACATGGGCTGCCTGGATGCCTATTTCGGGCCGGCCATTGCGCAACAGTTCCAGTTGCATCCGATCCTGAGCGGCAGCCTGTTTGCCGGCCGGCGCGGAGCCCCGCACTGGGGCGTATGGCAGAGGCTGCTGGTCGAAGGTCTGCGCCGCAAGATCCACTACGACGTCGATCAGGCTTCAATGACGTTGGCAATTCATCAAAGCCAGCTGCCCACGCATTTCCTGCCGCTCAATTACCACTGGATTGGCCACCTCGGCCCCATCGGTCTGGACACGCGC
>Ga0209211_10008301_pt1 | contig 14249 bp, 10 predicted proteins | sample RifGroA2_FD_183992 | JGI IMG/M metagenome (GOLD analysis project Ga0209211, IMG submission 183992) | Groundwater microbial communities from Rifle, Colorado, USA - Groundwater A2 (SPAdes) (version 2) | ecosystem: Environmental > Aquatic > Deep subsurface > Groundwater | place: Rifle, Colorado...
CAACGCATCCACCTTGCCGTGATAGCGTCCGTCCAGCGGGGAGAGGGCGGTGAGTTGGGTGAGTGTGGTCATGGCGAACCCTTTATAACATTAAAGTGATGCGTAGGCGGACAGCGGCCTGCGGCCTTATCTATGCGCTTTAAGTTGCTGGTTCTCAGGGTGAACGGATAAAATCAGTCCCTGAAATTCTGGTACTGCAACGGGAAATCGGCGATCGATTTTTTGATGAAGGCGATCGCGTCCTGCAAATCGTCGCGGTTCTTGCCGGTGATCCGTACGGTGTCGCCCTGGATGCTGGCCTGCACCTTCATCTTGCTGTCCTTGATCAGCCTGACGATTTTTTTCGCCAGTTCGATCTCCACGCCGACCTTCACTTCACAGCCGCGCTTGACCTTGTTGCCGCTGACCTTTTCGATCTTGTCGCTGATCTCCAGGCACTTGATGTCCACGCCGCGCTTGGTCAGCTTGCCGTTCAGGATGTCCTGCACCTGGTCGAGCTGGAATTCGTTGTCGGCCCACACGGTGAGCTTGAGTTCGGCCTGCTCGACGCGCGCATCCGAGCCCTTGAAGTCGAAGCGGGTGCCGACTTCCTTGTTGGTCTGCTCGATCGCATTTTTGACTTCGGTCTTGTCTACTTCGGAAACGATATCGAAGGTTGGCATGCTGCGCTCCTGCTTAAAAATGAAAAACAAATACTGTCCACGAAAAACACGAAAGGCACGAACAAACCAAATATTAAAAGAGAAGCCAAATGTCAGGCCAACATCCAGAAAACAACTTATCTAACAGACATAAATGATTGCTTGTCTTTCGTGTTTTTCGTGGACAAGAAGTTTTTAACCAAAACTGCAAACGTAATTTACTTCATCCCTGGCGTGTATCTCAAAGCTGCTGTTCTCGGCTACCTTGAAGCTGGTACCCGCAGCATAGGTCTTGGACGCCGCTTCGCCGGCGATCTTCACTTCGCAGGTGCCCGAGGTGATTTCCATCAGTTCCGGTGCGCCGACGTTGAAGGTGAGCTGGCTGCCCGGCATGATTACGCCGACGGTCTTGCGGGTGCCGTCCGGGAAAAACACCGAGTGCGACACGCATTTGCCATCGAAGAATACGTTGGCTTTTTTGCCAACCGAGACGTTGTCGAATTTGTCAGACATTGCTATTTTCCCTGTTTATTTTTTCTTGTGCAGATTGGCCGCAATGCGCAGACGCAGCGCGTTCAGCTTGATGAAACCTGCCGCGTCTTTCTGGTCGTACGCACCCTTGTCGTCCTCGAAGGTGGCGATGGTCGGATCAAACAGCGAGTCGGTCTTGGAGTCGCGCCCGACGACGATCACGTTGCCCTTGTACAGCTTGATGCGCACCCAGCCGTTCACGCTTTGCTGGGTGTGGTCGATCAGCGTCTGCAATGCCTTGCGTTCCGGCGACCACCAGTAGCCGTTGTAAATCATCGACGCGTAGCGCGGCATCAGGTCGTCTTTCAGGTGCGCGACTTCGCGGTCCAGCGTGATCGACTCGATGGCGCGGTGCGCCTTGAGCATGATCGTGCCGCCGGGGGTCTCGTAGCAGCCACGCGACTTCATGCCGACGTAGCGGTTCTCCACCAGGTCGAGGCGGCCGATGCCGTGCTTGCCGCCCAGTGTGTTCAGATTGCGCAATACCTGTGCGGGCGTCATTTGGTTGCCGTTCAGCGCCACGATGTCGCCGTTGGCAAATTCGATGTCCAGGTATTCGGCGGCATCCGGCGCCTTCTCCGGCGATACGGTCCAGCGCCACATGCTCTCCTCGGCTTCGGCGGCGGGATCTTCCAGATGGCGGCCCTCGAAGGAGATATGCAGCAGGTTCGCGTCCATCGAGTAGGGCGAGCCGCCCTGCTTGTGTTTCATGTCGATGGGGATGCCGGCGTTCTCGGCGTAAGCCATCAGCTTCTCGCGGCTCAACAGATCCCATTCGCGCCACGGCGCGATGACCTTGATGTTCGGGTTCAGCGCATACGCGCCCAGCTCGAAGCGCACCTGGTCGTTGCCCTTGCCGGTTGCGCCGTGCGAGATGGCCTGCGCGCCGGTCATGGCGGCGATCTCGATCAGGCGCTTGGCGATCAGCGGACGCGCGATGGATGTGCCGAGCAGATATTCGCCTTCGTACACGGTGTTGGCGCGGAACATCGGGAACACGAAATCGCGCACGAATTCTTCGCGCATGTCGTCGATGAATATATTTTCCGGCTTGATACCCATTTTCAGCGCCTTGGCGCGCGCCGGTTCCAACTCCTCACCCTGGCCGATGTCGGCGGTGAAGGTGACGACTTCGCATTGGTAGGTGTCTTGCAGCCATTTCAGGATGACCGAGGTGTCGAGTCCGCCGGAATAGGCGAGGACGGCTTTTTTGATTTCAGACATTTTACGTTCCAGTTAATGTTTAATATTCTTGCTGGCTATATTAACTTCGTCATTCCGGCGCAGGCCGGAATCCAGCGGTTTTATCCAAAATGCCGTTAGGTTTTGTCCCCGCGTTGCGGGGTGGCTTTTTTAATGACTGGATTCCGGCCTGCGCCGGAATGACGAAGCGCTTAAGCCACTTTTCCTAACAGCAGATATTCCATCAGCGCCTTCTGCACATGCAGCCTGTTTTCCGCCTCGTCCCACACCACACTTTGCGGGCCGTCGATGACTTCGGCGGAAACTTCTTCGCCGCGATGCGCGGGCAGGCAGTGCATGAACAGCGCGTCTTTTGCGGCGACGCACATCATGTCCTCATCCACCTGCCAGTCGGCAAAATCCTTCATGCGTTCCTCGTTCTCGGCCTCGAAGCCCATGCTGGTCCATACGTCGGTGGTCACGAGGTCGGCGCCGCGCGCGGCTTCCATCGGATCCTGGAATTCCTCGTAGTGATCCTCGCCGAACAGCCCGGCGCGCTCCGGCTCGACCTCATAGCCGGGCGGGGTCGAGACATGCACGTTGAAATCCAGAATCTCGGCGGCTTGCAGCCAGGTGTTGCACATGTTGTTGGAGTCGCCGATCCACGCCACGGTCTTGCCGGTGATGCTGCCGCGCTGCTCGATGTAGGTGTAGATATCGGCCAGCACCTGGCACGGGTGGTATTCGTTGGTCAGGCCGTTGATCACCGGCACGCGCGAGTTGGCCGCGAAGCGCTCGATGATGGACTGCTCGAAGGTGCGGATCATCACGATGTCACTCATGCGCGAGATCACCTGCCCGGCGTCCTCCACCGGCTCGCCGCGACCGAGCTGCGAGTCGCGCGTGTTCAGGTAAATGGCCGATCCGCCGAGCTGGTGCATGCCCGCCTCGAACGACAGGCGCGTGCGCGTGCTGGCCTTCTCGAAAATCATCACCAGCGTGCGGTCTTCCAGCGGCCAGTATTTTTCGTAGCGCTTGAAGCGTTCCTTGATAATGCGGGTGCGCTCGAACAGGTACTCGAATTCTTCGCGGCTGAAGTCCTTGAACTGCAAGAAATGCTTTACCGGCACAGGTCTTTTTGCTGGCATGGGTCGTTACCGATCAGGATTGCAAAAATTCTTTTATCAGTGGGCACAGGATATCCAGCAGCTGTTGCGCTTCACCCTGCGACATCACCAATGCCGGCAACAGGCGGATCACGTTGTCTGCGGTCACGTTGGTCAACAATCCTTTGGCGAGCGCCTGTTTGACCAGATCGCCGCAAGGCTTGTCGAGCTCGATGCCGATCATCAGCCCTTGCCCGCGTATCTCCTTGATGCCGTTCACGCCATGCAGCGCAGCAACGAGGCCATCGTGGATGAATTTGCCAAGCGTTTCTGCATGCGCCAACAGTTTGTCCTGTTCGATGATATTCAGTGTGGTCAAGCCCGCCGTACAAGCCAGCGGATTGCCGCCGAACGTCGAACCGTGATTGCCCGGCTGGAAGGTTCCTGCCGCCTTGCCGGTAGTGAGGCATGCGCCGATCGGCACGCCGGAGCCAAGCCCTTTGGCCAGCGTCATCACGTCTGGCAGGATGCCGGTGTGCTGGAAGGCAAACCATTTTCCGGTACGACCCATGCCACACTGGACTTCGTCCAGCATCAGCAGCCAGTTCTGTTCATCGCAAATCTGCCGCAATTGTTGCAGGCAATCGATGTCCAGCGCGCGGATGCCGCCTTCGCCCTGAACCGGTTCGACCAGCACAGCAACCACGTTGCTGTTGTGCTGCGCGACCTGGCGGATCGCCTCAGGATCGTTGTAGGGAACGCGCACGAAGCCGCTGACCAGAGGCTCGAAACCGGCCTGCACCTTGCGGTTGCCGGTGGCGGAAAGGGTTGCCAGCGTCCGACCGTGAAACGCCTTCTCCATTACGATGATGGCGGGGGACTCGATTTCCCGTTTGTGGCCAAACATGCGCGCCAGCTTGATCGCGGCCTCGTTCGCCTCGCAGCCGGAGTTGCAGAAGAACACCTCCTGCATGTTCGATAGGCCGCACAGCTTGTCGGCCAGCAGTTCCTGCTCGCGCACCTGATAGATATTGGAGCAGTGGATCAGCTTGCCGATCTGCTCGTTCAGCGCGGCGGTGAAGCGCGGATGCGCATGCCCCAGCGTGTTCACCGCAATGCCGGACAAGGCGTCCAGATAGCGCCTGCCTTCGGTGTCCCACAGCCACGCGCCTTCGCCATGTGAAAAGGCGATGGGGAGCCGGGCATAAGTGTTCATCACATGCGACATACTGACCTCTAAAAACAAGACGGCGGACACGCCGCCGTTGCGCAATCAACAGGGGCATATATTGAGCCAAACAGCCCCACAAAGCAAACAAGCCGACATCGCTGCCGGCTTGTTAGGGTGCTCAGAACGAAGCGGCGTTTATGCCATCGCCTTGATGGCGGCAGAAAGGCGGCTCTTATGTCGTGCGGCTTTGTTCTTGTGGATGATCTTCTTGTCGGCGATGCTGTCCACAGTGCTGACGGAATCCTTGTAAGCGGCTTGCGCGACCGCCTTGTCGCCGGCTTCGATAGCCTTGACGACCTTCTTGACCGCAGTGCGCAATTCCGAGCGCAGACTGCTGTTGTGGGCATTCTGTTTTACTGCCTGACGTGCACGCTTGCGGGCTTGTGCGCTATTTGCCATGACTACTCCTTGAGAATTCGGTGCTACGGAAAGGCGCGCATTCTAGTGGCTCATGCAGATTTTTGCAAATTTTTTTGCGGGCAGGTGGTTGGTGTGATCGGGAAGTGTAAAAGGGATCCCTGAAAATTCAGGGGCAAGGCGCAGAAAACGAAGTTTCAGTGCAGGGTAATATTTAGGTTGGCTGGAACTAAAAAATTTCACAGCTTAAATAGTTGAGATAGAATATGCACTTTTAGGCTTGCTGGATTTGCTTGGTACGGTTAGTTTGTGTCCTTGCTGGCCTTTTGATTGATACGAGATTCTGGTTATGGCATCACGTTCGCCTGCGGCGAATATGGACATTCTCTGAAACTTGCTTTTTACCCAGCTGGCTGTATGAATTTGCGACATTTTGCCGCAAAGCCTTACGCTCGCCAGCGGGCCGCGATAATCAAAAATGGTAAGCAGGGATGGGCGGCCTTAATCGCCCAATTTGCAAATCCAGCACAAGCTTTGCATAGCCATTGGCCAGGCTGCAAAATATCGTGGCAAGTTCGCCCGCAAGGGTTCGTCGTGGTTATAACCGGCTAGAGCCGGAACGACCAGGCAGGCTGGTTGCCATCACGCGAATTGTTGAATCCATGTTTAATTTCCGGGTAAGCTGGACATGATAAATGCTGACGGAATTAATTATTAATAAATACTGACTGAAGGAGTTTTTTGATGCATCAAGCGCAAATGGTTACGATCGACGGGAATGAGGCCGCTGCCTATATCGCCCATCTGACCAACGAAGTAATCGCAATTTATCCGATCACACCCTCTTCACCGATGGGAGAATATTCCGATGCCTGGTCGGCGGAGGGTACCAGAAACCTGTGGGGTACCGTCCCGGAGGTGATTACCATGCAAAGCGAGGGCGGCGCCGCCGGCACGGTACATGGCGCATTGCAGAGCGGCTCGCTGACGACTACCTTCACCGCCTCGCAGGGGCTGCTGCTGATGATTCCCAATATGTACAAAATCGCCGGCGAGCTGACGCCATTCGTCATGCACGTCGCGGCGCGCTCGCTGGCGGCGCAGGGACTTTCGATTTTCGGCGACCATAGCGATGTGATGTCGGCGCGTTCGACCGGCTTTGCCTTCCTCGCCTCCAATTCGGTGCAGGAGGCGATGGACATGGCGCTGATCGCCCAGGCCGCGACGCTCGAATCGCGCATACCTATCCTGCATTTTTTCGATGGCTTCCGCACTTCCCATGAGGTGGCCAAGGTCGAGCAGGTACCGTTAGAAGTCGTGCGCGAGATGATCGACGACAAGCTGGTGTTCGCCCATCGCGCGCGCGCGCTGACACCCGACCATCCGGTGCTGCGCGGTACGGCGCAGAATCCGGACGTGTATTTCCAGGCGCGCGAAACGGTCAACCCCTATTACGACGCGATGCCCGGCATCGTGCAGAAGGCGATGGACAAATTCGCCAAACTTACCGGTCGCCAGTACAAGCTGTATGACTATGTCGGCGCAGCGGATGCAGAGCGGGTAGTGATCCTGATGGGTTCGGGCGCGGATGCAGCCGAGGAAACGGTCGAGCATCTGGTCGCCCACGGCGAAAAAGTCGGTATCGTGAAGGTGCGCCTGTACCGTCCCTTTGCCGCCGCCGAATTGCTCAAGGCCATCCCGGTCACGGCCAAACGTATTGCCGTGCTCGACCGCACCAAGGAACCCGGCGCGGACGGCGAACCGCTGTACAAGGATGTGGTGACGGCGCTTGCCGAAGCCTTCACCGCCGGTGCTGGCGGCGCGGCCATGCCGCGCGTGGTGGGCGGGCGCTACGGCCTTTCCTCCAAGGAATTCACGCCGGGCATGATCAAGGGCGTGTTCGACGAGCTCAAGAAAGACCAGCCGAAGAACCACTTCACCGTCGGCATCATCGACGACGTCACCCACACCAGCCTGAAGTGGGATGTGAATTTCCGCAACGATGCCAGCCGCGGCGTAAACCGCTGTCTGTTCTACGGCCTGGGTTCGGATGGCACGGTCGGCGCCAACAAGAACACCATCAAGATCATGGGCGAGGAAACCGAGCTGTATGGCCAGGGTTATTTCGTTTATGACTCGAAAAAAGCCGGCGCGGTGACCATCTCGCATTTGCGTTTTTCGCCCAAGCCCATTCATTCCCCTTACCTGATTGGCAACAACGACGCGAATTTCATCGGTTGTCATCAGCCGGTATTTCTGGAGCGTTACGAGATGCTGGATTCCGCCGCCGAGGGCGCGGTGTTTCTGATCAATACCATGGTGTCGCAGGACAAGGTGTGGAACACCCTGACGCGCAAGATGCAGCAGCAGATCATCGACAAGAAAATCGAATTCTACGTGATCGACGCCTATCACATCGCCAAGGCAACCGGCATGGGCAGCCGCATCAACACCATCATGCAGACCTGCTTCTTCGCCATCTCCGGGGTGCTGCCGCGCGAACTGGCCATTGAGAAGATCAAGTCTGCCGCCGAAAAATCCTACAGCAGGAAGGGTCGAGAGATTGTTGAAGCCAACTGGAAGGCGATCGATGAAACCATCGCCAACCTGCACAAGGTAAAAGTGCCTGCCACCGCCACCAGCGATTTTGAAATGCCCGAACCGGTGGGCGCGCACGCACCGGATTTCGTCAAGCGTGTCACCGCCGAAATCATGGCCGGGCGCGGCGATCTGTTGCCGGTGTCGGTGTTCCCCGCCGATGGCACCTGGCCTACCGGCACGGCGATCTGGGACAAGCGCAATCTGGCGCTGGAAATTCCGGTGTGGGACGAGGAACTTTGCATCTACTGCGGCAAGTGCGCGCTGGTCTGCCCGCATACCGCGATCCGTTCCAAGGTGTTTTCCGTCGATTTGACCAAGGACGCGCCGCCGACCTTCAAGCATATCCAGATCAAGGGCAAGGAATTCGAGCAGGGCATGCATGTCACTTATCAGGTGGCGCCGGAGGATTGCACCGGTTGCACGCTGTGTGTGGACATCTGCCCGGCGGTATCCAAGACCGACCCGAATTACAAGGCGCTCAACATGCGCGACATCGTGCCGCTGCGCGATCAGGAAAAAGAAAACTTCGAGTTCTTCCTGAAGCTGCCGGAATTCGACCGCACCAGATTGCGCACTTCTACCATCAAGGGCGCGATGATGTTGCAGCCGTTGTTCGAGTTTCCGTCCGCCTGCGTCGGGTGCGGCGAAACACCCTATATCAAGCTGGCCACCCAGTTGTTCGGCGACCGCATGCTGGTGGCCAACGCCACCGGCTGCACCTCGATCTACGGCGGCAACCTGCCCACTACGCCCTACAGCAAAAACGCTGAAGGGCGCGGCCCGGCCTGGGCGAACTCGCTGTTCGAAGATAACGCCGAATTTGGTCTGGGCTACCGCGTCAGTATCGACAAACATGCCGAGCATGCCCGTGAATTGTTGGGGCAGATGAAAGATAAAGTCGGCGCCGAACTGGCCGAGCCCATTCTCAACGCTGACCAATCTTCCGAAGCGGGCATCTTCGCTCAGCGCGAGCGCATCGAGCAGTTGCGCGAGGCGCTGGCTGGCATTGATTCCGCCGAGGCGCGGCAATTGGCAAGCATTGCCGAATATCTGGCGAAGAAGAGCGTGTGGATCATCGGCGGCGACGGCTGGGCCTACGACATCGGCTTCGGCGGCCTGGATCACGTGCTGGCATCGGGGCGCAACGTCAACATCCTGGTGCTCGATACCGAAGTCTATTCCAACACCGGCGGGCAGTGCTCCAAGGCCACGCCGCGCGGCGCCACGGCCAAATTTGCCGCCGGCGGCAAGCCTACCGGCAAGAAAGACCTCGGGCAGATCGCGATGAGCTACGGCCATGTTTACGTTGCCCATGTTGCTTACGGCGCGAAGGATATCCATACGCTGAAAACTTTCATCGAAGCGGAATCTTTCGATGGCCCGTCAATCATCATTGCCTACAGCCCCTGCGTCGAACACGGTTACGACATGAGCAAACAGCATCAACAGCAGGAACTGGCGGTCGATACCGGCCATTGGCCGCTGTACCGCTACGATCCGCGCCGCGAGGAGGAAGGCAAGAATCCATTGTCGCTGGACTCGCAGAAACCTTCTGTGACTTACCGTGAATTTGTCCAGAACGAACCGCGCTTCCGAGGTCTGGTGAAAAAGATGAACGACGACAGCGGAAAAACCGTGGAGCTTTACGACAAGGAGCTGCGCAAGCATTACGCGATTTTCGAGCATTTGGCGGCTGATTCAAGCAAGGATGCAGGAACGGATGCCAAGAAAACCGGCTGATGCATAATCAGGGTTGAACTGAAACCAGATGTAGGGTGGGCTATGCCCGACATGGTGGGCATAGCCCACCCTACGCAGCCGAGTCAAAATTTGAAATGGGGAGTGTTATGACTAGCAGCAAGAGATACATTTATTCGTTCGAAGAGGGCGACGGCAAGAACAAGATGTTGCTGGGCGGCAAGGGTGCGAACCTGTGCGAGATGACCCAGATCGGCCTGAATGTGCCGCCTGGCTTCACCATTACGACCGACGCGTGCAACGCCTACCTGGAGAAGAACAAACTGCCGGACGGCCTGATGGACGACATCAAGACGTACATGCTGGCGCTGGAAAAGAAAACCGGCAAGGGTTTTGGCAGCGGTGAAAATCCCCTGCTCGTGTCGGTGCGTTCCGGCTCGTCCATGTCCATGCCGGGTATGATGGACACTATCCTTAATCTTGGTCTCAACGAAACTTCCCTGCAAGGCCTGATCAAGCAGACCGGCAACGCGCGCTTTGCCTACGATGCCTATCGCCGCTTCATCCAGTTGTTCGGCAAGATCGCGCTCAACATCAGCGACGAACATTTCGACGAACGCATGGCCGCGATCAAGCGCAAATATGGCGCACCGCTGGACGTGGATTTGAGCGTCGAGCATCTGAAGGAGCTGACCGGTGAATTTTTGGCCATTGTTCAGAAGCAGACCGGCAAACCGTTTCCGCAAGATCCTTACGAACAACTGGAGATTTCTGTGGGCGCAGTATTCCGCTCCTGGATGGGCAAGCGCGCGGTGGATTACCGCAGGCAGTTCAGGATCACCAAGGATCAGGCCAGCGGCACGGCGGTGAACATCTGCACCATGGTGTTCGGCAACATGGGCAACGATTCCGGTACCGGCGTGGGTTTCACGCGCAACCCTGGCACCGGCGAGAACCTGATCTACGGTGAATACCTGGTCAACGCGCAAGGCGAGGATGTGGTAGCGGGCATTCGCACACCCAAGGCGATTGCCGAGATGGAGCAGGAAATGCCGGAGATTTACCGCCAGTTGGCGGTACTGCACAACCGGCTGGAATCGCATTATCACGAAGTGCAGGATTTTGAGTTCACCATCGAGAAAGGCGTCCTGTATTGCCTGCAAACGCGCAACGGCAAAATGAACGCGCGCGGCATGGTGCGCAGTTCGGTGGAAATGTTCCATGAGGGGCTGATCTCCAAGGAGCGCGCGCTGCTGCGCGTCGAGCCTGCGATCCTGGAGCAATTATTGGTGCCGCAATTGGCGCCGAATTTTCATGGCAAGTCGCTGGCGCAGGGGTTGCCTGCCTCGCCCGGCGCGGCCTCCGGCAAGATTGTGTTCGATGCCGACACCGCCGAAGCGCGCGGTCGCGCCGGCGAAAAAATCATCCTGGTACGCGAGGAAACCAAGCCGGAAGATATTCACGGTTTCTTCCAGGCGCAGGGCATCCTGACCAGCCGTGGCGGCAAGACCTCTCACGCTGCCGTGGTGGCGCGCGGCATGGGCAAGCCTTGCGTCTCGGGTTGCGACCAGATCGTGATCAACGATCATTTGCGCAATGCCCGGATCGGTGAAACTACCCTGCAGGAAGGCGACGTCATCACGATTGATGGCGGCACCGGCCATGTTTATGCCGGTGAAGTCCCGACGGTGGAAGCCGAGTTTTCCGAGGAAATGGCCACACTGTTGGCCTGGGCGGACGAGATGGCCAAGCTCAAGGTGATGGCGAACGCCGACACCCCCGGCGACGCCCTGCGTGCGCGCGAGTTTGGTGCGATGGGCATTGGCCTGTGCCGTACCGAGCGCATGTTCAACAGCACCGACCGGTTGCCGATCGTGCAGGAAATGATCCTGGCTGAAACGCAGGAAGCCCGCCAGTCTGCGCTGGACCGCCTGCTGCCGATCCAGCGCGCCGACTTCAAGGGCATCTTCAAGGCGATGAAGGGGCTGCCGGTCACGGTGCGCCTGCTCGATCCGCCGATGCACGAATTCCTGCCCACCGCCGCGCAACTCGAACTGGAAATCGCCCACCTGCATCAACTGCGCGACACCATCAACGGTCTGGAAGATTTGCCGGAAACGCTCAAACTGCTCAACCCCAAGCTATATCAGCAATATGCCGACGGCCTGATGAAACTGATGGGTAGCCTGGATACCTTCAAGGAATCGCACATGGAGGATGACGTAATCGGCAAGAAGGAAGTGATCCTGAAAAAAGTCAGAGCACTGGCCGAAGTCAACCCGATGCTGGGGCATCGCGGCGTGCGGCTGGGCATCACTTATCCTGAAATCTACTCGATGCAGATCCGGGCGATACTCGAAGCCGCTGCGCTGTGCGCCAAAGACGGCGTCGAAATCTATCCAGAAATCATGGTGCCGCAGGTGGCCACGGTGGAAGAACTCAAGCGCATCCACAGTTATGTGCAGCGCATTCATCAGGAAGTGAAAGCGACCCACGGCATCGATGTGCAATTCAAGTTTGGCTCGATGCTGGAAGTGGTGCGCGCCTGCGTGCGCGCCGGACGTATGGCGGAAACTGCCGAGTTTTTCTCCTTCGGCACCAACGACCTGACCCAGGCGACGTTCTCCTTCAGCCGCGAGGATGCGGAAAACAAATTCCTGCCCTCTTACACCGAGAGCGGCATCCTGGAAGATAACCCATTCGAGGTGCTGGACATCAAGGGTGTCGGGCAGTTGATGAAAATGGCCGTAGCGAAAGGCCGGGGAACCAATCCCGATCTGAAAATGGGCATCTGCGGCGAGCACGGCGGGCATCCCGGCTCGATCCACTTCTGCCATCATATCGGGCTCAATTACGTTTCCTGCTCGGGGCCGCGCGTACCCATCGCGCGCCTGGCTGCGGCGCAGGCCAAGCTGCTGGAAGATCAATACCGGGAGCCGGGCTGATCGGTTTGTGACACAGCTTGTGTAAGGCGGGTGCAACAAAATCAGGCAACCCACTGATGAAGCAAGCTGGAAGTAAAATTGACACAGCGCAGCGTTATCTCGAAGAGGTTCTTGCGCCCCGTGGCGCATCTGCCGTATGCGCACTCCGTATTTTCCATCCGGCGGATAACGGCCTGCGGCCTCACTGGTGCCTGGGCACAGGTTCTTTGCATCTGCCCTTCTATGCGGGCTTTTCTTCGATGATTTTCTGACTTACGAGTAATGCAAAATTTGATACTGAACCAAGTACACACCAGCGCCTGCGAAATATCCGACCAATGCTAAGCCGCTTATTTTCTTGACGTACCAGAAGAAATGAATTTTCTCTAGGCCCATCGCCGCTACACCGGCCGCCGAACCGATGATGAGTATGGAGCCGCCTGTGCCGGCGCAGTAAGCGAGGAATTCCCACAAAAAGTGGTCGGGAGGATAGTCAGTTAGGCTGTACATACCCATGGAGGCTGCCACAAGCGGCACATTGTCAACAATTGCGCTGACGAGGCCGATAATCAGCACAATGATGTCCTGCCTTCCAACGGCCTGATCCAGCCACTGGGCAAGAGATGTCAGAATATGCGCATGCTCCAACGTGGCTACCGCCAGCAGAATGCCTATAAAAAACACCAGGGAGCTCATATCTATCCTGCTCAGGGCATGGACCAGCGTGAGATGCTGCTTGTTTTCGTCTTCCTTGTGGCGATGCACCAAGTCACCCACCAGCCAAAGGATGCCCAGGCCGAACATGATGCCCATGAAGGGGGGCAGGTGCGTCACGGTCTTGAAAACGGGGACCGCTACCAGGACGCCGAGTCCCATGAAGAACATCAGGTTGCGCTCAAACTCGCTGGTGTGCAGGCCGTGCTCACTATCGATCTGTTTTGGAGAAACGACATCACGTCCGCGCAAGGCGTAGGCTGTAATGCCCAGTGGCACAATCAAACTTACCAGCGATGGCAAGAAAACTGCCTGCATAATGGCCAGTGAGGTAATCTGGCCGCCAATCCATAGCATGGTGGTCGTCACGTCGCCGATAGGCGTCCATGCTCCCCCGGAATTTGCTGCGATGACAATAATCCCTGCAAAGAAAAGGCGGTCATCATGTTTGTCCAGGAGCTTCCGCATCAGTGAGATCATCACGATGGTGGTGGTCAGGTTGTCGAGGATGGCACTGAGAAAAAAGGTAATAAACCCCACCAGCCACATCAACGACGACAGCTTCGATGTCTGGATCCGTTTTGTGATGACTTCAAAGCCGTTGTGGGCATCGACTACCTCTACGATAGTCATTGCGCCCATCAGGAAGAACACAATCTGGGCGGTGCCCATCAGCGACTCACCGAGTTGCTTGCTGACTGTGTGTGGATCACCCAGAGACAACGCGTAGATCGTCCAGAGCAGGCCTGCAGCCATCAGCGCCGATGCTGACTTGTTGATCTTGAGTGGGTGCTCCAGTGCGATGGCGGCGTAAGCAATGACGAAAACAACGACAAGTGCGGTCAGCATTTCAGTTGCCTTTTGCAATATTGATTAGGTAGGTAGTGCCAGTGAGTGGCATGGCTGCATCATAGCAAACCATTCGGGATTCTGTATGTCGAAGTCGCTGGCCAGTATTGGCCTTTTCTAAAATTGTGTACTGCAATATAATTCGTCCGGAATTCTGTTGAACGCTTCATGTATGTTGTCTGTCCCAAGCGGGATCAGCGTAGCGCACAAATTCAGTTGCTGTAGGTTTCGTGCGGCGCAGGGATACCCGCCCATCACCTGATGGCATCCACCCCTGTGTTTATGCAAGTTGTCGAACATCGCCGTTTTTTGTTGGTGGCATCGCTTTTGTATACGAATAGTTAAACTGTCCCGATCAAACCGGGAATTACCTAATTGAGGTTGCAACTTATGCCTGCCGTAATGTCACGCCGCC
>Ga0209211_10008303_pt1 | contig 14245 bp, 14 predicted proteins | sample RifGroA2_FD_183992 | JGI IMG/M metagenome (GOLD analysis project Ga0209211, IMG submission 183992) | Groundwater microbial communities from Rifle, Colorado, USA - Groundwater A2 (SPAdes) (version 2) | ecosystem: Environmental > Aquatic > Deep subsurface > Groundwater | place: Rifle, Colorado...
AGGCGCGGAAAACATTTCGCCGCGCCGCATATGATTTATATGCAAGCAAGAAATTTTTTACGCAACGCGGCAGTTGGGATGAAATCTGGATTTTTAGAGGCATCCGGTAGTTACGGTCGCCGTTTGCTGGGGCATCAATCAAGAGCTTGCACCCCATCATTTAATCTTCCAGCACCGGGCAGGCGTCACACTCTATACGTCCACTTTCGTGTTTGCAGAGTGCTGTGTTTTTATTAAACAGGGGAGTAGTGGGCGTACCTGAAAGAGTCCCGGATTCCATTGCATTCCATCCGGGCTACGTTCGCGAATAGTGCAGATGGACGTTAAGGATTCGTCCTAATCCACTCCACGATAGCTTGCACGAAATCGCCCCAGTATTCCAAACTTCGCAGTTCATCTGGCTTACACGACATTGTTGCAGCAATCGCGGGCAGATCGGCGGAAAACGCTAGGAAGCGCTTCTTCATTACTGCCGCTCCGGGTAATTGACTGCGCTCCTTGTTGTTCAGGAACCGCCGCACACATTCGATCACTTTTAGCGGATCGTTGCCATGACCATAGGCATCTTTCCCAGCAATATCGCTCATCGTTCGCTGATAGCGAAATGGCACGGCATCAAGGACAAGGATTCCCTTCTGTTTTTGTTGCTTATTGCCGAATAGCTGGGCGCCATAAAATAGGCCGCACTCGTAGGCCATATTGAGGCGGGGCAAGCCAGATGCAGGGTCGGTTTCCACGCGGCTGATGTCGTGGATACCATATTTGCATTCTTTGATTAAAGTAGCGATCTTGCTGTGGCGCTCACGTGCCGTGTTGTTTTCTTCAAGCGCAGTCCTGGCAGTGAAGCCAGCATCGAAGACCGCAAACGTAATAGCGTCAAAGATCGGCTTATAGCCGTCATCGAAAGGGCAATTTATGAATACGTTGGTTTCATAGCTGCTGGCAGCCATCAATTACCTGCTTGCAACCACTTGCTGGACGGCGTTACGAATGGCGGTAACAGAGAAGTGTTTGGGTTTAACAACAGGATTCATGACTACGCGAACAAACCCCGTTGCCGACCTTCTTTTGCCTGTGGCCGGTCTGGCGAAGCTCGATGCCGTAACGGCCTTGATAGCGTTTTGGGATACGCGCTTACTCGTGACAGACGAGACTTTTTTGGTTACGTCCGTTGTTTTTTTGGCAGATGGTTTTTTCTTGTTCATGGGTAGATGATACACGCGGGGAAGAGAGCGGGCAACTTTATGAGCGGCGCGGGTTTTTAGAATGCAATGGAGTTTTGATGGGATGCCTCAGTGGGATGCCTCAGGGACGGAGCATCACAAAATCAATTGGGCTACGTCCCCATGTAGTTATAGTCGTCATTTATGGAAACATCAATAGTCCAACCGTCGAGTCAAATTAGCTGGCGGATACCATTTCCGCAGCTCTTACTCCTCGATGATGAACGCAATATTTATGGGGGCGACGTATTTCTACGCGCAAGAAAACCGCGCGCTGGGCGGCTGTCAGGTAATCGAATTACAGTGGCGAACCCGGCGCACGGCTATTGCGGCGCATGTGCCGCCCGATGGGTTTCAATTCCGTAGCGCCTGATTTTGTCCCAGAGGGTTTTTCTGCTCACCCCGAGCAAGGTCGCAGCGCGAGTCATGCAGAAATCGGTTTGAACGAGTACCTGTCTGATGCGGTCCTTTTCCGCAAGAGCCGCGACGGTCTTCAAGTTACCCAACGGGCGCACGGCCTGCCGATGTTCGGGGAAGAAATCCTCGACACCCAGGACATCGCGTTCGGCAAGCGCGACGGCACGTTCCACCATGTTGCGCAGTTCCCGTATATTTCCGGGAAACTCGTGAGCCAGCAGCGCTGCCTCGGCGGTGGGGCTGAGCGATGATGCCTTCTTGCCAACTTCCGCCGCGAAAAAGTTCAGGAAGTATCGCGCGAAAAACAGAATGTCTTCGCATCTCTCCCGCAGCGGTGGCAGGTGTACTTTCAGCACGTGGATACGATAGTAGAAATCCTCGCGCATGCATCCTTGCCTGACTGCCTCCTTTAGGTTCCGGTGTGTTGCCGTGATCAGGCGAACGTCGAGCGGTATGCTTTCGGTTCCGCCCAGCCGCTCGAATTTGCGTTCCTGAAGCACCCGCAGCAGCTTCACTTGGGTATCGGGTGCCAGTTCGCCAATCTCGTCCAGGAACAGCGTGCCGCCATTGGCCAACTCGAGTTTGCCGGGTTTGCGCCGATCCGCACCAGTGAAAGCGCCGCGCTCGTAGCCGAACAGCTCGGATTCCAGGAGTGAGGCGGGAAACGCGCTGCAGTTAATCGCAATGAATGGACCTTTAGCGCGCGTACCCGTGTAATGGCAGAGATTGGCCACGACCTCCTTGCCGGTGCCGGTTTCCCCGGTGATTAACAAACTGGACGACAGGTCGCGGATCTTCCTGATCATCTGCTCGATCTCGCGCATTTTTTGCCCGACACCAATCGTCGTCTGGCCCTGTCCGAGACGGAGGCTCAGATCGGACACCATTTCCTTGGCGATGCGCTCGTCGCGCGTGCGATTCAACAGATGCTGGATCTTCTCCAACAGGATGGGCAAGTCATACGGCTTGGTGAGATAGTCGGCCACCCCTTCCTTGACCAGCCGGACCGCCTGTTCTACGGTGCCGAAGGCTGTGATGACAAGGAAAGAGGCGTTGCCGAAACGACTGCGCAAGGCGAAATAAAGCTCTTCTCCCGTCATGTCCGGCAGACGGATGTCGAGAATGAAAAGCTCCGGACTCAGGCCGAATGCCAGTTCGTCCAAGGCCGACTGGCCGTTGCGGAACCATCTGGCATCGAGCCCGTTTCCGGATAAATAGCTCACCAGACTGTGTCCGGCGATGGGGTCGTCTTCAATGATGCACAGGCTCATCTTTCTCACTCCTTATAGAGACACCCATATCTGTTTCCCTTTCCGTATCTGCCGGAATCCGGGGAATAATCACGGAAAATCGGGTGCCTTTCCCGACTTCGCTTTCAACTTCCAGGTCGCCGCCCATGGCATGCACCAGCCCCATGCTCACCCAAAGACCCAGCCCGGTGCCGTTGGGCCGAGTGGTGAAAAACGGTTCGAATATCCTGTCAATCTGTTTCTGCGGCATTCCGCTTCCGGTGTCTTCGACGACAAATGCGAGTGTGCTGTCTCTTTCGCTGGCATGAAAGGTCAGTGTACCGCCCTCTGGCATCGCATGCATCGCGTTGACGAGAAGATTTATTAGCACCTGCTGAAGCCGCGCCCTGAACACCATGAAAGGTCTTCCGAGCTCGTTCCGCCAGTCAATGCGTATATTGCGCAATTCGCAGTCATGGCGCACAAGCAGGAACAAGTCATCCAGGCAACGCGGATTGCATACGCTTATCGTTTCGGTGCTGCGATGCTGGACCAGAAGCGAGTCGACCACCCCCTCGATTTGCCCGAGTCCGGATTCGAGCAGGTGGATGCTTTCTTCACGCCTTTTCGGATCGTTGGAAAACATGCGCAGGCATTCCAGTGCGTTTTTCATGCCGCCGACCGGATTGTTGATTTCGTGCGCAACACCCGACACCAGCCGCCCGATTGCCGCCAACTTCTCGCTGACTTGCAGTTGCGCGTTCAATGCATCTCTTTCCTTCAGTTGCTCGACCATGCCGTTGAACGTAGCGACCAGATCACCGATCTCATTTTTCTCATAGACCTGTATTGGCGCAATCTCATCTAGCTGGCCTGCGCGAATCTTTTCTGCGCTGGCCGTCAGGCTGACGATGGGTTTAATCGTCCTGCGTGAATACACCCAGCTCAACAGGCTGCCGATGATTGCCAGCAGGGTGGAAACAGCGCCGATCGCGATGACGGTGGCGAGAACACGCTCGCGGATGAAGTCGGTATCGAACCCCAGCAGAACCGACCCTATTCGCTTGCCGCGATACTCGACAGGTGCGCTTACGAGCAGCGCCTCGTTGCCGTGAACGGTGCCATAGCGAACAACCAGTCCCGGATCGGAATACATGCCTTCGAAGGAATCCAGTTCGGCCAGAAGTATGCCGATCCGCTGCCTCTCGGGATGGGTGTGCGCAAGAACGATTCCTTCATCGTTGACGATGCTGCCGAATAACAAAGGCGCCATCTCCTGATCCAGCACACCGGCTTGTTTGCTCAAGTTCGCATAGAGAACCCAGTAGTCCATCCTGGCCACGCTTTCGGCGTTCGACAGGACGAGCGTCAAGGCGAGTTGCTGCGCCCTGTTCTCGAGCGCATTGCGCACCAGCTTCGTTTCCCATACCTGCGCGATCACACCGGCAATGAGGGCGACGGAATACACGATTGCAACGACCGTTACCGGGAACTTGATTTGCAGTGGCCAGTGCCTGGGATCGAAGGTGTCCAGTTTCACGGCGGGGCTTCCCGCCACATCGGAGTCGAGCCCAAGTCAACCCTGATGCTGTCATACAGTTTGTCTCCATGCCGGGCAAAGCGCGTCACCTGGAGCAGTTCGAGGATGGACTTGCCCTCCCTGTCGCCGTTCATATCGAGAAGGGCTTTTTGTAGAATAGCGATCTGGCGCTCGTCGGCCCTCCATGATGCCACGAAGGGCGGCAGTCCGTAGGTGCCGGAACGCGCAATGACGCGGGTCTTGCGGGTCAGTTCGGGCAATATGGCCGCCATGGCCTCCCACACATGGCCGTCCACACTGCCGCCATCGGCTACCCGGTCGGCAACCGCCTTGACGGTTTCCGCATGGCTATAGGTGAAAAAGCGGATCGGGAACCACTGGTTCAGGCTCATGATCGGTTTGCCCTGACTCAACTGGCCGGCGGCGAACGCGCGGAAACTGGCCGAATCCGGATCGGAGAAAGCGAAGATACCCCCTTTAAGATCATCCAGCGAGCGGGCAGTACTCGATGCGGGAACGATGAGATAAATTCTATAGAGAGGCTCCGCGCCGATCTCGGGCGTGGCGACATAGCGGAGAAAACCGTCTTGCACGCCCTTGATGAAGGGGTATCCGCAGGTCCAAGCAAAATGGAGGTCGCCCTGGCGCAGCAATTCCTGTATCTCGCCATATGACTTGCGATAGACGAACAACACGGGCTGTCCCATCGACCTGCTCAGGTACTTCGCCCAGCGGTCGTAAGTCAGCGAATCCTTGACGAACATGGCCTGAGTGATCCCGATACGCACTTCAGCCGATGCGTACCCGATCATGGAACCGGCGATCAGGAGCGCTGCCAACAGCCGCACGACATATGCCTTCATGTGTACACAGGCTCCAGACAAACACATCGGAGCGGCTAACCTGAAGAAACCATTCGCCCCATTCATCCGTATCTCCCAAGCAGACATGCTGCGCAACACACTTCTGTCCAGGACAGTTCATGATGGTGAAACATCCGGAGGCACAGTATATTGGTGAACCCACAGCTCCAACTGAAAAATGTCAGTCGAGCGCGCATCATGCAGCATGTTTGGCCAAAGGCTCAAGTTGATTCCGCGCATCGGGTTTGAATGATGGGATGATAGATATGAATTTTACTCCCGAGCGCGTTCAATATGGGTGATGACAATATCACCCTTTGATACCCTGATTTCAAACCTGACCTGATTTCCCACAACGGCCACTCGATCATCAAGTACATCCGGCCTGGCAAGGGGAAAGCGTGTTTGACCCTCCTTGAGCACGTGCAGTGTCGCGCCGTGATCCAGTGTCACCGCTCCGTTTTCCCGATCCACGGACACAATCTTTCCGTACCCGCTCTCCACCACCGTTCCGTTTATGATGTAACCGCCACCACATGCATTTATGATGTAATCACCACCGGATGCGACACCCGGTTCGCTATGCAGCATGAAGACCGCCAGCATCGCGATGCTGGCAAAGCGTCTCCTTGTCTTGAAATTGTCGATCAAAGCAAAATTATGCATCTGCTATAGCGTTGTCAAATCTACATACGATTACCGTGATCCTTCTCTTTTTCGCCTACATGTGAAGTGTGCTCCAGAGCGCGCTGCTCGTTGTCCAGAAGGGCGTGCGCCATGCCGTTCAAGGTTGGACTACTTCTTCCTATTGAGGGAGCGTTCGGGCATTTTCAGGCGCGACATGTAGTCCGCTACCGCAGCGATATCTGTATCGCTATAGCCATTGATCATCTTGACCATGCCGGGTTTAGCGTTGCGACGTTTGCCGTCGCGGATTTCGAACAACTGGCGCAGCAGGTAAGTGTAGTGCTGACCGGCGAGGACCGGATAGAACTTGCGCTCATTCCCCTCGCCGTTTTCTCCGTGACAGCTAACGCAATCGTTCTCATAGAGTTCTGCGCCGCGCTTGAGGTTTGTGCCCATTCCCTTGCCGTTGTCGTGCGGGATAGAAAGCGTGCGGATGTAGGCGGCAATGTCGGCAAGCTCCTGTGGATCGTTGAGTGTGGCGGCATACGGATACATGACCGGGTTGTGGCGCACCCCGGACCGGATATCGGCCATCTGCTTGACAATCACGGTCGCATGCTGGCCGGCAAGCTGCGGGAACGTGCCGTCCGGGCGCCCGGCACCGTTCGGCAAATGGCAGACTGCGCACATCTCATAAATTTGTCTGCCGCGCCCGGCATCGCCAATCGCCAGAACCCCCTCCTTGAACTCGCCCCGGAACTCCGCCCACTTATAATCTGCGGCTTCGATGCCTCTGGCCTTGGGCTGATCTGGCGTACCGGCGAGTACCAGCGGGCTCTGCATCCAAAACAGGGCAACAACAATAGCGGCTCTAAAACACATAGCACTCTCTCAAAATAAAAAAGGACACCTCAACTTCCGCAGAAGCGCCCTGAAGCATGACGCCAGAGAAGGCAGATGGAACGGGAAGGAGGCGTTCCCGACGCGGCATCATGATGAGCCCTTGGACAATCACTGCGCCTTCTCCTTGAGCACGATCTTGCCTTGCGCCAATCCCTTGTCGAGGTCCTCCACGGGTACCTTTTCGTGCACCAGGTTCTGATGGCAGTCGATGCAGGTCTTGCCCTCGGTCTTCATCTTCTTGTGCTCCAGCGCAGCCTCGTCGCTCGAAGGCCGGGGTTCCTTGTGGCACGTACGGCATGAAGCGCTGTCCCATTTCTTGATGTTGATGCGCGCATTGTGGGCATACTCCGCGCGGTACTTGTCGAAGTTCTCCTTGGTGCTGAGGTCGTGCTTAAATTCGCCGATCAGCGCACGCGCGCCATCAACAACATGGGACTCGATGCGGAGGAAGAAATTGGGCGGCAGATGACATGCCTGACAGTCTGGATTGACACCCAGCGCACCATAATGCGAAGAATCCCGGAGCTCTTTCGCGTTGTAGCTCATGCTGTGGCAGGACAGGCAGAACTTGTCGGAACTGAGATATTTTTCGCCACCGATCACGCCAAAGGACAACACCAAAGCCAGCAGCGCGCCAAACCCGGCTGTCATCAACGCCACGCGGCGCTTTTCCTTGAACAATTCAAATATTGCTTTCATAGGCCTGTTTCCCATCCGTCATGTGTGAGCGTTATGGCGGTCACTCCTTGTCTTCCGCTGCGACCACTGGCTCCTTGGCGGTCTTCTGGAATTCGGTGCGGATTGCTGGCACCGGTTCGCCCTCGAATACCCCCTTCAGCTTGAAGTGCTCGTGCAGGGCTTTCTTGTTGCGTACCGCCTTGTCGAAGTCGAACCCGTATTTGGCATCCACCTTGGGCGTGAATGGCGTATAGGGCGCTTTGGCATCCTTCCATGTGGAGCCTTCGTAATTCAGATGGCACTTGGCGCAAGCCTGGTCGTAATTGAAGTTCTGCCCGGCCGAGACGATCTTTTGCCGCGGTGTCGCTTTCTGCGTTTTCTTGAAAGCATCGGCGGCCTTGCGGTGCTCCTTGCGGTAATTGCCGCCGGCACCGTGGCAATCCTCGCAACCCACGCCCGTCATGTTGGCAGCTTCGGTTTCAGACATACCCAGTTCGAAACCGCCATTTTTGCCGAAACCGATGGTATGGCAACCGACACAATCCTTGTCCTGGGAGTAATCCTTTGCCGGGTCCAGTTTGGCCTTCTTCTTCTCCTCTGCCTTGACCTTCGGTTTGAGCGACTCAAAAGCCTCGGCATGGGTAGTCTTTAGCCAGGATTCCTTCTGGCTCTTGTGGCAGCCGCCGCATCCCTTGATGCCTTCGTACTTCGCTTCGGCTATTGCCGGCACGGAAAATGTCAGCGTCATGACGGCGGCCATGACGGTAAACAGATATTTCAGATAGTTCATCTTTGCTTCTCCAAAAAATAATTTGTTTGATGCCGAATCGCTGCGCGTCCGGTAGCTACTGTGCCGAGCAGGTGGCGGAGTGCGCCGAACAGGCAGATGCAAACCGTTTGTCGCTGACAGAAACCGTACCGGCGGCCGACATAAGCTCGCCCTGCGCAAATGCGCGGAGCAAATCCGCCGCCGTCAGATAGAACTGGCTTCCCGTCTGCGCATGGATGTCCCGCCACAAATCTTCGATCCAGTCGAAGTGCGCGGCAACAAATTCTTCATACGCGCCGGAAGCGCCCCGTTCCAGCAGGAGTCCCGCATATTCCAGAACCAGCGCAATATGATCCGGGTAGGCCTTGAAGTCCGGCGGCAGCTCGATGCCGTCGGCGCGGTAGCGCTTGAGCATCTCGATAGCCGGGTCGCCCATCAGCATGTCCTTTTCCATGCGGCACTCGGCAGTGGGGTTCGATCCCGCCCATGCCTTGTACGCGCTCTCCACCGGTACCACATAAGGCGGGAACGGCCCCTTGAAGGTCTGGTAGTACTCGTCCGTCAACAACTCCGTAAGCTCCGCCAGCGACCTGCCCTCACCGGCCAAGGCCAGCCGGTGGGAAGCCGCTCCGGGAATATCCTTCAGTACGCGCCCCAGGGAGCCGTTCAGGGCACTCTCCACAAACTCCGGCACCGGCATCCTGAAGCATTCGGCCAATGCATGGCAGATGGCGATGCGCGTTTCCTTATCGATGTTAGTTCTCATGGTTCAATCTCTCTATAGTTCACAAACAACCGGCATATCCGCCTGGATATGCCGGTAATTGTGCCCGCACAAGCTACCAGGACTGTTTCAGCAGCTCTGCCCGGGTCGCGCCGACCTTGTAGAAACTCTCGTCGTGTTCGCTCGTTTCCGCCCATTTGTAGTTGCGGATCGTGACCCCGGTACCGCTGGGAGTCCACTGTTCCTTGGCAAAATTCGGGTTGCCGTAAAAGACGGGTGCCATCGCTCCCGGACCGTTGCTGTGGCAACGAACGCAGGAAAATGGGCTGAAGTTGTACGCTGTCTTTGAGTCCGAAAGGCTGACGCGCCGCTCCTTCATGGCATTAACGATGCGTTCATCCACCCGGCTTACGGTGGGGACTGCCACATCCCCGGCGAAACTCGGCATGCTCGCGGCCAGAAGGCCGACGGCGCCGATGACAAGTCCTATGCGTTTCATATGCGATCCCTCCATAAGTCTGATTTCAGGTAGCCCGCTCATGTCTTGCTCCTCGGTAGCGGCTTGAGGTAGATGTTGCTCGGGTTGAGGCCAAAGAAATTGATGTCGAGCACCTCGCGTCCGCTCGCCTCAACTTTCTTGAGCAGCTCATTCCGGTCGCCGAAGGTCATGACACGACCGGGGCACTTGGACGCACATGCCGGAGCCCATTGCGCACCGGCATCGTCGGCACGCTCACCCCACTCGGCATGCGCCGGACGCTCGCTCTTGTGGGCGCAGAACGTGCACTTATCCACCACGAAATCGCCCTTTGAGTTCTTTACGTTGGTGGGACGCGGCACGCCGTAAGGACAGGCTTTTACGCACGACCAGCAGCCGATGCACTTCTCCTTATCCACCAGCACCAGGCCGTCTTCCTCGCGCTTGTGAATCGCCTTGCCCGGCACCGGGCAGGAGGCGATACAGGCCGGGTGCTCGCAGTGGTTGCAGTTCATGTACATGGCGAATCCGACCGGATCCTTGTCCATATCCGGCCCCACCATCACCACGTCGTTGCGCTGCCACTCATGCGGAATATGGTTCTCCAGCTTGCAGGCGAACACACAACTGCGACAGTAGATGCACTTGTCCAGATCGTAAATCATTGCCATTTGTTTTTTAGCCATTTTCTTCTCCCCATCAAGCCTTTGATATCCGGCACCAGTGCGCCTTGTACTCCTGGGCACCACCGACCGTATCGCCATAGTTATCCATCATCTGGTTAGGCGTATCTACCGCATCCATGTCCAGCCCCAGATCCTTGCGTACCAGATTGCGCTTCTCGAAGTGGGCTGGCACCTGGATCGTGTTCTTTTCGATGCCCGGCCAAACCAGCGCAGGCAACGTCATGCCACCGATATGGGTCTCGACCTTCACCCTGTCACCCGTCTTGATGCCGTACTTGGCGGCCAAGTCCGTATGCATCATGACGAACTGGTCGGGTGCGAGCTGGAGCAGCCCCGGCATCCACATGGAATACGCGTGCATGGTTGGTGCCGAAGGGCGCGCCGAAGTCAGGCTGTGTGGGTACTTCTTCATCATCGCCGGATCGGGCTTGCCCCACTTGACCTTGCGCACCAGCTTGCCGCGCCAAGGGTTCACCACGTACTCGTCGGTATAAACCGGACACGGGTGACCGTAGGGGTTGGCCGGCGAAGTGAAATACTCCGGCAGCGCGCTGTGGCCGAGCGCCTTCAGCTTGTCATCGAATTCCTTGGTGTAGATGATGATCTTGTTCAAGTCGTTCGGGAAACGCCGCCCCTCGGGGAACTTGTCGTTGGCCCAGAGGAGTTTAAAGGCCGGGTGATCGAGGTACAGTACCTTGGTACCCGGATGCTCTCCATCCACCAGTTGCTCGGGACGCAGCGACTTGGTCGCCGGGTGATCCTTGCCCGGACACGGCCACGGGATCGGATTGTCGCTCTTGTCGAGCCGCTGCCAGGTCAGACCGGCGCTGGTCGAGGCGCGACCGATCCCTTCGTTCCAGTACGTCTTCTTGTCGTGGAAGCGGGTGGGCAGATTCTCCGTCCAGTATTCCTTCGGATACTTCTTGTCGAACTTGGCGATGTGGTGCGCCAGATCAATCCAGATGCTGGTGATCGGCTTGGCTTGGCCCATCGGCTCGACCACCTTGTTGCGCCAGCGGATGGCGCGGTCGTCGCGGCGGTCGCCGATGTTATCCTTCTCGTAGCCGGTGGCTTCCGGCAGGATGTAGTCCGCGTACATACCGTGATTCCCGGGCCAGATTGCCGTCCAGACCGTCAGCTCCAGGTTGGGGCTAAGGTAGGCCTCCTTGATTTTATTGCTGTTCTGGCGGAAGGAAGTCCAACTGGCCGCGTTGAATACCGCCTTGATGGGATAAGGCTTGCCGAGAAGAATCGCGTCCTCGATGGCAGTCGGCAGGAGCAACCCCGGTTTGCCGGCGGTTTCGGGCGGCTTGCCGTGTTCGATCCCCGGCATGTCGAAGTCGAAGCCGCGGTTGTTCATGAACAGCGCGCCGCCGCCCGGCACGCCGATGTTGCCGGTGATAGCCGCCAGGATGAAGATCATGCCGAAGTTCTGCGTCGCGTTGCAGTGTCCAGCGATGCCGTGGTTGGTCCACAGCGACGCGGGCTTGGTGGTGGCGTACTCGCGGGCGATGCGCTTGATGGTTTCCTCGGGTATGCCCGTCATCTCCGATGCCCACTTCGGGCTGTAGCCCTTCTGATTGACGAACTTCACCAGTTCGTCATAACCGACCGTCCAATTCTTGATGAAGTCCTGATCCACCCAGCCGTTGTTGATGATCTCATGGAGCATGCCATAGACGAGCGCCATATCCGTACCGGGGCGGATCGGGACCCATTCGTTGGCCTGCATGCCCCAAGGGTTAAGAATCGGGTCAACGACCGTCATCTTCGCGCCCTTCTTGACGATCTTCTCGAGAACGTGCCCGGACAATACGACCCGCTGCTCGGCCATGTTGCTGCCGAGCATGAGCAGGTACTTGGTGCTCTCCAAATCATATTGGCCGGTAATGGGGTCGAAGCCGTAGCCGTTGCTGAACTTGCCCATGCCGGCGCGCATCGCCGCCGCATACTTGCCGGTGTCGTTGCACTGCGGGCCGCCGCTGTCGACATTCGGCGTGCCGAGCAGTTCGCCGAAGCGCTCGAAGATGCCGAAGCCTTCTTCCTCTTGGCGCGTGGTCTGTTCGATCACGACGGTGTGCGCGCCATGCTTGTCGCGGATTTCCAGGAGCTTCTGGGCAATCTCGTCATAAGCCTGATCCCAGCTTATTTCGCGGAACTTGCCGCTGCCGCGCGGGCCGACGCGCTTGAGCGGTTTCAGGATACGGTACTTGTTGTAACCCATCTGGATTGTGGATTGCCCCTTCGGGCAGAGGCGCCCGTCCTGGACGATGTCTTTCGGGTCGCCGTAGTTATTGACGGCGCGCCCATCCTTGACCCAGACCATGATGCGGCACTGGCTGTTGCAGTACGGGCAGCCGTTGCGCACCACCTTGTCTGGAAGTTCCGCCTGCTTGTCGCCGAAGCGTACCGGGAGTGTATAGGGGAACTGCTCGATGGTTTTTTCCTTGCTGGTGACTGCGCCCAGCGGAACTCCATCATCTCCGGCGGCGAGCGCCAGTTTGGTTCCCTGCCAGTTCGCACCCAGCATCGCGCTGACACCCGCTGTCAACTTCAAGAAGCTGCGGCGGCCGGTTTGTTTTTCATCAACGGTTGCCATGGCTCATACCTCCTCTGATACTTTTGAAATATAGGATGAGACGTTGCCGGCTCGCGCCAGCAGGGCATCACCCCGACCAGGAATATTGGCGGAGGGCAGTTGATTACTTTCATCAACCGCCGCCTCGGCAGAACCGGGAGGCGCGATGCCAACCATCGCGCCCGCCATAACCACCCCCGCCCCGGCGACAACCCCGCCGCCCAGTTTTAAAAATGCTCTTCTCGATAATTCGTTCATTGCTTTTCTCCTGTCATCAGTCGGCGGGAGAAATCCGCCGCCGAGTTCTCATAAGCATGGACTGTGCCAATCACATAAAATACAAACCAAAGCTATGAATAATTGCTGAAATAATGCGCGACACTCGTAACATTGACAGGCTAACTGTCCGTTGTTGCGGGTAAAGAACGAAACGCAAAGCGATGCGCGTTACGAAAAATAAACGTCTTGAGTCTTGAGCAAAGCAGATATTCGTTCGTTTGAGCAAGACGCATCGCGGCATGAATCGGATCAGTATGGCGACGAGCACAACGGCGAATGGATGGTCGAGTATTCCCCGGCAACAAACCGACCAACACCCTGCTGTTCGACCAGCTCGACCCGCACACTGGGCATGTTGATTGCGTTATACGAGCACAAAGTGTTCGTGCAAGGCATCGTATGGAACATCAATTCGTTTGACCAATGGGGCGTGGAACTGGGCAAACAACTGGCGGGGAAAATCTTGCCGGAGTTGCATGATGCAGGTGCGGCATCGCAACACGACGCTTCGACCAATGGGCTTATCAATCGAGTGCGATTCAAACTGATGTGACAAGGGGCAATTCACGAATTGCCCGGGCGATTAAGGAAGGAAGGAAGGATATGGCCGCCCCGCTGGCGGCTTAACATTCAAAAACGAATGTTAGCCAACGCCGCAACAAGCCGCTGCGCGGCGTGTGTCACTTCGTTGCAGTAGGTCACAAATCAATTCCATAAAGCAAAAAGCCCCTCCAGAAATGGTGGGGCGTTTTGCTTTGTAAGGAGTCTGACGATGACCTACTTTCGCATGGGTAATCCACACTATCATCGGCGCGGAGTCGTTTCACTGTCCTGTTCGGGATGGGAAGGAGTGGGACCAACTCGCTATGGTCGTCAGACATAACAGAGGACAGAGGACAGAAGACAGAGGACAGATAAAACCGTCCTTCGCCTCAAGCCTTTGTCGCGATTCGGAAGAAGTAAAGCTGGATTTTGATTGATACACAAATGCGGTTTCAGATGAGCGACTTGGAACAAAGGTTTTGCTGCCCTCTGTCTTCCGTCCTCTGTCTTCTTAACATTCAGCATCGAAGATGCTTAATGTTATAGGATCAAGCCTCACGGGCAATTAGTACTGGTTAGCTCAACGCGTTACCGCGCTTCCACACCCAGCCTATCAACGTCCTGGTCTCGAACGACCCTTCAGTGTGCTCAAGGCACAAGGGAAATCTTATCTCAAGGCGAGTTTCCCGCTTAGATGCTTTCAGCGGT
>Ga0209211_10008304_pt1 | contig 14244 bp, 14 predicted proteins | sample RifGroA2_FD_183992 | JGI IMG/M metagenome (GOLD analysis project Ga0209211, IMG submission 183992) | Groundwater microbial communities from Rifle, Colorado, USA - Groundwater A2 (SPAdes) (version 2) | ecosystem: Environmental > Aquatic > Deep subsurface > Groundwater | place: Rifle, Colorado...
TGCAAAAGGTTTATTTGGTTAAGAATGGAAAACGAGTGGCATAATCAGTTATAATCCTCTTGTGATAGATTCGTCCAAGTCTCCAAAAACCATTTCCGTTGAAGAGGTTTTGCATGTGGCTAAGTTGGCGCGGATTGAGTTGGATAATGATGAAGCGTCTGTTTTTGCCAAGCAATTGTCCGAGATTGTTTCTTATGCTGATAAGCTGCAGGAAGTTGATACTTCCAAAGTCGAGCCCCTTTTTAATACCACCGAATTAATTAATGTTTTACGAGAGGATAGCGAAGAATATCAGGAACCATTGAGTCAGGACAAAGCCTTAGCCAACGCGCCGGAAAAAGAGAAGGGATATTTTAAGGTTAAGCAGGTTTTGTGAATTAGCGCAAAGTGCAAAAATCAAAGATCAAAGCCAAGTTCAAAGTGCAAAACCAATGATAGCTTTTAACTTTGCGCTAGGTTTTGATCTTTGCACTTTGATCTTTGCACTTTTATTCTGGAGCTTTGTGATTTAACTGTTTTACAGGCCAAAGAAAAGCTAGAAAAAGGCGAGATAACATCGGCTGATCTGGTTTCCTCCGTTTTTCAGCGCATTGAAAAAGTTGAAAAAACGCTTAATTCATTTATATTGCTTAGAAAGGGAGAAGCGTTAGGAGAAGCCCGAGAAATCGATAATGCTCGGAAATCTGGCAAATCATTGGGGCCTCTAGCCGGCATACCTTATGCCGCCAAAGATATTTTTTGTACGCAGGGGATTGAAACAACCACCGGCTCCAATATTTTAAAAGGCTTTATTCCTCCTTACGAATCCACGGTAACCAAACGATTAAAAGAAGCCGGAGCAATCCTGATCGGCAAGACTAATTGCGATGCTTTTGCTCATGGTTCTTCCGGTGAAAACTCCGATTTTGGCCCTACCAAAAATCCTTATAATTTGGAATATGTGCCGGGCGGATCCTCCAGTGGATCAGCGGTCAGTGTAGCCTCTGGGGAGTGCCTTTTTGCAACTGGGACTGATACTGGTTCATCTATTCGCCTTCCAGCCGGATTCTGTAATGTAGTGGGTTTAAAGCCGACCTATGGCTTGGTTTCGCGTTATGGCGTAATTTCTATGGCTTCGTCTTTGGATTGTCCGGGAGTAATTACCAAAGATATAAGCGATCAGGCATTGGTTTTATCAATCATCAGTGGAGAAGATCCATTGGATGCCAATACTAAAGGAGCAAAAGTTCTTACAGGGTTGCACCCTGAGCAGGGTGCAACCCTGTCAAAAAAGATTGGTCTGCCCAAGGAATATTTTGCCAAAGGGATTGATCCCGAAGTTAAGGAAGCAATAATGCAGGCGGCCAAGTTTTATGAAGATTTAGGTTTTAAGATTAAAGAAATATCACTGCCCCATACTGAATACGGTGTGGCAGCTTACTATTTAATTTGTCACAGTGAGGTTTCGTCCAACCTGGCTCGCAATGATGGAGTACGGTTTCCGTTTTCGGATCGCACTGGTCAGGATTATCAGTCAGTCTATTCTAATACCAGAAGCCGCGGTTTTGGGGCCGAGGCCAAGCGCCGGATCATGCTTGGGACTTATGTTTTATCAGCCGGTTATTATGAGGACTATTATGAAAGGGCGGCTAAGGTTAGGCAATTGATTAAGGAGGATTTTGATAAAGCCTTTGATCCAAAAGTTGATGATGTGGATGTGATTTTGACTCCAGTCTCGCCAACACCACCCTTTAAATTGGGGGAAAAGATAAATGATCCATTACAGATGTACTTGTCCGATATTCTGTTGGTTGGGGTTAATCTTTCCGGAATTGCCGGATTAGCAGTTCCCTGCGGTTTTACCAAAAGCGGTTTGCCAATTGGGATGCAGTTGATTGGCGCCAGATTTTCCGATGAATTATTGCTAGATATTGGATATCAATATGAGAAAGAGCATCAATGGTTGGAGAGAAAACCAAATTCGATAAATCCGAATTTCGAAATTCGAAATCCGAAAAAATGACGAAGTCCGAATTCCGAATTACGAAAATCGTTTTCGGATTTAGTTATTCGACACTCTGATTTTTTTCGTCATTCTGATTTCGTTATTCTGATTTGAGAGAATAAAATATGTTAAATAATATATATAAACCTGTCATTGGCCTAGAAATCCATATCCAACTTAAAACTAAAACCAAAATGTTCTGCTCGTGCCCAAATAGCTGGGAAGCAGAGCCAAACTCTAAGACTTGCCCAATTTGTTTAGGGTTGCCTGGAGCCATTCCAACTATCAATAAGCTGGCCGTTGACCTAGTGGTTAGAACCAGCCAGGCCCTAAATTGTACTATTAATAGTGATAGTTTTTTTGAGCGCAAGAATTATTTTTATCCGGATTTGCCCAAGGGTTTTCAAATATCCCAGCATCGCAAACCCATTGGTATTAATGGCTTCTTGGAATTAAAAAGCGGCAAGAAGATTAACATTAGCGATGTCCATTTGGAAGAAGATACCGGCAAATCAATGCATACCGATCAAGGTACTCTTTTGGATTTTAATAAATGCGGCATTCCTTTAATGGAAATAGTTTCGGGTCCGGAGATTGAATCGGCTGAAGAGACAGTTGAGTATAGCAAGAAGATTTATCAGCTGGCTCGCTGGCTTGAGGCTTCGGATTGCGATATGGAAAAAGGCCAAATGCGTTTGGAACTCAATATTTCGTTGAGACCTGAAGAATCGATTGACTTGCCTTCTTATAAAGTTGAAGTAAAAAACATTAACTCCTTTAAATTTTTAAAAGCGGCAATTGATTACGAAATTAAAAGACAGACTGAAATTTTTGAAAAAGGACAAACACCTGTTCAGGAGAACCGCGGGTTTGATGATGTTAAAGGGAAAACCGTTAGCCAACGGGAAAAAGAAGAAGCTCATGATTACCGTTATTTTCCGGAGCCTGATTTGCCGCCATTGCGGTTAGAAACCAAACCTTTAACGGAAATTCTGCCCAATCAAGCGTTTAATAAGTTACTTAAGTCACTTAAGTTACCTATGGCCATGGCGGAACAACTAACCCGCGAAAAGAGTGTTTATGAGTTTTTTCAAAACTTGGTCAAAGAAGGAATGGGGCCGGTTGAGGCAGGAAATATTATAATCAATAAGCCTGTTGTGTTACAAGAGGACCCTAAAACAATAAATCAAAAATCAAAAATCAAAAATCAAAATTTAATTAAAGACGATACTATCATTAATAATATCGTCGAAAAGGTATTAGCAAGCAATCCTAAGGTGGTGGCTGATTACAAGGCGGGAAAAGAGGAAGCGATTAAGTTTTTAATGGGACAGGTTATGAAGGAATCAAAAGGTCAGGCCGACCCGCAATTAGCCTCTCAAAAACTCCAAGAACTTCATAAGAAGTGAAATAAAGTAAGGAAAAACTAGGTTATAAATTATCTCCTTTGTGTAAAGCGCCTTTGAGCTCTTATTGGAGAGTTTTTCCGAACATGTAGTTATCAAGATGCTGCCAACTGTTTTTCCTGATTCCTTCCAAGACATATCCTAGCTTTTCAAAAAAGGGGAGCAATTCTTTTTTTTGTGTTTCCAGTTCAATTTTGTGGAGACCGTTTTTAATACACCAATTTACCATCTCCTTCATTAATTGTGTTCCCAATTTATTTTTTCGATATTCTTTCAAGACACCAATCCAGCCTAAATAAGCAACTCCAAAGGTTATTGATTCAAGGGCTACATACCCAACCATTTTTTTATCATCAAAAGCGACCAAAACTGGGAGGCCATTTTCTAGCGCAACCTTCCAAAAATTAAGTGAGTATTTATCCGTTAACCACTCTGTTTTTGATTCAGCGCTCCACTCCTTAAAATCAGATTCAACTATTTGTTTATAAAGTTGGAAGAAGTCCTCAGCTTGCTTCGAACTTATTTGAGCTTTATGCATATAAGAAAGTGGGGTGGATGGCGGGATTTGAACCCGTGATCTCCGCTTTCACAGAGCGGCGCTTTAAGCCTCTAAGCTACATCCACCATCTTTCCTAATACTAGCAAACTTTTTCAACAAAAGCTAATTCCTGCAGTTTGTTGTAAGGAATCTTACTAAAAAAAACGGCCTCGAACAACAGAATATTGTCGAGGCCAAAAATTTTTAAGTGGCAGATAGCACCTGAGTTGAGGTATCTAGGTATTTCAAGACACCCTCGGCGTCCTGCCGATCATTAAAACCAAGATTTTCAAAACTACAGCCCCATGATGCCCAAAAGCGAGCGAATACGTCGTGACGACGAAGGTATTTGAGCTCCCAGGCTTTCAGAACGTAGTGAGACCTCATGCTCACGATGCAATTGTGATTATCATGAAGTGAAGTAATCTCAATAATTCCGCAGTCTCCATGGTCATCATGGTCGCGCTCCCGGTGGCCTGAGTCTCCGCAGGCCGGTTACGCACACCGGATCCCAGAAAGGCCGCATATCGCCGTTGACATGGGCTCGTACAAGATGTTCGCCAATTTTTGTCCAATCATAACGCCGAAATTGCGGCAAAGGCGGTCTCTTTTTGGCTTGGCGGGTAAGATTACGTAGAAGCCTGACCTTTTGCATTTTTTCTTGAGGTGTTCCGTCAGCATCATTCCAGCGGGCCGTAGTTACCCAAAAGTCAGCCATGAATTCCAAGTTTTCCCTACCCAGAAAAACAAGGTCTTCCAAACTACTCACCCTTATCACTGGGGCTTTCCAAGCTGGGACAATTAATCCTTGCGGTTGTCCGGAATAAACCGTTTTTTTCACCTGCAGACTCCTTCTTTCTCCTTCTTTGGATTTTTGATTTTTGCCGAAGTAATTATAGCACAAAACTTATGGTAATTGCAAATCAAATTTACCTTTTCCATAAAGTCTAACTTTGGAGCCGAGGGGCAGACTTGAACTGCCAACCTATCGCTTACGATTTGGAGCCCACTGTCAGATTCGAACTGACGTCCACGGTTTACGATACCGTTGCTCTGCCGATTGAGCTAAGCGGGCTTGATCTTCGGATTGCTCCCTGCCCGCGCAAATTTTCTCTCGAAAATTTGTTCGGGTGAACCATTGAGCTACCCCGGCCGATCTTCTACATTCTACAAGAAATCGTGATATACTTCCATAGCGCCCTTTTGGGGCGTAAAGCTCATATGAACCAACCCAAGATCAAAAATATTGCCATTATTGCGCACGTTGACCACGGGAAAACCACTCTGGTCGATGCGCTTTTGCGACAATCCAAAACAAAACTTAACAAAGAAATGGTGGATCAAATCTGCATTATGGATTCCAATGATTTGGAAAAAGAACGCGGCATTACCATTTTTTCCAAAAATGCCAGCGTAGTGTGGAAAGATACCAAGATTAACATTATTGATACGCCAGGCCATGTGGACTTTGGCGGTGAGGTAGAAAGGGTTTTAAAAATGGCCGAAGGCAGTTTACTTTTGGTTGATGCCAAAGAGGGGCCTATGCCACAAACCCGTTTTGTTTTAAAAAAGGCTTTGGAGCTAGGGCACAAAATCATTGTTATTATCAACAAAATGGATACGCCTGATAGGCGGCCGGATTATGCTTTAAATAAAACTTTTGATTTATTTATTGAATTGGGAGCCGGTGAGGAAACGGCCTTTTTTCCGGTGGTTTACGCTGCCGGGCGCTTGGGCAAGGCCGGATTAACTTCTGATCTTTCAAAGATGCACGACATTTCCCCCATTTTTGACGCTATAATTAAATATATTCCCTCGCCCAGTGGCGATATTGAAAAGCCGTTGCAAATGCTGGTTACCTCAATTGGCCATGACAATCATAAAGGCCGGACAGCTATCGCTAAAATTTACAACGGCAAAGTTAAAGCTTTACAAGAAGTTATGCATATAAATCGCGATAGCGAAAAGAGGAAAAGCCGTTTAACCTCCCTTTCAACTTTTGAGGGCCTGGAAAGCGTTGATGTTTTGCAGGCTTTGGCTGGCGATATTGTTAAATTTAGCGGCATAGCTGATGTTAACATTGGTGAAACAATTAGCGATCCTTTGGATTTTCAAGCCTTGCCTCTTTTGAATATTGAGGAGCCCACTGTCAAAATGGAATTTAGAGTTAATGATTCGCCTTTTGCCGGGACAGAGGGTGAATTTTCCACCTCACGACAAATTCAAGAAAGATTATACAAAGAATTGGAAACCGATATGGCATTACGGGTAAAACGGGTAGAGACGCCCAAGTTGGGCGTCTCTACGGCAGGCAATGGTTGGATTGTTTCCGGCCGTGGAGAACTACATTTGGCTATATTAATTGAGAGAATGCGGCGTGAAGGCTATGAATTCCAAGTTAGCCGGCCGCAGGTCATTGTCAAAAAGGTTGATGGAGTTGATTTTGCGCCGTTTGAGCGGGTGTTTATTGAGGTTCCGGCTGAATTTCAAGGCGTGGTTATGCAGAAAATGGGCTTAAGGCACGCTGTTTTAGAGGATTTGAGAATTGACAAAGAAATTGTTTTTTTGGAATTTGCCATAGCCACCCGTGAGCTTTTGGGGCTTAGAAATGAATTTTTAACCGATACTAAAGGTATGGGCATCATCAATTCCGCTTTTTTGGAATACAGAAAAGACAGCGGCATTTATCATCAAAGAAATTGGGGATCTTTGGTGGCCACGGAAAGCGGGATTACCAATATGTTTGGGCTTTTAATTGCTCAAGGCCGAGGCACTCTTTTCGTGGGACCGGGTGTTCCGGTTTACAAGGGTCAGGTAGCCGGGCAAAACAGCCGGGAAAAGGATATAGGCGTTAATATTTGCAAAACCAAAGAACTGACCAATATGCGTTCCAAAGGCGAGGGAGAAAACGAACATTTTAATACCCCGCGGGTTTTGAGCCTGGAAAACGCTTTGGAATATATTGATGATGAGGAATTAGTAGAGATAACTCCCAAAAACATCCGCATCAGAAAATTAGTTTTAGACGAAACCGCGGAAAGAAGAAGAGTGGCCTTGGGAAGAAAGGGTTAGGTTCCTCTCAGCCGGCACTCTTTTTATTAATTCTGCAAACTAGTACAATAACAACTAGCCTAAAAGGCTAAATGATGCTTGTTTTTATTGATGATTCCGGTGATCCAGGTTTTAAAATTGAAAAAGGTTCAAGCCCAGTTTTTGTGATTGCCTGTGTTGTTTTTGACGATGAATTGGAAGCAGAAAAAACCGCCGTTGCCATTAAAGAGCTTAGGCGGCAATTAAAAAAGTCCGACGCCTTTGAATTCAAGTTTAATAAAGGCAATCGGGAGATCCGTTTAAAATTTCTTGAAAGGGTTATTCAGTTTAAATTTCGCATCAGAGCCATTGTTTTTGAGAAGATAAAAGTAAGGAGTGGTGAACTTAAAACCTCCAAACAATCCTTTTATAACTACGCCATCAAAATGGTTCTCAAGCACAATTTTGGCACAATAAAGGAAGCAAAAATAAGACTTGATGGCCACGGAGATAGGCTTTATAGACACGAAGTTATTCGTTACCTTAGGCGCGAGTTAAATAACAAGGAAGATCGCGTATTTAGAAAACTCCAGTTTGTTGATTCCAAAACCAATGTTCTTACCCAGATGAGCGATATGATTGCCGGCGCAATTCACAGGAAATATGTTTTGGGGAAAACCGATACTCTAGAATATTTTTCCAAAATTAAAAAGAGAGTAGAAGATTTGTGGGAGTTTTCCTAAAAAAAGCGATCCGCCCTCTAGACTGGTTGTCCCAGACACGCCACCATACGGTGACAATTCGAAAGGCGGATCTTTGTATATTTATTATAGCATAAGGAAAACCATGAGTGCAAACGCTGGTTGATCTATTGGCGTTGATACCTACTTGACACAGGAAAAAAGTGGATAAATGACAAGGGTAAGCTATAATGTTCTTATGTTTATTGACGAGGTAGATGTTACTTTTCAGGCCGGAAACGGCGCATCAGGCAAAGCCTCATTTTATCCCGGGCACAAATCCGGGCCCAACGGCGGCAATGGTGGTAGCGGCGGTAGTATTTATGTAACCGTTACCTCAAACCTTATGGCCTTAAATCAATTTTTGGGTAGCAAAATCAGAATGGCCCAAAACGGAGAAATAGGCGGCAGTTACAGAAAAGCCGGTAGAAACGGCCGCGACTTTACCCTTACCTTGCCTTTGGGATCTATTCTTTCCGACCGTAATACCAAAGAAGTATTTGAGCTGACTGATGTTAATCAAAAACTTTTAATCTGCAAAGGGGGCCTTGGGGGCAGGGGAACTTTTGATTTGCGCTCGCCTTCTAATACGACGCCTCTTCGTGGGGAACGCGGCAAAAAAGGCCAAAAAAGAAAACTGCAAATTATCCTCAAATTAATTGCCGATTACGGCTTAATTGGTCTTCCCAATACCGGTAAATCCAGCCTGTTAAATGAACTCACCTTTGCCAATGTCAAAGTTGCCAATTACCCCTTTACTACTTTAGAACCAAATCTGGGGGCCATGGGAAAAAAGGTTTTGGCTGATATTCCCGGCTTAATCGAAGGCGCCTCTTTGGGTAAGGGCCTAGGGATCAAGTTTTTAAAGCACATTGAAAAGGTCAGTTTGCTTTTGCATTGTATTTCAGCCGAATCGGAAAGTGTAGAGGCCGATTATCAGGTGGTGCGGGAAGAACTAAAAAAGTTTAATCCGCTGCTTTGTAAAAAACCGGAAATAATTTTACTGACCAAATCCGATGTGGCAACAGTTGATGATTTAAAAAAGAAACAAAAAATTCTGCAAAAACACGGCCAAGTCCTGCCAATTTCCATTTTGGATGATAAAAGTTTAGAGAAGTTGAAGAAGTTGCTGAATGAATAACCCTCATAAGCTAATGGCAAAAATTGGATCTTGACAAGCTGGAAACTGTTGTATTACTATTACAACACTATGATTAAAAGCCAAACCGCCCCCAGTCAAACTTTTGGCGAATTTTTTAGGCAAAAAAGAGTTCAAGCCGAGTTAACGCTTAGGAGCTTTTGCGAAAGATTCGGTTTTGACCCGGCGTATATCAGCAGAATTGAGAGGAATTTATTGTTGCCACCAGAGGATAAAGATAAGCTACAAGGCTTGGCTAAAGCTCTTAAAATAAAAGAAGCCTCAACAGACTGGGTTGATTTTTTTGATTTAGCCCATATTGCCAAAGGCAAGCTCCCGCCTGATATTTTAGAAAAACAAAAGTTAATCAACTACCTTCCTTTGTTTTTTAGAACCGCAAGAGGCGAAAAACTTTCAAAGAAAAAATTAAAAGAATTGATTGAGTTGATAAACACCCCATGAGTCTTCAGTTGCAACATCTTTCTTATCAACGCATAGGTCAAATAGCTGACGAGTTTCTAGAAAAGCATCATCCAAAACTTTTGTTGCCAATACCGATTGAAGATATAGCAGAACAAAAGTTAAACCTAAAAATAATTCAGGAGATGAACCTAAAAAAGAATTATGACGTTGACGGGTTTTTAACATCTGACCTAATGACCATTTTTTTGGACTTTGACTTGTATTTAAAGCATGGAAACAGAACCAGATTTACCATTGCCCACGAGGTTGGACATTGGGTTTTGCACGGTGAATTATTTAGGGATTTAAAAATAAACTCAGTTGACGATTTGGGTAACTTGGTTGAAAAAGTGACAGATGAGGAGAACCAATGGTTGGAATATCAAGCCTACAACTTTGCCGGTCAGGTTTTGGTTCCAAGAGGCTTACTTTTTAATGAAATTAAAAAAAGAGTGGGCAGGGTTCCCCATTTAGAAACTCCGGAGATTCTGGTTCCAATAGCTCAGGATCTACTTGATGTGTTTTAGGTTTCAGGGTTGGTAATGTCAAGGCGCTTGGAAAAAGAAAAAATCGTGAAGCTGAATTCCTAGGAAGACTAAGCTACTTTTAGCTGTAAGTTCCATTTTGGAACATACTAGGATTAATCAAAAGTCGGTTGCCGAGGAATGTCCAGTAAGTGTTGTGGGATAAAAATTCAGTTAATCGGAATTTCTGGATAACTGCCGATGTCAAAACATACCAATAATATCTTTAAAACCGGTGAGTTGGAAGAAAAAAGCAATGTGCAGAAAATGCACGTTACAATTGGATAGGTTAGTTATGCGCATCACTGGCTGGCTTTTTAAGAGCGTTCTGGCAAATTGACAATATGGTCAAATTAGTGAATCGGACAATTTTTAGCGCTGAGATAAAGGAGAAAAAGCTCCATATCTTTAGTCCCAGCAATATTTGCATACTTTTTGGCGTATCTAACATTGCCGCGTCGGCTTTACTCTATAGATATAAAAAACAAGGTTTCATTTTACAGCTTAAACGGGGACTCTATGCTTTTCCGGACGCCTTGCCACCGGATGTTTTTGTAGCTAACAAACTTTATACCCCATCTTATATTTCCCTTGAATTTGCGCTGTCATATCATGGCGTTATTCCGGAAACAGTATATGAGGTTACTTCAGTTACCACCAAAGCTACGCGCCGGTTTGAAACATTAGGAAAAGTTTTTTCGTATCGGAAAGTAAAAAAAACCGCGTATACCGGCTATGAAATTCAAAAACAGCAAGGAATAGGTTTTTATATTGCCGATGCTGAAAAAGCGTTTGTAGACGCAAATTATTTACGGCTTAAAAATAAGCAAGAGCCAATCTCTCGTTTTAATAAAGAAAAAATCAATTCGGAAAAAGCACTGTTCTACGCAAAATTATTTAACAATGCAAAACTCATTAACATAATTAAATCCACACTGCAATAAATGGTGAGGGTATTAAACCATGATTTCAATCGAAATACTGGAAAAACTAAGCAGGCAATATCAAATGGGAGTATTCCCCAATATTGTTAGAGAATATTTTCAGCACACTTTTTTAGCAGAGCTGTATAAATTACCAAACGGCGGGAAATTGCTCTTCAAGGGCGGCACGGCGCTTCGTATCATTTACGGTAGTCCACGCTTTTCTGAAGATTTGGATTTTTGCCTGCTTGACGTTGCTCAAAATGATATCCAATTCTTTGCTGAGCGACTTTTTACCCAAGTTTTAGCAGAGATGGAGCATGCTGGTATTAAAGTTGAACTTGGGAACAAAATAGGTGTTACTAGCGGCGGATATTTTGGCGTGGCTAATTTTTTCATGTTTGAATACCCGCAGGTTACCGTGAAAATAAATGTATCCGCGCGCGGTGAGCGTAATATTACCGGAGAGATTGACAGTATTGCCAATGATTTTGTGCCGGCATACATAGTGATTCATCTGCCGCAAGCCGAGATTGTTGAAGAAAAAGTTTTTGGCGCGCTACTTGAACGCAAAAAACCACGAGATTTTTATGATCTTTATTTTATGATGCGCAAAGGCATGATTACCCATGAGCAAAAAAAGAAACTATCCGTGGTTAAAAATAGCATATTGGCCGATGCCAAAAAAATTAATTTTCGGGCCGAACTTGGAACCTTTTTGCCCATAGATCAGCACCAAATTATAAAGGATTTTCCGGCTATGCTTGAGAGAGAGGTTAATCGACAGGTAAGTGGAGCATAATGTGGGGTTCAACGATCCGGAATTTCCGGATAGTTCAAATTGAGGGCGAAAAGCAAGCCGAAAGAGAAATTGGGCGCCTTCCTCCGCCGGCCGAATTTTTTGGTATGATTATCTGGGAGGCAAGATATGGCAAAACAAGAAAAATCAAAAGGACAACTATCCTTGGTGCAGGAGCAGGAAATTTCAAACCTGCTTTTGAGTTACGCTAAAGCCCTAACAATACTTAACGATTATGATAATCAAAAATTAAAAGATGTGCCTGGCCAAAAATCAGAACTTATTCTTGATTATCAGGCCTGCCAAAAAGTTATCCTGCAAATAAAAAAAGAACTTGGAGCCAAAAACGAGGCCGGAGATCTTTTTGGAGTAGAAAGGGAGGAGGGCTTTTTGGCCATAGTTAACAACCTTTATCAAACTTTTGATCAACAAGAGCTTTATCCCACCATTGAAGACAAGGCGTCGCATCTTCTTTATTTAATAATAAAAGATCACCCTTTTTCCGACGGCAACAAACGAATTGCCGCTTTTTTCTTTGTTTACTTTTTAGATAGGTCAGATTACCTGTATTGCCAGAGTGGGGAAAGAAGAATTGATAACAATACATTAATCGCTCTGGTCCTTCTTATTGCCGAAAGCCGGCCAAAAGAGAAAATTGTTTTTATAAAAATCATTAAGAATTTGTTAGTTGACTAAAGCGGATGAAATTTTTGGGGAGGTCTCTTTGACGGCGAATTTTTGATAAGATTGGATGGGTAGACCAGAGAGGAAAATCGTAATGAAAGACAAATCACAAATCATTCTATACCAAACCGAAGATGGAAAAACCCGCGTTGAAGTACGATTTGAGCACGAAAACGTATGGCTAACGCAAAGGCTGATGGCCGAACTGTTTGAAACAACAATCGCAAATATTAACATTCACCTCAAAAACATCTTTCAAACCGCAGAGCTTCAACAAAATTCAGTTATTAAAGAATTCTTAATAACTGCTTCGGACGGAAAAAAATACAAAACTAAGATGTATGGTTTGGGTGTCATTATTGCTATTGGGTATCGCGTGAATTCTGTTCGTGGCACACTTTTTCGCCAATGGGCAACAGAACGCCTAAAGGAGTATATGGTTAAAGGCTTTACGATGGACGATGCGCGCCTCAAACAGGGTGGGTACAAATCACGTTATTTTGAGGAACTGCTGGAAAGGATACGAGATATTCGCTCAAGCGAAAGAATGTTGTATCAGAAAGTGACCGATATCTACGCGACAAGCATTGACTATCGCAAAGATGCCAAAGAGACCGAGTTGCTTTTTAAAACAGTTCAAAATAAAATGCACTTTGCCGTGAGCGGAAAAACTACCGCGGAATTGATTGCCGAGCGGGTCGACAGCAAAAAACCGCTAATGGGACTTACCAATTTTTCAGGCCTTCATCCTATTCAGCGCGATATTTACATTGCAAAAAATTATTTGAATGAGAACGAGCTTGAGATGCTCAATCGTGTTGTAGATGCGTATTTATCATTTGCCGAGGTTCAAGCTAAAAGTGAACGCGTTATGACTATGAAAGACTGGATCAGAAAGCTTAATGAGTATTTGGCCCTTTTGGGGAAAGGCATTTTAAAGAATGCCGGCAGCGTGCGCGCTGAAGAAGCCGAGAAAAAAGCTGATCAGGAATATGCAATGTATAAAAAGAAACAGGATAAAGACTATATTTCCGACTTTGACCGCGAGGTGAAAAAGCTTTTGGAGATGAAGAAGAAAAATCATTAAGAATTTGTTGGTTGACTAAAAACGGATGAAATTTTTGGGGAGGTCTCTCCGACGGCGAATTTTTTGATAAGAGCATTTAGTGTGATTAGGACCTCGATAGGGGATGAAATTCGCAATTAAGACAAGTGATCATACTTTTTTTAGTTCTTCTTATCTAATTGTCCTCAACAATTCTAATTTCTTCCGGCGTTAGTGCGTAAAGTTTATAAACCTCCTGATCGATTTTATGATCTATTTTGGCGATTTCCTCCTTGATTTTTTGCCATTCGTTGGAATTTTCTGGTTCCTTTTGAAAAAAATTTTGTAAACTTAAAAGTCTTTCTACCATTACAGTGATAATCTCTTGCTGAGAGTTACTTGCATCGGGAAATGGTATATTTTTAAGTTCACCTACCGGTACGTGGTTTGTGTTATTGAAGTACCTAAAATAGTAATCAACTAATTTGCTATTTAATAGACCGAGAATATAGAAAATATTTATTCTATTATCTTTCGGGAAACAGTAATTGGTCGTGTGCCCGCATAATAAGCTTTTTTCCGCCAAAGCAGCCTTGATCCTTCTCTCTTGCTGTTGGTTAGAAACTTCTTGAAGCACTATTCGAGGATTCTTCCAATGCTCTCTACCTTCAATATTTGTTGGACAAAATTCTTTGATGTCTAAAATTTTGTATCTAGCAATATTATTTCCTCTTAACAACGGTAAATAACCTGCTTTTTCATCCGAAGTGAAAAAATCTTTATTTGTACTTACATTTATTTCTCCTTGGTAGCCTTCGCATAAATCCGAAAACTTTAATTTCTGTACTGCCATTCTTTGAATAGTTTCGTTCTTGGCAATTAGTTCAAATGACCCATTTTTATTTATTTTTTCCTGCTCGATAGAATGATCACCCTGTTTCTTTGTAATTATATGTAGCTTGTGATTTGCA
>Ga0209211_10008306_pt1 | contig 14241 bp, 14 predicted proteins | sample RifGroA2_FD_183992 | JGI IMG/M metagenome (GOLD analysis project Ga0209211, IMG submission 183992) | Groundwater microbial communities from Rifle, Colorado, USA - Groundwater A2 (SPAdes) (version 2) | ecosystem: Environmental > Aquatic > Deep subsurface > Groundwater | place: Rifle, Colorado...
CCGAGTAGTGATTATAAATAGCGCCGCCGCCGTATTTGCCGGAATTAACAAGAATATATATCTGGTCGTAAGGAACATTTGCCGCAACGTCGCAGACAGTTTTATAATCTTCAGTCATCAGGTATCTTTCAAGATCGAAAGTATAAAAATTTGAGTTCAGAAGCGTCTTCTTCCAGATTGTGTCCGCTGGTATATCAGTACCGGATTCTTCAGACGGGGCTTTGACACCTCTTATATTAAATTTATCTTTTGCCTCTTTATAAGGAGAAGAGTTAAAAAGATAACCGGCAAATTTATCGCAATCCTTCTTAAATAATTCCATCTCGTCTTTTGTATAGCCTTCCGGAATTATTACAATATCTACTTTAACAGAAGGCTCCCCGTTCTTCAGCACGTCAAAAGCAGGGAATTTATTCCTGTTATCTTTCTTTATAAAATAATCTGAAGGATCGATATTGTATTCTAATTTTTTTACGGGATTATTTTTTTTATCTCGGCTGTAAAATTCCAATCTTATTTTCTTCTTAGGATACGGAACTACGATCGCTTCGTTAAATCCTTTTGTGATTTTCTTTGCTTCATCTACAGTCTGCCATTCGCTGAAAAGAGTCGAAAATGTTTTTGAAAAGATAAGTGAGTCGCTTCCTGCATCAAAAACTTTTATTAAATATTTGCCATAGTTGAAAATATCGAGGAGATTTTTCTTTGAACCGCCCCAGTATGGCTCTTTTATCAATTCATCGATTGCATAAGAATCATTTTCAGCATCGCCGAAATGGTAGTAATCAATTCTTAAAGATTTGTCGAGAAAGTAATCGTCAAAATTAATTTGGGCAAATGATAAAGAAACGATAAAGACTACGAAAAGAAGAATATATTTTTTCATAAACAAAGTTTTTAGTTTTTAATTAATAATTAACCTCACCTTAGTGAGACTGTGTGAAAAATAATTTTTGCCGTCACACTGAGTCCTTCGATAAACTCAGGATAAACTCTGTCGAAGTGTGAAGTCACATCGAGAATGTCAGTCTTCGACCTGCTTCGGCTGCGAAGCAAGGCGAGCAAGCTCAGACTGACGAATTGTATATTAACACAACCTATAGTAAGGAAGAGAAAATTAAAAAAATTACTTAATTTTCCTCGAACCTGGTTTAACAAGCTCAATTCCTTCTTTGCATAAAGGGCATTCATCGGGTGAAAAAGAAACTGCATCGAGTTTTACTGTGCTGAACTGCGGAAAGTCCGTCCCGGCTAAGCGGGGCAGGGACAAGCCAAAATTTACTTTTCCATTACTCCGGTCAACTATAAATCCAACCCCGACAACTTCGGCACCGGAGTTTTTAACAATATCGATTACTTCAAATACAGAACCGCCTGTTGTAACTACATCTTCACAGACTAAAACTTTCTCCCCTTTTTCTAAAGTAAAACCCCTCCTTAATGTAAGCGATTTATCTTCCCTTTCTGCAAAGATCGATCTTTTATTTAACTGGCGGGCTACTTCCTGCCCTACAACAATTCCGCCGATTGCGGGTGCAATTACTGTATCTATGTCTGCCGATTTAAAATGTTCGGCGATCATTGCGCAGATTTTCTCACAATAATCCGGGTACTGCAAAACCTTTGCACATTGGAAATATACATTGCTGTGCCTGCCCGAGGTAAGTAGAAAATGTCCCTTTAATAATGCGCCGGATTTTTCGAAAATCTCGAGTATTTCTTTTTCTCCTCGCTTCGGAGAAGCGTGTTCACTTAAAGCCATTCAACATTCCTGTTCTTGAGTCCCATAACTGTTATTCCTTGGAAAGTTTATCGATAATTGCAGCGAGCTTAAAATCTTTTTCCGTAACGCCGCCTTCACTGTGAGTTGAAATGGTGATTTTAACCTTATTCCAGGAATGCAGAAAAATATCGGGATGATGATTCAATCTTTCTGCTTCGTCGCCGACTTCATTCACGAACCCGAGTGCCTCCTTAAAATCTTTAAACTGGTATTCGCTGTGAATCTGGTTATTATCGAAGCTCCAGTTATCAACGCTTTTCAGATTCTTCATAACTTCCTGCGGGCTTAATAAACTCATCTCGTCTCCATCATCTTATTATTATTCAAAACAAATTTAAATAAAAAAAAGCGTCCCGTAAAGCGGGACGTTTTCCAATTATAAGTATTTTACAAATTAACCAACAGACATGAAGTTTATCACCTATGACAGGCATGTTCCTTGACTGCACAAGACGGTGATCGGGTTAAGCTGCTTGCTATAAGTTTTTTATGGTTTATTTAACTCTTGAAGTAATTTTTGAATCTTTTCTTTTAATTCCGGCAAATCATTCTTTACAGTTTCCCAAACTACTTGAATATTTACTCCAAAATAATCGTGAATAAGTAAGTCTCTCATCCCGCTAATTTCCCGCCAAGGAATTTCTTGTGATCGACTTTTAATTTCAGTAGGTATTTTTTTACTTGCTTCCCCAATAATTTCTATAACTCTAATTAACGCAAATTGTGTCTTTTCATCTTTACTAAAATCTTCATAAGACATTCCATTAATGAAAGCAATACCTTTATTTATTGAATCATAAATGTCATTTAGATAGTCTAAATAATCCCTTTGGGTATTCATACCGCAATAGATTCATTTAAAATATTTTGACCAATCCGTGGCTTCAATGAATCTTTCATCACTAAATCAACATTAAGTTCTAATTTGTCTGATAAATAATTTTTTAATTCAACAAATTTTAATAAGGTTGGCACTTTTGAAAAAGATACAAGTATATCTAAATCGCTATCAATATTTTGTTGACTTCGGACATAAGAACCAAATACTTCTATAGAAGTAACATAATATCTTTGACTAATATGTGGAAGTAAATTTCGAAGTAATAACAATATTTCATTCAAATCTTTTTTCATAAGCAAAAAATGCTACATTTTAGTCACTTATTCAACTAAAATTTAAAAACATACGCTCTTGCAGAACATGCAGAGCAGGTTCTCGCTTTGCGTTGGGTAACCGCGATATTTGATGTTACCGAACTCTTTTCCTCATTTCACATCTTCCATCTTACGTAAACAACTCCCCTTGCCCGTGAGTTTTTAACCTCCACCTGTCTTCACCAGTATGCTCTGCAATGTGTTCAAGTACGCCCAATATTGTCTGCTTCTCAGGAGTTTTGCCATTTTTCAGCAAAGGTAAAATGTATAAAACTATATCATCAAAATGTGGATAGTTGCTTTCTCTTTCCATCCTGCGGAGATAGCTGATAAGAAGCAGTTTAGGAATTTTATAGTTTTTTTCATTTACAAAAAAAATAAAAAAAGCCGGTTCAAACTGATGAACCGGTTTAAAATTAAATTATAAATTTATTCTTTCAGGAACCGTCTGAATCATTTTTATCGTTATGCTCACCTGCAATTTCTTCCTGGAGATTCTCATCGATAAATACCAGGTCTTCCGAAGGAGGAAAATGCTTTGCATTTATTTTTGAACCGTCTTTAAAGCTTCCTCTAAGGATTTCTTCGGCAATCGGATCTTCAACATACTTCTGAATTGCTCTTCTCAAAGGTCTTGCACCATACTTCTGGTCAAATCCTTTTTCCACGAGGAAATTCTTTGCAGTGTCATCGAGAGCAAAGTGCATTTTATTATCTTTAATATTCTTAAAAAGATCGCGAAGCTCTATATCGATGATCTTCAGAATATCTTCCTTCTCCAGACTTCTGAATACAATTGTTTCATCGACCCTGTTAAGAAACTCAGGGTTAAAGAGTCTTTTCATTGCGTCTTCAAGAGTGTTTTTAAGCGAAGCGTATTTATCTTCAGCTTTCTCAGAACCAAAACCGAAAGAACCGATATTCTTTATATCGCGGGCTCCGATGTTCGTAGTCATAATAATTATAGTATTCTTAAAGTCTACTTTCCTTCCGAAAGAATCCGTTAACACGCCGTCATCAAGAACCTGCAGAAGTATGCTGAAAATATCCGGATGAGCCTTTTCAATTTCATCAAACAGAACTACAGAATATGGCTTTCTTCTGACTTTCTCGGTTAATTGTCCGCCTTCTTCATATCCAACGTATCCCGGAGGCGCTCCAACCAATCTTGAAAGTGAAAACTTTTCCATATACTCGCTCATATCGATCCTTACAAGAGCATCTTCACTATCGAATAAATACCTTGCAAGAGCTTTACAAAGCTCGGTTTTACCAACACCTGTAGGTCCGAGAAATATAAAACTGCCAATCGGTCTGTTAGGATTTTTCAAACCTGCTCTTGTTCGCCTTATAGCTTTTGTAAGTTTGGATACTGCTTCATCCTGTCCAACAATTTCTTTCTTTAATGCTTCTTCCATCTTAAGCAATTTTTCAGATTCAGTTTGTGCTACCCTGTTAACCGGTATCCCCGTCATCATTGCAACCACAGTAGCAATATCCTCTTCGCTTACATCATGAACTATATCTTTCGAATTAGTTTCCCAATCTTTTTTAGCTACTTCAAGTTCAGCCTGGAATTTTCTTTCCTTATCTCTTAATCTGGCTGCTTCCTCGTAATCCTGTTTTTTAACCACAGTGGCTTTTTCCTGGCGAACTTTATCAATCATTTCTTCCAGTTCAAGTATATTTGTAGGAACTTCGAAGTTACCCATATGAACTCTCGAACCGGCTTCATCAATAACATCAATTGCTTTATCAGGTAAATGCCTGTCGGTTATATATCTCGAACTTAAACGAACGGCGGACTCGATTGCGTCCTCTGAATATTTAACTCTGTGATGTTCTTCATATTTAAATTTGATATTGTTCAATATCTGGAGAGTTTCGTCGTAATTCGGCGGATCCACCATAACTTTCTGGAACCTTCTGTCGAGTGCGCCATCTGTTTCAATATATTTTCTGTATTCATCAAGAGTGGTTGCGCCAATACATTGAATATCGCCGCGGGCTAACGCCGGCTTAAACATATTCGAAGCATCGAGCGAACCGGAAGCACCACCGGCTCCTACTATTGTATGGAGTTCATCTATAAATAAAATTACATCTCTTGCTTTCTCAAGCTCATTCATAAGGGCTTTCATTCTTTCTTCAAATTGCCCTCTGTATTTTGTACCGGCAACCAGTCCCGCAAGGTCGAGTGTTACAACCCGTTTATCCTGCAAGGTTCTTGGAACTTTCTTTTGTACTATTCTTAAAGCCAGACCTTCTGCAATAGCAGTTTTACCAACTCCCGGCTCACCGATTAAAACAGGGTTGTTTTTCTTTCTCCTGCTGAGAATTTGAGCTACACGCTCTATTTCCTTCTCCCGTCCAACAACCGGATCTAATTTATCTTCTACTGCCAGTTTGGTAAGGTCACGTCCAAAATTGTCGAGCACCGGGGTCTTTGTCCGTTCAACTTTTCTATCCGGAGCCGGAGGCACAGAACCGCCAATATCTTTGGCTCCTTTGCTTGAAAGCATGGCATTCAGCTCTGCCCGTGCAGCATCATAGGTTACACTGAATTGATGTAATATTTGTGTTGCTATATTATCTTCATCTCTTAGAAGAGAGAGTAATAAATGTTCTGTTCCAATTACATCGGCTTTATAAATTTTAGATTCTATTTGTGTAATCTTTAAAACTTTTTCTGCCTGCTTGGTAAGGGGTATATTTCCGATTGTTAATGTACCACCGGATGTTCTGACTGTATCCTCAATTGCCTTTTTCAACTTTATTAAATCACAATCAAGATTACGTAAAATCCTTACGGCAACACCCTGTCCTTCTCTAATAATCCCGAGCAACAGATGCTCGGTACCGATATAATCATGACCAAGCCTTAAAGCTTCTTCACGGCTTAATCTAATAACATCCTGCAGCCTGTCAGAAAAATTTCCATCCATTTAACTTACCTTAATGAGATTTTAAGTAAAAAATACGTTTAAGCATTCGATATTAAATATATAAAGAGACTCGTGCTCAATCAAGATAATGAAATATGCTTCTTTTTATTGATTATGATATAAATACGACTAAATGATATTAACAAAAAAGCTTCTTAAAATCCAATATCCTGAATAGTCTTCACAAAGTCATCACACGTAAGTTACTAAATAAGCTCCTTAATATATAAATAGAGAGGACAATAATTATACCAAAGAGGGGTATTATGGCTCGCCAGTGTAGAGTTTATATTTCCTCCAATTTACCATAAGAAAGATGGCAGTTAGTTACCTTAATATTTTAAATGTATTTTTTGAATGAATTTTGTACTGAAAGAATACATTTACTGCACATTTATTAATACAATGCTTAATTTGCTAAAGAACTAAATTAGTAGTAAAATTAAAAATCAGATCTAAATAATTGGAGTTAACTATGGAAGCTATTACAGGGGTGTCCCTCATTATTATTATAGGAATTATCTTTTTTCTTATTCTTTTTCTTTATTTCGTTCCGCTCGGATTATATATAACAGCATACTTTTCGGGTGTAAAGGTAAAGATCTTTCGTGATTTGATTGGAATGCGATTAAGAAAAGTACCTCCAGTACACATTGTAAGAAGTTTAATAACAGCTACAAAAGCAGGTATTAAGGTTGAACAGGGAAAACTGGAAGCACATTTTCTTGCAGGAGGTAATGTTATTAAAGTTATTAATGCTTTAGTCTCTGCAGATAAAGCAAACCTGGGCTTAACTTTTGAAAGAGCAACAGCGATTGATCTTGCAGGAAGAGATGTACTTGAAGCTGTTAAAATGTCTGTTATTCCAAAAGTAGTTGAAACACCTTTGGTTGCGGCAGTTGCAAAAGACGGTATTCAATTAAAAGCAATTGCAAGGATTACTGTAAGAGCAAATATAGAACGCCTTGTTGGTGGTGCAGGAGAAGCAACAATCTTAGCAAGAGTCGGTGAAGGGATTGTTTCTACTATCGGCTCGAGCGACAGCCACAAGCATGTTTTAGAAAACCCCGACAGGATTTCTAAGAGCGTTCTTGCTAAAGGATTAGATTCGGGAACCGCATTTGAAATTCTTTCAATTGACATTGCCGATGTCGATGTCGGAGAAAATATCGGCGCTAAGCTGCAGACAGACCAGGCAGAAGCGGACCTAAAGATTGCACGGGCAAAAGCTGAAGAAAGACGCGCTGCCGCAGTCGCACTTGAACAGGAAATGGTTGCAGAAGTTGCAAAACAAAGGGCAAGAGTCGTTGAAGCAGAAGCTGAAGTTCCTCGTGCAATGGCTGAAGCCTTCAGAAGCGGGAACCTTGGAATTATGGATTATTACAAAATGAAAAATATCCAATCCGATACTGATATGAGAGAATCAATAGCAAAGCCTGAGAGAAAAAATGACCCTAATCAATAATGGATGACTATTTTCAATATCTTATATACTTATTTATCATAATAAGTTTTCTCAGTTCGATCTTTAGAAAGAAAGGTAAGCCTCAAAGCAAACCGGAAGAACCAACACCCAGTCCTCCCGTAAAACCTCAGCGGTCTACTTCACAGGAAGATTATGATATACTGAAGGAGATTGAGAATATGTTTAAAACTCAATCTCCTCAAGCTGAAGCAAAACCGGAGAAAATTTCTATTGAGGGAAGAAAACACGAGACTGATTCTGAATATCTTGAAACTGAAAAATGGGACGAGGAAATTCAGTCGGAGCATGGCTCTACTTCGTCTGAGCATAGACTTGAAAATTGGGAAGATAAGAGGAAGAAAATTGAAGAAAGAAAAAGGCAAACTCTTAATGAAAAGATTGTAAAACAAGCAGAGATGTTTGAAAAAAATCTTATGAAAAAAAGACAGGTTGTTGATGTAAGCAAAACGTTAAAACAAAAATTTAAACGACCTTCCACTTTAAAGGAATATGTTATAATATCAGAGATATTGGGAAAGCCTAAAGCATTTCAGGAATGATCCAGAAAAAATATAAGCTTAAAAGAATTTATGAAACAGGCAGGCAGGCAAGTTTTGCAAAACCTGTTGATGAAGTCCGTTTTGTTATTAATTATAAGAATGAACTCAACCCTGCTCAGTATGAAGCCGCTTCTGCCGTTGACGGTGCTTACCTTATTATCGCCGGGGCTGGAACAGGAAAAACAAGAACTCTTGTTTACAGAGTTGCAAGGTTAGTCGAGCTTGGTTACGACCCTCAGTCAATCCTACTGCTAACCTTTACACGTAAAGCCGCAAATGAAATGATGAACAGGGCTGCTCTTCTCCTTGATAACAGGTGCTCTAAAATTCTTGGCGGCACTTTCCATTCTTTTGCTAATTCTGTTTTAAGAAAATATTCTAAAGCTGCAAAACTCGATCCTTCATTTACTATTCTTGACCAGGGAGATACAACTGATGTAATTAATCTTATTCGCAACCAGGGAGCTTATGTTACAAAGGAAAAAAGATTTCCAAATAAAGAAACGTTGAATAAAGTTTACAGCCTCAGCACAAATACCGGTAAAACAATTGAAGAAATAATTGAAGAGAATTACCCGCATTTTATAGATCATTTAAAGAAAATACTGGACATTCAAAAAGTATTTAAAGAGTACAAACGCAGAAACAATCTTCTCGATTATGATGATCTCCTTGTCTATCTCAAAAATTTCCTTGAAGATTTAAATGCCGGAACAAAATCTTTGCTTCATTCAATTAAATTTGTAATGGTTGATGAGTACCAGGACACTAACAAATTACAGGCTGATGTTGTAAAAGGATTAACACAAATAAACAAAAATATTATGGTTGTGGGCGATGACTCACAGGCAATTTATTCTTTCAGAGGAGCAAATTTTAAAAACATAATTGATTTTCCAAAACTTTTTGACGATGTGAAAATTATCAAGCTTGAAGAGAATTACCGCAGCACACAGGAAGTATTGAATTTTGCGAACCGTGTTAATGAAGGAGCCTTTGAAAAATATACCAAGCATCTTTACAGCATAAAAAGCGGCGGTGAACTTCCTTTCATTGTCGCAGCTTCTACAGAAAATCTTCAATCAAAATTCATCGTTGAAAAGATACTCGAACTGAGAGAAGAAGGTGTCCCGCTTGGAGATATTGCTGTTCTTTTCCGATCATCTTTCTTTTCTTTTGATCTGGAAATTGAATTAACAAAAGCAAATATCCCTTTTCAAAAATTTGGCGGAATGAAGTTCGTTGAATCTGCTCATATTAAAGATGTGCTGGCTTTTCTTAGAATTGCTGCTAACCCAAAAGATGTTGTAAGCTGGTACAGAGTTTTGCTTTTGCATGAAGGAGTGGGTCCAAAAACCGCACAAAAAATTCTCGATGAACTTGCAACAGCCCGTCTAACTATCAAAGCAAATCCTGAGACTGTTACAAAATTTAATTACAGCGACAAAATTGTGAAGCTCTTTCAGCTTCTTTATAAAATTCACACGACTAACAATCTCCCTTCGGAAAAATTACAGATGGTTCTCGATTATTATTACCCGATCTTCAAAGATATTTATGATGATTTTAATAAAAGGAATAAAGACCTGGAAATCTTTCAGAACATTTCCGAGAACTATAAATCATTAGACAACCTTCTGTCGGATATGGCTATAGAACCTATAATTGACAGCGTTATCGATGTTGAAGCGCCGGACAATGAAGAAGAATATCTTACTTTATCTACTATTCATTCTGCAAAAGGATTGGAGTGGCACTCGGTGTTTGTTATTCACGTAGTCGAAGGTTACTTCCCTTCCAGCAGATCTTATGATAATGTTGATTCGCTCGAAGAAGAAAGAAGATTAATGTATGTTGCTTCAACAAGAGCTAAACAAAATCTTTTTGTAACTTATCCAATGAATTTATACGACCGTGAAGCAGGAATTACACTTTCAAAACCTTCCCGCTTCATTTCAGAAATGAGTACAGACCTTGCGGAAGGCTGGTTGATTGATGAAGACTTTTAACAAAGTGAAAACACCTGTGAATGGATGATGGAAAATGGATGATGGAAGATGTGAAGCACCTATTCAGAGGGACTTATGCTATTCTTAATTATTACCCTAATCCTATTATTTCTTCTAATTAATCTTCTCTTTTACATTTCAATTAAAAAAGCTTTCTCAAAACAAACAAATCAAAATTCAGGGCAAAAAATTTCTGTTGTAGTTGCAGCTAGGAATGAAGAAAACAACATTCCTGTTTTAATTGAAGCATTAAAAAATCAGAATTACGACAAAGATAATTATGAACTAATAATTGTTGACGATTTTTCAACCGACAACACTTTTAGTATTGCTAATGAACTTGCTTCTTCAAGCAAAAACTTTACAGCAACAAAAGCAGAAACAAAAAATCTTCCAGGGAAAAAAGGTGCCTTGGCAATAGGAATCGAAAAAGCCAATTATGATTTTATTCTAATAACCGATGCCGATTGTGTACCTCAGCCGGAGTGGATAAGTATATCTGCAGAAAAATTTTCCCGGGGATATGATTTTATTTTCGGAGTTGCTCCTTTCTATACCGGAAGTTCTTTTATCAACAATCTTTCCTGTTTTGAAAATATAAGAAGCAGCATTCTAACATTTACTGCGGCAATAATCGGTTCTCCTTATTCAGCAGCAGCAAGAAATTTTGGTTTTAAGAAATCTTCTTTTAAAAAGATTAAAGGTTATTCGAATACAGCGGATACATTAAGCGGAGATGACGATCTCTTACTAAGGGAGGCTGTTAAAAACAAAATGAGAATTGGTTTTATTACCCGGAAAGAATCTTTTGTTTATTCAAAAACCAAAAACACTTTGGATGAATATCTAAACCAGAAAGCAAGACACACACAAACTTCTCTTCATTATCTAACAAAACATAAATTATTTCTCGGTTTCTGGCACTTGTTAAATCTTTTTTTTCTCTTTTCTCCGGTTTTATTTTTTGTCGATTCAATCTTTCTTTCATTTTTTCTAATAAAGATAACTACAGATATAATCATCGTATTTAATCTACAGAAGTATTTTGGATATAATTTTAGTCCAGTAAAGATTTTTTCTTTACAGATAATGTATGAATTATTCCTTATTCTGAATTTTGTTAATGTACTTCTCGGAAAGAGTGATTGGAAGAAATAATAAAACTTTCTTGATTTATACTTTAAAAGAAATATTTTTGGAAGTAACAAAACAATAAGCAATGGATTATAAAGAATTAGCTGAAAAAGCTGTTGAAGCAAAATCAAAAGCACTACCTCCCTATTCTGATTTCCATGTAGGGGCAGCCTTATTAACAGAACCGGGTAAAATTTATCTCGGCGGAAATATAGAGAATAGTTAACAATTTGTGCAGAGAGAGTTGCTGTGTTTAAAGCGATATCAGAAGGTGAAAGAAATTTCAAAGCGATTGCAATCGCAAGTGATGATGAGGGCTTTTGTTCGCCTTGCGGCGCCTGCAGGCAGGTGCTGAATGATTTATGCGGAAGTGATATTGATGTGATAATGGTAAATAAAAAAAACGAATTGAAGATTGTAAAACTTGCTGATCTTTTACCTCTTCCGTTCGGAGACGATAAGCTTAAATAATTATGAATGATAAATGTTGAATTTTTAATTAAAATGAAAAATGATAATATCATACAGAAAAAGAGTTTTGATTTTGCATTGAAGATAATTGAGTTATACAAAGAATTAGTTATTCAAAAAGAGTTTATTCTATCCAAACAATTATTAAGAAGCGGAACAAGCATTGGTGCTAATGTTGAAGAAGCATTAGCAGGACAATCGAAAAAGGATTTTATTGCAAAAATGTCTTTAGCTTCAAAAGAAGCGAGAGAAACTAAATACTGCTTGAAACTTCTTCAGGAAAGTCAGATTGTTAAACGTAACTTCGCAATTTATATCAAAAGCATAGATGAAATAATCAGTATATTAACTGCAATTGTAAAAACATCTCAAATAAGATTTCTAAATAATTCAACATTAAAAATCTAAAATTCAAAATTTCATGGACGATCTTTCTCCACACTCGCTTCCTAAAAACACCGGTTGGATTGAAGTAATCGCAGGTTGTATGTTCAGCGGCAAAACTGAAGAACTGATAAGAAGACTAAGGCGTGCACAAATTGCAAAACAAAATGTAAAAATTTTTAAACCTATGATTGATACTCGTTACTCCGAAGATTCAATTGTATCACACAATGAACAATCGCTTCCATCTGTTCTTATCAAAGATATAAAAGAAGTTATCGAACTATCCAAGGGTGCTCATGTTATTGGAATTGATGAAGCCCAGTTCTTTTCCCAGGATATTGTTGAAGTATGTAACAAACTTGCCAACAATGGCAAAAGGGTTATCGTGGCGGGTTTGGACCAGGATTATAAGGGCATTCCTTTTGAACCTCTGCCGCAGCTTTTAGCAATAGCAGAATATATAACTAAAACTCTTGCTATTTGTGTTGTTTGTGGAAACCCAGCCGATAAAACCCAAAGAAAAACATATTCAGCCGATAGAGTAGTTGTTGGCGCAGCTGATATTTACGAAGCACGCTGCAGAAACTGTCATTATATTCCTACTGAAAATTAAGAGGTAATTCATGGATATCCTTAGAGGTATTTTAGGCATTTTCCTTCTCGTTGGAATAGCTTTCCTTCTTTCTAATAATAAAAAAAAGATTAATTGGCGTTTAGTAATTACAGGGCTTGGTCTACAGCTCGTATTTGCCATTTTTATAATTAAAGGTGATGACCTGAGAGCCCTGTTCTTTCCTCTTGGCTGGGTAAAAGATTTCTTTAGCTGGGTCAGCGGATTTTTTGTTCTTGTTCTTAACTTTACAACAGAAGGGGCAGAATTTGTTTTTGGTAATCTTGCCAAAAGCCCCGGCTCAGTAGGCAGCATCGGGATGTTTTTTGCTTTCCAGGTTTTACCTACCATAATATTTTTTGCCAGCTTAATGTCCATTCTTTATTACCTCGGAATTATGCAGAGAATTGTTCAGGCAATGGCATGGGTAATGGCAAAAACTATGGGAACAAGCGGGGCAGAATCTTTGTCCTGCACTGCAAATATTTTTGTTGGTCAAACCGAAGCCCCACTTATGATAAAGCCTTACGTAAAAGGAATGACAAAAAGTGAAATACTAACTATTATGGTTGGAGGCATGGCAACTATAGCCGGAGGAGTAATGGCGGCATATATCCAGATACTCGGACAATCATATTCACAGGCATTAAACATTCCGCTTGATGAAGCGAGACACTTGTTTGCAACACATCTTCTTGGTGCCAGTGTAATGGCTGCCCCGGCTGCACTTGTCATATCAAAAATTCTTTTTCCCGAAACAACAGAACCGGAAACCAAAGGAAATGTTAAAGTTAACATTGAAAAAAATGCATCCAACGCTGTAGAAGCTGCTGCCGTTGGCGCGGGAGACGGATTAACACTCGCACTAAATGTTGGTGCAATGCTTATAGCTTTTATCGCACTTATAGCTTTAGTCAATTATATACTTCAGGGAGTTGGTGATGTGATTGGTATAAATGAGACTTTAAAAGCGGCTTATGGGCAACCTCTAAACTTTCAACTACTAATTGGTTTGGTTTTACAGTTTCTTGCAGCAGGTATTGGAGTTCCCTGGCACGACTCACTTCACTTCGGCAGCCTTATTGGTACTAAAATAGTTCTTAACGAATTTGTTGCTTATCTCGATATGGGCAGGTTAATTGAGGCAAAAGCCTTAGTCAACGAAAAAGCAGTATTTATGGCAACATATGCACTTTGCGGGTTTGCAAACTTCAGTTCTATCGCCATACAAATAGGAGGCATCGGACCTTTAGCCCCAAACAGGAAATCGGATATTGCCGGCCTGGGAATAAAAGCTGTTATCGGAGGATCTCTTGCTACTTTAACTACTGCAACTTTAGCAGGGATACTTTTTTGAAATTATAAATTTTGAATGTTGAATTTTTAATTCAATATAAATGAAAAGTAATAATATCGTTCAGAGAAAGAGTTTTGATTTTGCACTGAAGATCTTCAGGAAAGTCAGAAAGTTAAACATAATTTCACGGGTTATATCAAAAACATAGATGAAATAATAAATATATTAACTGCAATAGTAAAAACATCTCAGGCAAGTATTTCAAAATAATTCAACATTCAAAATCCAAAATTAAAAATTCCCATTGCTTGATTTAAATTTTAAATACAAAGACATTATAAATTTTCTCAAAGATAATTCTCCTTTTAAACCTCAACTTGCAATTATTCTCGGCAGTGGATTGGGAGAATTTGCCGGGGGTCTTA
>Ga0209211_10008307_pt1 | contig 14240 bp, 12 predicted proteins | sample RifGroA2_FD_183992 | JGI IMG/M metagenome (GOLD analysis project Ga0209211, IMG submission 183992) | Groundwater microbial communities from Rifle, Colorado, USA - Groundwater A2 (SPAdes) (version 2) | ecosystem: Environmental > Aquatic > Deep subsurface > Groundwater | place: Rifle, Colorado...
ATCGTCATGTTAATAACTATTTCACCTTATTCGTTTACGGCTGTTAGTATAGTTGGTGGTTTGCCCGAACCGAAACCAGGCTCTGGTTTGGTAATTTTTGCTTTGTTTGCTGTTTTATTTACTTTTTTAACTTTTTATGTTCTTATAAAACGTTTAAAAAAAGCTGAGGGTGTGGGAGAAAAGATTCAGCTTAAATTTGTAATTTTTGGTATTTTAATTCTATTGGTATTAATTATCGGTACTGTTTTTGTTCCGGTTTCCCTTTTTAACAATAGCCTCTTCGTCCCTTTGTTGCCTTTGTACACTTTAGTTTTTTTGTTGCTCACCAGCTATGCTATAGCAAGGCACCGGTTGTTTCATACCAAAGTGATAACTACAGAATTTATAGTTCTTTTTTTGTTATTTATTATTTTGGTTAATTTTCTTGCCTCAGGTGGCCCTGTAGCTTTTCTTTTTAATGGTTTTATGTTTTTGGCAATGTTGGGCGTTGGGATAGGTTTAGTGAAGAGTGTTATCAGTGAAGTAAAACGCAGGGAAGAGGTTACACGTCTGGCTAAAAAATTGAAGAAAGCCAACATACAATTGAAAGAGTTGGACGAACTAAAAACAGAATTTATGTCCATTGCCTCTCATCAGTTGCGTTCGCCGCTTTCTGTTATTAAAGGTTATGTTTCTTTGATACAGGACGGTGCCTATGGTCATGTGAATAAGAAATTGGATAAGGTACTCGATAACATGTATGTTAGCAATGAGCATCTCGTTCGTTTGGTTGATGAATTTTTGAATATTAGTCGCATGGAGCAGGGACGATTGAAGTATAATTTTGCTGCATTTGAAATCGTGCCGCTCGTTAAGGAATCGCTAAAAGAGTTGAAATTACGTGCAAAAGCTAAGGGTCTCAAATTGAATTTTGAAGATAAATTAAGGGATATTAAAGAAATTGTTGCTGATAAAGAAAAAATGCATCATGTGGTGTACAATTTTATTGATAATGCCATTAAGTATACAGAGGATGGTAGTATTGTAGTGTCTTTAGAGCAAGAAGGTAATGGTGTTACTTACCGGGTAAAAGATACGGGTTACGGATTTGGACCGGAGGATCAAGCAAATTTTTTCCAAAAATTTTATCGTGGTAGGAATGTAAAGGGCATAAATATTGGCGGTACAGGCCTTGGTCTCTATGTGTGCCGGAAGTTTATAGAAGCGCATCACGGGAAGATTTGGGCTAAAAGCCCTGGGCCGGGGAAAGGGGCTGAATTTGGGTTTTGGCTTCCAGAAAATCAGCCACAAGGTTGACAGAAGCCGTGGAATGTGTTTTAAATGAATTGCTGATAATCAAAATATGACTTTTTTTATTGAAGCCGGTAGCATATTGTTGCTTTTAACAATATTTTTTAATACTTTTTTAGCTTTTTTTGTTTATAAAAAAAATAAAAAGAGCGCCACCAATAGAATTTTTGGATTGTTAAGTTTGTCTATTTCTTTCTGGCTAGTTATCAACTACCTATCTATTTCACCTTTACTTATTACATACAGTTTGTTTCTCATCAGGGTTAGTTTGTTATTTGCTGTTGTGATGCATTTTTTTCTATTTTTATTGGCTAGTACATTGCCATATTCCGAAATTCGAATGAGTAGACGTGCGATGTTTTGGTTGTATTTTGCTTCTGCTATCACTTTATTTGTAACTTTATCACCCTACGCATTTGTTGCAGTTGATATTTCAAACGGCACACCAGAACCGAGTCCAGGTTTCGGTATTATTGTATTTGCTTCTTATGTATTTTCAATTACTTTTTTGACTATATATAGTTTAATCAGACGTTTGCAAGGAATCAGTGAGAGAATTATAGTATACCAAATGAGTTTTTTAATCGTTGGCATTTTTTTTATGGCGGGTTTGATTGTGAGTACAATATTTATACCCGTAGTATTTTTTAAGAGCAATACATTCGTTTCACTCCTCCCTTTGTATCCGCTCATCTTCCTCCTCTTCACCACCTACGCCATCATTAAGCACCACTTATTTGACATTAAAGTCATCGCCACCGAGCTTGCCGTTTTTTTCTTGTTCATCATGTTGTTACTTAATGCACTTGTGTCAACAACCACGGTTCACCTTGTTTTCAACATCTTCCTTTTGTTCGGCGTTGTCGGCATTGGTCTCGCACTCATCAGAAGCGTCATCGCAGAAGCCAACAGGCGAGAAGCAACCGCTCAACTGGCAGAGCGCATTCAAAAGGTCAACACAAAACTTAAAGAAGTTGATCGTCTCAAGAGCGAATTTTTATCTGCCATTAAAGGTTTTGTTTCGCTGCTCAAAGAAGGCGCCTACGGCCGCATGCCTAAGCGTTCGCAGGACGTGCTTGGAAAAGTGTACACCAGCAATGAGCGTTTGGTGCATTTGGTCAATGAGTTTCTTAACATTTCACACATTGAAAAAGGCAAAGTTGATTATCGTTTTGACGATGTTGATGTTGTAGCGCTCGCACAGGGTGTTGCCGATGAATTGGAACATCATGCCGGTGAAAAACAGATCTTCCTTTCACTTGATAACAAATTATTACAGACAAAAAAAATTAAAGCCGATCAAGAAAAATTGCACCATGTCATTTACAACTTTGTGGACAATGCCATTAAGTATACGGAAAAAGGGTGTGTGTCGCTTGTTATAGAGGAAGAGGGCAAGGGTGTGACAGTGCGTGTTTGCGATGAAGGGATAGGATTTGGTGAAGATGACCATCCTAATTTTTTTAAGAAATTTTATCGTGGGCGCAATGTTAAAGGGGTTAATGTGGGCGGCACCGGCCTTGGTTTGTATGTGGCCCGCGAGTTTATCAAGGGCCATAAGGGAAAGGTGTGGGGTAAAAGTTCGGGGCCGGGAAAGGGGTCGGAATTTGGTTTTTGGGTTCCAAGGGGCTGATTTTATTGGTTACATTTACTTGTCCACACTTTGTGCACAGGTGACGTGTTGACGGCAGACCCTGGATGGTATAACATAAAAGTATGCGTGGGGGCGCATCAGATTTAATAGCACCCCCATGGTGGGTTGTTTTTATTTTAAAGTATGTTGGCTATTAGTGAAACCAGAAAAATTGAATTTTTATTTCTCTTTGCTTTTATTGTTGCCCTGTTAAATGACCTTTGGATTAGGGGAAAAGAGAGTGGCGTGGGGACCACGCTTGTGCTTGTATTATTTATTGGCGGTTTGTATTTTTTTGCTCGTTTGTTTGGGGTGTTGAAACACAAAAAGATTCTTTTATTGTTAATACCCGTTGGAGTCATGGTGTTGGATACCTTATTCTATTCAAATACATTGGTGGACATTTTTATTCCCAAAATTGTTGTTTTGTCAACACTTGTCGTTTTTATTCTTGCCACCGTGCGCGTTGAATCATTACGGCATCTCTATTTGCGACATGTGCATCTTTTTTATCGTTTGGATAAGTATCTTAATGTATTGAGCGGCTTAAGAAAAAAATTTCAGACCGAGCACGATGGCGAACGCCATGGTTTGTCCTTAACGGCGCGGGTCATAATTGGTATTTTTGTGGCTCTCCCCATTACGGCTTTGTTCGTTTATCTTTTTGCTCGTGCTGATTTGATTTTTAGTCAGAATTTAAAGCGTATTTTTAGTTCCTTAACTCCGGGTGAGCTTGTCATGCATATACTTTTTGTATTATTTTTGACTGCCCTCGTCATGGTTGTGGTGGGCACTATTTTTAGTTCTGAAAATACCCTCGCCACGCTTAAAGAGCGTGCGATCAAAAATGATTCAGTTATTGCACATATTATTTTGTTTTGTATTAATGCTGTTTTTGCAATTTTTGTTTTTATACAATTTAAATATCTTTTTGGCAATGCTTCTTTTGTATTTGAGAACAATATTACATTTGCCGACTATGCTCGTCATGGTTTTTTTGAATTGGTGTCTGCGGCGCTGCTTTCCGGTTTAGTAATTTTTGCTATTCAGCGCAGTTATTCAAAACTTAAAGCGCCACTTGGTGTGTTAGTATTGCAGTTGTTATTATCCGCGCAAGTTGGCGTGGTGGCTATTTCAGCCATCAAGCGCATGAATATATACCAAGAAGCGTTTGGTTATACGGTATTGCGGCTTTATGTTGAATGGTTTTTGTATTTTTTGTTGGTTATTATTTTTGTTTCCGCAGTGGTGTTGATTAAACGGGAAACCTTCAAAGCATTTTTCCAAATGAGTGCCATTTTGAGCATTTGCGCGCTGGCTGTGGTGGGGAGTATAAATATTGATGGGATTATCACAAAAAAGAATGTGGAGAGGTTTATGGAGAAGGCTACAATAAATAGTATTGTTGATTCCCAGTCGCTTTCCTTTAATGAAAATAGAATAGATTTATATTATCTCGATCGTCGTTCTTTTGATATTATGCCGTTTTTGGCAATGCTTGCGGACCCAATTTTATTTGGAAAGTTGACGATAGGGGAACAGCTTTATTTTTCCCAATTTATTGAGCGTAAAGATTCTGTGCTTAGCGGTTTTGGATGGTATGAATGGAATATAGGTGTTTGGCGGGCACGTAAAGCTTTGTTCCGTATAAAGAACTCCGCCGTGTATGACATTATAAAACGGTTAAATAGTAATAATAAAGCTGCCAGTGAAAAAAAGGACAAATCACTGACACGAGAAGAATTAAAATTTATTACACCGTGCCCGTATCTATTGGAGAATTTTGGATTAGCAGATGAACCTGTATCTTTGGCAAAAGAATATTACTGTGTCACCCAGGAATATGCCGGTAAAAAGTATGCAGTATTACTTAAAAAAAATGTGTATGGTGATCCCCAATTCCAACCATTATTAAATAGTCATAAGTTGCCTTTTTATGGTGTTGCCGAGGTGCGTGGTGAAAACCGTATTACTCCGAAAAGTATAATACTGACCCACAATTCTTTTGTTGTTAGTACTGGTTTAAATGATCGCTACCCCATGTTTTGGTTATCTGCCTCCGGTTCTATTATTATTTTATCTTATAATCCATTATTATTGTTTGAACGTCAATTGGTCTATGATGAGGAGGCACAGGTACGGCCTTTCAGGCTGCTTGAGCTGCAATTATATTAAGTGCATTATGAAAGATTGCACATAAACCAATAATACAGCTAGTTGTGGTGAGTATCGTAGGATTGATTTTTTACCTGTTATTTCAATTGGAAAAGCGGCGAGTAAGGAAATAATGTTGTCATATTACTAACATTTCTCTCAATGAGGGAAGTGTTAGTTCACTGACAACCAAGGCCTGTACAACAGGCCACAACGCTACGGAGAACAGTCGTGCGACACATCATCATCAGCTGCATGGTCGCGTTTATGTTGTTGTTTGTTCAGGTCTACAGCTACGCACAGGACACCGAGCAGCCCTCCCAGGAGGATACGACGCTTGGCATCGACTCGAGCGGTCAGTGCTTGGGCGACACGGGTTGCACCCAGGAGGACGCGTGGTACAACAAGCTGCCGTGCGAAGCAATGGTGGCTGTCAATCTGCACCCCGCCACTAATCGTGGTCAGGTGCGCATTGACTTCAAGTGGTGTGTGGATCCGGAGTTCCACGAAGATCAAGCGTTTGAACTGTCCGCCGTGTTCCAGCAGTACGCCGGATGCGATGGCAGGATGTTCGCGGTACCGTTGGGTGGAACCGACTGGGTCAGTCCCTACAATAGGAGCCGCTTCAGCTTTAAGGACATGTTTGGCAACAACGTCCTTGGCGCCTACATGGATGTTGGGAACCATACCGCTGCAGGCATCACTGAGGTTGATGTACAGACCGCTGTCGCTGATGTTAATGGTTGTCAACGCAACCTGTTTCCCGGTGTTGCCGCGGCAGTGGCATTGGCCATCCGCAGAACTGCGGATGAGGGTGCTTATCAGTTCACTGTGGGTACCAGTAGCCCGGAGGTTTTGCAGGCTAACATGTGGTACTCCGTTACCTACGAGATTGAGCGGCCTGCCAATGCTTGCCCAGCTGGGTACGTGGTCATTCGAGCCGATGCCGTACAAGATCATCATTTGGTTGTGCTTGATACGAGTTTCCGACCGGTTGTTGATTGTCCCTTTACCATTGGTAGCAGGGACGATGACTGCGGCTGCTCCCGCCCATGGATCAAGCGGCTTTGCGTGCCAACAAGTGTGTTCCCGTTCAAGCCCACGAGCAGGCCCGGCAGCGACATCGGCGGGTTGGGTTGTGATAATGTTGACGGCGATATGTTCTTCAACGTCACTACTCGTCCCCGTTTGGAGACAGAAGATCCAAATGACACGGATAACACGCAACCGTTGCCTCACTACGGCACGCGCGTGGGCGACTGCAACGACTGCGATGAACGCATCGGCACAGCCGGTTACAGGGCCACCATCACCGGTGACGACCAACAACAGCACGAATTCGGTGCCTGCGTCTACGGCGAGGTTGGTGAATACAACCCGGGCGAACGTCATGATCCGGCAACCTCCGCCTTCGTCGGCGCGTACCTCTACCATGGTGGCGTCAACGCCTTCGGAAATCCGAATGGCTACGTACACACGTGGGACAAAGACCGACTGGGCCAACCGCTGCAACCACTGTTGGTGCAGGACTTTGTCCGCGCCAGCGACAACAACTGGTCCATGCTCGTGCACAACAACACGCAAGGCATGGTGCATCCGCTGCATGGTCAAATTCTCTGGCGTTATGCCAGCTGCAGGAATCATGATGCGGTGAGGAATATCGCAAACGACTGCAACGGCATTGCCGACTACGGCGCACCGCACTGGCAAGAGACCTACTGCACAAGCTCACTCGCGCCCGGCAACGCAACGCGCTACATCAAGCAACTGTTTGAGCGCGGCGCACTGTGCTATGACAGCACAACCGGCGTTTTCTTGAACCAAACAAACTGCAATGCATGCGTAGCGCAAGAAGAGCCGCCGGCCAACTATACCTGCAACGCAAGCACTGGCGTGCAGACAGCACTGGTTGACGCCACCCCACCACCCGCACCGCAAGCCCCACCCCGTAACGCCTACACGTACCTGGGCGCAACGTCCTGCACGCGCACGTCTGGTGGCGCAGACACCAACTGGCGCTTCACGTGCGACGACCCTGCCGACTCCTTTAATGAAGGAGACACGCCGCTCGTCTTGGCCGGATTCCAGAACCTCGCCTACGACCATCGCTTCCGCGCAGACATCTATCGCGATGGAGTACTCACAGCCCAAGATGGTCCTACGTCATGGAATGACGTAGGCACGGGTTGGCAGTACGCCTACTACTGGGTGCACCTGCCAAACCCTCAGGCCGGCAACTACACCGTCAAGGTGTACATTCAAGAAGAAGGCGATGTTGACTTCGCCTTCAGAGGTGAAAAGACCTTTGCTGTGCGTCCGGCGCCGGATTACATCGTGGATAGCGTGGTAAGCTGCACCCAAAAGATCAACGGTACCGCAAGCAATAACTGGGTGTTCTCCTGCGTGAATCCCCGTACTACCTTCAACACCGGGGACCACGTCATCACGCTTCTGGGCTTGAAGAACATCCGCAAAAACCATCGTTACCGTGCCACCATATATCGCAACGGTATGGTCATACGCACAGACGGTCCAACGCCCTGGAACAACGTGGGTACGGGCTGGCCGCGTGGTTACTACTGGCCTACCATGTGGCACAGCATACCCGGTGAGTACCTCGTGAACATGGAAGTGGACACAGGCACGGGCTTTAAGACAGCCCAGAGCCACTCCTTTAGTGTGACCGGTCCGCTGTATACCTTTGCGGGTGCAGACGTGTGCAGTCGCATCGTGGGTCCCATTCAACCGGGTTGGTACTACAACTGCGAGGGTTCAAAAACGACGTTTGCCTACGGCCAGACCGTCTATGTCATGGCCGGTTTCCAGAACCTCTACGTAGACCACCGTTACAAGTCAGTCAACTACTTGAACGGTCGCTACCAGTGGGAGTGGGCCACTCCGTGGAATCGTGTCGGTGCCTGGGGATGGCCACGGGGCTACTTCTGGCCCACGTTCACCAGGCCGCGTTCCGGAAACTGGACATCCAAGATCTACATTGACACCGGGGAAGGATTCCAGTTTGTTACCGAAAAGCGTTTCACCGTAGAGCCGGCATCCTTTGAGTTCATGCGTGCGCAAGCGTGCCATGACGTCAGCGGCGGAGAGAACACGGGCTGGGTATTCTCGTGTGTTGGACCTTCCACCACATTCAACCGTGGCGATGTGGTACACGTCCTGGCCGGTTTCCGCAATCTTTCCCGCGACCATCGGTTCATGGCAGCCGCGTGGAAGGACAACCGCTTCCAGTGGAACTATCAAACTGACTGGAACCGCGTGGGCGAGTGGGGTTGGGACTACGCGTTCTTCTTTCCGACGCTCTGGGATTCAGACAGCCCGGGCCCGGGTACATGGCGCTTTGACATCTCCATTGATGTCGGAGACGGACAGGGCTTCCGGCTTGTGGCGCGACCGATGTTTGTGGTGCGCTAGGCCGCCTGCGCAGACAAAAACAACGTTCTTTGGCTTGAACCATTCAAGAGAGCCCCCCTTTTAGGAGGGTTGGAGTTCTCTTGAGCGGTTCTTCACAACAGGCCTTTAAAAGGCCAAACCGTGCAAGGAGGGGTGACTGCGGTCACACACTTGCGCGGTTTTTTTATTTGTAAAATGTAATGCGGGTTGTACTCCGGCGTTCTCGTCCCTCAGCGATGCTTCGCATCGCTGCCGTCCAAAAATAAAAGACCCACACTAACGCGTGGATCTTTTATTTGGCGGGCCGGACGGGACTCGAACCCGCAACTTCCGCCGTGACAGGGCGGCGCTCTAACCAGTTGAACTACCGGCCCAATGATTTTGCTTGTAAAACCATTATTTTTTTGAAATCTAACCAAGTACACCCTCCAAAATTGTGGGTTTAGTATAGCACCATGACGGCGTGTCGTCAATACTATGTATCGGTATCATACAGGAATTATGTGGTGGATTGCTATACTTAGCCAATACGTATAAAGGTGCGGATTTTTTTTTAAATCTTTGCGTAGTGTGTTCATGTCTATCCATTTCCAATCTTCTGCTTCTTGCGGATTGACGGTGGGAACGGTTTCAGACGTTCCTACAAAGATATGGTCGTATTCGTGTTCAGTGAGGCCGTTATCAAAGGTAATTTTGTATGTGAACTCACCATTTTTTTTTAATTCACAGTTCAAGCCCATTTCTTCCTTCATCCTTCTGTGCGCGGCTTCTTCTGTTTGTTCGCCCGGTCGCGGATGGCTGCAGCACGTGTTTGTCCACAAACCGCCGGAGTGATACTTTGTTTGGTTTCTTTTTTGGAGTAGCAACTGACCTTTTGTATTAAATATGAAAACGGAAAAAGCGCGGTGTAATTGTCCGGTTTGATGGGCTGCTATTTTTTCAGCGCTGCCAATCTCGTGATCGTTTTCATCAACGAGTATGACGTGGTCTCGCATGCTCATAATTGGTGAAATTGTTTCCCATTTTTGTTTATTGAAGTACCGAGAAGTACCGAAGAATTTGGGCGTAATGCATCTTTAGTTATTGTCTTTGTAGGGATCTTTCAAAAGCCCTACTTTTACTTCATAGGCGAGCGCTTGTTTGTGTGCTTCTTTATAAGGTACACCTTGTTTCATGAGGCGATATTCATGTATTTCATGGAGCGTGGTGCTATCAAAGAAGGCCTTGGATATTGGTCGTTTTAGGCTATTGTATGTGCATGGGCATTTTAAGTTTTCACCCTTTCCTTCCACGTAGTGATGTGTTTCAGTCCAGATTTCATCGTGCGGAATAAACTCGTGCACAATGCCGTGTCCGGCATGGCGAAAAATAACTGATAGATTTCTGCGCACCCAAGTACCGTTGACGGCATAGATGCGGAATTCATCTTGGCGTCTCACAAATTTTTTCCACGGGCCTTTGAGTACAAATGTTTTGTCTTTGTTTTTTGCAACGGTTTGGATGTCACTTTCCAACGAACTAATGAATGTGCTTCTTTTCATAGATTTATTGTATTATATCAGTTTTAAAGAAATCCGCTAGGGGTGCAAAGATATGCAGGCGATGATGTTATTGCTTTCACGCGACGTGGCTGGAAAGCGGGTTTTTCTTGAAACAAATAAACATTTTTGTTATTATAGTATTGTAACTGAGTATAATGCAAGTTATGAACAAATTTTTTAAAAATTTGTTATTTACAGTTTTAGCGGTCATTTTAATTATCGGCGGAATATATTTTTTTAGTTACGTTTTTAATAAACTATTTTTTTTAGACAACTTTTTTTATTCTCAAGAATATCAACCGTCATCAGGCAAACCCTATAAAACCGTTGGTGAAAAACCTACTGGCTGGTTTACTACTGGTCAGCCGGCGGATTTAATTCTTTATGCCAATAATTTTAACGATGCAGGTGGAGCCAATAATTTAAATCATCCCGCTAAAGTGGCCACTGATGGTAGTCGTTTAATTGTGGCTGATACCTATAACCATCGGGTTTTAATCTGGAATAAAATACCAACAGCCAATTATCAGCCGGCAGATTTGGTTATTGGTCAAAAAAATTTTACCGACAATACGCCAGGTCTTACTCAAGATAAATTGCGCTGGCCAACCGGCGTAGCTACTGATGGTCAAAGGTTGGTGGTGGCCGATGCTTACAACAACAGGGTTTTGATTTGGCAGATTTTTCCCACTATTAATGGTCAGCCAGCTGATGTGGTTTTAGGCCAGCCAGATTTTACCACCAATTTAGAGGCTTTTCCTTCTAAAATAACTGATCAAGCCGAGCGCCAGCGTCGGCACATCTGGTGGCCCTGGGACGTGATGATTTATCAAAATAAATTATTTGTTATTTCTTTGGACGGTTCGTTACTTATTTATAATACTTTCCCTGTACAAAATTATGCTTCAGCAGACATAATTTTGGGTCAGCCAGATTTTAGCGAACGATTTAAAGGTGATTTAGTCAAAAGTAACGAGAAATTATACATGAGGACCCCTCGCTCTGTTAGTTTTGACGGCACATATTTGGTTATTGGCGATTACAATGCTAATAAAATTTTTATTTACCAGGGCCTACCCGCTAAAAGCGGTCAAGAAGCAGATTATTTTTTGAATTTTAACATCCATAAAACTGGCACCGGCATCGTGGCCGTAGCAGGAAAAATCTATGCCACCATGGACAATACTATCTACGTTTGGCAAGAACCGATTACCCAAGATAATCAGCAGCCGGATTTTATTTTAGGTAAAAATGTACGTCAGGTTTCTCGTTCCAGTTTTAACAGTCCTTATGGATTGGCAACCGATGGTCATCGTTTAATTGTGGCTGACACCAATAACAGTCGGGTGCTGATTTATGATCAACTGCCGACTAAAGGTAATGACGTGCCAGACATAGTTTTGGGGCAGAAAGATTTTTACACCAATCATTTGGTTTCACGCAGTTCCCGCAATAATCCTAATCCCGTAACAGACGGCCATGTTTTGATAATTGGCGATGATTATAATGGTTTAGTGCAAGTTTATAAAAATTTACCTGATGAAAGTTTAGCTGAAGCCGATGTTTATCAAGCCATCAGTGGTTGGAAAGGTACGGCTTGCGCTTATGACGGCCAACTTTATTGTGCTGCGACTGAACGGGGATTGGCAGTTTGGGAAGGTCTGTCAGAAGGTTCAAGTTTACCTGATTATTTTATAAATTTTTCTTTGCTTAATTCAAGAAACGTGGCCGTTGATAACAAAAGTTTATACGTAGCGGATTATGACGGTAATCGAGTTTTTGTTTTTTCCGAAAAACCCAGGTCTAATAAAAAAACGCTGCCTGATTTTGTTTTAGGCCAACCAAACTTTGAATCAACTGCCGAGGGTAGCGGTCCGGCTGATCTTTTTAATCCAATTGGAGTGAGTAGCGATGATAAACATTTGGTAGTTGGCGATTGGGGGAATAAGAGAGTTTTGATTTGGAATCTGCCCATTATTAAAAATACTCAGGAACCAAATTTAATTTTGGGTTCAAAAATAGGCGACATTGGTCCTTTAAGATTTGAAGGACCGGCTGGAGTGGTTGCTTATGATGATAAATTGTTTGTTGCTGATAATGGCAATAACCGCGTTTTAATTTGGAGTAGATTCCCGACTAAAGCTACTGATCAACCAGATATAGTTTTGGGGCAGAAAGATTTTTACAGCAAATATCCTTCCAATACTCAGGATGGTTTATTCTTGCCGATGCATCTGGCCTTTGATGGTCATTATCTTTGGGTGGGAGAATTCAAATGGTCAGATCGTTTGTTAAGATTTTCCGTGAAATAATCAAGATTAGAATTGGAGAAAAGATTTTACAAAAAGGCGAAGCGCCGAGGCAACATCTTTCAATTTCGCTGAATGTAAAACTTGGCGGAGAGAGAGGGATTCGAACCCTCGAGGCCGTGAGGCCTAGCGGTTTTCGAGACCGCCCGATTCAACCAACTCTCGCACCTCTCCATATTTTTGTTTTAGGTAGTGCTCTAATTTTTTAGTGTGTTTTCCATTGTGGAATGAGATATTTTTTAAAAAATTAATTACATTTTTTTCTCTTCGTATAAACATGTTAAAGCCATATCTTGTGGGATAATAACCGTTTTGGGTACAAAAGTCAAAAACGCTTTGCAGTAGTGGAACAGAATGATTAGTAAAACAGATGCCTGGATTTTTGTATATTTTTTTATTTTTTTTATGATGATCAATAAATACACATCCATCAGTGTCAACGAGGCCGCGCACGCAGGCAGCTAATAATTTGTGGTTTTTTTTAATCCACCAAGGAATATCAATTTGATGAGCAACCTTGCTTCCTCTTTTTAACCCTTTCTTTTCCAAAAATTCAACCAATGAGGCGCTACTTAATGTCAGGTTAATTGCATTATTGTGTTTCTTTTTTGCGACTTTAATTTTAAAGATTGTGCTAAAGAGTTTTTCAACAAAAGTCACATAGGGAAGGTCATTTTGTGTGCCCAGTGTTATGGTCACCTGGTAGTTTGAAATTCCGCCGTCACCCAATATGATGCCAAAACATTCGGCCAACTGTTCATCTCTTTTTGGTTCATGAAAATGCTTGCGGGTAAAAGCAGGGTGTTCTGATTTGCGTAGCATTTTTATGGTTGTGCGTCCTCCTTTACTACGACCTTGCGGGGTGCCAGGGCTACCATATAGGGCAGATGATTTTTGTCCGCCTTTTTTTGCAGCTTTTTTTATTTGCTGTAATCGGCTGATTGCTTGATAGGGGGGTATTGCTAGTTTAAAATGGGTACACCATTTTTTTAATACTATCTCAGGGAGGTGCACCTTTTCGTATAGCCAATCAGTTGCTGTTCTTGTTGAATAGCCAACCAACCGTGCAAGTTCCTGGCGGTTCGAGCGTTGCAGCAATTTTTTTATAAATGCTCGTTGTTTACCCTGTTTTAATATTGCTCTATTTCCATTCATGATAAGAGCATAACATTCGTATACATTTCAGTCAACCACTTGGCTACTCCTCCTTTATGTTTTATGTGCAGAAACGCCCATCGCAATGACAAACCAGAACATGATACTCAAATCGTTTTTAATATAAGGAGTATCTACCATACCATGAATAAAGATGACAAGCAAGGCAGCCATGGCGTAGAAAGCAAACGCGCGGTTGGGGGTAAATCGGACCAGTCGTTTTTTTGCGATAATCAAAAAACTGGCCAAGATGCCCAAAAATCCCAGCAGGCCAACAATGCCGGTTTCAGCCCAAAAATTGAGAATAATGTTATGCGGGTGATGGTAAATTTCAACCGGCATGCGATGGTAGGTGGCGATGCGTTGTTGGTAGGAAGCCATGCCGGCGCCGCGTAAAGGATGATCGCGCAAAAATTCAACTGTTTCCGCCCACATGGACAAACGAATTTTACCGGAAAGATCTTGGAATAACAGTTCTTGCCGTACCGGGTTGTGGACCGGTAAAAGCAGCAGACCAATAACGCCCACTAAGGTAAGTGCTACCATATACCACCGCAATGCTTTATAGTACACAAGCGTGACGAGCGCCACACCGGCCATGGCAATGAGAGCGCCGGTTGATCGCGCCCACCACACTGCCAACACGCTGGTTATGACGGCTGCGGTATAGACGGCAAGCATGAAGGAGTCCATTGTGGATGTTTTGATGAGGAATGTTCCCAGCAAACGGCTCATGGGAAGTTTGTCATG
>Ga0209211_10008309_pt1 | contig 14237 bp, 14 predicted proteins | sample RifGroA2_FD_183992 | JGI IMG/M metagenome (GOLD analysis project Ga0209211, IMG submission 183992) | Groundwater microbial communities from Rifle, Colorado, USA - Groundwater A2 (SPAdes) (version 2) | ecosystem: Environmental > Aquatic > Deep subsurface > Groundwater | place: Rifle, Colorado...
ACCACACGTTATCGCCGCCTCTTCTTATGTCAGCGCCATTGATACGCTTAACTGGGACAACCAAAAAACCACGGTCTCGATTTACGGCGTTTCACCTGATTATCCGGCTTTAGCTGATTCAAAACTGGATCAAGGGTTTTTCTTTACCGAAGAAAATAAAAAAGAAATGGCCAACGTGGTAGTCATCGGCTCGCAAATCAAGCAAGATTTATTTAGCGAAATAAATCCACTCGGTGAAAAAATTAAAATTAAAAATAATAAATTCACAGTTATTGGTGTCATGAAACCGCAAGGTTCATCCGGTTTTCAAAATGTGGACAACATGGTTTTTCTACCTATCTCAACCGCTCAAAAAAAAGTCCTCGGCATTGATCATATCGGCTATCTCCGCGCCAGGATTGATTCGAAAGAAAATATCGATCAAACGGTGGAAGAGATGAAAATTTTGTTACGGCAGCGCCACCACCTCTCTGACGAAAAACAAGACGACTTTACGGTTCGCAGTATGACCGAAGCCATGAATTCGCTGAACAAAGTCACAAGCGCTTTGCAATTTTTCTTGATTGCCATTATCAGTGTTTCTCTCATTGTCGGTGGCATTGGTATTATGAACATCATGCTCGCCTCGGTCAAAGAACGCATCAAAGAAATCGGTCTGCGCAAATCCATTGGCGCCAAGGAAAAAGATATTCTCAAACAATTTCTGATTGAAACACTGGTCATCACCGGTTGCGGCGCGATTATCGGAATTTTAATCGGCATTATTATTTCCTTCATCATCGCCCAAATCGTCAAGCAACTGGGTTATGATTGGAATTTTTCAATTACACTTTTTTCAATTTTTCTTTCTTGTTTATTTGCCTCCGCAATCGGCCTTATCTTCGGACTTTATCCGGCGAAAAAAGCGGCTCACCTCAATCCCATTGAAGCGATTCGTTACGAATAAACTTTTTTATCTCCTACATCCTACCGCCCCTATCTCCTAATACTTCAACTATGCGTTTACTCCCCCTCAAACAAGCTTTAACCAGTTTAAATACCAACAAAGGCCGAACTTTGCTGACGATTTTGGGTATTACAATCGGTATTATGGCCGTAATCCTCGTGCTTTCAGCCGGACAAGCGATCAAAGGTTTAATTGTCGGGGAACTTCAATCTTTCGGTTCGAACTTCATTGAAATCGAAGTAAAAACTCCGCAGACAAAACACACTTCTACGGAAAACGCCTTTAGCGCAATCGGTGGATCGATCATTACGACTTTGAAAGAAAAAGACGCGGAAGCGATCAGCGTCCATCCCAACATCAGCAACTTTTACGCCGGCGTCATGGGGCAAAAAATCGTTACTTATGAAAATGAAATAAAAAAAGCCATGCTCTTTGGCACCAATGCCAGCTTTATTGACATTGACACCGGAGAAATCGATCAAGGCCGATTTTTCTCCGAGCCGGAAAACAATTCCCTGTCTCAAGTGGCGGTGCTCGGCTCGAAAATAAAAATTAAACTGTTCGGAGAAAGCGATCCGATCAATGAATCAATCAGAATCAACAATGTCAAATTCAAAGTAGTCGGAACTTTAAAAGAAAAAGGCGCGTCTTTCGGCATGGACATGGATAACATGATTTTTATGCCGATTAAAACTTTGCAAAAAAGATTGCTCGGTATTGATTACGTCACTTTTATTTTCAGCCAAATGATTGATAAAAATCAAGGCGAGCAAACCGCCTTGGAAATTGCGGAAATCATGCGAACTCAACATAAAATAACTGATCCGAACAAGGACGACTTCGCGGTCATCACTATGGATCAGATGATGAACATGATGAATAAAGTTTTGGCCGGCATTCAAATTCTACTTATCGCGCTCGGTTCAATTTCTTATTCATCTGGCGGTGTCGGTATTATGAACATCATGTACGTTTCCGTGATTGAACGAACTGCGGAAATCGGTTTGCGCAAAGCGCTCGGCGCCAAATCGTCAATTGTTCTCTGGCAATTTTTATTTGAAGCAACAATCATCACTCTGCTCGGCGGCATAGCCGGTATTATTCTCGGTGTTTTTCTGTCTTGGCTGATTTCCATCATCGCGGGCGCGATCGGTTTCAAATGGAATTTCTCTATTTCATGGCTAGGTTTATTTTTGGCTGTTAGCGTCTCCGGTCTGATTGGTTTAATTTTTGGATTATATCCGGCGCGCCAGGCGGCTAAAAAAAATCCGATTGAGGCGTTGAGGCATGAATAAAAATTTAATTTAAAATGAAAAAACAGCTTGATTTTGAATCAAACTGTTTTGTTTTTTTACTTTTCCACGTACCTGCCGTTGACGCAGAAATTTAAATTAACACCAAGAAGTTCAGCTGCTTCTCCCATGGTGGTATTGTATACAATAAAAACATTTCCACTAACATATATCCTTTCATTATCATGTCTAGTAATAACTATTCCTCCTCCTTGCGGGGCAACATTCCAGTCGTCTAAACCTTTCCAACACATCCTTGGCTTCCAATCATGATCACGCACAACAACAATCGTCGTATCCTCTGATTTTTCTGTTTCGCTTTGCAGCTGATCCGTTTTTGTTTCACTTTTAACATTTTTTTTTGATTCGCAACTCAACATCAAACATGAAACAATCGCGACGAAAACAATCAGAAATTTCATTTTTCCCCTCTTTCTTCCTTTATTAAAAAGTAAGAAGCTTAATGAGCTGATCTGCGGTCAGATCGGACGCGCACGGCACACGGCGAATAGTACTCCAAGGAACAAGACTGTTTCCGCTTTTGAGAATGATCGTTTCCTGACCGCCATCCGTAATCTTCTTAGCGCAAACCACTTCGCGACCCCAACCTTGACGAATGTCGGCATTGCCTTTGAGCCAGCTGATATCAACGTAATCCAACCGCGAAAGTTGTTCGGGAACGAGCACGAAATTGTAATTGATGTTCACAGCGCTCGCGCCATCCATCAGCCTCGCGATCTTGCACGCGAGTGCGAGAAACTTCTCGCGGTAGGACTGAATGACCTCGGGTTCCGTCGTCGGACCATCCGGAGCATACTCGTTCCAAAAACTGAATGGAAATGTACATATTCCGCGCGAAAAATTATGCCCACAAGAAACTTCTTCTATCCCTTCCGGCGAATCAATACGCACTACGTCAAAGTGATAAGCATGCGAATTGAAATCAGTATGATCCACCCAAACACGGCCTTGATCGCCAGCAACTCGTGTACTGCAGAACTTCGCCCAGAGCCGTTGGCCATCGGTGCGATAGGCCACGATTTGTCCGGCACTGCTCTTCACGAGCGGCTTGTCATTATCTTTGTACTCGCCTTCATAATTATCGCTGACCGCGGTCGCAGCCACCTGAAGTACAGGGACAGCAAGATCAACACCGAGCGTATCAATAATGAGCTGATCCATGATTTGCGCTCCATCGTGGAACAAAGGTATCTGTACGCCATTTTGCAGGAGTAGCTCAATAAGGTCATTTTCCTTGAAACCAATAAGCACTCGTCGAGATCCTTCAAGATCAAACTCTTTTTCTGACGGAACGAGAAATTTGTCAGCATGCTCCAACCGGAATCTGTTGGCGATTTTTATAACCGTCTCATCGGCAAGCACGGCCACCAGAAACGATGTTCGTTTCGGATAGCCAAGATAGAACTGATTTTTGAGCCAGCATGACCAGAGACCGACAATACCGTGCGGTGTTTCAATGGCCATGCTCCATCCGGACTCATGAAATTTCGGCTCATGCGCTTTTCCACCAGTTGCTTTTTGCTCGGCTTCGGCAAGAGTTAAATTTGCGAGCATCATGATAGACGCACGCATCGGATCATGTTCTGCCGCGACCGTGATCTCCTTTTTCTCGATTCTACGATACTGAAACATTTTTCTCCTTTCTGTTGTCGAAGAGCAATAGCCACGGTCCTTCGTGGCTATATCACCACCGATCATGACAATGATTGAATATAGCACGCTTTATTTGTTAGTGTCAATATATTGCGCTTTCCGTCTTCTGTTCAGAGCGAATTGTTTCTGCGGTTATACTGCCGTCGCTGTTGGCTTCTCCGCCGACCATAACATTGTCGCCGATTTGCATATCCCTTTGCTCCCCAGTGAGTGCATTATGTATCTTAACTTATGCAATACCACTCTATGTCGCATTTTTAATTAGAATACTACGGTACCTTGACAAATTTTTTAAAAAGAATTAAGATAAACAAACCTCAAGAAAGGGGGTGAGAGTTGGAAATAGCAGCTTTGAAATCAATCATTGACCAATCTCCTGAAGCGGAAACTTTAGTGAGGGAAATTTTCTTTAAATTACAGGAAAAAGGAGCCTTGTTTCTCCTTAAAAAAACCGTTACCGCCGAGCAATGTGAAGCTGAAATACAAAGCAAGCTCACTAAGCTCATGACAGATCACTGTCCAAACGTTCCGATAAGCGAACTGCGAGCAGCTGTTCAATCTCTTTGCCTCGGAATCCTGAAAAAAGAATTCGGAAAAAATAAATAAGCAGTTCCGTCATGACGGAACTGCTTTTTTATTTCAATAATTTGATTAACTTTGATCGCGCAATTTCATTTCTTCCGCCAATCTCATAGCCCAATCCGCCACTTGTTGGCGATTAATCGCATTCATTGATTCAGGAAAAATAATACCTATCGGCAAAGTAACGCGCTGAACCGATAAAACCAACTGTTTTCTTTTTTTAGACTCCTCTATAAACTTTTCCAGATCATCATCTGATAAAACACCAAAATTCAATCTGATATATCTGTTTGCTATTGCGATTGAATCAATCAAGGCATCATGCTTGGCGCGACGGCGTTCATCAACTTCAGTTAATTTTTCCTGATATTTACCGGTCGTCATAGTCTCTTTTGTGCCTGATTCAGTAAAATAGACCATTTTCAAAACAGCATCCAAATAATTTCGCGAAAACGACATGACTTCGCCGATCATCTGACGGCAGAGCTCTTTTCGACGCGCCAATTCCTCTTCCTGTTTTTTCTGCTGTTCCGCTGAAAATCCGGCCCCCTCAATTTTCGCATTCTCAACCATCATTAAAACAGTCTCAACCAAGTTTAGGTTGGGGGTTTTTTCTTTCAACGAAATTATTTTTTCTTTTCCATGATTTGAAACCATAATTTATCATTACTGCGGTTCGGTGCTGGGTAAACCACGCGCCAAAACTTAATTTCAGCATCGCGCCGATGCCGAGTAAACACGTATCTTTACCATGAAACTAATTTTGCCCTCCAAGTCGGGGTAACCCGATTTGAACGGGCGACCTCTTGCACCCCATGCAAGCGCGCTAGCCAACTGCGCTATACCCCGACTCAAGGGGCAAAAAATTATTCAAACCTCTGCTTTCTAACTATCAACTTTGGGCGCGGAGAGAGTTGAACTCTCAAGAGCAAAGCCCATACGCTCCTGAAGCGTACGCGTATACCAATTCCGCCACGCGCCCATAAACCACTCACGCATTATAAACAAATTTATCGGAAATCGTCAACGGCGTTTTCGTTTTCAGCGCACCCATGCACTGGTGCATGGGTGCAAGATTTATTAAAAAAACAAATCCCTCTCTCTCTGTTCAATCCTCGTCAAACGTTTTATTGTTTCATAAATCAAATTTTCGTCAACCATCCGAGACAATTCCCGCTCAATAACTTTTTCTCCCAATAATTTTATCTCCGGCGACGCATAATCTTCCAAATATTCTTTGAACGTCAAAATCGCGTTTGACAGACAAAATTTATGAATTTCGCCCGGCTTGGCCAGCTCCATAAATTTTTCGCCAGTTCTTCCCAAACGATAACAAGCAGTACAAAATGACGGCAGAAGTCCTTGTTCCAGAATACTTTTTATTATTTCATCCGCCTTTCTATCATCGCACACTTCAAATTGCTTAATCAAATGTTCTTTTTTATTGCCATAGCCGCCGACTTCCGTATGCGATCCGGCGCTGGTCTGGGAAATGCCGATTTGAAACGCTTTAGCTCGAATCTCCGGACGTTCGCGAGTGGAAATAATCAGACCGGTATATGGCACCGCCAAACGTAAAATCGCGATTATTTTTAACAATTCATTTTCGCTAACCGCGTGTTCCAATTTCAAATCAACGGTCGGCGCCGGCTGAAAACGCGGTACGGAAATCGTGTGCGGTCCGACACCAAACATTTGTTCCATGTACTTTGCGTGCGCTAACAACGATAACAACTCAAATCGCCAATCATACAAACCAAATAAAACACCAAGACCCAAATCATCAATCCCTGCCTCAAACGCTTGATCGTGCGCGAAGAGTTGTCGTTCAAAATTCGCTTTCGGTCCGCGATGAATTTTTTCATAAGTCGGCCGATGGTAGGTTTCCTGAAAAAGCTGATAAGTTCCAATGCCGCAATTTTTTAATTTTTTGTAATTTTTAATGGTCGTAGCCGCGATATTCACATTCACCCGCCTGATTTCCCCTCGTTTGTTTTTTGTTTTGTAAATCATCTCAATCGCCTCAACCACAAAATCAATCGGGCTGTTCAATTCGTCTTCCCCGCATTCCAGCAAAATTCTTTTATGACCCATGTCCTCAATCGCCCTAACCTGCTCTTCAATTTCCTGAAAAGTCAACCGCCTGCGTTCCGCTTTATTGCGGCAATGAAAACCGCAATAATCGCAATCGTTCACGCAATAACTGGAAATATATAATGGCGCGAACAAAACCAAGCGCTCGCCATAAATTTCTCGTTTAACTTGTCCGGCCGCCTCAAATATTTTTTTTAACGCCAACTCGTTGTTCCCGTTAATTAAAACACCGGCCTCATTAAGCGACAATCCTTTTTTCTCCAACGCTTTGTTTAAAACAAAATCAACCATTTCCGACGATGGGTTCGCGGTTTCAGAAATAATTTGCCAAAACTTTTCTTCGTCAACTATTTTTTTTATTTTTTCGTTCATAATCAAAACAATTTTCTATCGAGTAAAATAATGCGCGGCAACTGAGATTGCGTCGCTTGATTTGAAGTCATAATTTAACTCTAATTCCGGCTCGCAAAGACAGGCCGGAATGCATACTCTGCGCGAAGCGCCCAGTCCAATGTCATTGCGAGCGCAACGGAGTGAAGCGAAGCAAGCTCAATGGTCGCATACTCTACAATTCATCATTTAACCTCTCTTTAAGCATTTTAAAACTTTCATCAAACCTCCACAGACCGTAATTTTCCCAGAGTTCGTTCAAGGCCGCGTCTCGTCCGGGATAAATTTTATAATCAGCGCGATATTTCTTGTCCGTCAAAATAAACATGAGCGCGTTCGCGCCGGCGTTCAAGGCGCGGTTTCTCGCCTCGTTGGCATTATCAAACAATGTTTCAAAAGCGGTGGTGCAAGGAATACGCACGTTCGGCATCATCAACCTGGCGACGGCCATCATTTTTAAAGATAAATCAATTTCTCCGCGCTTTTCATTTTCCAGCTGCGTACCGGGGCAAGGGATAAACGGACCCATTGAAACCATCGGGATTTTATTTTGTTTAATAAATAATAAATCTCGCGCCAAATCTTGCAAAGTTTGTCCGGGCAAACCGATGATCGGTCCGCTGGCTAAATAATATCCCAATTCTTTCAAAAATATCAAATGTTCAAATCGGTTTTTAAAGTTTTTTCCGGTTGGATTTATCCCGCCATCGGCGGGATGAATTTTTGAAAACAACGCTTGGTTGGATGTTTCAAATCGCATAAGCGCGCCGGAAGCGCCGGCCTCTTTCAACCGCTTATAACTGTCATATCCACGTTCGCCGATACTCAAAAAAATAAAAACTTGAGACTGGCGCTTTATTTCTTTGATTATTTTTTCAAGCAATTCATCGGTGTAATAGGCGTCTTCGCCGGATTGCAGAACCAATAATTTATAACCTGCCTCCACCGCCCGCGAAACGTTTTCAACAATTTCTTCCGGCGAGAAACGATAACGTTTTGCCAATGAATTCTGCGCGTTCAATCCGCAATAATGGCAATCACAGCGGCAATAACTGGAAAATTCAATTACCCCGTGAATGCAGATAAATTCCTTGAGACTGGCGCGGCGCGTGAGATCAGCTTCTTGCACGAGAACCTCTTTTTCCGCACCGCTCGCATTCAGCAAATAAATAATCTCCATTTCAGACAGCTCTTCGGTTTTTGATTTTTTTATAATATCTTGAAACTTTTGCGATAAATTTTCTCTAGAAACCTGCGGCCGCGTTTTCAACAAAGCAACAATCTCTTTCGCCTCTTCAGTCGGAATTTTTTTTACGATCACATCGGAAATATACAGAACCCAATCCCCGATTTTTAAATTTTTGTCAAAAGCAATATTAATGTCGCGAATCTCGCGATCACTCTTGATCGTGGCTTTATTCTGTTCAATTTTTATAACTTCAGCGGGTATGGTTAGGCACATATTTTATGAACTAATTGGAATTATCGGGAAAATTGGGATAATAAAGATATCTTAACAGAAAAAGCACTGGACGTAAAACACGAGTATTACGAATACTACGTTGACTTGACATTTTTCAACAATCAACTATACTGTAAAAACTACGGAATTCACAAACAACAAATAGCGCAATTTTCGCGCAAAGGAGGAACAAAATGAAACGGAAAACAATCACTGGCATGACTGAAGCGAAAAGAGAAGCCCTGCTCGATGATGCTGACAGATATTGGGAACATCACGATCGTCATGGATCAAGCCACTCCGCCTTGAAGGCGCGAGCAAAGATGTCCCCGCGCGGCATACCCATGCGACCGTTGATATCAAAAATAAATCGCGAACAGCTCAAAAATTGTCAAGGTTGTTCCACTAAACTTTTTATTGACGAAGAATCATTGGATTACGAAGGTCAAGATAAAAGAACTTAAACTGCCAAATCATCAGTTTACGGGATGAAACAAAAACTCTCCGCACCACATACGAAGAGTTTTTTTATTTTTATAAAAACCATTACGTTTTCCGTGTTTACCATCTCCAACCACGCACTTCCAATTTTGGACTTGAGGGGGATCGAACCCCTGGCCTCGGCAATGCGAATGCCGCGCTCTACCAACTGAGCTACAAGCCCGAAAGGGAAACATAAAAAACAATGATAAAGACAAATTGGTCGGGGTGAGAGGGCTTGAACCTCCGACCTCAGCGTCCCGAACGCTGCGCGCTAGCCAACTGCGCTACACCCCGAAGTACTTGCTGTTTCACGCAAGACTTCGGGGTAAACCCCGTTGTTACTTGCGTGACGATTTGCGCAAGACTTCGGGGTAAACCCCGTTGTTACTTGCGTGACGATTTGCGCAAAAGTTTCGGGTAAGCCCGAACCACTTGCCTGCATGCCTGACTGCGCAGGCAGGCGTAGGCATGCTGTTTCACGCAAGACTTCGGGGCAAGCCCCAAGTTGCTCACGTAAAACTTCCACTATTATTGCACTAAATAATTTATAAATCAACCCCCTAATGAATCTTTACACCAATTTAAATTATTGCTATATTAACTAAGCTTCTTTAATTTAAGGAAGGAGATGGTCATGCGCCATTATTTACTGGCTCTAACCCTGTTTTCTTTCTGGCTGATACTGCAAAAAGATCAAGGTAATCTGTCCTGCCGCGTTTCATTGATCGAAAACAATCCGCAACTAACGGTTCCGCCCGCTCGTTCAACCAATGAACCAAAATCAAAACGATCCTTGACCACAGTCGACGAACCATGCGTCATTAACAGGGAAACCTTAATGATTCTCTACGGACTTGAATTAATGGAACCAACAAAGCTGAAAAAGCGGCCGCACGATGTAACGGCCGAGGTTATCCCCATAAACTTTCGGAAACAAAAACTTGCCTGAAACAAAAAGCCGACTCGCGCACCTGCGGTCGGCTTTTAAATTTTGTTTTTAAACTGCTTCAGTTAAATCTAAAATCCTGGATTTTAAGTTTTCCAATCGCGCTTGATAATCATGATGAATCTGCACGTCATCTTTTTCCAATTCTTTCTCAACAAAAGCCAACGCCCTTGATTTCATTTCATTATATTCCGGCAATAATAGTTGCTTGGCTTTGCCAAGGGTTTCCTCGAGTAAAATCAAATCTCCTTCAGCCAGCACGCGCTCAAATACTTGCGGCACGATTTCTTTTTGCGCTTCTTCCGACGCGGTTTTCAAGGCGCGGCGATCCGTTTCATTCAACTCGTCAAGCTCGCCGCTCCACAAATCAGTTTTCTCGGAAACGCCGGAAAAACTTTCCTCCAAAATATTCCGCTTTAATCTCTCCAGCTTTGACCTCTCTTCAGCGACAATCGCTTCTTCCGGTTGAGCTAAAAGATCGTCAATAAATCCGATTAAACGCGTTTTCATTGAGTCGCGTTCTTTAATATTGTACTGAAATGCTCTTTCCACTTGCAAGTAAGCGCCAAAAGCATCCTTGTTTCGAATCGCGCTATCAAACACCGCCGGTGTCATTGCACTAATCGCGTCCAAACAATAAATATGAAGTTCGCCTGAATCATCGGCAACGGTTTTGTCTATCAATTCCAGTTCAGCCACGCCGAGCGGCGATGTTTTGTCTATTCCGGCCGGCAATGTTTCCGCGAATCCAATATCAAAGCCTTGTTCTTCCTCCCCTTTTTTCCTGCCGACAAAGGTTTCTTGATCATTGTTTTGTTGTGGCATAGATTCAAACATATAACGGTTACAAATTACGAATCATACAAATATTACAAATTGGTCTGGGCAGTATAAATTGTAAAGGTTGAAGTGGTTTCAATTAATTCGTAACATTTGTATGATTCGTAATTGGTAACGAAAAATTCGCAATTTTTAAAACCTCCGGCTGGGAATATATCGGCTTTTAGGCAAAGTGGGTGATCGCAATTTCGAACCACGGCCCGAAATAATATGAATCTCCCATTAAACGATATTGACCCGAAATTCAACCAGCTAGAGGCTCATCTATATTGTAACGCATTCAATGAGAAAATCAAGAAGCCTTCGCATACACGCTTCAACTGGTGGAACCCAACCAACTTATTCCGAGATGCCGTCCAGATTTACATCGTAAATAATCTGTTCCTGAACCAAACGATAATTGATAATTTCTTTTTCCGCGAACCAGACATTAATTTCTCGCTCCGCTTCCTCCGGTTTATCGGAACAATGAATTAGGTTTCGCACCGCGCGGTCGCTCACAGCCGCGAGGTCATAAGAATCAAGCGTAAAATCTCCGCGGATTGTACCAACGTCAGAAGCAAGAGGTTCGGTCGCTCCAACCAATTTTTTAACAATGCCGACCGATTTGTTTCCCTGCCAAATCATAGCCACGATCGGGCCGCTGGTCATAAACTTCACCAAGTGCTCCACGATTTCTTTGCCGTAATCAAGCGCGTCTTTTTCCACCGTGAGGCCATTGGCCTTTCTGTCCGCAATAATTTTCGCGCCTTTTTCCAAAAACCATTTTTCATCTTTGTTATAATGAGTCCAGCATTGCTTGTCTGTGGCCAAAACCATTTTCATGGCCGCCAGCTTAAGCCCGGTGCGTTCAAAACGTTCAATAATTTCGCCGATTAAACCGCGTTGCACGCCGTCCGGTTTAATTAAAACCAATGTTTTTTCGTTTTTCATAATAACTTCTTACAAGTTAATAATTTTGCTTTATTGTAATCAATTCTTAATTAAAAATCAAGTTTGTGCCGTCAGTAAAAACTCCAATTATGCCGTTCAGATCATTGCGCAAAACCTTTATGCTCAACCGTTCCAATCTCTTCAATATCTTGAAACGCGGATGACCGAATTCATTATCCAAACCGGATTGAATAACCGCCACTTGCGGATTAACCTCGTTCAAAAAATTCTCACTACTGGAAGAACTGCTGCCGTGGTGTCCGATTTTCAACACGTCTGATTTCAATTTGATCTTCTTGTCATTTTTCATTTTTAACAGTTCTTGTTCAACGCTTTCCTCCGCGTCGCCCACGAAGAGATAGGCGATATCGCGATAAACCAATCTGTTCACGATCGAACTATCATTTAATTCCTTAAATGACTGATTAACGAGATTTTTTTGCGGATGAAGAAACTGCAACTTCAAATCGTCGCTAAATTTTATTTCAAAAAAATCCTGAACGATGTTCAATTTCAAATTTTGTTTTTTTATTTCTTCAAGCCACGCCAAATAATTCGGCGCGGTATGCAAAGCGCCTGTATAATAAATTTGATTAACCTTGAATCTGCGCAAAACTTCAACCAAACCGGTCACATGATCATTGTGCGGATGAGTCAAGATCATAACATCAATTTCCCGATCCCAAAACGGCATGACCTTCCCAAGTTCGCTAAGCACGCTATTATCCGGCCCGCCATCAATTAAGATGTCCTGTTCGTACGGCGTTCTAATGTAAATCGCATCACCTTGTCCAACGTTTAAAAAATAAACTCGAAGCGGCTGAGTTTGCTTTCCCGCACTCGCCTCTTCTCGATTAATCAACGATGCGCGATTTTCAAAAATCGACGCGCCAAACAAAACCGCGATCGCGATTAAAAGCATTATTAATGATTTTTTTATCTTGTTGTTTATTTCCATGGATTCATTATATCAAAAATATCAGAACGTTTCATTGCCATGTTGAGATTCTGAAACAAGTTCAGAATGACAACTTAGAATGGTTGTTCTGACATTTTATGTGCTTATGAAATCAAATACTTCTTCCGATTCTCACTCAAGTCTGTAAATAAATCAGCCGCTTCAATCAGCTTGGCGCTCGTTGATTCGCTGAAGGCAATGACTTCAACTCGACAACCGGTGGTACCGCGAATGTATTCAACCAGCGGAACAAAATCTCCGTCTCCGGAGGCCAAGACCACCACATCCAAGCTGTGAGAAAGCTTGATCGCGTCAATAGCGATGCCGACATCCCAATCGCCCTTTTTCGCGCCACCGGGAAAAATTTGCAAATCTTTTTTCTTCACTTCAAAACCGACTTTTTCGAGCGCTTCAAAAAAATTAGTCTCCAACCCTTCCATGGTTTTGATACCATAAGCCACGGCCCTGATCAATTTCCTGTCGCCCACCACTTCTTTCAAAATCGCGCCGAAATTAACCTTTTTTTTGTAAATGACTTTCGCACTGTAATAAAGATTCTGGATATCCACCAAAAATCCGACGCGCTGTTCTTTGTAAATAGACATAGGTTAAATTAAGATTATTATGATATTTATGATTGTTAGGACGTTTAAGAAATTCAGGAGAAATAATTAGTGATGAGTTATGCCAACTCTAATTCCCTTTCAAACAACGCTTTATGGCGATCAATCGTTTGCAGTACTTTTTCATAAACCGCAATCGCTGTTTCTTTTCCGGCTAATTTTTCTTGAATCATCTTTTGCAAAATAACGATCGTCTGCTCATGCGTCAAAGCGGATCTTTTTCTAAGCGCCTGATACTTGTCAGCGAGGATAAGTCTGACTCTAAACGCTTGATATTTATCCGCGAGTTCAAGAGAAGCAATCTTGGCGTCCGCGTTTTCAAAACCGATTTGCGCCGGATCGTGGCCGTCCAATAAATGATGGCTGACCGCGACTTTACGAATTTCCTCATTGACTTTTTCCGCTTGTAAAATTTGATCCGTCCAATAAACGTGCGCTGACCAAAACATACCCATGGTGCTATTCCTGCTTAGCCGAGCTGGCAAACGATGATCTTTTTGTCTGCTTGAAGCCGCCAAAATCAATCTTAAAATTTCCTCGGCTCGTCCGGCCGTCAAGTCGCCTTCTTTAACTTTGATTTCAAAAGCAATCATCAGCGGCAATTCAGCTGGAATTTTCTTTCCGAATTCAGTTTCATACTCCTTTTGGTCAAAATCAAGATTAAACAAATCAACAAAAGCTTGCTGTTCCTCTTGATCAGCTTCAATCGGACCGGATTTACCGATATCATGAAACAAGCAAGCCGCGCGAAGTTCATTGAGTTCAGCGCCGCTAATCTCCTCGCCCATCAGATCGTCAACAATTTCCGATATCTCCACCGCGTCCTGAAAATGAGAGTTTCTGTTTTTTCGCAAACCTTCTCCTTCGGACAGCAAACTCAAACGTTTAGCCATTTTTGGCGGTAAACTAAAATCAATGGCCCGAAACAATTCAATAATTTCCTCCGGCGTACGTTTGTTTTCGTGAAATTCTTGTTTCAATTTGTCGCGATGCAAATCATGCATGAAAAATTCT
>Ga0209211_10008310_pt1 | contig 14236 bp, 13 predicted proteins | sample RifGroA2_FD_183992 | JGI IMG/M metagenome (GOLD analysis project Ga0209211, IMG submission 183992) | Groundwater microbial communities from Rifle, Colorado, USA - Groundwater A2 (SPAdes) (version 2) | ecosystem: Environmental > Aquatic > Deep subsurface > Groundwater | place: Rifle, Colorado...
TGGTTGATAGAAATTGGTGCGCAACTTCGTTCGCAGTTTATACTGCGGCGAAGCCGCATCTTAAATTTTTCTGAGAAAATAGCGAGACCCAGCACTAAAGTGCTGGGGATTCTTTACGTACACTAAACAAATAAGTAGAATTTACTTATTACCATATCAATTCATTGATTAAACAATCTTTTAGTAATTATTGTTGCGTATTTTCCTTTTGGAAGAGAGAAGTTTAGTATAAATTTGTACCTTTGCATGCTTCCTTTGGTGTTTAATTCGTCTACAAGCGGTTTGGAAATGCTGAAATGTTCTGGCTTTAATAAAACAGCTCTGTCACTTGTCTTGAAGAAATTGCCTGTTTCTTGCTTGATGTTGAAATCTTTTAAAGTTATGCCTTCTTTTGCCAAAACCTTCTCTATTGCGTATTTTTCCAGAGGGGATAATTTGTTTATATCCAGCTCGTCGCTGATTGTTTTTATTGAGTTAGGAATGAGTTTCATCTCGCCTGCTGATAGTTTTTTATAAAATAATAGTGATCCAATATTATAAGGGACAGAATAAAGGGACTTATTGTTAACTGTTTTCCGCAGAATTTCTTTCACACACTCATTCCATAAATAGCTTTGATAAGCGCTGATAAACATTTCTCTTAAATTTGCAGGAATTTTTTTATATGCGCTTAGCCAGTTTTTTGTTCTTTTGTATTCTTCAAGTATTGCATATGGTGTTCTGTTTGTTATATTAAGCTGAGTTAAAGATAGATTAGAAAGATTATTCCAGTTTGCAAGCAGTTTATTTTTTTCTTCCTTAAATTTTCTAGGTTCGAAAGCAGTGGATTTCGTCAGAAAATGTTTGACAGCGCGCTCATAATTTTTTTTAACTAGATATTTCGCAATAAATTCTTTGTCAATGACACTGCCAAATCTTTGCGAGTCAAAATAATTTGGAGCACATATTTCTGTTATTGTCTGCGCTTTCTGTATCACGCTATCTGTCTCGCCCTTTTTTATATCTCTGACAACAATCTCAAATCTATTGCTTTGCAAATCACCAAGCTCAAGTTTTTTGTCGACATAACCAAGAAAAATCAGCCTGAAGTCTTGTTCTTTAAGCGGGTTAAGAGTATATTTTGAGGGAATTGTAAAATACTGTTTAGTAACAGCATGCTTATCTTTTAATCCTGCAATGCCAAACTCATGAACAGGGATTTTGTTTTGGGCTGAAAGGTCGTTTAACAACCCAAATGTTTCAACGCTTTTCTTCTCAAGAATATATAGTTTGTAGCTGCCGCTAGCTAATAATTTGAATTGATTTATTTCTTCTACCTTGAAGTCTTCTGGTTTTTGTCGAAGTTTCATTGTTAATTATTTTGTAAGTTTCTTCTATACTCCCTGTAATCATTGTGTAATCTTGGTGTAATCTTGGTGTAATCTTTGTGTAATCATTGAATAAAAAGAAGGAGTATAAAAAGATTGCTTATAGATAAGCCATATTTGTTTAGTTCCTGGCATGTCCAACAAAGTTCACTAAGATAAATTACTAAGTCGTTAATCGTAGGTCGTTTGTCGTCAGCTGTTTTTTACGTTTTTTTGTTTTTCCGTTTACGACTAACGACAAACGACTTACGACAAACAGTTTAATTGACAAACAGTTATTATTATTCATGAGACGTGGACTGCGTCCCTAGAACGGATTGAGAGCGGAAAAAAGAGATTAATCAAATAAACATATACAATTAATTCAATTAATTTCTAAAAATTAATTTCTGATCAATTCCAACGGCACATGCGGCTTTTGAGATGGAACAAAAACAGATTTAGCATCATATTCTGTTCGCGGGTCAATTCTTCTTTCTTCTGTGCAGATAAGAGCGCCATCTTTTCTTTCGTATGTCCTGTAAACACCAACAATTGGCTGTTCAGGGACGACAAACGGTCCATCGCAGTTTGGCTCAACTTTGAAAAAGAATTCTTCGGCCAGACCCTGCATGTTAAAATGAGTTACTTTTCCTAAACCAAGTTTAGTATAAGCGCTCCTTTTGATTTGGTAAGTATCTACATTATCATAACGAAGAGGAAGCCTTATTGCGACTTTTGTTTTTAATCCTATATTTGTTTCTTCCGGCAAACCGCTTTCATAATAAAAGAAGTCTTGAGGGACATAATCAGATATATTAATAGGAATTCTGCTGTTAAACTCGCTGACATAAACCATCCTTTCTCTGTGGCTGTCAACGACATAGGCGCCGTCGCTTGAGTCTTCCTGTTTCCTCTTAATGTAATCCATAAAATCGCGCCTGCTGGATAAGGGAGTAAATGCACCGAGGATTTTGTCTTCCACCACACCATCTAATTGTAATCTGTCAATCAAGGTTGTGCCATTTGCTAAGATTAAAACACCTGAATAAACATCTGCTTCCCTTCCCTCTTTTATTGGCAGGCCTTTCCTGTCTCTTAGCGAACCATCTGCTATAAATGGCATACAATCCATTAAATTCTGGTAATGCATATACACTAACCAAGGAAACAAATGCTCTTTAACAGAATTGTTTAAGTTATGAGCTGATTGTAATTGGTGCAATTGCCTGAATCCATTTGCTTGTTCATCTGTTGACCCATCTGTTGGGATAGTTTGAGCTACCATAAGCTACTAGTATACTAATAACTATATTTATATTTAATGGTGATGAAATTTTTATTTTTATCCAAAAAAATAGCAAAATTTATTAATAAGTAAAAAAAAGTCAAGGATATGACTAAAAAATTTGATGGTGACCTCATCTTTTTATATAGTGAAAACGCAAGAACCAGAATAAGAGAAATAGCACATATGCTTACTAAAAGCCCGCAAAGGTTAAAATACTCCCTGAAAATGTTAGAAAAAGAGGGATTTGTTAATTATCCGCACTGTATATTTGATTATTCTTATTTTGGGTTGATACTGTTTAGGGTGTATTTTAAGGGCGGATACATAAGTGAAAAGGATAAAGATTATATAATAAGAGAACTAAAAGAGAATGAATATGTTGTTTCAATTTATGAACTAACAGGTGAGTTTGATCTGGCAGTAGAGATGCTTTCTCCGAATCCTTCAAGATTTAACAAAGAATTGAAAAAAGTTACCAGCATTATACCTACATTAAACAATTACAAGATTATTCTTAATCTTGTCAGCTTTATTTACCCAAGAGAATATCTTCTTAAAAGCGATCAATTAGCTGACATTGTTTCAAAAGATATAATTGTTGGAGGAGACAGAAGCATAGAACAGTTTGATGAAAATGAAATGGGTGTAGTAAGGAGTATTCTTGAAAATCCAAGGATAAGAATGACTACTTTGGCAAAACAAACTAAATTAAATGTAAAAACAGTTGCAAGTATTCTGAAAAACCTAAAAAAAAGAAAGATTGTCAAAGGGTTTAAATTTGTTGTTGACACCAATAAATTAGAAATTAGTAAGTTCAGATTATTTCTAAAGCTGCATAATCTTAATATGGAAAGAGAAAAACAGCTTAAAGAGTATTTTCTTAAGACAAGAGAGGTTGTTAAAGTAAACAAAACAGTTGGAGACTGGGATATTGAGATTGATATTGAATCTTTGGATAAAAGCAAGATAAGATATTTAATTGTCCAGCTAAGAGAAGGATTTAAAGACCTTATAGAAAATTTTAATATTATTGAGTTCTATCAGTATTATCAGGTGTCTTATCTTCCCAGATATTTATTCAAAGAGAATATTAGCGAGGAAACTGTCTCGAACTAATTAATTTAAGCTAAAATCCAATAAATGTCAAGAACCACCTGTCTCGACAAGTAGTAAAGTCGCTTTCGTTTCATGCTACTTATATTTGACGGGTGGTTCTTGAGCATGTTTCGAATATATAGCAAACGTATTATTTTATTGCGAAAATTCAATATGTTTGCTATATATTCGAAACATATTAAAATAAGTTCTGCGATGAGCATTTGAATAATAACAGCTCATAAAAGCTTAATAAAGCATAGGCAACAAGACTTAAAGTGTAAGCAAGCAACGATTAAAAAGAGGCAGAGAACATGAAGAGATTTATTAACTTAAACCATCTTGAAGATTTTAAGAAGAGAAGCATCAGCACTTGGTATGATAAGCTCAATTTTGTAAATATTCTTTTTATATGGATTGTAATTATATCATTCTTTGGTTTGATATTTTTTGTTTCATCAACAGAGATTTCATACTTAAATTACACTAATAATAATAATAATAATAATAGTAAAGTAATTAATATAGGAGAAATGATTTATTTTAGCTTTGTAACATCAACTACTGCTGGTTATGGAGATATTACTCCAAAAGGTTTTTTTAAGGTTATTGCTATTGTTGAGATTATTTTGGGTTTAATGCTTCTTGCATTAGTCACCTCAAAATTGGTCTCAATTAAGCAGGATGTTATTCTAGGCGAGATGTATGAAATATCTTTAAGTGAGAGAGTCAACCGTTTAAGGTCATCATTATTATTGTTCAGGCAGAATATTAACAGAGCTATTATAAGCATAGAAGATGGAAAGATTCGAAAGAGAGAAATTAATGAATTGTATATTTTTCTTGGGGCTTTCGATGATACTCTTAATGAAGTATTGAAATTAATAGACAAGCAGGAAAAGAATAATGAATTCAAATATATTGATGCATTAAATACAGAGCTTATTGCACACAGCATTCTACAGTCATTTGAAAAGTTTAATGAGCTGATAATATTACTTGAGCAAAATAAATTAGAATGGAAAAGAGATATCACTGTAAATCAACTTAATAAATGCCTGAATCTAAGCAAATTGTTTTTTGAGAAGATAAGCAACCTGAAAAATCTGCCGGACAGAACAATCCATGATTTAAATGGGCAATATGCATCCATGAATGAAATGATAAGAAAATGGTTCCTGCCGCCGAAGATAGTTTAAGCAATTTAGAGATGAAAATCATAAACTTTTTATAGATAAATATACTAAAATATAATAATTGATTAGATTAGTAGGTTAGGAAGAAGTATCAGAATTATTAAAACTTAGTTGTGATATGTTGGATTAAAAAATACAGAGTGATAAAAATGATGCAATACCAATGTTATTACTGCAAGTATAAATTCAAAAGCAGCAAAACACCTACAAAATGCCCATACTGCGAGAAAACTGGCACAATCACAAGGCTGAAATCAGCGAATGAATTAGTTGACGAAGTTTCTAGAGAAGATAAGGAAGATATTATGGAAGTGTGAGGATTAAATGATTATAGTATTGTTTAACATGATGTTATTGTGTTTGGATGCATCAACAAGTTTATTCTTGATTCTTTTTACTAATAAAAGTTATCTTTTTGGTTTTATTTTGTAGATTATTATCAGGTGTAACTACTGGTTTTCCTGTCTGTTTTTCTATATCCTTTCTGGCGTTTCCAGCAACACTTCCACCTTTCCTTGCAATTTCTTTGCTCTCTTCAAAATGTTTAGGATTCTCTTTTTTTGAGATTTCTTTTGTTGCAACTTCTGCGAGCATATTTAAGACAAGCTCAAGATTGGTCATATTATCCCTTAGATTTTCTTTTTTCAGGTTTTTGAGCTGTTTGTATTCCTTAACTGTTAACCCAGACCAAGTATTAGTAATCTCATTTGTAAGAATTGCAAATTCCGAAGTGTCTTTTATTCCTACTCTTTCCCATTCGTCTGTTAGCTCTTTTCTTACTTCAATAGTCTTTAGTCTTTGATTAATCCATTCTTTTGAATATCCTTTTTTAAGGTATGTCTGCATAGCCCTATCTATTGCAAGTTCAGGGTCGTGGGTCTCATCAATACGCTCATTTCCTACTTTTGCAAGCCAAAGTTTGAAAGGCTCTGCTTTCTTTGAGGGAATAGATTGAATGAGCCTCAATATCTGTTCAGTATCACCAACGTCAGTCAGATAATATTTGCCATCAGAAGACTGCATTTTCAGTTGACTACAAGTTGTAGCCAACTGGTTTCCCTCTGCTTTTAACCTTGTTTTGAGGACACTCCAATACTTTCTTGGATTAGGACTGTCAGTTAAAACTTCAACTACATCAATTATAGATAAATACCATTTCTCCCGCTCATCATCCCACAATACTCTTACCTTCTTGTCTTGAAACAATCTAATTGCATTTTCTTTATTCATATCAACACCTTAAACAATTTTCCTATTACCTTGATTATCATAAACATATTTTGTAATTAACTCACTCAACCTCACACGACGCAAACCAATCCTTTTCGTACAATAATTTAGGTATTTTGTTTATTTCCTGTTTGGTGCCTTCTATCAGGTAAGTCAAAGAAAGCATATTATTTATTTTATCTGCTTTGATATGAATCAGTTTGTATTTGTCAGTGTGCACAAGCAGTTGGTTAGTAATCTCTTTTTCATCTACAATCTTTTTGGTATGAATAATTATCTTTTTTTGGTATGAGCCAACACCTTTTTTTTCAAGATGCCTGTCAAATAAAATAACTGCCCAGATTAGAGCATACATAATTATGCCAATCAAATATTCACCAGCACCGATAACCAAACCAAAAATAGCGAAAACCCAGATGCTCGCTGCTGTTGTAAAGCCAAAAATCTTGTCTGTTGTCCTTATTAAAGCGCCTGCCCCTAAAAAGCCGATGCCTGTAACAATTGCAGCCAATAAAGGCAGCGGATTGTCTATGCTAATTGCCATTGCAGTTATAGCCAATCCACAAGAGCCAATGGCAACAAATATAAATGTGCCAAAACCAATTGGCTTATGAGCTTTATGCCTTTCTAAACCAAAAAGTAAAGATAAAATAAACGTGACCAAAAAACGGATAATGATTGTTAAAAGTGTAGGTTCCATGTTCTGTGCTGAAATTGAGGAAATATATAAAAGTGATTATTTGCAGACTATTTGCACGAAAATTGATTGACATAATTATACTAATTTAGATTATAAGTACAAAAAATATAAATTGTTATAAATGAGTTAATCATTCCTCATTTAAAATGTCAGACTTAACAGAAAAAGTGATTAGAACAGTAATTGGTATTGGAATAGCAGGTATAGTATTAACTCCTTGTTACAGTTATTATATTTCTGATACTGTTCGCACAAGAATAACAGACGCACAAATGACAAAAGTAGATGATGTTTATATGATTGCCACAGAATACAGGCCTTTCAAAAATGAAGATGCTTGGTACAGATTTAAATTTGATTCTGGAACAGTACAAAATGACGCGATAAAGTTAAAAGGAAAAGAAGTTGATATTACAAAATATGGATGGAGATGGTCACTATTTTCTATGTATGAAAATGTGGTTGAGATTGAAGAAGCAAAATCTAATGCTGAGTGAATTTCTAAAATTGAACATATTACTTATTCATAATATAAGTTTATATTTATTATATGATTGGTTGACTACATTATGTTATTGTGTTATTCTTATTAGTTTTTCTGTTTTTCAGTTCCTGGGCGCAGCCACACGTCCCATGATGATTAATTAGTTAATTTTTTAGTTTACAATTTTAAAAAAAACTAACTCTTTTTCATGAGACGGTGGACTTCGTCCCTTGTACGAGTTGAGAGCGGAAAACAGGATTAATTGGGAAAAACAGAGAATTGACTAAATAAACACAAAATTCCAATTAGTTGGCTGGATATACTTTACAAACCACAATAATTATATACCAAAAACACCTTCTCAGCAATAAAATGGGATTATTTGAAAATATGTTAAAGGACAATGAAACATTATTTAAAAACGAGGTGGCATTAAGCTTCGATTTTCATCCGAAACCATTAATGTACAGGGATATTGAACAAAAACAGATGGCTAACTGCATTAAGCCATTATTTCAAAGTAGAGATGGTTATAGTTTATTAATCCATGGCAAACCAGGCATTGGAAAAACAATCGCTGTAAAACAAGTCCTTCAGGAGCTTGGCGAGACAGATGAAGCTGAGAATATTGTTCCATTATACATTAATTGCTGGCAAAAGAATACAACATACAAGATTATAATTGATATCTGTGAGCAAATAGATTATACTTTTACACAAAACAAAAAAACTGAAGAGCTTTTAAAAATTGCAATTGCAAGGTTAAATAAGAGCAGCGTTGTGTTTGTGTTTGATGAGATTGATAAAGTTGAAGATTATGATTTTTTGTACACATTTTTAGAGCAAATTTACAGGAAAAGCATTTTATTGATTTCAAATTACAAAGAATGGCTAATACAGCTTGATCCAAGAATAAAATCACGATTAAATCCGCAGCTTCTTGATTTTAGAACATATAACCAGCAGGAAACAAAAGGCATTCTTGAGCAGAGAAAAGAGCACGCATTTTACAATGTGTGGGATAATGATGCGTTTAACATTATTGTTGAGAAAACATTTCAGCTGAAAGATATAAGGGCGGGACTGCACCTGATGAATATTTCCGGGCATTTTGCAGAGAATGAAGCATCGAGAAAAATATCAAAGAAGCATGTTGAGCTTGCCATTGAAAAGTTAGACGAGCTTAGTGTAAAAGATTTGGGTCTGGAAGAGGATAAACAATTTATTCTCAGCATTATAAAATTAAATACCGGCAAAAAAATTGGTGACCTGTTTAAATCATATCAAGAAAACGGCGGAAAGATGAGCTACAAGACATTCAAGAGAAGAATTGAAGATTTAGAAAAAGGAAAATTTGTTTCCACTAAAACAGTAACAGGAGGCGAAGACGGAAGCACATCTATCGTGACATATTTGAGTGCAAATGGCAACACAAAAAATGCAGAGAGCACAAAGAAACTGACTGATTATTAGTTTGTTATCATTTTTTGCTGTTTTAGTATAGAATATATAGTAAGTGACGTAAATTTTTATACAAATAGAGTCACTTACTATATTTATCGGACATAACTAAATGTATAAATATTTATGTCCGACATTATACAACGATTTTAAAAAAGTTTAAATAATTAAAAAACTTTAAAAAAATTCATGTAACTGTGGACTGCGTCCCACACACGTGCAAGGAGCGGAAAATATGAGTTGTATATGAAACAGGATTTTGATAAGGAGATGGATTGTGAATGTAAGAGAGAGAAAGAGTAAGAGTAAGAAAAAAAGAAAGAGAAGAAATTAATTGTTTTTATCACGCGATGACACAATGAAAATTTTAACAAAAGAAGAGTTTTTTGTGCACAAACAAGAATATCTTAAGAAAATATTAGACGGAGCTGTGTTTATCTATCCAACTGACACTATTTATGGCATTGGCTGTGACGCAACAAATGAAATTTCTGTTGCAAAAATAAGAAAAATAAAAGAGAGGTGGGATGCACCCTTATCTGTCATTGCTCCAAGCAAGGAATGGATCGAGGAAAACTGCGAAGTGTTCGGCAAAGGACATGATTATTTAAAAAAACTGCCTGGCAAATATACTTTAATCTTTGCGTTGAAGCATGAAGATTGTATTGCTTCAAATGTAAACTCTGAAAAAGGCGAAAAAGGAAAAGAGATAATGGAGCTTAGTTTGGGTGTTAGAATACCAAATCACTGGATTTCTGACGTCGTGAAAGAATTAGATATTCCTGTTATTACAACATCTGTGAACAGGCACGGTGAAAGTTTTCTCACAAACATAAGCCATCTTCCTGCTGAAATTAGAAACAATGTTGATTTTGCAATAGATGTCGGCGAGATAAAAGGAACACCTTCTCAGGTTATTGATTTGGTGAGTGGGGAAGCGATTGTGAGGCGATAGAAAAAGATAATACTTATTGTGCTTTTTATGTAGAAGTTATTTCTTCTCAATTCCCAACCTTAACATTTCCAACAATCTTCTTCACCATTGAGATTGCGCTTAAAACAGCGAGATAACTTGTTTTTGGATTGTTTGGACTTGGCAAATTTTCTGTTGAGGTCGTTAGTTTTCCAAACACACCCTCGACGACAATCTCATGCATATTTTTGCCTGTGTTTGGGTCAGCAACAATTTTTACCTTAGTTTTTTCTGCGCCGATTCCTGCGATGCTTAACGACGCTGCAACATTTATGTTTGCAGGAAAAGCATCAACTGCTTCTAATGCGCTGCCTTCAAATATAATTGTTTTCGTCGTGATTGTGTTTAAGTTAATTTTGTTTTTTACGATATACGGCGCGCCTTCCAGCGCTTTTGGCGGTTTTGTTGTCGTCAATGTAACAGAATTAATTTTTCCGATTGACGCTGAATTTACGCCGTCAAGACCGCAGATTGCGCCTGATGGAATGTATAATTTACAATTGTTTTTCTCTGCAAGTTTGAAAATGTGTTCATATATTGGCGCAGAAATATGCGGATCATTTCCGATTAAACCGCCGACACTCATAATCATTAAATCTTTGCCTTTGAAAAGTGTTTTTTCAGCAACTTCTTTTACAATATGTTTTGATGCTGATTCAATTACTAATTCTGATATTTCAATAAGTTTATCTATGCCAACTATTTGTGGTTTTGTGCTTAATTGAAGAAGAAGTTTTTTTGCTTTTTCTTCATCAACATCGCAAAGCGCCACTATACTTACGCCGTTAAATTTTTCAATAGATTTAGCCAATTCGCTTCCGATTGTTCCGCAGCCGATTATGCCTATGTTCATTTTATCTCCGAATGTTTATTTACTATTTCTTTCGTTTGTTTAGTTCCAAGGCGCAGCCATCCGTCTCATGAATAAAAAGGTAAGAAGGTTTGAAGGTCAGATGGTTTGATGGAAACGACTTATTTCCGTCGTGCCGTTCGTCGTACCTTCACACCATCAAACCATATTACCATCTTACCTTTTTTAGTGAACGGGGGACTGCGTCCCACAAACGTGTTGTGAACGGTAAAAAATGTAAATTAGCTAAACAAATATAGCCAGCGAACTAAATAATAGCATAAATTTAGTTTAGTTCGCTCAATATGTAGTAACTAACCACCAGTTTATATTACTCGTGTTAGTTACTACATTTGTCGAATATAACTAATAAGATTGGTAATTATATTCGACATTATAGCAAACGCAACGAGTAATTACGAAAATTTAGTGCATTTGCTATATGTTTATTTCATTTAACATCTAACATTTTTTCTATTGCTTTCTTCGCTTTTATTCTTATTTCTTCTGGCACGATAATTTCATTTGACTCATTAAGCAATGTTTCATAAACTTTTTCTAAAGTTGTTTTTTTCATATTATAACAATAACCTGCAAAATGTTCGTCTTTCTCAAACTTCGGCGTGTAAAACTCTTTGTTTGGCAGGTCTCGTTTCAGCCTGTTTACCATTCCTTGTTCTGTAAGCACAATAAACTCTTTTGCACTGCTCTCTTTTGCATATTTAACCATTCCTTCTGTCGAGCAAACTTCGTCTGCGTGCCTTAAAACATCTGGCTTGCATTCAGGATGCGCAATGACTTTTGCATTAGGATGTGTTTCTTTTGCGCAAATAACCTGCGCTTCTTTTATAAAATGATGCGAATGGCAAAAGCCAGGCCAAAGAATGATATCTCTGCCTGTAACTCGTTTAATATAATCGCCAAGATTTCTATCTGGCACAAATATAATTTTTCTGTCTTTTGGCAGAGATTCAACAACCTTTACAGCGTTTGCGCTTGTACAGCAAATATCACTTACTGCCTTTACATCTGCTGTCGTGTTTACATAAGAAACCACTAATGCTTCAGGAGCATCAGGATTTTTCTTCTTAATTTCATTTTTCATTTCATCAACTTCTTTTGCATCTGCCATTGCAGCCATTGGACAGCTTGCATCTTTTACAGAAAGCAAAACTTTCTTTGCAGGGTTTAGGATTTTAGCTGTTTCTGCCATGAAATCAACGCCGCAAAACAGAATAATATCTGCTTTAGTCTTTGATGCTTCTTTTGAAAGGCCTAAAGAATCGCCGATATAATCAGCTACTTCGTAAATCTCTGGACGCTGATAGTTATGTACGAGGATAACTGCGTTTTTCTGAGCTTTAAGCTTGTTTATTTTGCTAATTAACTGCGCTTGTGATTGTGTTTGTGGTTTTGTGAGCATTTTAAATAGGTGGTTTTGTTCTTATTTAAAAAAATAATGGATTAAGAGTCGTGTGGGGGTGGTTATATTAGTATAATTAGTATATTCTAATTTACTGATTTAGGTTGCAATAACTTTAAATATTAACTAATTCTTTAACCATCATTATGACACGAGCACAACTTAGAGGGCATAAAGTAGTATGTTCTGCTTTCATTGAAAAAGCCGGAAAGTTTCTTATAATAATGGATCCTAGATTTAAAGTTTGGCGAGTTCCTGGCGGGAGAGCTGAACATGGTGAAAAAGTAGAAGAAACCCTAATTCGAGAAATGCAGGAAGAGACAGGTATCACTTTTCAAAATCCAAAATTTATTGGTTTTGGCCAAGACCAGCAATACAAAGTTGTAGACAAAAAAGAAACTTCAAGATTAATCATGTTCTTTCATGTTAAAACTAGTCAAGAGCCTAAACTTGATTCTGAGGAAGCAGAAGAACATAAATGGGTAACTCTTGATGAATTGAAGAAAATAAAAAACAAAGAAGGGGCTCTTACTGACTTATTTCTTAGAAATAAAGAGTTTAGGTTATGATTGATTAAGAAAGTTATTTTACAAATTTTCGTTTCACACAAGACATTAAATAATTGTTATACATCTACTGAAAAATTCCAAAAGAAATATAAATTTATATATTAAGTAAAAAGATATTAAGATATTTAATCTATAAGTGGGGTGAATTTATATGGCAATGGAATTATTATTAGGGCAAATTACAACCACAATGTTACTTTTGCTGATTCCTGTGATTATTTGGGAAGCAGTATGGAAGGGTATTGGACTGTGGAAATCTGCGAGAAACAGCCAATTGGTATGGTTCATAGCGATTATGGTTGTTAATTCAGTGGGAATTCTACCAATAATATATCTGCTGTTCTTCCAGAAATGCTGCAAGAAGAAGTAAGATGTTTTGAATTATTTATAATTTATTTTTTTAATTTATATTTTTATAATTTATCTTGTTTCTTTAATAGTTTGTAATTATTTATTTTTTTAATTTATATTTTTATAATTTATCTTGTTTCTTTAATAGTTTGTAATTATTTATTTTTTTAGAAAGTGTATTAAAATAATGTCAATTTTGAGGAATATCAATATAATCAAATCAATGTATCAATTCAGCTTCTTATAAGATGCGCAGGCAATTCTCCGTTCTCAATCCTTTCTGCAATATTGGCATCAATGTTTGCTCTTGTCAATCCTAAGCCCGCTGCAATCTCTGCTGCATAACTTTTCCCTGCTTTGCCGTCGACAATACTATACGTAGGGATGATATCAGTATCAGGCTGCACAATCAATTCCATCCTCATGTTTCTCGCATGTGAAAATTCTCCAGACTCAATATCATCAGCAAGATCATGGATGTGTGTATTCATAAGCACGACAGGCGCTAATCTTCTAAGGCCGTAAAGAACTTCTAATGCAGGGGCTCTTGCTTCTTCATAGCTTGTGCCACTTCCAAAATCATCTATAGTGCATAAGCTGTAGGGAGTGGCTCTGTAAACCACATTTGCCATAATTCTGGATACTTCCTTTTTCCATCTTCCGTCACCTTTAAAATCATCAGGCAGAGCAAATTGAGTGAGGATGTTATCCACTACACTTGATTTATAAAATCCAGCAGGGACATGAAATCCATTCTGCGCTAAAATATAAATCAAATCTATACTGGTGACATACCTACTTTTTCCTCCACCGTTCGGACCAGAAAGAACTATCATGTTTGAATCAGGATCTGCTTGGAAATCATTGGGTACTATATTCCCCCCAGCATATTGGACATGGCGCTTAGTACTTATAGTACGCAAATTGATAAGCGGGTTTTTCATACCTACTACAAGATGAATTCTCTCTTCCATAGGCAAAAGCTCTGCCCTAGTTGCAGGAAGCTTGTTGTCGACAAGAAAATCATGGAAACCAACAGCGCAGAAATGATAATCAATATCCCCTTCAATCAAGGTTGTGGCAGATATCTGCTGTCTTGAAGCTGTTATTAAATGATCAAATACCTTAGCCATTAGTTTAGGCACTGTCTGAGATAACGATACATTAATATATTAGTTATTCTTTTCTTATTCTCGGTGATACCCATGAGAAAAAGACGCAAATTAGATGTTTCTTGCCCAAACCCCTCTTGCCGATTCTTTGGCAA
>Ga0209211_10008311_pt1 | contig 14235 bp, 10 predicted proteins | sample RifGroA2_FD_183992 | JGI IMG/M metagenome (GOLD analysis project Ga0209211, IMG submission 183992) | Groundwater microbial communities from Rifle, Colorado, USA - Groundwater A2 (SPAdes) (version 2) | ecosystem: Environmental > Aquatic > Deep subsurface > Groundwater | place: Rifle, Colorado...
TGAAAGTCTGTGGCTTAAATAGGGTTTTAGATGAAAAAGATTATAAAGGCAATTGGTTTAATGTCAGGGACATCGGCAGATGGTGTTGATGCTGCAATTGTAGAGATAAAAGGGAAGGGGCTTGACTGTAAAATAGATTTAATAGCCTTTAAAAAATTTCCATTTTCAAAGGGTTTGCGTGAGTTAATTCACAGAGCATCTACACCTGAATATGGAAGAGTAGATTTAATTTGCCAATTGAATTTCTTGATAGGTGACCTGTTTGCAAAGGCTGCAATAGGGGTTGTTAAAAAAGCAGGATATAAGATGAAGGATATAGACTTGATAGGCTCACATGGGCAGACAATCTATCATATACCCAAGGGGAAGCCCCCCTCAACTTTACAGATAGGTGAACCTTCTGTTATTGCTGAAAGGACAGGAGTTACAACAATTGCAGATTTTAGAGCAATGGATATGGCAGCAGGTGGAATTGGCGCACCACTTACACCATTTGCCCATTATATTCTTTTCAAAAAAAAGGGGAAAGGTGTGGCAGTCAATAATATTGGGGGTATAAGTAATGTAACATTTATTCCTGCAGATGGAGATATAAATAATGTAATTGCCTTTGATACAGGACCTGGGAATATGCTTATAGATTCTATTGTGCAGATAATTACGAAGGGTAGGATGGGTTATGACAGGGGTGGTAAAATAGCAAATAGGGGAGAGGACAATGAAAGACTTTTAAATAAACTTATGAAACATCCATTCATAAAAAAGAGACCTCCAAAATCTACAGGGAGAGAGGAGTTTGGTTATAATGAGGCATTGAAGTTTTATAAACTTGCAAAGAGGGATAGGCTATCCGATGAAGATATTGTAGCAACTATAACAAGATTTACTGCGAAGTCAATTGGGGAAAATTATAAGAGATTCATTTTATGTAAGCATGATGTATCAGAGGTTATTATCTGTGGAGGCGGAGCAAAAAATCTTATTTTAACAGATATGATATCACGGGAGATAAAACCTATTAAAGTTAAAACATCCGATAGTTACGGCTTCCCTCCTGAAACAATCGAAGCAATAGTATTTGCTATTTTAGGATATGCTGCAATATCTGGCATCCCTGTAAATCTCCCTCATGTAACGGGAGCTGGGAAGCAGGTTGTTCTAGGGAAAATAATTCCCGCGAAGACAGGATGGAAGCAAAAACTTAATTAATTAAAAAAATTGTGTTGTCAACAACTCTTTAACTCCTCAACTCCTTAACTGCTTTTTAAGCCTCTCAATATTCTTAACCGGTGTTGGGTCAACTCCATTAAGTATGGCGAGATAATAGCTCACAAAATCTCCAAGATATATGAGTGAAAACATCCTTGCCAATCTCCCCTTTCCCTTCTCCCATAGTTCTCTCAGCCCTCCAACCCTCTCGTTTAATATCATTTTTGTAATCTCTATCTGTCTTGATATATTTTCAGCCTCATCTTCACTTCTTAAAATGATAATGAAGAAAATATTGCTGAATTCATGGTGTGAATCCCACCCCTCAATCTCATTGTGATTTAATTCTGGGAATATATTATAAAATGCTGGAGTCTTGCTGTTCTCATTAAACTGATTTTTCCATCGGATGGCAATTGAATCAGTAAGCCCATGAATGCCATATAACAATGGTATCTTCCCATGAATATCCAGCGCCAATCTCTTCGCATCATTTTCAGTTGACTCAAGGGAATAGCCTTTTGATAATGTTTTTAATAGTTCAATTGTCTCTAAAATATCTGTCCCCTGCCCTTCAATAAACCCCATCTTTTCCATCAATATAAGGAGTGGAATAAAGATATATCCAAGGGATTCCCTTGGCTGTAATCCGCCTTCAATTTTTATAATGGGTATGCCTTTTCTACTGCAAAATTCTTCTATAACTCCCCCACTTGTAATCGTTATTATTTTGCTCCCTTTTTCATTGGCATATTTAAGAGATGACAATGTCTCATCAGTATTTCCTGAATAACTTATGACAATTGTAAGGGTTTTTTCATTAACAAATAGCGGTAGAGAATAGCCCCTATTTACGATAGCAGGTATTTTAAAGTTTTCCCTGAGATATGAGATTAAAATATCGCCACCTGCCGCTGAACCTCCCATTCCGCTTATAACTATGTTCTCTATCCCTTCCGAATAAAATGGGGCTTCAATTCCATCAATAAATCTTTTTGCTTTTTCACATTGATTGGGGAAGGCAAGCAGCCTCTTCCACATTCCCGACTTATCAATCTCAGTTATTAATTTTAAATCATCCAATTGGTGCATAAAAATAATATAGCATAATTATTTTGAACTCACACATCAAATATTATTCTCACCTGCCATGTGTCATTAATCTTTTCAACCTTTAGATTATGATATGTAGCAGCTTTTACACCTGATAAAAGCTCATGTTTTTCAGGGGTGTATATCTCGCCATGAATATCAGCTTTTAGATTGTTATCAGAAAGATTAGTTATATTAAATGTCCTCCCTAAAAATCCTTTAGTATCTTTGAGAAATATTATTTCATTCAGCCATTTTACAAGCAGTCCCTCTCTGTCTTTTGCAGTTATATTGATATTAATAGATTTTGATTCTGCAATACTCTCTCTATCAGCCATCAGGGACATCAATCCCTCAGCAGCATTGGAGAACAAACTCTTCAAATCCTCTCCATAGGCTATAATGCCCAAATCAGCGGTTGCATCAATCTCTTCAAACTTTTTCTTCAACATATTATTTAGCCACGGACAAACACGGACTTAACACCGTGAAGATAAGAAGATGAGAAGTTAAGGAGTTATGAGGTTTAGTAATTTTCATCTTCCAATTTTCTTATCTTCTCAAGTTCTTGTTTTGATTTTGTCAGTGAAAGTCTGTGGCAAAATTAAGAGGCAATGAGAAATGGCGGGGACGACGGGGCTCGAACCCGCAACTTCCGCCGTGACAGGGCGGTGCTCTAACCAATTGAACTACGTCCCCAATTTTATATAAAAACAAGTAAGTATATAAAAATTAGCAGTTAACTTATTATTAGTCAAGCATTTTTCTTGGAAGGAAGATAATGTCTATGCTATAAATAATAGCAAAAATTGAAAAAATAATATAAGGAGAAAATTATTATATGACTGGAAAAGGCTCTTATCCGTGGTTTGTAAGGAAGGATTTAGATGGTTTTTTCGGGCTTGCAATAGACAATCTCATACAGTTAATGCTGATTGTCACCCTATCCAAATTTGTCGCAGGAATGCCTGATAGTCTTATATTCGGTTATATCCTCCCCGGCGCCGCACTATCCATTATAGGCGGGAATATCTTCTACTCCATACAGGCGAGGAATTATGCCATAAAGACAGGGAGGGATGATGTAACAGCGCTTCCATACGGGATAAATACAGTCAGTCTCTTTGCATTTATATTTTTCATTATGGGTCCTGTGTATCAGGAGACAAAAGACCCTGTTTTTGCATGGAAGATAGGACTTGTTGCATGTTTCTTCAGCGGCGTGATAGAGACTGCTGGTGCCTTTGTCGGCGGCTGGGTAAGGAGGGTTACACCGAGGGCAGCACTTTTATCCACACTTGCAGGTATTGCTGTTACTTTTATATCTATGGAATTTATCTTCCAGATTTTTGCAAAGCCAGCCCTTGCCCTTGTCCCTATGGCAATCATCATATTTTATTATATGTCCCATGTAAAACTGCCCGGAGAATTTCCCGGCGGTCTTCTTGCAATTATAATAGGGACAGTAACGGCATGGGTATTAAAATTCTCAGGTGTAAGCGGCTATTTTGAGCCTGACTGGAGCAAGGGCATAAATATTGCCTTTCATCTTCCAGTGCCTGTTATTGGGGATATATTCAGTCTGCTCGGAAGCGAGTATGTATGGCGTTATATGTCTGTTATTATCCCTATGGGATTATTTAATGTAGTAGGGTCACTCCAGAACCTTGAGAGTGCCGAGTCGGCTGGGGATAAATATGATACAAAGTCATCCCTCCTTGCAAATGGAATAGGGAGTATTGCCGCCTCATTTCTTGGCAGCTGTTTCCCCACAACAATATATATCGGTCATCCGGGATGGAAGGCACTTGGTGCAAGGACAGGCTATTCTATATTAAATGGCATCTTCATTACATTTATATGTCTTACAGGGACAATGGACACTGTTCTCAGGATAATACCAATTGAGGCAGGTGCCGGCATCCTCCTCTGGATAGGTATGATTATTGTTGCACAGGCATTTCAGGAGACACCGAAACACCATGCCCTTGCTGTTGCAGTCGGGTTATTCCCTGCACTTGCGGCATGGGGGCTTAATATGGTGGATTCAGGGTTAAGAGTTGGGGGGACAAATCTATTTACCGCAGTCGTCAAAGGCTCATTTCAGGGCGTTATACCGATAAATGGTGCTATATCTTTAAGTCAGGGGTTTATATTTACCTCAATGCTCCTCTCTGCAATGTCTGTCTTTGTAATAGAGAGGGAATACTGGAAGGCGTCAATCTGGGCATTAACTGCTTCCGCAATGTCATACTTTGGGATTATTCATGCCTATTCACTGACGAATTTGGGTATTGGCAACAAATTCGGGTTTGGTGCTGCTGCGGAATTTGCTGTATGCTATGCAATAGTGTCGGTATTTCTGCTAATATTACACACAAGGGATAGGTAACCTTAGCCTGCCTATTAAATACTGCTGATGCAATATGCTAATTGGAGATATTTTTTTGTTGACAATGCAATGCCAAAGAACAATAATCAACCATACTTTACTAAAGAATTAGAGGATTTCTGAAAAATATTGGAATGTCTCCCTAATTCCTCCTACGCTTTATTAATCTTCGTAGCATGGCAGATGTTCACAATAAACAGACTAGAAGCTATAATATGAGCCAAATCAAAGGCAAGGATACAAAGCCGGAGATTTTGGTGAGGAAGTTTCTTTTTGCAAATGGTTTTCGTTTCCGGTTGCATGACAAAAAACTTTCCGGAAAACCCGATATTGTTTTGTCTAAATATAAATCCGCAATCTTTGTTCACGGGTGCTTTTGGCACGGACATGAGAACTGCAAATATTTTGTTGTTCCAAAAACAAGAACCAAATGGTGGCTGAAAAAAATTAACGGAAATCAAGATAGAGATTTGAAAAATTTTTCCAGATTGACGCAGGAAGGTTGGAGAGTTTTTATCATATTTGAGTGTCAGTTAAAACCTCATCTAATAGACAGGACACTGAAAAAAATAATAACTAAGTTAAGCAATAATATAGTTGCCCAAAATAAATGAGCCAGTTAAATTACATAGACCTCTTTGCCGGAGCAGGCGGGCTTTCCGAGGGTTTCATTCGTAAAGGGTTTCACCCTGTTGCCCATGTTGAAATGAATAAAGAGGCAACGGACACTTTGAAAACACGGCTGGCTTTTCATCACCTGAGCGAAAAGAAAAAACTCAGTCAGTATTATGCCTATCTGAAAAAAGAAATTTCAAGAGAAGATTTATGGAAAATGATTGCTGAACATCTGATGCAATCAGTGATCAATGATGAAATCACAAACAAGGCAAAGAAAAAAATCTTCTCACAAATTGATGAGCATCTTGATTCAAAAAAAGTTGATGTGATAATTGGCGGACCACCTTGTCAGGCGTATTCCATTGCGGGAAGAAGCCGTGACCCTGACAGAATGAAAGGCGATAAAAGAAATTATTTGTTCCGCTACTATGCAGAATTTCTGAGAAGGTATAAACCGAAAATTTTTGTTTTTGAAAATGTGCTTGGTTTAATCACAGCAGGAAACAACAGGTATCTGCAACAAATGCTGAAACTTTTTCAGGAACTTGGTTACACTGCTGAATTTAATGTTCTGAATGCTGCTGATTTCGGAGTGCTGCAAAAGAGAGAGAGAGTTATCATCATTGGAAAAAAAGGAAATAGAAAATTTCCTTATCCTGAATTTGAATCACAGGCAAACGGATGGAAAACAAAAAAAGATTTGTTCAGCGATTTACCTGTTATAAAAGCCGGAGAAAATGCTGATGGAAAAACTTATACCAAACCCGCAACAGAATATTTAAAACAGCACAACATCAGAAATGATGATAGCATTTTGACATTTCATGTAGCAAGACCAATCAATGAAATTGACAGAGAGATTTATTCCATTGCACTAAACAAACTTTTTCACGAAAACAAACCGCTTTTATATAAGGAACTACCATCACGGTTGCAGACACACTCAAATAAAATTTCTTTTCAAAACAGATTTAAAGTAATCAATCCTCATGGTTACTCTCATACAGTTGTTGCACATATTTCCAGTGATGGACATTACTACATTTATCCTGACCTGAATAACATCCGTTCAATTTCTGTCCGGGAAACTGCAAGGATACAATCGTTTCCCGACAATTATTTTTTTGAAGGAAGCAGAACAGCAGCATTTAAACAAATCGGTAATGCAGTGCCGCCACTGATGGCAGAGAGCATTGCTGGAAAAATTAAATTACTGCTTTAAAATGCCTGCAAAAATTGACTACACAAAATATCAAACTACTCCAGCGATTCCAGAAGCGTCTTCAATGATTGAAACCTTCCGGGCAATCGGATACAGCATTGAAGCGGCAGTAGCGGACATCATTGATAATTCCATTTCAGCAGCAGCAAAAAACATCTGGATAAATTTTGACTGGAAAGGTTCTGAGACATGGCTTTCGGTTAAAGATGACGGACACGGGATGAACAATAATGAACTTGTTCAGGCAATGAAACCGGGAAGCAAAAATCCGCTTGACGACAGAAGCAGTAAAGATTTGGGAAGATTTGGCCTGGGATTAAAGACTGCTTCATTTTCTCAGTGCAGAAAACTTTCAGTTATCAGCAAGAGAGAAAATTTCAAACCAGTTTACTGGACATGGGATTTGGATTTTGTAAATCAAACCGGGAAATGGGAACTGATAAAATATGAGCCGGACAAACAATTTGAAAAAGAAATCAGCGGATTAAAATCAGGCACAATTGCAATCTGGAATGACATTGACCATCTTGTAAAAAATTTTCGGTCAGACGATACGAAGGCACTTGAAAAATTTCTTCTGATAATGGAGCATGTGAAAAAACATTTGGCAATGGTTTTTCACCGCTTCATTGAAACAGGCAAAGTCAAAATTCATTTTCAGGACAGACCCGTTGAAGCATGGAATCCTTTTCTCATTCACGAATCAGCAACGCAGGGTTTTCCGGAAGAACCATTGCAAAACGGAAAAGTAATTGTGAAAGGATTTGTGTTGCCACACAAATCAAAAATCAGCGAAGAAAAAGTTAAAGATGCAGAGGGGCCGAAGGGCTGGAATGAGCAGCAGGGATTTTATATCTACCGCAACGAAAGATTATTGCTTTCAGGCGACTGGTTAGGAATGTTTCGCAAAGAAGAACATTACAAACTTGCACGGATACAAATTGATTTACCAAACAGTTTAGATGCAGAGTGGCAGATTGACATAAAAAAATCAATTGCACGACCACCGCTTGTGTTGCGTGAGCAATTAAAAGCATATGCAGGACAAGTGAGAAATCAGGCAGTGGAAGTTTACAGACACAAAGGAAAAAATGTGAAGCAACTGCCTGGACAAAGATTTGTTCCGCTTTGGGTTGACCACAAGAGAGGCGATAAATGGTTTTACAAAATCAACCGTGAGCATCCCTTGATTGAAAAAATAAAAAAGCAGGCAACCACAGAACCTGACAAAGCGATTGATACACTGATTAGGTTTATTGAAGAAACTATTCCGACAAAGTCAATTTACATCAAAGAAGCGGAAGAACCGGAAGCACAGGGAAAACCATTTGAAGGAATTGACCAGGAGCCAATCCGAAAATTAATGAAACAGATTTATGATAAACTTATAAGTGAGGGAAAAACGGATGAAAAAGCAAAGGCAATTATTTGCAACATTGAACCGTTCAATCACTTCCCCCACTTTCTTGAATTTATAAATTAAACAATCATGATTCAGCAAGCCATCAGAACTATAAGAACATTGTTGCCGCCAAGCGGCTCAGTTACTATTGAAGAAATTGAAAGTGCTGTGAACACAGCATTGGCAATTCCGCAATATGCCGGACTTGACAGTGAAGCATTGATTCGTGAAGTGCAATCCATTTACAACATTCGTTTAGATGATTTCAGAGTGATTGAAGCAAGCGAAAGAAGGAGGCCTTGGATTAACGATAAGAAAGGTTCACTCACCTGGAATTTCTGGAACAGATACAGAGATTATTTAGCAGTGGAAAAAAATTTTTCCGCTACGGTTATCAATCATCTTGACCGATTAACAGACAGAACACTTGACGGATTATTTGACCCGACAATCAATGCAGCAATCAGCAAATACGGTTTAGTTGTGGGACAAGTTCAGTCAGGAAAAACTTCCAACTACACAGGACTGATTTGCAAAGCAGCCGATGCAGGTTACAAACTGATAATTGTTTTGGCAGGAGTTCACAACAATTTGCGAAGTCAGACACAGCTTCGTTTGGACGAAGGATTTTTAGGTTTTGATACGCAGCACGAAAGAGCATTCAGAGAAAATAATTTATGGATTGGAGTTGGAAGAATTGACCAGAACAGCATTGCACATTCTCTCACTTCCAGTTTATCAGATTTCAATGTTGGTGCTGCAAATGCAATCGGAATAAATTTCAACACGAATGAACCAATCATTGCAGTTGTAAAAAAGAACGGAAGAATTTTAGACCGCTTGCTGCAATGGCTTTCAGCACAGTCAGTAGAAATTGACGGAAAAAGAGTAATCAGAAATAAATCTTTGCTGCTGATTGATGATGAAGCGGACAATGCTTCCATCAACACAAGACCGGAGAATGACGGAACAACAAGAATCAACGGACTGATAAGAGACATTCTGAGATTGTTTGACAAGAGTGGTTATGTTGGCCACACTGCAACACCGTTTGCGAATATTTTCATTCCGATTGTGGAAGATGAATTATTTCCGAGAGATTTTATCATCAATCTTCCTGCACCATCAAACTACATCGGACCCGATAAAATTTTTGGATTTCAACTGGTGGAAGATGATGAAACATCAGACACAGTTTTGCCGATTGTGAGAAGGGTTGATGATTTTCACAACTTCGTTCCCAATGGACACAGAAACGGCGATGCACTTCCGTCAAATGCCCCGCAATCGTTACAGCTTGCAATAAAATGTTTCATTCTCACTTGTGCTATTCGCAGGTTGCGTGGACAGGTGAATCTGCACAACTCCATGCTGGTGCATGTGAGCAGGTATATAGTATGGCAGAGACAAATTAAAACAGTGGTGGAAAATGTTTTTGATTTTTACCGGAGAGGAATTGAAATGAATGTTCCAATTATCATTGAAGAATTCCGTCAGGCATTTGAAGAAGATACAGAAACTTACAAGTCATACACAACAACATCACAACTCATTCTTGATTCACGGATAAATGATGTTGATCCTCAGGTACAGGTTCATGAGTGGGCTGATGTGCTTGCACAACTGAACGAAGCAGCATCAAGAATTCAGGTGAGAGAAATAAACGGAGGTTCAGCAGATGCACTGAATTATTTTGACCACAGAAACGGACTTTCAGTAATTGCAATCGGTGGCGATAAACTTTCAAGAGGATTAACGCTTGAAGGACTTTCAGTAAGCTACTACCTGCGTGCATCACGAATGTATGACACTCTCATGCAGATGGGAAGATGGTTCGGTTACAGACCGGGCTATGTTGACCTATGCAGATTATTCACAAGCAGAGAATTGAATGAATGGTTTTGCCACATTGCACTTGCATCAGATGAATTGCGTGGAGAGTTTGACTACATGGCTGATGTTGCGGGAAGCACACCCGAACAATATGCGTTGCGTGTGAGGACACACCCGGGAGTTTTACAAATCTCTGCATCAAATAAAATTCGCAGAGCAGTCAATGTAGATATTTCATGGGCAGGACGATTGATTGAATCTTATGAGTTTCAAAAAAATCCTGAAACAGTTCACGGCAATCTTGCAGCGACAACGGATTTTCTCAGAGGGCTTGACGGAAATCCGAGAGTTGACGGAAGCAGAAATTATTTATGGTTTGATGTTCAATCTTCAAACATCAGACAGTGGCTATTGCGATTCCATCTTTCAGAAAGTTTGAAAGCAGCCGACCCGTTGAAACTTGTAAACTTTATTGATGTGCAGTTGGCAAACAACGAGCTTACTCACTGGAGAGTTGCAGTGATGTCAAAGGATACAGCTACAGAAAGAACACACATAGACAAAGACGGTTTTGATTTGAATATCGGTTACTACATCCGTAGAGATTCAAAAAATAATTCCGATGAAAATGTTTACTACCTGAAAAAATCTCACATCATAATTCCTGACCACGAGTTTGTTGATTTGACACGGGAAGAAAGAGCCAGAGCAATGGAACTCACAAGAGAACTTTGGACACGAAACGGAAGAACAGGAGAAATAAGAAACCTGAATGCACAACTTGTAAGAAGTCAAATCCGAACTCCTCAAAATCCATTGTTGCTGATTTATTTTCTTGACCCCGAAGGTGCAGGGTTTACAAGAGGAAGTGAACCGATAATCGGATATGCTATTAGTTTCCCATCAAGCAGATTCAACGCAACTGTGCGATATGCAATTCATGAACAACTGTTACCTGTATTTAATCAAGACGACACAATAGAAGAAGCAGAAGATGACGATGAAGATTAATCAGATTTGGGAAGAACTTGAAAATGATAAATCATTTTCTCACGGACTACTTATTAGAAGATATTCCGGTGCGGTTCTGCCTGATGTTTTCATTGCATTGAAGTTGCCTGAAAAATTTCGCTGCATAGCAACATCAATCAGCAACTCAGCAAGGGTAAATCTTGTTTCATTTTCAAACCTGAGAGACATAAGCGTTGAACTGATTCCTGATGAAAAGAAACCGGAGAAAAATATTTTACTTTTCAAATTGCTGAGTAATCAGCACAGAGATATATTTTCAGTTTTGTGCGAGGACTTGATTGCAAGTATTTCAACAGTTACAAACGAAACACAACTTGTAAAAGAGTTGCTTAACAGATTTGAAAAATGGAAATCATTATTTGACAAAGCAGCAGCACAAGGACTTTCATCAGAAGAACAGAGAGGATTGTTTGGTGAATTATTTTTTCTGAGAAAGTTTTTTCAAAGCAATTCAGATTTTATTGCCGTAATAAATTCATGGGTTGGTTCTGAAAAACAAATAAAAGATTTTCAGTTTGGCAACTGGAGTGTTGAAGTGAAAACAACTCACGGCAACAATCATCAGAAAGTTCACATCAGCAGCGAAAGGCAGATTGACACAACTAATCTTGAAAACCTCTTTCTCTATCATCTTTCATTGGAAGCAAGGCAACAGTCAGGCGAAACATTGAATCAAATTGTAGATTCAGTTTCAGAAATTTTAAGTTCTGATTATACTTTACTGAATCGTTTCAAAAACAAATTACTTGAAGCAGGATACTTTGACCAGCATAGGAATCTTTACGAACACACTGGATATTTCATAAGGCAAGATGTTTTTTACAAAGTAGAAAATAATTTTCCGAGAATTGAGGAGAAAGATATTCGTAATGGAGTTGGGGATGTAAAATATTCTATTGTAATTTCTCAGTGTTCAGATTTTATCCGAACCGAACAATATGTATTTCAAACTTTAATTTTCGTATGATTGAATCTATAGAAAATATTGAACTCAAAAAGTTTTATCAGTCGCTTATTCAGGACTTGAAATCAACTCAGGTTTCGGAAGAAGAAGGCGGCATACTCGAACAAATTTTCACTCAAACAGCAGTGGACTTACTTGCTGATGCAGGTGAAACAGAAAACGCAAGAGTTGCACATGATGAAAAGGCATTAGGAACAAAGAACCAGCATAAGATAAACGCTTATTCAATTTCTGGCAATTATGAAACAATTGATTTGTTCATTACAATTTTTAAAGGAGGAGAAGAACCTGAACGGGTAGCAAAAGATGAGGTGGACACAGCAGCAAAAAGAATTGCAAATTTTTTCCGTAAAGCAAAATTAAAAGAGTATGTAAACGAAATTGAGGAATCTTCACAGATTTTTGACTTTGCCCGTACACTTAATGTATCTTCAGAATTAACCGAAAATCTGGTAAGAATAAATGCTATCATTCTCACGGATGGATTATATCCCGGTGAAATACCTGAAAATATAAATATCTCCTGTTATCCTGTTTATTACCGTGTTATAGATTTGAATTATCTCTACAATATTTCTGAAATATCTCATATACCAATCGAAATTGATTTTCGGGAAGAATCTTTTGAAGTTCCCTGTATTATTTCACCATCAGAAAACAGTGAGTATCAATCTTATCTGGCAATCATCCCCGGGCAAGCATTAGCGACCATCTATGAAAGATATGGTTCACGATTATTAGAGCAGAACGTCCGATCCTTTTTACAATTCACCGGGAAAATAAATAAAGGCATTCGAAAAACCATTAAGGAGGAACCACATATGTTTCTTGCTTTCAATAATGGAATTGCTGTAACGGCAGAAGAAGTTGAAACCGAAGTATCTGCCGATGGAAAGGGATTTCTGATTTCAAAAGTTAAAGACTTTCAAATTGTGAATGGGGGACAGACAACAGCCTCTATTTACCATACTTCAAAAAAAGATAAAGCGGACATTTCGGGAATTTTTGTTCAGGTGAAGTTATCCGTGATTAAAAACAGATATAAATTTACTGAAATAGTTTCAAGGATTTCAGAATATGCAAATACACAAAATAAAGTCTCCGTTTCTGATTTGAGTTCAAACATCCCATTTCATATTGACTTGGAAAAATTATCTCGCAGCATTTTTGCACCGTATGTTACAGGACAAATAAATCAAACAAAATGGTTTTATGAGAGGGCAAGAGGGCAGTATAAAAATTCAAGAATAAAAGAGGGTATTACGAAAGCAAAACAAAAGGCATTTGATTTAAAGAATCCGAAAAATCAAATGTTCACAAAAGAAGATTTAGCAAAATATGTAAATGCTTATCAGGAAATATATGATGGAAATAAATTAAAAATCGGACCCCATTTTGTTGTTCAGGGAAATCAAAAAAACTATGTCCAGTTCCTCAATTACAATATTGTTCAGCAGCCCAGCAGCATATTTTTTGAAGACATTGTTTCAAAAGCAATATTATTCAAAACAGCAGAAAAGATTTATGGTGTAAAACCTAATGCTATTGGTGATCTTAGATATATAACGGTTCCTTACACCATTTCTCTGCTAAATATTTTAGCAAAAAATAAATTAGATCTTTTCAAAATATGGAAAAACCAATCCATCTCTGATGAACTTAAAAATATTTTAATAGATTTAATGCGATTAGTCGAAAATTTCATTAAGAATTCTGCACCCGGGGATTTATATGGTGAATGGGCAAAAAAACAAGATTGCTGGCTCGCATTAAAAGAAGAATATAAAGAATTAGAAATTCCGCTACCTCAGGAAGATATATGTAATCCAGAATTACAAAATAGAAATCGAATGAGTGAAAAAGATATTGACAATTCATATTACAAGGAGATAGAGACAATAATTAAAAATATAAGTGCACAAAAATGGAAAGCAATTTACCTTTATTGTAAAGAGAACAAAGAGATACCGGAATTTTTTACTATTGCTGTTCACAATCTTGGTAGAAAATTGAAGGATGGTATCAGGCCTACATCAAAAGAGATACTTTTAGTCAATGAACTACTAAACAAAATTATTTATAAAACCTCGGTTTTTGATACTGAATGATTTTTTGGGTTGAGGGTCAGGTCTTGCTTTTTGCTGTTTTTGTCTTTATTCCTGTCGCCGCCTCCCACAGCCCTTCTATCGTCAGACCGGTCAGCCCGATCATTTTCTATAAGGCTTTCCCTCCTTACCTTTTACGAACAACATTAAATGTAAAAAGTTATTGCATAAGCCCTTGCAGGAAAGTGCGCAGAGGATTAACAAAACACAAAAGATGAGCTTAAATGATTGACAATCAGCCGTTTTTTTGATAAATGTGTATATACTTTGCGGGCGAATAGCTCAGTTGGTAGAGCACTGCCCTTACAAGGCAGGGGTCACAGGTTCGAACCCTGTTTCGCCCACCATTGAAGTCTAACCTCTACC
>Ga0209211_10008312_pt1 | contig 14235 bp, 7 predicted proteins | sample RifGroA2_FD_183992 | JGI IMG/M metagenome (GOLD analysis project Ga0209211, IMG submission 183992) | Groundwater microbial communities from Rifle, Colorado, USA - Groundwater A2 (SPAdes) (version 2) | ecosystem: Environmental > Aquatic > Deep subsurface > Groundwater | place: Rifle, Colorado...
TTTTGCTTCTTGTATTCGCTTTGCATAATTTATACTGTCAGTTATATCTTTGTTCTTTTCTTCAATGATTATCTTTTGTTGTTCTGTTACCCTACTTTTGATTTCAATGATTTGTTTTTGCTTGCGCGTAACTCTTAATGAGCGGAGAATAAAACCTGCAAACACAAGCACCAACAATAAACCAATAACTACAAACAAAGTAACAACGTTCTGTTTCCTGCTTTTTTCTTCTGCAAGTGCTTGTTGATTTTCTATTTCTTTTTTATATTCTGCGTTTGCAACAGCTTCTTTCTTTTCAAAATCATACGTCATTTGGTTTTGTATGATTTTTTTACGGGTTTGTTCATTATCCAAACTATCGCGGTAAAAGATATACAGTTTATGATTTTCGTATGCTCCTTTATAATTTCCTTTTGCACTATCCAATTCAGTTAAATGACTGTAAGCATTTCTCAAATATTCTTTATATCCTATTTCTTTTGATAATTCTTTTGCTTTGATAAGATATTCCCCAGCTTCTTTGTATTTTTTTTGTTTTATGAAAACATTTCCAATAGTATTGTAAGAAATGGCAATGCCTGCTTTGTCGCCTATTGCCTCTTTTATTTTCAAAGAAGAAAAGTAATTTTTTAATGCTTCCGGATAATTACCTTGATCGAAATAAACAAGTCCGATATTATTGTAAGAAGTGGCAATACCTGATTTGTTATCTATTGCTTCCATTATTTTCAAACAAGCCAGATAATTTTTTAATGCTTCCGTATAATTGCCTTGATCGGAATAAACAATTCCAATATTATTATAAGAAGAAGCAATGTCTTTTTTATCGCTTAATGCTTCATATATTTTCAAAGAAGAAAAGTGATTTTTTAATGCTTCCGTATAATTGCCTTGATAGTAATAAACAAGTCCGATATTATTGTAAGAATCAGCAATGCCTTTTTTGTTACCTATCGCTTCTCTTATTTTTAAAGAAACCAAGAGATTTTTTAATGCCTCCGGATAATTACCTTGAATGTTATAAACATTCCCTATATTACTGTATGAATATGCAATGCCTTTTTTGTTGCCTATCGCTTCTCTTATTTTCAAAGAAGCAAAATAATTCTTTAATGCTTCCGGATAATTACCCTGATAGTAATAAACATTCCCGATATTATTGTAAGAATCAGATTTTCCTATTTGTGCAGCTTTTTTAACAGTTTTACTTGTGGTTTCTTTAAGAATGACATTGCTTAGTTACAGGGCAGAATTAGCATAGAGCAAAGTACTGTCGTAAGATCCGATTTTAACGTATTCTCCTGAGAGTTTAATTAAGTGAAATAGTTTGTTAGTATCCGGTTTGTCAGTTTTTAGGAAGAAGAGAAGGGAATCTATTTTGCTTAGTTGCCCAAGCGAAGTGAAATGACAAAAACAAAGTGTCAGTCCAAGAAAAAGATATTTTATTATTCGTGTTCGTGTCAATTTTTTAGATCGTTTTTTAGCATTGGGTATTACGTCAGTCAGTCTAAAAACCTATTTTTTAAAAAAATTTTAATCAAATGTAAGACGATTAAGCGAGCGAAAAAAATATTTATCACAAAATATTGTGATAATATTTCGAAAAATAAAATGCCTTATACCGATACGGATCCGATAGCCATCGGATGTGGTAATTGTTGGTTAAAAGCAAACAAATCGTTAAAATTTATTTATGCATAATTACCAGCTTTTTAACTATAACATGTTTATTGGTAATTATTTTCATATAAATAAATCCATTTGGAATATGCCCGATTTTAATTTGTTCATAGTTATGTGATTTGTTATTTTTTTTCAAACCTAACAATTCCTTTCCATTCTCATCAAATAGTTGTACCGAAATAATTTTATCGGAATTATCTTTTGAAACAATATTTATAAAATCATAAGCGGGATTGGGCATAACAGAAATATTTTTTTCAAAATCATTTTCTACAATTCCCACGCCTACACATAAATAGTTAAAAATCATTGTATCTCTACAAGACCATTTACTTGCTGCAACTAAAACTATTTGATAACAACCTTCATTATAAAAAGTATATTGTGGTGATTCTATAGTACTTGAATAAACAATTTGATTAGAATCATTATAGATTGTCCATAAATAAGTAAAACCTCCGATTGAAGTGTTTATAAATTGAACAGTATAAGGTACTACTTGATTTTGTTCTAAAGTTAATGTATCAAATTGTGCAATTACATAACCCGTATCAGGAACAAATATTGTTATTGAATCGCGGCAATACGAACCGGGGGTTGCATCAGGCGAAAGTGATTGTCCGTTTACAATTATTCCGTATGAAGTTAATGGACACAAACTATTCTGAATAAGGGCTGGTGAATTTCCGAAAATTGAATCTGTCCAGTTAAATGTATAATAGTTAGTAATTGTATCATTTGATGGATTAATATAAGATGTGCTTAATTCTATTTCACCAGTACAATTACCACAAGAAGCTTCGGTTAAATCATAAATAGGATTAAATGTAGCTGGTTCAATTACATAATGTGATGTAATTCCACTTGAACAACCCCATGTGTTTGTTGTGATTAATGTAACATTATGCTGAATGCCGGTTGCCCAACTCACATAAATAGTATCAGAAATATCTGGATTTGTAATAACATTTGACAATAAACCTCCGGGAAAATTCCAGTTAAATGTAGTAACACCATAATCAACATTATTTGGCAAATTCCATGTATTTGCAATGAGCATTGAGCTGTCGTGGCGGCAGGCAGGAATAGTTGTAGTAAATTGTCCTGAAGGATATGGTGCAAAATATAAGCGGATTGTATCAATGTCAAAGCATCCATTATTATTTTCCTGCCATATAAACTCTTGATATTGATTGCCACTTGTATTAAATACAGTATAACAACCGCTACATGATAAATAAAGACTGTCAGTTGGATTATTAGTAATTGGCTGACCTGTTAATGTTCCAAAGTGAACCTGTAATCCTGGTGAATACCAAGTTCCTGTACCTACTGAAGGGATTGCACCCATTTGCCACGATAGCCCGCAAACAGTATCAGTTTTTATTTCGCTGTTTGCACCAAATAATCCGGGACAATAATTTAAGCCGGCATTTGCAACAGGTTTCTCGATAAACAATACCGGAACAACAGTTGATGTATCGCGGCAACCACCATTATTTGTTATCCAGTAAAAATGATGCGAGCCATAATAATTTGTACCACCAGTATCTATTGTTGCAGTAAGATTATTATTATTATTAGGGCTTGGCGAAAAAACTGTATTTGCAACTGTATCAATCCAGTAACCACCACCATATTGAGGTTGTTGTGCAGATAAATTAAAAAATGTTGGACCGCAAACAAAAGTATCGCTTGGGTTTACAATTTGTAATGCAGTTTGAATACTTGCAAAATAAATATATACTGAATCGCTATAATAATTTATTCCATCAAATTCTTTCCAAATCATTTTTACGGTATCGTTTTCAGATGAATATCTAATCCATGTACAAGTAGAGTCTTTATATGAAGGTATATTATGAATTATAGAATCAATAGGGGCATCGAAATATGCAATTCCACCGGGATTAATCCATTGCCCGGGATTTCCACAAGATGCAACGCATATATGTGCAAATTTTCCGCATACAGAAAAATCTAAGCCTGCATCAGGCGAACATTGAGAAAATCCTTGATTTAACATTAACACAAAAATTGTGATAAATAATAATTTAGTTTTCATAATTTTAATTTTTTAAATACAAATATAAGACAATCTAAAAATTGTTTTGGTTGTCTGTAATTAAAAAAATAAATGTTGAAAAATTATTAGTGTATATCAGTTAAATCAGTAAAATCTGTGTTCTATTTTTTAATATTTAAAACTTAAATAAAATTCTTCAGTTAATTTTTTATACTCATTGGTATAATGATGACGTGTACCATTTTCAATTACAATTTCAGTTTCCTGTGTAATTTGTTTTTGAAATGAAAACTCAAGTAATAAGCGGTGTGGCTCTTTTACAGGAACGGGTTTTACAAAACATTTTCTAATACAAAACAAGTTAATTTCTTTTGCCTTTTTAATGAAATTTTCTCCATCAGCAACGGGTAAAATAATTCCTAATATGCCAATAGACGATAAATTATTTTTACAAAATTCGATTATGTCTTTGTGGGTTAAAGAATAAGTATGTCGGGCAGTTGTTCTGTTTTCGAGAGGTGATTTTAAAGATTTTGAAAAATACGGGGGATTTGTTATAATATAATTAAATTTTTCTATCTGTGGCTTATATTCCTGTAATGGCGAATGAAGCACTTTTATTTCTGAAGACCAAGGAGAATTGCTAATGTTTTCTTTAGCTTGGTTAACGGCACTTTCGTCAATGTCAATTGCAAAGATGTTTTTATTTTGTTTTTGAGCTAACATTAAAGCAAGAATTCCAGTTCCTGTTCCAATGTCTAATATATATGAATTATTATAACAATTAGCCCATGCACCAAGAAGAATTGAATCAATGCCAATTTTCATAGCACAATTTTCCTGATTAATTGTAAATTGTTTGAAGCGAAAAAAAATGTTTGGGGGCATTTAATTATATAATAGCTTAAGGTATTGAATTGTGAACAATATATTTGTTGTTTATTTTATCAATAAAGTAAATTAAAGTATAAATTGCAAGTACTAAAGCAAAAGGATAGGCAGGAGCAAAATAACGAAATGTGCATAGTTTAAGTACAAGTGGAAATATTATAAATGAATAAAGAGTTATATAAATAAATATATAAAGTGGATTTTTTAAAATATTCTTCTTTAAAAAAATAATAATACCAATTAATGAAAATGATATAATAAAAAAATAATAAGTAATATAAAATAAGATAATCATTTTTAAAATAAAAGATAATTGACGAAATGGTTTTGAAAAAAGATGAAACATATGATGTCTAAAATACATGGTTTTAAATAACAATAGTCTTGAAACAAAATAATAACGGAAAGGTTTTTCCGTTCTAAATGAACTTTCTATTTTTTGAAAATTATTTATTATTGAGTTATAATAAAGCGAAGGTGATTGAGAGTGGTAATATTTATATACGTTGTCAGATAGTCTTTTTAATGTATCAATGTTATATTCAGAAGTATATATATAATCTGGTAATTTAATTTTTGAATTTTCATACCCAACAGGTCCCTTAGAAGAATCTCCGATGTTAAACCAACGTATTTCTGCTGAAATATCCCACCAAACGTAATTAAGACCCCATCCTTGAATTACCCGCATAGCCGCACCATCTACGGAATTTTCAAATTCATCAGCATAAATACCAACACTAACAGTAAGGGGATAAAACTTTTGATATGCTTTATAATTTCTTATTATCCAAAGACTATCAATTAATATAAAAAAAGATAAAAAAATTAATAAATGTTTAACACAAACTAAAAGGGATTTTTTATTAAAATATAACCTTAAAATAATAATTATTGGAATTATACAATAAAGTACATAAACTGGTCGCAAAAAGACTATAAAAGTGTAAATTACTCCGGAAATAAAGAGGAAATCAGGTTTATTTGAGGATTGATACTTAATTAAATAGTAAACAAAGAAAATTGAAAATGAAGTAGTAAAACTTTCTGTTGCTATATAAAAATCCCATAAGCTAGTATATGTACTAATACCAAATAAAAAAATAACAATATAGAATATTTTTTTTGAATTAGTAAAATTATAGACTGTAATTGCCAAAACATATACAGATAATATAGATAATATTATCTGTAGAACAATTAACAAGTCTAACGAAATATTTGAATTGAAAAACAGATGAAAGATATAATAAAAAAAACCATAGCCAGGCATTCTGTAATCAGGAAAATAATTGCCGGAATTTATTAAGTTATCAATTGGAGTAATATACGAAAAAGCATCGCCTGCGAAAGCACCAATGAATTTAGGGTTCAAATGGATTGAATTCTGAATAATTAAGAAATAATCTACAGATTTTAAGATAGTAATGAAAAACAGCCAATACCATTTATCATTAGGGTTCTTTAAAATATATTTTAATAATTTTTTAATCATAAATAAAAATATTTCATGTTCGGGCAACTACAATAATCGAAGTTCCAAAAGGATGATATTTTATATGGGTGTCGAAATACATTAATAAATGTAAAAGTTTTTCAAAAAAAATATTTTGAGGTTCAAAACCTTTTTCAATAATTTTATCTGCTTTTATAAAATGCAATACAAATTTGCGTAACAAAGCAACTGGATAAAGAGTAAATCCCCAGTATTTTATATGTAAAACATTTAAGTTTAATTCGGATAAAACAGCTTTTATTTCTTTTTTATTATAGCGGCGGTAATGACCAGCAATACTATCATATTTACTAAATAGTGCATTGTGAGCCGGGACATTAATTATAATTAATCCATTATGCTTTAAATATTGAATAGCTTTTTTAATAAAATCCCTGTCGTTTTCAATATGCTCAATAACATCCATTAGAAATACAATATCAAACGAGGCTAATAAATTCGGGTTATTGTCAAAAATATTATAAAAAATAATATGTTCTTTGCCAATATTTTTAACTCCGATTTCATAAGTGTTTCGTTCTAATTCACAACCTAAAATGGAATAATTAAATTTGCTTTTAAGTTGGTTCAGAAATACACCGGTTCCACATCCGATTTCAAAAATATTTTGTTTTGAAACAGGTAAGACATTCAATTTCAGAAGCGTTTTAAAACGCCATTGAAACCAAAAATGATTTTCTTTAGCGAATTGGTGCCAGTCACTTGCCATTGAAACATTGCTTCTGTCACTTTGAACATTTACCATAATTTATAGTTTGTATTTCCTTATTTAATATCATTTTATCAATAATATACAAAGGTCTTTCTTTAGATTGAAAAAAGATTCTCATTATATATTCTCCTAATATTCCTAAAGAAATTAATTGAATTCCTCCAAAAAGAATAATTAAAAAAATTGTGGCAGTAAAACCACTGGGCATATCACCAATAAATATTTTTATATAAAGTACATAAATAAAATAAAAAAGAGAAGTTAATATTGAAATAAAACCCAATGAAGTCATTGCTTTAACCGGAAAGTAACTAAAGTTAAATAACCCGTCGAAGGCAAGTTGTAACAATTTACTAAAGGAATAATTACTTTTACCGGCATATCTTTGTCTTCTTTCGTACTCAACGCCCACTTGCTTAAATCCAACCCAACTGCGTAAACCACGAATAAAACGACTTTGTTCAGGCATGATATTTATTATATTAACAACTCTACGGCTCATCATACAAAAATCACCGGAATCAATAGGAATACTTATGTATGACGTTCTTTTTAAAATCCTATAAAAAAGATTATATGATAATACTTTTAAAAACATATCTTTTCTTTTTTTTCTTATTCCGTAAACAACATCAAATCCGTTTTTGATTTTTTCATAAAAATCAAAAAGTAATTCAGGAGGGTCTTGTAAATCTGCATCTAAAATCATAATTGCATCTGATGCTCTGGCACATTTTAATCCTGCTGATATAGCTGTTTGATGCCCAAAATTCCTTGATAAAATAACAGCTTGATATTTGCTGTCTTTTAATGCCTGGTCAATTACAAGTAATGATGTTCCATCAATACTTCCATCATCAACAAGCACTATTTCTATGGATGTTGTTGATTTTGTAGATATAACATCTAATTGTTGTATTAGTGTAGTAAATACACCTATTTCATTAAATAAAGGTATTACAATTGAAATTTTTGGTTCTGCATCCATATATATTATATTTTTTTAGGTTTTTATACTTTAGATGGTCATAATTTGAGTTTTTTATTTTTTTTAAAACCTCACCCCCAACCCCTCTCCGAAGGAGGGGAGTCAAAAAGGTAACAACAAATTATTCCCTTTTAAAGTATAATTAAGAAAACCTCTGAAAAAATTCAATGACTGAAATACCAATTTAGGTTTGAAAGTTGAATTTTGTAAATTACTTGTCATTTGTTGTTTGAGATTTCAGATGTGCTTTTATTATTACCTCAAAATATACATTTTGCCAACTCCCTGTTTAAAAAACTTATCAGCATCTGTTGCACGATGTTCTATGGTTTCGCTGTTTAAGCGGGCAATAACTTTAAAAAAGTAAACTCCATTAGCAAGTTTATCGCCATACATATCGGTGCCATTCCATGCAAATTGCGAAATGTTATTACCAACGTGCACATTTCCTAATTCATCTAAACCAATTTCACGAACAAATTTACCTGTTATTGTAAAAATTTGAATACGAAAATCGTCTGGAATTTCGGAACCTGTAAGTGTAAACACAAATTTAGTTGAAGTACTAAATGGGTTTGGGTAATTATAAACATTTGTTACGGTTGCTTTATTAATTACTTCAAAATCTATACGATAATCAACATCTCCGCTTTCGTTATCAGAAACGTCTGTTGCCTGAATACGTAACTGGTATTTCCCATCAGCTAATACAGGAAGATATTCTATTTTACAACTATTTTTAGGAAGTTGAGCAGGTGTCCATAGCAATTCGGGATTAGTATAATTTTTAAAATAAATTCTTTGTTCAATTTCTGTTGTTTTATTTGTTATATATATTCCAAAATTTGATGTGTCCTTTAATACCAAAAATTTATTCTCATCTTTTAAAGTAACTAATATGTATGGCTTTGCCGAAACAATATCGCCATTTAAAATATGTATTCCATCAAATGTAACATCAAGCAAAGGATTAGTAATATCTGATGAAACATAAAATGGTTTTTCGGCAATATTATTAAAATGATATTGCTCCAATTGAGCATATTTGCCAGTATTAGTGTCAACAGTATTAACTTCGTACCATATATGATTTAAACCTGCATATCCTGTTGTGTTAAATGTTATAGTATCAATAAGAACATCACCGGAAGGATGTTTGCGTAATTTGCGGTAACCATCTGGTAAATTAATTATCTGGTTATTTCTATTCTGCACCCAATATTTAACCAACAAACTATCCATATCGTACCTACTAACGTTTTCGGTTGCAACAGAAAATGTCATAATTTCACCTTCCTGTAAAGTATCATTTACAAACCAATAACCCTTCTTTGGATTAATTGCAGTTTCAGGTGCCTCGTCATAAGTAATCTGCCAGCGTTTGAGTTGCGACGGGGTTTTTAATGTTTCGTCTTTTGTTAAAAGATTAAATCGCAAATAAGGATATGTTGCTACATCAACATAATTATACAAATCGTAAATATCGTATTGCGGAGGCAATAAAAATGGAATTGCCGAAACACTGTCATTATTTTGTTTATATGCTTTTACTTCAACATGAACACTATCATCGGTTGGATTTTCCAAAGGATATTGCAGCCAGTGTAATGTTTGCCATGCTCTTGCAGGTCCAATTAATGTTGAACTAACTTTTCCGGAAGTAAAATTTGTAGGCAAATCAATTTTAAAATCAACAGTATCATCGGGAGTTGCACCATAAGTTTCTACAGCAGACGCTCCATTACCTTTTTTGCAGAAAAACACATAAGGAATATTGTTACCAATAGTTCCCAAATCCAAAGGTGATGAACTTAAACTTTCGAATGCCTGATATGCAACTTGGGGCCACAGTTGAAGGTTACCACTTCTGAAAGTATAAATAAAAAAATAAAAACTATCAGGCACGTTATAAATAAAGGTCGCAAGCTTTTCGAGGTGAGAAGTATCAGCAGGAAAAACAAAATAATTATTGGGACCACCGTGTGTAGGACATGGGTTATTTATATGTCCCAAATCTCCATGTTCAGTAGATTTCCAAGGAATTAATGTAGTTGGGTCAATTACAACGGCTAACACAGCGTATCCTGGTCCACACGAAGTATGGTTGTATAGAGCACCAATAAAATAACTGATTTCGTTATATTCAACATCATTATTTGCTGAACCAATATCATGTACGCGAAGTTGTTTAGGAGCATTTACAAAATCAAATGTTCTGTTTGGGCGGTTATAATCTATTGATTGAAAACCATCTTTTTTGTACTGAAAAAAATGTGCCTGCGACCAGCCGGTTTTTCCGGGGATATAAATAAACGAACTTTCTTTCCATGCATTAGGCTGGCTGCCCTGTGGAACAGCACTAACTCGCCAAAAACAAACTGTGCTATCTGTTAAAACAATAGGTGGTTGCCATTCAACAACGCCTCCAATTTGAGTAACAGTTCCACTATCAGGATATGTAAAAAGGTCAGTTGTATCAATTTCGAAAATATAAGTTTGCAAACCAACAAAAGGATAACTTGTTGATGCTTTTAATGTTACTGTATTATTCGGAAAAATTGCATATTCATAAGGATAAATTGGGAACAGGTCGTTTGAGCGAATTGTTATATTTGTGCATGCATAGTTATTGGTTTCGCTTAATTCAGGGATAGAATCAAAGGCATCAACTTTTACACAAAAATTATTAACTCCTGAACCTTTTAAATAATTTACCGGAATTTTTGTAAGTACAGTATCTTTATAATAACAACCGTAAACAAAATCTATATAATTTTCGGTAGTACCATCGGGATATGTTCGTGTAATATTTAATGCAAAAGTATCAACGAAAGCTTTTCCAATATTTGTAACTATTGTTTTAACATAAAACGAATCGCTTTCGGATGTAACAATTTGAGGAACTGAGCTTATAGAACTATTGTTAATTGTTAAATCGGGCAAATAGAATGTTTTTAAAGCAACAGCAGGGTCGCCGTGCAACGTAAACTCAAGACATGTGTTTAGTATAGAATTACCAAAGTTATTGAACAATGTTATATTTCCATCGCGGATACATTTACCAATTGACTGCATATAATTTTTATAAGCAAATTGTTTGTACAACTCTTGGGTAAATATATTTAATAAGTTTGCATAGCCCAAATCAACTGTTGCGAGAAATGCGATAGCACCCTTTTGAGGTTCAAATATCCATCTTTCGCTAATTTTTTTTGGAGCAGGTAAAAATATATCGCCGGTTAAGCATGAATTAGCTATTAGCAATGGATTTTTATAAATATTATTATAAACATCGGGTTCTTCAATATTCTGGTCGAAGCCACCGGTATAGCCATGTCCAAAGAATGTGATTAAAGATGTGCCGTCATTGATTAAATTTCGAACAGTATCGGCAACTGTAATTTGAATAGGCAAACTCGTTGTTTTCAAAAAAGTATTTACATTTCCTCCAAATAAAGTATCAGAAATTATTGCTTCATAATCACTTAAGTATCCCGCAAAAGTATTTTGCTGCTCGGTAGTTGAACCACCGCCAAAATGAATAACACGCTTCATCCATTCGGCGGCACTGTCATTTTCATGTTCAATTACTTTTGATAAATAAACTCCTACTTCATTATTATTTGTTGCGGCTATTCTTCCAATAGGGATTTCGTTAGTGTTGTTATTAGTTAATATTTTAGTTGTTAACATATTATCAGATGAAGGATTACCATAGGAAGGAACAAGACAAACTTCAAAATTTGCTGTATTTTTTCTAAAACTTTCCCAATATGACCATGTTCCGGAATGAATTCCTTTGCCAATTAAAAAAACATATTTAATTAAAGAATCGTTAGAATTTGAAGGTGTTGAAATATATTTTAGAAAATTTTTAATTGCAAGCGGATGTTTTTTTATACCATAAGAAAACTGGTCGTACAACTGTTCAACATCATAACAATATGCACTATACTTGTTGTTTAAATTTCTATAATCTTTATATGCGGTGGCACCTGTCCATAACAAATTATTTGTTATAATAACATAATCTGTTGTATTAATTACGGTTGGTAAATAATTTACAAAATTCTTTTTTTTTAACTTTGGAATATATTTAACAGAATCTTCAGAAATAATATAACATTCTTTTTCGTTGCCACTATTAGGAACTATTGCATTTAATTTAGAATTTTGATAAACAACTGGAATTCTTTTGTGATTTGTTAAATCCCATAAAACTGCATTAGTACTTAAAAATTGTTCGATTTGAAGTAAGGTTTTGCTGCCATAACTATCTTTTATTCTAAAATTCTGTGCATATAATCCATTAAATGCAAAATCTCTTGCATATGTAAGGGTAATGTATGCAATTTCAATATAATCAGTAGATACATTCAGGTCATTTATACAGCTAAAAGTGATACTTGTTGTTGGAGAAAGACTAGATGTGGTTATATATGTTTTTTTTACAGAAGTTAAGCCGTAAAAAGTAGTATCAAAAATTTGTGTAGAATTTAATGTAACATTTAAGTGATGACCATAATGTGAATTTGAGGCAACTGAAATACTTAATGAGGAAGGTGTTATTCCTGTTAAATGCCCGGGAGTGTTTAATAATTTGGTTGTTGAATGTATTGTAGAATTATTAATGTTGTCAATTCCAAAATAAGTATCGAACCAACCTTCACCTTTTAAATATCGTGGACCATTTTCGGCTCCGTAATAATATTGTGGATTTTGTTCTAACACATCAACTACACAATTAGGAACTGTTTGATATGTGGGATTTGTAAAATCAGTATCTGTTTCTACTGTAACTCTTTTGTTACCTGAAAGCAAATTGTTAGAAGTTAAATAATAATATGCAGTATCGGTATATAAACTGTAATATGGATTTGTGATATCAGTTATGGGTTCAAATAAAAGAGAATCTAACCAACCATCGTTACCTTTTGCATAAAACTCAATATAACCATTAGCAGCTAAAGTTCCATTAGTTTCGCCAAATAAATAAATATATTGTTCCTTACCGCGATAAAAAAGTTGAATGTTACGTGTATCAATTCCACCAAGGTCAAAACCAGAGTTTTCAAGAGCTTGTTTAGAAATACGATAAATGCCCTCTTGCGTAATTGGAATTTTAAAATAAGTTTGATTATAATTAATCCACTCGTTACCATATTGTTGTGCGATATTAACAAATGGAAAAAGTAAAAATGATATTATGAAAAATAAAATTTTCATTTATTAATTGTGAATTAAATACAAATATACAAAAAAATAACGTATTAAATTAATAATTATTTAAGTTTAATAATTTACTTTGTAAAAACAAAAATATGTTTAATAAACTTTTTCCAATAGAATACAGTGAGCCACTGTTTCGTCCGCCCAGCGAAGCAGATTCACTAATTTTGCAAATTACAAATGGGTGTACTTGGAATAAATGCTCGTTTTGCGAAATGTATTCAACAAAAAAGTTTAGCGTAAAAAAAGAAGAAGATATTTTTAAAGAAATTGAAGAAGTTTCAGAATTAATACCAGGTATTAGAAAAATCTTTCTTGCAGATGGAAATCCAATGGTTCTTTCTACTGAAAAACTTAAAAGAATTTTAGATAAAATTTCAAAAACTTTTCCAAAAGTACGAAGAGTAACAACTTATGCACTTCCCCGCGACATTATTTCAAAGACTCCGGAAGAATTAAAATTGTTACAAGAATCAGGTCTGAAAATGATATACGTGGGAATTGAGTCGGGCGATGATGAAGTGCTAAAATATATAAACAAAGGAGAAACTTACAATTCAACAGTTGAAGGGCTTTTAAAAGCAAAAGAAGCAGGTATAAAACTATCGGTTATTATTCTCGAAGGAGTAGGTGGATTAAAGTATTCGGAACAACATGCAATAAACTCAGCTAAAATTTTAAATGCAATTCAACCTGAATTTGCATCTGTGCTTGTTTTAAGTTTTCCTTATGGGATAGAACATTATAAGCTAAAATTTATAGGAGAATATATTTCCATGGCTATTCCCGATTTACTAAAAGAAATGGAAGTTTTCATAAATAACATTCAACTCGAAAACACAATTTTCAGAAGTAACCACGCTTCTAATTATCTTGTATTAAACGGAATACTTAATCGAGACAAAGAGCTATTTTTAAATAAAATTGATTTCGCAATTAAAAATCCAAAATTGGCAGGGCTCAGGGCTGAGTGGCAAAGAGGGTTATAAAAAAGTTCATTGTTCTATGTTTATAGTTTAAGAAGGTTCACTGTTCATTGTTTAAAAAAGTTTACTGTTTCGAGTTGAGAGTTTTAAACTTTCCTGAGTTCTGACGCTTGCAGAAAATAAGAAATTTCAGATTTACAAGTTATTAATTATCAGTATTTTAGATTTTATTTTTTCGATTTTTACCGCACTAATGGCTATTTT
>Ga0209211_10008316_pt1 | contig 14230 bp, 17 predicted proteins | sample RifGroA2_FD_183992 | JGI IMG/M metagenome (GOLD analysis project Ga0209211, IMG submission 183992) | Groundwater microbial communities from Rifle, Colorado, USA - Groundwater A2 (SPAdes) (version 2) | ecosystem: Environmental > Aquatic > Deep subsurface > Groundwater | place: Rifle, Colorado...
TCGGATCGCGGCCCAGCTTGCCGTGCATGGCGTCCCACTGCTTGAGCCACTTGCGCAGCGCGGTCCACGCGTGCGGCGGGATGCGGATGGTCTTGGAATTTTCTTCCACCGAGCGGCGCACGTACTGCTCCACCCAGTAGGAGGCGTAGGTGGAGAAGCGGTAGCCCTTGCTGGGCTCGAACTTGTCGATGGCGTGCAGCAGGCCCAGGTTGCCCTCTTCCACCAGGTCCATCAGGTCGGCGCCCTGGTACAGGAAGCGCTTGGCGATCGGGATGACCAGCTTGAGGTTCAGCTCCATGATGCGCTCTTTGGCGCGGCGGTCGCCGCGCTTCACGCGCTTCCACAGCTCGTGGCTTTCCTCGCGCGAGATCTTGTGGTCGATCTGGCTGATCTTGCGGATGTACTGGTTGGTCGAGTCGATGTTTATCTCGCTCAGCTTTTCCTTGGGCTTCGCGGAGGCGGCCGCTTCTTTGGGCGCTTCCTCGGAGGTCTCTTCTTTTTCCTGTTCGTCTTTTTCTTCAACCATGTGCCCTCTTTTAAACCGTAGGTTTGATGTAAAAATCTTTATCCGCCGTTTCCTGGTCCAGCATCTCCTGCGTCTCGGTGCGCTCCACGCGCGCCCAGGGGTGCCCGGTCTTGATGTCCTTAAGGAAGCCGTCCAGCTCCGGCACGCCGCCCTGCGCCTCCCCCTCCACCGCGCCGTCGCTGGTGTTGCGCACCCAGCCAGTGACGCCGCAGCGGGCCGCCGCTTCTTTGACGAACCAGCGGAAGCCCACGCCCTGCACGCTGCCGAAAATCCTGAAGGTTAGACGCATAATTATAGAACAAGTAAATAATACTAAAAGGCAAGGGTATTGACAAGGCAACCGGCGGGCAAAAAAAGAGGCCCGCCACGCGGGCGGGCCGTCTTTTCTGCGGCTGCTTAAAAAGGATCGGGGCGGTGAGATTTGAACTCACGGTCTCTCGCACCCGAAGCGAGCGCTCTAGCCAGCTGAGCCACGCCCCGATAAAACAAAGCTCCGGGTTTTTCTACGTGGATATGATACTAAAAAAGGCCCTCAAAGTCCACCGTTGCCGCCGGTGAGCGCCTTGATCACCGCGCCGGCTATGTCGCGCGCGGCGTGCGGGCGGGCGTGCTCGGCCAGCGCGCGCGAGGCGTGCGCCAGCAGGTGCGGGTTGTGCAGATATTTCCTGACCAGCGGCTCCAGTTCTGCGGGCGAGCCGGCCGCTTCCGCCAGCTTGTGGCGGCAGAGGAAGGCCGTGTTGCGCGCCTCCTGCCCGGGCAGCGGGGCGTAAATGATGAACGGGCGGGACATGGCCATGGTCTCGGCCAGCGTCACGCCGCCGGGCTTGCCCACCACCAGGTCCGCCGCGCGGTAGTAGTCTGCCGGCGAGTCGGTGAAATTCACGAAGCGTACGCCCTTCAACTCCGCCGCGGCCCGCTCCGCCTGGCGCGAGAGCCGGCGGTTGTTGCCGCAGAGCACCACCGCCTGCACGCGGCCGAGCAGCGGCTTGAGCGCTACCGCCGCCTGCAGCAGGTCGCCGAGGCCGCGGCTGCCGCCGGTTATCAGCACGGTGAAGTGGCCGGGCAGCAGGCCCAGCGCCCGGCGCGCGGCGGCCTTGTCGGGCTGCTCGCCGGTGAACTCCTTGCGCACCGGGATGCCGGTAAGATGTATCCGCTCGTGCGGCGCGCCCTTGGCCCGCAGTTCGGCGGCCGCGCCCTTCTCGGGAACGAAATAGGCTTTTACGCCCTTGGGCGGCCAGTAGGTGTGGGCGCAGAAATCGGTGAGAACGGAGAAGAGCGGCACTTTGGCCAGGCGGCGGTTCTTGGTGATGAGCAGCGAGGAGAGGGCCTGCGTGGAGATGGCGGCTTTCACGCCTTTTTTGATCAGCAGGTCGGCCAGCTTCTGCGACGAGAACGGCAGCACGGTCTCGCGCAGCGCGCTGGCCGCGAAGGCCACGAAGTCGTTGTCGTAGACGTAGTTCCACAGCGCCGGCGTCTTGTGCAGCACCTGCAGGTAGGTCCTGGCCACGAAGGGCCCGAAGTCCGGGTAGACCTCTGAGAGGTCTATGAAGACCGGTTCGATGATGCTGGGCGGCAGGAATTCGGCGATGGCGCGCGCGGCGGCGTAGTGGCCCGAGGGCCTGGCGCCGTAGATGAGCGCCACTTTCAAAGGATAGGTCTGCCCCGCCGTTTCCATTACTTGATTATACCAAAGGCGGGAGGGCTGCCCCCTTTTTTGTCGGCCGGGCGGCCCAAATGAACGCCCCGGCATCCGAAGACGCCGGGGCGAGTCTCTCTGTCACTGCCGTTCTCCGCCCCGAAGGGCGGAAAGCTATTTCAGTTCCTCGCCCACCTTGCCCACCAGCTTCTCCGAGGGCTTCAGCGTTTTCTCGCCCGGCTTCCACTTGGCGGGGCAGACCTCGGCGGGGTGCTTGTAGGTGTGCTCGAAGGCCTTCATTTTGCGCACCAGCTCGGCCATGTCGCGGCCGACGTTGTTGAGGTTCACCTCGGCGCCGGCCAGCACGCCGTCGGGATTGATGACGAAGGTGCCGCGGTAGGCCAGGCCGCTCTTGTAATCATAGGCGCCGAGGGCCTGCGCCAGGCGGCCGCGGGCGTCGGCGGCCATGGGGTACTTCACGTCCTTGAGCAGCCGCTCCTGGGCCTGCCAGCCCATGTGGGTGAACTTGGTGTCGGTGCTCACCGAGAGCACCTCGGCGCCCAGCTTCTCCAGTTCGCGGTGATGCGCGGCCAGGTCGGCCAGCTCGGTGGGGCAGACGAAGGTGAAGTCCGCCGGGTAGAATACCAGGACGGTCCAGCGCCCTTTCTTCAGCGCGTCGGCCAGGCTGAACCTGCCGAACTTGCAGGCGGCCGGGTCGAACGTCTCCAGTTCGAAAGGCGCCACTTTCTCTCCGACGGTGATCACTTGCGTTTTTTCTTCTGACATAATGTTTTCTCCTTGTTTCCGGCCTTTTTGCCGCAGGCCGGGCATACCCCGTAAAATTCGATGTTGCAGCGCAGCACCTTGAAGCCGCGCGGCGCGCCCGAGACGGCCGGCGGGCGGCTGACGGAGAGGTCCGCGATGGCGCCGCACTCCGCGCACATCAGGTGGGCATGGCCGTCCGTGCAGGGATCGAAGCGGGCGCGGGAGCGGTCTATGCGTATCTCGGCCAGTTCGCCGATGTCCAGCAGCGACTGCAGCGTGTTGTAGACGGTGGCGAAAGAGACGCCGGGGAACTTTTTGCGCAGGCGGCGGTGCAGCTGCTCGGCGGAGGGATGGCTCTTGTTCCCCTCCAGCGCGCGCAGGAGCTCGGCGCGCTGCGGCGTCATGCGGAAGGCGGCGGAAGGTCTGGCGGGCGTCTTTTTCATATTAGAATCATTCCTGTCTGATACAGGATACCAGATAAGAACCATTCTTGTCAAGCGGCCGGGCGTGGTGTATAATATAGGAGAGGCAACTTATGAAGATAACCATCAAAATATCCGGTATGACCTGCAACGGCTGCCGCGCCGGCGCCGAGAACGCCCTGAAGCGCGTGCCCGGCGTGCTGTCGGCCGCCGTCAGCCTGGAGCGCGGCGAGGCCGTGGTGGAGTACGACGAAAAAACGGCCGCCCCCAGTGATCTGAGGGCGGCCGTCGAAAAAGCCGGCTTCAAGGCCGGTTAATTACTGCGCGGCGGGATTCTCCATCCTGCCCATGAACAGCACCAGGCCGCTCTTGGGGTCTTCGATGAAGAACAGGAACGGCCGGTCCGCGCGGAACACGGCGAAGTCCATCACCATGGATTTCAGGCCCATCGCCACGCCGGTGGCGGCCGCGGCTTCCGTCCCCTCCTCGCTCACTTCGACGAAAGCCTTGTGGAAAGCGGTCTGTATGTAGAGCCGCTTCCCCTTCTCCATCCCCGAGAAATCGGCCTTGTCCGTGAACGCCTCCGGCATGCCCAGGCCGGCCAGCGCGCCGTTGAGCTTGTAGCCGGAGCTGAACTTGAACCGGGGCAGGAAGACCTTCACCTTCTGGTTAAAGAGCGCCTTGCGCACTTCTTCCAGTTTCTGCGGCGAGAAGTTCCGCTGCAGGTCGGCCAGGGTGCGGCCCTCCTTGGGCAGCAGCACCAGCATGGACAGGCCGCCGCCGGCGTAGGGCAGGCGCACGGCCTGCAGCTCGTCGTTCTCGCCGTATTCGGCCTCGCGCGTGCCGGGGGCCGCCATCATGTGTACCTTGGTCCTGGTGCCGCCGTCCAGCGTAAAATCTGCCTCCGAGGTCATCTCCTTCTTGAACGGCGCTTTCCAGCGGCCCTTGAAGTAGACGGCGTTCACGAGCACCAGCCGGGTGAGCTGGTCCAGCGAGCCCTGCGGGAAGAGCTCCCGTATCTTGCCCCTGGTCTTGTTGTCGGTCCAGGCGTTGATGCTGCGCCGGGCTTCTTCGGTCCTGGTCAGGAAGTCGGCCTGCATGGCGTCGGCGCCGTAGGCGGAGCGCAGCGTCTTGAGGTAGGCGGGCAGGAACTTGAAGTCCTTCTGCGCCCAGAAAGAGTTGGCCTGCACTAACTCGGCGTCCTTGGCGGCGCGGTCCAGGTCCTTCCTGATGGCGGCCAGCTCGGCGCGCAGGTCCTTGGTCTTGGCCGGGAAGGAGAACACCGAGGCTATCTCTTTGGCGGTGTTGCCGGCGGCGCCCTCGTAGGCCATGGCGAAGGCCGTGTACATGCTGTAGGGCGAGAAGAAGACGTTGCCCGGCTTCTGGGCCTCGGCGGCGTAGAATTTGAAGGCTATGCCGTTGGCGCGGGCCACGGCGTCGGGGGCGGGCGTTTTGTCGGCGGCGCCGCAAAGGCCGGCGGCCAGCGGCAGCAGTGCTGAAATGATTGCGAGCTTTTTCATTGTTTATCTCCTTACCCTGGGATCAACACGGATATTCTACAACAAAAAAACCAGCCGCGAGGGGCTGGTTTTACTTCGGCGGGCTGCCGTTTGACGGACCTCATCGGGGCGCCGGGAATTGAACCCGGAGTCTCTCGCACCCCAAGCGAGCGCTCTACCATTGAGCCACGCCCCGGTGGGGTCCGTCAAACCAAAGCAACGCATTTATTATACCAAAAAGCGGGCACGACGGGGAGAGCCCCGCGGCGGGCCGGGCTACAGTTCGGCCATCAGCTGGCGCAGTTCTTTCTTTATCTCCTCCAGCAGTTCGTCCTTGGCGTGGACCGTGGCGGCCATGACCTTGACGGCCTTTTTCTGGCGCTTTTTCGCGGCCAGCGCCTTGCGCGCCCCGTCGAGGGAATAGCCCTTTATGAAGACCAGGTCCTTGATCTGCCGCAGCGCGTCCACGTCCGCGCGCGTGTAGCGGCGGTGCCCGCTCGACAGCCGCAGCGGCCGGAGCAGGCGGAATTTCTGCTCCCAGTAGCGTATGGTGTATTCCGGCAGGTCCGTCAGGCGGGACACTTCCCGCATGGTCAGGTAAGTTTTTTCGGACATTACATCCCGATCGTCAGTTTCTTCGACGGCTTAAAGCGGATGCTCTTGCGCGGTCCCACCATTACGCGCTGGTTGGTCTTTGGGTTGCGCATCTGGCGCGGCATGCGCTCCTTCACCTTGAAAGTGCCGAAGTTGGAGATCACTACCTTGCGGTTGTCGCGCAGGGCTTCGCCCATGATCTCGAAGGTCTTGCAGACCGCCAGCTTGGCGTCGCGCTCGGTGGTCAGGTGCTTGGTCAGTTCCCTTATCAGGTCAAGTCTGTTCATCGTCCTCTTCCCCCTCTTCCTGCTCCTCGTCTTCTTCGTCCTGTTCTTTAGGGCCCCCGCCCTGCAGCCCGCCGCCGAGGAGCTGGCCGATGATGTCGTTAGGCTTGAGGTTCTTGAGGTCGTGTTTGAACTTGGTGACCTCGTCCTCGGTGATGGGCTTGCTCAGGACCTGCGTCTTGCCGAAAACTTTCTCGTTGATATACACCGGGCAGCCGAAGCGCACCGCCAGCGCCACCGCGTCGGAGGGCCGCGCGTCGATCAGGCGCAGGTTCTTGCCGTCCGGGTCTGTGAGGTGGAGGCTGGAGTAATAGGTGTTCTCCACGATGTCGGTGATCACCACTTTCTTCACCGTCAGCCCCAGCGTCTTGATGATCGAGAAAATGAGGTCGTGCGTCATGGGGCGCGGCGACGGGTAGCCGGAGAGGCGGATGGCGATGGCCTGGGCCTCCATCGGGCCTATCCAGATGGGCAGGATGCGGCTGCCCTCGGTCTCGTCGAGGAAGATGATCGATTCGGTCATGCTGGTGGCGATCGAATAGATGCGCACTTCCACGTCTTTGGGTTCTTGTGTCATTAATTTTTCCCGGCGCCTTCCCGCTTATGCTTGAAAGAGAGCTCGGCGCCCTTGAGGATGCGCCGGATGTTGGCGATATGGGTGTAGAAGATCAGTATGCAGACCGTCAGGGCCAGCAGCGTGAAGGGCCGCTGATAATCCTTGGCCAGCGCGAAGCAGAGCACCGGCAGCGCCACCGAGGCGGCCATGGAACCCACCGAGATGTGGCTGGTGATGCCCACCGCTATGGCGAACACCACGAAAGCGCCCGCGGTGGGGATGGGGATCAGCGCCATGAAGACGCCGGCGGCCGTGGCCACGCCCTTGCCGCCGTGGAAGCGCAGGAAAGGCGTCCAGATATGGCCGGCTATGGCCAGCGCGCCGGCGGTGACCGGTATCCACCAGTGGCCTTTGCTGAAGTCCGCGTAGTTGGCCGGGTCGAAGAAGTACTGCGCCGCTATCAGGGTGGGCACGAAGCCTTTGAGGAAGTCCGCGGCGAAGGTCATAAGGCCGGGCACCTTGCCCAGCGTGCGGTAGACGTTGGCCGTGCCGGGATTGCCGGAGCCGTGCTGGCGTATGTCTATGCCCTTGAGGCGGCCGATAATGTAGCCGGTAGGTATGCCGCCCAGGATATAGCTCGCGATGAAAAGCAGGCCTATTTGGATATGATTCATTATAAAAAGATTATATAAAACCGAGGGGTTTTAGGATAGCGGCCGTCCCCCCCCGGCGTCAGTCCCCGCCCGCGGCCGCCTTCTTGCGCAGCCTGGCGTAGTTCTCCGGGGTGGCCTTGAACTTGAGCGCCACCCCCTCCTGGCCGTAATCGGCGGCTTTCACCAGGCAGGAGGAGTAGATCTCCTTGATCAGGCCTTTGGAGCCGACCGGCACGGTGAGTTCGTACTCGCCCCAGCGCGCGGCCAGGGCCCGCTCGCAGGCGGCCAGCAGCTTGTCCACCCCCTGCCCGGTGAGGGCCGAGATGAAAAGGGGCCGCAGGCGGTCGGGGGCCCAGGCCGAGACGGCCGGGTTCTTGACCGCGTCAGCCTTGTTGAAAACGTGCATGACCGGTATATCCTTGATCCCCAGCTCTTCGAGCGTGGCCTTTACCGCGTCGTGCTGCTGCCTGGCCTCGGGCGAGCTCAGGTCGTGCACGTGCAGGATGAGGTCGCTGTAGCGTATCTCCTCGAGCGTGGCGCGGAAGGCGGCTATGAGGTCGTGCGGCAACTTCTGGATGAAGCCCACCGTGTCGGTGAACAGCGCCCAGCCGCCGGCGGGCAGGCGCACGCGCTTGGTGGTGGGGTCCAGGGTGGCGAACAGTTTGTCGTCGGCGTAGACGGCGCCGGGCTTGGCGGTGAGGCAGTTGAGCAGCGTGCTCTTGCCGGCGTTGGTGTAGCCCACCACCGAGATCTGCGGCATCGGCACCGAGTCGCGCCGGGCGCGCTGGGTGTGGCGCTCGCGGCGGATGGAATCTATCTCGCGCTCCAGCTCGGTGATCTTCACGCGCAGCTCGCGCTTGTCGTACTCCATCTTTTTCTCGCCGGAGCCGCGGCCGCCTATCATGCCGCGCTGCTGGTCCATGCTGCCGCCCTTGCCGCCCAGGCGCGACAGGGCGTAGTTGAAGCCGGCCAGCCGGGCTTGCAGCTTGCCCTCGCGCGTGCGGGCGCGCATGGCGAAGATGTCTATGATGAGCCGCGGCCGGTCGGCCACCTTCACGCCCAGGGCCTTCTCCAGGTTGCGGCCCTGGCCGGGGGTCAGTTCTTCGTCGAAGATCACCGCGCCGGCGCCGGTCTCGGCCACCAGCGCCTTGAGCTCCTCCACCTTGCCCGACCCCACCAGCGTGGCCGGGTTCCAGGCCTGCAGGCGCACCAGGATCTTCTGCACCGGCTCCAGGCCGGCCGTCTCGGCCAGGCGCCAGAGTTCGTCGAGGGAGGTGCCGCCGCCGGGGTTGGGCCGGCCGTGCTTGAGCTCGGCCCCTATCAGTATGGTCTTCATGAATTTATTATCCTCTCCGCGAGGGCGGCGGGGTCGTATTCCGTGAAACTCTTGAGCTCTATGAGCTGCGCGTTGCGGTAGCGCGCGAACCAGGTGTTCTGGCGCTTGGCGTAGGCCAGGGAGGCCGAGACGATCTGCTTTATAGCTTCGGGCTTGCTCAGCCGGCCGGCCAGGTAATCCAGCATCTGCGGGTAGCCCAGCGTCTTGAGGCCGGGGCAGTCGTCGGCGTAGCCCGCCGCCAGCAGCGCGCGGGTCTCGGCCGCCCATTCCTCGAAGCGCGTCACCGTGCGCAGCTTCACGCGCTCGGCCAGCAGCTCCTTGGCCCACTTCAGGAAAACGAACTTGCCCTCGTGCGCCGGCAGCGAGGTGAAGAACCTGCCGCTCCACACCTGCGAGGCAGGCTTGCCGGCCAGCTGGGTGATCTCTATGGCGCGCATCACGCGCTGTATATTGTTGACCGGGATCTTCTCCGCGGCGGCCGGGTCCATGGCGGCCAGTTGTGCGTGCAGGGCGGCGCGCCCGTCGGTCTCGGCTACGGCGGCCAGGCGCGCGCGCAGCTCCGGGTCGGCCGGCGGCAGGTCGTCCAGACCGTTCCAGTAGGCCTGCACGTACATACCGGTGCCCCCAGCCATGATGGGCACCTTGCCCCGCTGCCAGATCTCGGGCACCAGTCGCTTGGCCTCTTTGACGAAAGTACCCGCGTCGTAAGCGGAGCGCGGGTCGAGCGTGTCCACTAAATGGTAGGGGATGCCTTCCACCAGGTAGGCGCGGCCTGCGGGCGAGTCTGCCCAGGCGCCGGCGGGCTTGGCGGTGCCGGCTTCCATCAGTTTGTAAACCTGCTTGGAATCGGCCGAGATGATCTCGCCGCCCAGCTGGCGGGCCAGCTGCAGGGCTATCTCGGTCTTGCCGGAGGCGTTGGCCCCCATCAGGGTTATCGGTTTAAGCGGTGTCAGGGACATGGTAAATTGAAAGCGGCCAGTAGGGTTCGCCTACCGGCCGCCTGCTAGCTTTTCGTCCGGCCAGCCTCCGTCACTTCTTCTTGAACAGCGGCTCGTCCTTCTGCGGCTTGTTGCACAGGCCGTGGGCGCGGCAGGTTTCGACGCACACTTCGGGCAGTTTCAGCTCGTAGCGGGTGTCGCAGTCGGTATAATCTTCGGCCATCTCGTTGATGCGCTTGCGGTCATCGTGGCTGATATGGGAGAAAGAGATGCCGTTCATGAACACGCCGCCCTTGTCCTTGACCCAGGAGATCTTGCCGGTCACCGGCATTTCCTTGACGCCGTTGAGCTTGAGCATGATGTTGAGCTCTTTGGTGTGGGGCGGGGCCATGAAGGTGATCAGGCGCATGCCGCCGGCGCTGAGGTCGGCCAGGATGGCGGGCTGGGGCACGGCCTTGCCGTGCGCGTCCTGGGCGTAAAATTCTATCTCCACGGGCTCGAGGATGCCGTGCAGGATGGGCAGGCGCACGTGCTCGCGTCTTTCCTTGAGAACCTTGCTGTTTTTTTTGGTCATAGTAGTTTCCCGTTCAAAGTATTTTTGGCCGCGCCCGTCACCAGTACCTTCGCGGTGCTGCCGGGCGCCCCGCCTGCCTTCACTCTCACGGCGAAATTGCCGGAGGCGCGGCCGTATGTTTGCGTCTCGAAAAGAACTTCCTCTATTTTACCAATTCTTTCGTTCAATACAAGCCGCGAATTTTCCTTCACCGCCGCCAGCAGTTTCTCCAGGCGGGCCTCCATTTCGGCCTCGCCGATAGTGGCCGCCATTTCCGGCTTGTCGGTGCGCGGCGAATACTTGAAACAGTAGGCCAGCGAGAACCGTCCTTCCCGCACCAGCGCCAGCGTATCCTCGAAATCCGCCCCGGTCTCGCCCGGGTAGCCCACGATGAAGTCCGTGGAGACGGCCAGGCCGGGCGCGGCCGCCCGCAGGCGGCCTATCAGGTCCAGGTACTGCCCCCGGGTATAGCCGCGCCGCATGGCCTTGAGCACGCGGTCGGAGCCGCTCTGCACCGGCAGGTGTATATAGCGGGCCAGCCTGGGCTCGGCCGCCAGCAGCGCGGTGAAGGCCTCGTCGAAATACAGCGGGTGCGGGCTCATGAAGCGCAGCCGCGCCAGCCCCGGCAGGGCCAGTACTTCCTTTAAGAGTTCGGAGAACGTGGTCTTGCCGTGCTTGTAGGAATTCACGGTCTGGCCCAGCAGCACTATCTCTTTGGCGCCGGCCGCCAGCTTTTCAGCGGCATCCTTGAGCACCGCTTCTGGCGACAGGAACACCGCCGGCCCGCGCACGGCCGGCACTATGCAGTAGGAGCATTTGAGCGAGCAGCCGCGCATGATGGTGACATAGGCGGTCTGCGGCGAGCGGAACAGGTTCTGGTGGGCGGTCTCGGTCTCGGGCGTGGGCCCCAGCTGCGCTACCAGCGCGTCCTCGAAACTTTCTATGGCCTTGGCTCCCACCACCTCGTCCACGAAGGGGAAGCGGCTCTTGAGGCTCTTCCCCCCCAGCTTCTGCGCCGCACAGCCCACCACGAAGATCTTGCCTTCCGGCTTTTTCGCTTTCCACACGCGCAGCCGGCCTATCTGCGAGATGGCCTTATCCTCGGCGCGCTGGCGCACGGTGCAGGTGTTCACCACCACCGCGTCGGCCTGCTTCAGGTCGTCCGTGAGCGTATAACCGCGCCGGCGAAAAGCCGCCGCGATCCCCTCCGAGTCCGCCTCGTTCATCTGGCATCCGAAAGTAATAATGAATACGGCCTTATTCGGGCGGCTCCGTGGGTCCCCGCTCTGCGGTTTTTCCGGTTTCTGCATTTTTTGTTTTCCTCAAAAAAATAATAATTAAATGGCGCAAAAAATTCTGCATTTCGGAGTTTTTTGCCGGAGATTTTGATGTTCCTGAACACCAGGTTGAGAAGGCGTTTACGCTCGCTGGGACTAAGCTGTTTCTGCCCCGGTGCTACGTCGGAGACGTAGCTACGGGCCACCGCGAGATAGTCCGCGAGTTTCTCGCGGTCTATCTCGCGTAACTCGTAATAAGCGGCGAGCTTTTTCAACTCCTCGCCCTCTTCCATCAGGGGGCGGTTTTTCTCCTCAAAAACTTCCTTGGACAGCAGGCCTTCTATGAACGCGTCGGTCAGTTTACCCTGCTTGGCGAGGTTAACCGTAAGTTTCTCTTTTACCTCTTTTGAAGCCTTTTTATCGTCTTTCGTGGGCTGGGGAGCCTGCGAAGTCATGCTCACCCATCGGCTCCCTATTTTGGGGTTGTGGAGCAGCGTATCAACCATTTCCGCTACCTGTGACTTCAGTTCCCCTTCTTGCGCGTTGGGGTTGCCGCAAGCGGTAAAGCCGTTGTTGCGCGAGGAACAACGATACCATTTCTTCGTGGCCTTGGTGCGGTGGTTGGATATACTGGAAACGCCGATATACTTGCGGTGGCACTTCTCGCAATAGAGCACCCCGGACAGGAGATACTTGTCTTTCCGGACTGTGTAGTGCCGGCAACCTTTTTCAGCGCGGAGTTTTTGCGCTTGCGCAAAAACCTCCTCGCTGAGTATGCCCTTGTGCTTGCCCTGCGCCACTATGATCTTGTCCGGCGCGTTCTTAACGGACTTGTAGCCCTTGGGCGTCTTTTTGGTCTTATCGTAGTGATGGGCGTTCCAGACCAGCTTGCCGATGTATATCTGGTTTTTGAGGATATCCCCCAAGACCTTTGAGCCGAAATAGTTGCCTTTGCGGTTCTTGAACCCTTCGCGGGCCAGTGTGGCTGCTATAGCCCAGGTGCTTTGCCCCTCGTTGTACATGGCGAAGATGCGCCGCACAACCTCGGCCTCGCTTTCCACCACCTCCAGCAGCTTGGCCTGCTTGTTGTAGACGTAGCCGTAGGGTGCGAAGCGCGAGCCCTGCCAGTTGCCCTGCTGAACGCCTTTGACCATGCCGGGGAATACGCGCTCCGCTATGCGGTTGCGCTCGAACTCGGCGAAACTGCCAAGCTGCTGAAACATCAGCCGCCCGGCCGAGGTTGTGGTGTCAAAGGGTTCTCCCGCCGACTTAAAGGCCACATTGTCGCAGGATAAAGTCTCCACCAGATGTAAGAGGTCTTTCAGGTTGCGGCTGAACCTGTCCAGTTTGGATACCAGTACAAGCCCGAACTTGCCGCCTTTGGCGTCAGCCATAAGTGCGGCAAGCGCGGGCCGGTCGGACGAATAACCGCTAATGCCGTTGTCTGAGTAAACTTTGTAGACCTCAAGGCCTTCGCGTTTGGCGAAAGCTTCAAGGGTTTCCCGCTGCACCTCAAGGGAATAGCCTTCCCGGGCCTGGTCTTCCGTAGAGACTCGCAAGTATAGGGCTATTTTCATGGCTACCTTATGGTTTCCTTCCAGTTCTTTATCTTGCGCATGTCCGCCTCGGTGAACACCGGGTAGTTCCTGTAATCGCGTCCGGGCTTTACCCAACCGCGGTTTATCCAGTTGTAGAGGGTCTGGCGCGTTACGCGCAGCAGTTTGGCGGCCTCAACCATGTTGTAGCGCTTCATAGGCAAATTATACAAAACTTTACACTTGTTGAAACCCGCCGGGGAGCGCGACCGAACATTAACAGAAAAGCCCGCCAGGGCGAGCGAATAGCGAGCCTGGGCGGGTTTTTAATAAACCAAGGTGCGCTCCCCGGCGTGGTGTTCAGGAACTGCAAAATCTCCGGCAAAAAACTCCGAAATGCAGTATTTTTTGCGCCATTTAATTATTATTTTTTTGAGGAAAACAAAAAATGCAGAAACCGGAAAAACCGCAGAGCGGGGACCCACGGAGCCGCCCGAATAAGGCCGTATTCATTATTACTTTCGGATGAACTCTTACTCCGTCTACATCGTACAGTTCATCCTATCCTAAAAACATTGTATTGCTGATCTTACCCGCGAGAAGCCGCTCGCGGGCTCGGCACTACGCGCCTTCGCTCCGCTCGCTCGCCGCAGGGTGGCCGCGCTTGCCGGCCACTATGCGGCTCCCCTGTCGTCTTTGGAAGCGGTAGGCCGATCTTATCCGCGAGATGTCGTCGCAGGCGTGGCCACGCAGCGCGGCCCCGCACTGCTCCTTGCCGCGAGAAGCGGGTTCGCAGGCTGCCGGCACATAGCACTGCGCCGGCAGTTCTGCTCCCAAGGTAGGCTGCATCTTATAAACACCTCCTAATGCGCGGCTGGCCGGCCCAATAAACGTGGGCCTTGGCGCAGCCGCACTGCGGTGTCGCTGCGCTCCACCCCCGGGCCGCTTCTGCGGCCCGTACATCCCCGCATTTATTTTTTTCTTATTTTTAAATTATGGCCACCGATAAGGATTTACCTTATTTCTGTTTCCCCTCTTCCAGGGTGGCAATAATTTGTCAGTTGGCAGACTTCTCTTTCGTCGTCCAGAAGCCTTCAAAGATGTATCCGATCTTAAATCCGAGTGCAGGCTTCAGCGTCCCGGCCTTCCCCCCGCCCACGTTGTCCAGGTCGAGATCGGTAAGCCTATAGAAAACATCAAAGGTGAAGCCTGTGGGCGTATCAGCGAACTCATTGGTCGTGTAGAGCATCCCAGCCGAAATCATTGGGGCGGCGTAGAGTGTCGTATCAGACAGCCCAAGGTCGGCATAAGCCTGTGCGGTAAAGCGCATGGGCTTTCCCTGGACCTTTGGCGTCATGTACTCCATACCGAGCAATAGATCGAACAAATAGAACGTGTCTTTGCCGGTGTGTGGGTTATCAACCTTTATACTTTGGAACTGCAACCCGCCAGTCTTGGAGATGGTTTCATGCCCAACAGCGCGGAAACCAAAGCCCCAAGGTTTTACGCTCTCGCTACCACCGCCTGAGATGTCCAGGCTCTGCCCCGTCGGCATGATCATGTAATACTCATTAGCCGAAACCCACTTATAAATTGGCTTAGGATCTGCCCCGGCCGCCACAGAAGCGTTTAACCCCACAAATATTAGCAATCCAC
>Ga0209211_10008318_pt1 | contig 14227 bp, 6 predicted proteins | sample RifGroA2_FD_183992 | JGI IMG/M metagenome (GOLD analysis project Ga0209211, IMG submission 183992) | Groundwater microbial communities from Rifle, Colorado, USA - Groundwater A2 (SPAdes) (version 2) | ecosystem: Environmental > Aquatic > Deep subsurface > Groundwater | place: Rifle, Colorado...
ACAGCAAGCCGATACAGCTTGGCGCGCAACAACGGGCCGGTGCGTAGATTAAAAGGGGTTTCCACCGCCTCAACCACGACTTGTTCCATCCGGCTTGTACGCTCTTGTGCGCCGACCGCACTAATGTCTTCATAGGGCAAATTAAACGTGCTTGCTGCGTTAATGAGAATCTCTGTGCCATCCGGTCCGAACGTTGCTCGCAGCGCTTCGTGGCGACGCAGCAGAGCCCCGATTGCCGCCTCTAGCGCCTGCACATCCAACGGGCCACGCAACCGCAACTCTCCGGATTCATTGAAGGACAACGACGCATGTGTCCCGAGTTGATCGGCGAGCCATACTTCCCGCTGCGCCTCAGACGAGGCGACGACGCGCTCAACAATGCTGCCTGCAAAAGGGTCAAATTCGTCCTGCGGGGGGATGCTCATTGATTCTGCAACCTATTTTTCAAGTCTGATGTATTTGCCTGGATTCTGCGGGTCTTGGACAAACCAAGTCGGGTTACCCTCCTTGTCCCGCCCCAAACGGGCACCGTCCACCGGCGGCTTCGCTGGATCCAGAGCGTTGACAACGGCGGACAACTTGCGAGCCGGCAGAAACTCTGACTCTTGCATCTCTGCAAGCGAATCCCTAAATGCGCGTTTGATTGCGACGATATCGTCACCGCTATGAGCGGTTGTCAAAAAGCACGGGAAATTATCCAGCATGTGAATGCCGCGACTCCGCATCATTGCAAACACCAAGTCTTGCAGGGGGTGGTCCTCGGTAAAGGTAAGGCGCCAAAGTGACGCGAAGCTCTGGAACACGATGGGAGCGCCCATATCCCTGCAATGTGCGTTTAACTCATCGACCAATGCCAGCGTCTTTTGGGTAAGCTCTTCTTGAAGCGCGGTGCCTTTTTCTTTCAGGTGAAGCAACGCCGCCTTGGCTGCCGCCAAAGCCAGGGGGTGCCCTACAAAAGTGCCCGCAAAATAGGTGACTCCTACCGTTGGCATGGAGTCGTCGCCATAGGTCCAGTCTCCGCCATCAAGCGCATCCATGTATTCACGCTTGCCGGCCACGACGCCAATGGGGAAGCCGCCACCGATCACTTTTCCATAAGTGGCCAAGTCAGCACGAATACCAAACAGAGCCTGAATTCCCCCTAAGTGGCTTCGGAAACCGGTAATTACTTCATCAAAGATAAAACACGTGCCAGACGCTTCGGTAATTTTGCGGACCTCTAACAAAAACTCCCTCGGCAAGAAGTCAGGTCTGCGGCTCTGAACTGGCTCAACCAATACGGCGGCCAAGTCGTTGGCGTTTTCCCGGATATACGCCAACGCTTCCGCAGTTCCATAGTCAAGCACCACCACATCCCCGAAGGCGCCTGGCAAAACGCCAGGAACAGCAGGTATTCCACGTCCACCGCGTCCGGCGCGTACCAGCACTTCATCGAAAGTTCCGTGGTAAGAGCCCGTGAAAACCACGAGCGTACTTCGCCCTGTGACAGTGCGTGCGATTCGAATCGCAGCCATTACCGCCTCCGAGCCTGTGTTGCACAGTCCTGCGCGGTCCATACCAGTTAACTCACATATCAACTCGGCCACCTCACCCGCTACAGGGTGCTGTGGTCCTATGTCATAGCCAGCGTCCATTTGGGCACGTACGGCATCCAAAATGAAATCGGGCTGCCAACCAAACAGGCTCATGCCGAACCCATTCAAAACATCGATGTATTCGTGTCCATCCAGATCCCACATGCGGGAACCCTTGGAGCGATTCATCACAATTTGGTACACAACTTCCTTGGTACTAGGTCGAAATCCATTGACCACGCGTGGATCAGCCAACGCCTTGCGATGGCGGGCTGTGTATTCCTTGCTCAACTTGGTTCGTTCACAGTACTGTCGGGCAAAGGCAGCCAAGCGCAGCCTCTGACGCTCCGTCATTTCAGGTGCCACCGAGTGAATGCGTGCGATAGCACCAAAGGCTTTCTTCACTTCATACTGTGAGCTTGCCGAAACCGAGTGGAGGGAAGTCTTTTCCGGACTTGGCGAAACACTGTGGGCCTTTTCAGAAGCCGCTGGTGCCAGGAACACGCCGGCACCGCGCAATATGTCTAGTTGTTGTGCCATCAGCACCATTTGCTGCTGTATGACTTGTTGAACTAATCCGTTGTTCGCGTCCGTCTGATAGGCCATTGCGGGCAACTCTGTTGGCATTCCCGCACGCGCCTGACCAAGAGAATCGAGTGCCGTTGCCACTGCCGCAGGTTTGCCCGCGGCTGGGGGCAACACGGTATCCAGATGCTCGGCCAGCGCCTGCAGGTTGCGGTACTTTTCCATCAGCTGCCTAAAGGAAACCTCCACCTTGAATTGTTTCTTCAACTGCGCGGCTGCCTGGGTCAGGGTCAATGAATCCAAGCCCAGTTCGACGAAGGCCGTTTGCAGCGGCGCAGCCGCCAAATCCATACCGCATACGTCCTCAAACAACGTACGTAGCTGTACCACCAGCTCCGAAATTCGCGAACTGGGAAGTGCTTGTGTCGGAACAGGAGGGGTCGCCATGGGAGTGATCTCGGTCGATGAAAGTGGTAAATGAATTAGCGCAGGTTTTCCGGCAATGCCTCGGTTTGCAATGGCATCCAGCCACACGCGCTTCTTCTCAAAGGGATACGTCGGCAACACAATGCGTTTGCGATTGTGGGATGGATGTGCTGCCGGCGCTTTCACGACCAGCCCCACCGCCCACAGTTGTCCTTGCGCCAACAAGACAGTTCGTTCTTCGGTTTCTGGTGTGTCGCCCAAGCATGCTATTGCATTGACCGTTTCAGGGGCGTGTTGTCGAGCCAATGTACATAGCGTGGCGCGGGGGCCAATTTCCAGAAAATTGCGCAACCCATTCTTCAGCGCCTGTGTGAGTGCGGCGGAGAATTGAACGGTGGCGCGCAAATGGTCCGCCCAGTATTCTGGATCCATGGCTTGGACATCCGATAACCATGTTCCAGTTTTTGTTGAAATGATCCGTGTACGGGGCGCACGGAGTGTCACGCCCTCAACCTCTGCGCGAAACGCTAACGCCGCGGCATCCATCATGGACGAGTGAAAAGCATGCGAAGTTTCTAGTGATCGCGCAACAACGCCTTGCTTTTCCAAGGTATCCCGAAACTCCGCAATGGCGTCCAACGGACCTGCAACCACACTTGCCAAGGGTCCATTGCTGGCAGCCAACGCAAGCCCCGGGGGCAATTGCGACTGTAGTTGGGCGGCAGAAAGCCGCACGGACAGCATGCCACCCGCTGGCTGCGCTTGCATGAGCGCCCCGCGACGAGCCACCAGTTTGCCTGCATCAGCCAACGACATGATTTCTGCCAGCACCGCTGCAGCGAATTCACCGACGCTGTGTCCAATCAAGCCAACGGGAGTAACGCCTTTTGCTTGCCACATCCGCATCAAAGCGTACTGCAGGCAAAACAGTGCAGGCTGGGTCACTTCTGTGTTTGCCAGACGCGCTGAATCTCCCTCAAAAACCGCCTCCCGCAAGTCAAAGGACACATGGGGTTGCACAGCACGCAGCGCATCGTCCATAGCACCCCGAAAATCCGAGTCGCTGACATACAAGCCTTTGCCCATGCCCGCGTATTGGGCCCCTTGTCCCGAAAAAAGCCACACCAAATCTGCGCCGTTCGCATCTACGCTGCGCTGTGTGCGCCAAACATTGTCCGTGGCAACAAGGCTTTCCGCTGCTTCGACCGGTGTTGCTGCAACCACAGCAAGCCTGTGTTGGAATTTCTTGCGGCCCACCTGGAGGGTATGGGCAACATCGGCCAGTTTGATGCCCGGCTCACTTCGCAAGTACAGCGCCATCCGTGCAGCCATGGCATCCAGCGCGGACTTTGAGCGCGCTGAAAATTGCAGAAGTTGAAAACCCTGACTAGAAGATGACTCCCGTTGTAGCGGCGCCTCCTCCAACACGACATGGGCATTGGTACCTCCAACGCCAAAGCTGCTCACCCCAGCCCTTCTCGGTTGTTCCGCTTTCGGCCAATCCGTTTGCTGCGCGTTCACGACAAATGGGCTCGCCACAAAATCGATGTGGCGATTGGGTTCTGAATAATGCAGATTGGCTGGAAGCACTTGGTCTTGGAGACTCAGCGCGGCCTTGATCAGACCCGTAGCGCCAGCTGCCGACACCAAATGCCCGACGTTGCTCTTGACCGACCCTATCCGGCAGTAGGCTGTGTCTGGGGTGTGGCGGCGGTAGGCACGCGTCAATGCCTCTATTTCGACCGGATCCCCCAGGGGTGTGGCGGTTCCGTGCGCTTCTACATAGCCAATGCTGCGGGCGTTCACGCCAGCGTCGGCCAATGCCGCCGCTATTACTGCGGCTTGTCCGTCCACACTTGGGGCCATGAAACTGGCTTTGCCACCTCCGTCATTATTGGTGGCGACTCCCCGAATGACGGCATATATGTGGTCACCATCCGCTTGCGCATCACTCAGGCGCTTGAGTAAAACCATGGCAGCGCCATCGTTGAAAGCAGTTCCCTTGGCCTGAATGTCAAACGTACGGGTGCGGCCATCATCAGACAACATCGCGCCTTCCTGGAAAAGATAACCACTGCGCGAAGGTGAAGTCACGGCAGCCCCACCCGCCAGCGCCATGCGGCAACGATGAAGACGCAGGCTATCAACCGCATGAGCGACGGCAACCAGCGATGTAGAGCACGCCGTGCTAATAGCTACAGCGGGGCCATTCAGCCCCAGTTTGTAGGCAATGCGGGTCGTGGCAAAGTCTTTGTCACTACCCAAGGTTACATGTATGTCACCGACGCGTTCCACAATATCGGGATGCGCCAACACATGATGTCGCAGATAGGATGGAGTGCTGATTCCTGCGAAAACTCCCACATCTCTGCCTTCGGCTTCACCGGGAATATAGCCAGCACGCTCCATACATTCCCAAGCAATTTCCAGCAAGACACGGTGTTGCGGATCCATGACCTCTGCCTCTCGCAACGGGATGCCAAAGAACTCCGCATCAAAGAGCTCAATACCTTCTATCACTCCCCGTGCCTTGACATAGCACGGGTCATTTCTGACGGCATCTGAAACACTGGGGTCCAAATCCTCATCTCGAAAATCTGTGATGCCGTCCACCCCGGCCAACAAGTTCGCCCACAAGGTATCCACATCGCTGGCACCAGGAAAGCGCCCCGACATTCCAATGATGGCAACGGCTTCCTTTGGGTCGGTTAATGCAGCCTCGCCTTGGGTATCGGAACCAGGTTCTTCGAACTGCTGTCCATTCAGCATCTCCACCAAACCTGCTGGAGTGGGGTGTGCAAAGAACGTGGGGGCGCTAAGCCTGTGGCCACTGCGGTGCGTGAGGTTGTCCAGCGCACGCATGACCAGTAGCGATGTACCACCCAATTCAAAAAAATTGTCATTGCACCCAACCATGTCCAGCTCCAACACCTCGGCAAAGGCGTCGCAGGCATGTTGCTCCATCGGGGTGCGCGCGCGGAGGTAGGGCGTGCCGCTCTCGGGTCGTTTGCTGTCTGGTTGCGGGAGCACTTGGCGGTCAATCTTGCCATTGGGTGTCACCGGCAGCGCATCCAACCAGATGTAGTGCGAAGGCACCATGTAATCTGGAAGCGCCTGCAGTAGCGCTTCACGCAAGGCGGGCGTCGTGCTGCGGTCCTGACCGTTGGCGACCAAGTACGCTACCAAGCGCTGCAAGCCAGGCGTGTCTTCCCTCACCATGACGGCGCAGTACGAGACTTCAGGTAAGGCGGTCAGAGCAGATTCAATTTCTCCAAGCTCCACCCTGTAGCCTCGTAGTTTGACCTGAAGGTCATTGCGACCACAAAACTCTACCGCCCCGCTGGACAACCACCGTCCCAGATCACCGGTCTTGTACATCCTTGTGTTGCTTGCTTCCACAGTTGGCACATTGACAAATCGCTCAAAGGTGAGAGATTCACGGTGCAAGTAACCCTGCGCCAGACCTGCACCGGCAACATATATTTCTCCTTTTGCACCGACGGGCAGAAGCTGTTGCTGCTCATCCAATACATAGATCTTTCCGTTCGCAATGGGATGGCCAATCGGCAACGTCGATCTTGGGAGTTCATCGCATTGGTAGAGCGTTGCCGCCACCGTGTTTTCAGTTGGTCCATAACCGTTGAAGAAACGGCAATGGCCGGCCCAGCGCTCAGCCAATGCAGGTGGGCACGCCTCACCCGCAGCAATCACTACTTGAAGATGCGGCAAGTCGACAGGTCTGCCCAAAACCGCCAAAGCAGACGGTGGCAGGGTGACATGGGTGATTTGAAACGTTTGCAAACACTGTCGCAGTGCATCACCAGGTGTCATGGCTTCGCGACTCGCCAAACACAGGGTTCCGCCATGAAAAAAAGCCAGAGACAACTCCCATACGCTGGAGTCAAAACTGGTCGATGCAAATTGGAGCACGCGGCTGCTTCCATCAACCGGAAAGGCACGGGACTGCACGGCCGCCAAATTGGCCAGGCCGCGGTGCACACATACGACGCCTTTGGGTTGTCCGGTCGATCCCGAGGTATAGATTACATAGGCGGGATGGTCCGGGGTTAGCCCCTGGAAAGCAGGATCAGGATTCGTAGCCAGTGATTCGGACTGAGAGAAGTCATTGCTATCCAGAAGCAAAACGGGCACTTGAGACGCAACAATTGCGGGTCGGCAGTTGCTATCGGTGATCGCAATCACCGGCTTACTATCCGCCACCATAAACTGAAGCCGGTCTGCTGGATAGGCCGGGTCCAGTGGTACATAGGCAGCCCCACTCTTCAACACGCCAAGCACAGAAACCAAAAAAGATTCGCCTCGCTCCAGGCAGATCGCCACTCGGTCCCCTACTTTGACGCCGCGCGACTGCAACATGCCCATGACGCCGTTGGCCCGTTCGTTCAATTCAAAATAAGTGACGGCGTTGTTTGAAGAGAGCACCGCAGTTGCCTGGGGCTGCAGGGCGGCCCAGTGTTCTACATACTGGTGGGCCAGTACATGTGGCAAGGCTGGAGTGGTGCCTGTCTGATTCCAGCGCGTCATCAATGCGAGATCGCCTGGTGTTGGAGCCAGAAGCATGCGCCAGTCCAAGGCCTGCGGACCAATGGCAGCGCGCTCCAATGAAAGTAGATAGAGATCTAACCATCGCCCCACAGTAGAGGCATCAAAAATGGCTTGGTTGTATTGGCAAATGATCTCTAATGCATCGCCCTGTGGATGAATTTCTATGTCCAGTTCGAACAGGTTGAATGGCCGCGCGGGAATAGCGACCGAAATCCTCCACTCTACCAGTGGCTTGAAGATTTTTTGAGCGTCTGGTTCCAGACTAAAGCGCGCTAAAGGATAGGGATTGGATGGGGATGAGCCCAATACGCCTTGGCCTTGCAAGACGTCATCCATTCCAGCGTTTGCATGGTCCAAGGCATCCAACACACGGGTCTGAATAGCCTGCATCAACACTGAAGGGGAGTCATTGACGTCAACGTGGATGGCAAGCGGCAGATGCCTCAGGTATTGACCTGCCGAGTCCATGCAGTTGTCCACCATCTGGCCCGCCACTGGCATCACCAAGATGACATCAGAAACCGCTGAAATTCGCGCTTGCAATGCGGCCCAATGCGCGCACAAGGTTGCAAAAAGACTGTGGCCACTACGATTCGCGTACTGTTTGATCGCAAGGCCCAACGGGGCGTCTAGCAGCTTGCGAACCCGCTGGGATTCACAACCCGTTTTTTCGTTTCGGGGACGGTCAACTGGCAGGTCCAGCTGCGCAACAGGATGCACCAATACGTCCTGCCAATGCCGAACATCCTGAGCCACATTGGGAGCGGGGGTTTGATGTGCCGACTTTAACGATGTGTTTGACGGGGTACCTTCGTTGTCCAAACGGGCTCTGCAAGCGACTACCCAAGCCTCCAAGAGCAGCCCCAGTGTCCAGCCGTCACAGCGTGCGGGATCTGCATAAATGGACAACACCAGCTCTTGGGGAGATACAACCCTGGTAGAAGCCAGTAGCGCAGGACCGGCAGGGTTTCGCAGCTCCTTTGCAAGCGAGGCAAGGTCGCAGCACCATATCGTTTGGGTATCAGAAATTTGCAATGCACTGGCATAGGCGACCAATGCATCTTCAAGCGACGATTGGACCAATGACTCGCTCGCTCCGCCCTGAATGGTGAGGACACGGGTGTCGACCCATGCAACATCAATGGCCGAAATTCGTTTGGCGTAGGCGTTTGACATGTGACTGGATGGATTGCTTTATGGCAGAGGCAAAGCAAATACCGTGCTGCCCACCAATAAAAGTTTCGCACAGTATGGCATCGCATATTTCAGTTTGGATGCGCCAATGACCGGAACCAAAGTCGCCATTTAGCAAATCATCCCTTGTAGGAATTGTCGTCGTGCAAACTTCATGGGCTCTGTCGCATTAGCTATGGTCGGTGCAAAGGTGATGTCGAACCGATCGAAGCTCAGAAAGCCAAGCTGTAGAACTGAGCTGCTTCAGACGCAGGTTGGCCATCGGGGCAGTGCAACTGCCCCTTCTCAATCATGCGCATAGTCTTTATGCCAGCGATCAGTTTTGGCGCACTCCAGAAGGACTTGAACCCCAGCATTGGGTTGGTGAGCCTTTTCACTGCCCGGTGGTCCTGTTCGATGAGATTGTGCAGGTAATTGGATTGCCGCAGTTCAATATCAAGGCAGGCATCTTCATTAACGCTTTTGATGCCGGCGGTGTTGGTGCCACTTTTGTCGATGGTGATCTTCGCAAGCAGCCCATACAGGTTGATGGCGCACTCCAAGTAGCGTCGTGCCGCTGCAAAGTTCCGCTTGGCGGTGAGCAAAAAATCCACCGTATCGCCTGCTTTGTCGACTACGCGAACAGATACTTGCACTGACCAGCCACTTTGATGTAGGTCTCGTCCATGCGCCAACGCGTTCCCACCGGACGCTTGCGACGTCGAAACGCAAGTGCCAAGACCGGCGGAATTCTCAATGACCAGCGGTGCACGGTGGAGTAATCTACAAAGACACCGCGCTTCTGCATCATTTTTCCCAAATGGCGAAAGCTCAGAGGGTAGGCTGCGTACCAACGGGCACACACCAACATCACTTCCAGTGGATAGTGCAGCCGTTTAAGCACCTTACGCAACTCGCCAATCATCGCAGTTTGAGGGGGCGTCATCATGAAACCATTGTCCGCATTGGCCTAATGCAACAGAGCCGCTACCGGTGCTGGCGACCGGTCTGCCCGCTTTGCTGAACGCGCTGCCCGGGTAGCGCTTGTCCGCAAGCAACCCATTCCACCACCAAAAAAGGGAGCTTAAGCTCCCTTTTTTTATCGTAATAAGTGCTTGCCTTCGAAATCAGGCAGCTTTGATTTTTCGGCGGCGCACGATGGTTCCCATCAGACCGAGACCTGCCAACATCATGGCGTAGGTTTCAGCTTCGGGTACGGCTGTGACCGAAACATAGTCCAATGACGCGCCATAACTATTCGATGCACCAGCGGCAGAAAAAATCAGATCTGTGGGACCAGTCAACTCGACCAAGCCGGTATACAACCGCCAATCATTTCCTCTGGCTGCACCGGCAACATTGCTCAACAGAGAACCAGTCAACGAGCCGAAGCTGAAGTTCAGTCCGCTATCGCCAGCGACACGACCTTCGCGAGCTGAGTACATAAAGCTCAATTGGTACAAGCCAGAGCCGGCAATGGTTTGTTTCATGGACATATTGCGTGTGGTGTCCAGCTCCACATAGTTAACACCGTGGAAAGCCTGCCCAGCAACGTTGTTGCGAAGTTCAATGTTGGACATGCCTGTCCAACCATTCAAGTTTGTGTATGTGTTCCAGGTGCCGTTGGCCTGCAAGTTATCTTCGAAACTGCCGTTTATAACTTGCGCCTGCGCGCCGAGCGCCAGCAGTGAAACAGAAGCTGCGGCAAGAATTTTTACGAGTTTCATCTGTGTTTTCCCTAAAGATGCAGCAGTAGCATTGTCTGTTGCCTGAATTTTCGATGCCGAGACGCTTGCGATCAATAGTCCATCCGGACTAAGCAGGGCAGTTTGCTCCATGCAAAAGAGGAAATTTGTCACAATTTGGCGATGTTTAGCCGGTCGGGCTTTAGCATTGCGGCCATGCGACGCCTTGTTTGCCCGCACTGCCTGCGCCCGCTCGTCACCTGCATTTGCCGTTTTGTGACGCCTATTCCAGCCCTGTGTGAGGTGCTGATACTCCAACGATGACGTGCCCGCTGGCCGCTACACGATCCGCAAGGCGCACGCGCCAGGGCAGCTGTCTACGCTGGAGGCCACCTGCGCGGCGCTGGCGCAGCTGGAGGGCAACGCCGCACGCTGGCAGCCGCTGCTGGCGGCGTTTGACGGCTTTGTGGCGCAGCAGCAGGGTTTGGTGCCAAATTAGGCCCTAGCCCTCTTGGATATTGCGCAAGCAGCTCCTGATTTAGGAGCACCCAGGTGGCGCGCCGCGCCACCTGGGTGCTTGCTTAGCCGTGCCAGTCGCCCGTCAGCACCACGCTGTGGTTGGCAAAGGCGCTGTCTACGGTGGTGCCCAGGTGCAGGCCGAAGCTGCCGGCCTCGGCAGTCCAGCACTTGTGCGCCACGTCATAGAAGGCAAAGGCGCGCATGGTCAAGATCAGCTTGGCGGTGCCGCTGGCGCCTGCAGCCAGGTGCAGCTTGGTAAAGGCTTTTAGCTCGCGCCCGGGACGGGCCACGCTGGCCTCTGCGTCGCTCACATACAGCTGCACCACGGCCTGGCCGGCACGTGTGCCGGTGTTGCGCACGTCTACCTCCAGCGTGATGCTGTCGCCAGGGCCAAAGCTGGCGGGCACGCCGCGCACGGGGCCGTAGTCAAACGTGGTGTACGACAGGCCGTGGCCAAACGGGAACTGCACGGCCAGCGCCTTGGCCTGGTAGTGGCGGTAGCCGATGAACACGTCTTCGCCGTAGCGCACATGGCCGTCCAGGCCGGGGTACTGGGCAGGGTCGCCAAAGGCCACGGTGTCTTCCATGCGCAGCGGCCAGGTTTGCGGCAGGCGGCCGCCAGGTTCGGCGGCGCCCAGCAGCACGTCGGCAATGGCGTTGCCGCACTCTTGGCCGGGGTACCAGGCCTGCAGCACGGCAGGCACATCGGCCAGCCAGGGCGTAGTCACCGGAGAGCCGGTTTGTAACACCACCACGGTGCGCGGGTTGGCCGCGGCCACTTGGGCAATGAGAGTGTTCTGGTGGTGCGGCAGGGTCATGCTGGTGCGGTCCAGGCCTTCGTTGTCCCACTCGGCATTGAGCCCGGCAAACACCACGGCCACGTCGGCGTTGCGCGCAGCCTCTACGGCGGCGGCAATGTCACTTGCGTCCAGCACGCGGCTGGCGCCAAAGCGCAGCGCGCGGAAGTTCACTTCTTCATAGGCGGCAGAGCTGTACTCCACGGTGATGTCGCACACCTCGCCGGCCTGCAGGTGGCGTGTGTGGCGCACCTCTTCGCAGCCAAAGGTGAAGTAAGGCTCGCCGCGGCTCCAGGTGCTCCAGGCGTCAATCACCGGTGTGCCGTTGATGGAAGCGCGGCTCAGGCCGGCGCTAATGAGGGAGAACTGGTGCTCGCCCGTTGCCGCGGCCACAAAGCGCAGCGTGGCGCGGGCAGAGAACTTGCCCGCCTGCACGCCATCAGGCAGATGGCCCGCCCAGATTTGCTCGGTGTTGTCCACGGTCTGGGTGCAGACCACGGGGCCGCTGAGATCGGTGCTGTTGAAAAACTCCAGCTGCATGGGCGTCTTCAGCACGGGCACCCAGCGGTGAATGTCGGCCCCGGCGTGGTGGGTAAAGGTGGCGTTGGGCCAATGCGCGCGCAGGGCGTCCAGCGGGGCCACGCGGTAGTGCGCATTCACCGTGGCGCTGCCGCCGCCCATGATCTGCGGCACCACGGCGGGTATGCCAATCACCGCCACACGGCGGGCGGTGTCGGCCACCAGCGGCAGGGTGTTCTTGTCGTTCTTCAGCAGTACGGCACCTTCGGCACCCAGGGTGCGGATGAGCTGGCGGTGGGCGGGCACGTCGTCGGCACGCTCTGCGGGAATCACCGGGTCGGCAAAGCTGCCCACGCGTTGCATGAGCAGCAGCACACGGCGGGCGCAATCGCGCACGGCCTGGGCAGGCAGGCGGCCCGCGTTCACCGCGTCCACCAGCTTTTGCCCGCGCTCACGCGTGGTGCCGGGCATTTCCAGGTCGGTGCCGGCCAGCACGCCCTGCACGGTGTCGTGGCTGGCAAACCAGTCGGTCATCACCAGGCCGTCAAAGCCCCACTCCTGGCGCAGCACGTCGTTTACCAGGCGGCGGTGGTCGGCGGCAAAGGTGCCGTCGATGCGGTTGTAGGCGGTCATCACGGCCCAGACGCCGGCTTCCTTCACGGCGCGCTCAAAGGGCAGCAGGTACAGCTCGCGCAGCGCACGCTCGGGAATGTCCGAGCTCATGGACATGCGCTGGTATTCGCTCTCGTTGCCCACAAAGTGCTTGATGGTGGCGGACACGCCGGTGCTTTGCACGCCGCGCACATAGGCCACGGCCATCTCGGAGGACAGCCAGGGGTCTTCGGAATGGCATTCGAAGTTGCGGCCGTTCAGCGTGGTGCGCTGCAGGTTCACCGTGGGGGCCAGCAGCACGCGGGCGCCCTTGATCTTGGTTTCCTCCCCCAGCGCTGCGCCGGTTTGCTGGATCAGCGCAGGGTTCCAGGTGGCGGCCAGGGCAATGCCAGCTGGAAAACAGGCGGTGCTGGGGCCATCTTTGAAGATGCCGCCACGCGCGCCGTTGGGGCCGTCGCTCACCTTGACCGCGGGCACCCCCAGACGGGGGATGGGCACGGTGGACCAGAAATCTGCCCCCGTGAGCAGGGAGACCTGCTCCTCCAGGGTCATTTGGTTTAACAGGGTGTCGAGTGGGTTGGCGGTCATGGGGTGTCTCCTCTTAGTGTTTGCGCATGAACTTGAAAATCAGGATCCAGAAGCTCAGGATTAGCGATGCCACGGGGAACTGCAGCGCCGTGGGCATGAAGTAGATGACTAGCACGCCCGGGCCCCACACACACCACACGGCGATGATTACGGGCAGGTAGCGTCGCCCCCAAAAGTCGCCCGACGCAAAGTAACGCAGGGTGCTGGTGCGAAAGCCCTCGTCCTTCCAGAGGAAGACGGCGACCATGATGAAGTTGGAGACCGGCGAATAGACAAACTGGTCAAACAGCATTTTCTTGATGATGGTGGCCGCGTCGTTGCCACTGCCAAACAAGGCCACCTGCACCGAATACAGCACATCCACCGAAATGCCGATGAGCCCAAACACCACCGCGGCAAAGGCCATGTCGCGCACGATCGTGGGCGGCACCGGCTGGCGCAGCACCGCCCAGGCCAGCAGCTCGGGTACCAACACGGCAAAGGCGGCATAGGTGACAAAGGAACCGGGGTAGCCCCAGGCCTGCTTGAACGTGCCCCACTGCGTGAGGCCGCTCTGCACCGCCGGGTTCCAGAGGTAGGCCAGCAGCAGCAACACCAGCCCGCTCCACAGCACCAGCCCCGGCCGCATATTCGCCAGCACGGCCGCGCGGACCTGGTGCAGAGCCGTGGGTTTGGGGAGCGCCCCCATCAAGCAGCAACCGCCGTACGGGCGGCCAGCGCCAGCTCGGCCATCTTTACCGCGCCCTCAAAGCTGCGCGCGCCGCCAATGAACAGGTTGAGGTGGCAAAACACGCTGTCCGCCACGCCGCTCAGCGCAGCCAGCTCGGCATCGCGCAGGCCGGCCCAGGCCTCGGGCAGGTCCATGCGCGCGGTGAACGAGCCGGCTTCCACCGGCACGGTCTTGATCTGGTACTGGTTGCCATCGGAGTCGGGGTAGATGACAAACATCACCTCGGGCATTTCGTGCACCACCACATGCGTCCAGGGCATGCCGCCCTCTTGCAGGTGCAGCACGCGGCCACCCAACAGGCGCGGCGCGTTGCGCACCGTGTCCATGGCGCGCAGCTGCGCCACTTTTTTGCTGATGGCGTGGTCCAGAAACTTGCGCGTGATGGCAATGGCTTCGCGAAAGCGGGTTTCCAGCAGTGCGGCCTTGGCGGTGTGGTCCAGCCCCTGCTCTTCCAGCCAATGGGTGTTGAGCTGGGCGATGAGGCTGGAGAGGCCAAAGATGCCGGGCGACACA
>Ga0209211_10008319_pt1 | contig 14226 bp, 18 predicted proteins | sample RifGroA2_FD_183992 | JGI IMG/M metagenome (GOLD analysis project Ga0209211, IMG submission 183992) | Groundwater microbial communities from Rifle, Colorado, USA - Groundwater A2 (SPAdes) (version 2) | ecosystem: Environmental > Aquatic > Deep subsurface > Groundwater | place: Rifle, Colorado...
TATTAAAGCTAGTTAACAATGATTTCATTTTAGCCTTTAATAGTATAGCTAAAACGATGTTTTCACCAACTACTTTGGGTACTAATTACCCGCAATGACGAGAAAAAAGAGTTTTTCAACGGTCTCGCCCCATCACTCTTGACGAAAATCGGCCAATGCTTTAATATCCAAATACTATGTTAGCTATTCGACTCGCCCCGCGGGGCAAAAAACACCACATTACCTATCGCTTGGTCGTATCTGAAAAAACCAAAGATATGTTTGGCGACTACTTGGAAGATTTGGGCCATTATGACCCGCACCCAAAAAATTCCACGCTGAATTTTAAGACGGATCGCATCAAACATTGGCTGTCCAAGGGCGCTCAAACTTCCGCCACTGTGCACAATTTATTGGTGGAAGCCAAAATTATTGATGGCGCCAAACTTCGCGTGTGGAAAGCCAAACCGAAAAAAGAAGAAACAAAATAAAAAAGTCGGTTTTACACCGACTTTTTTTTGCTTCGATTTCTACACTTCATTTTTTTGGGATAAAAGTATTTTTTGAATGTTTTATATTGCCAGCCATCGTGAGAGCCTATATATTTTTTCGAATTAATACAGTTGCGCGCCCATGCCAGCAGTTTCATTCTTTGATTGACGGTTATTTTTTCGCCTAGATGGTCTTCTATATCGCTAAGGGGCCAGGCGAGAAAGCCAAGAAATTTTTCCATGCTTTCATACTCAAATTTAATTATCTTATCTGACATTGGTTCCATAATATTTTTTCCTCACTATTATTAATTAAGTTCCAGTGCGATTTTTCTGTCCGTAAAAAAGAGACTCCAATATGGCAAAAGCAATTCCTCATCTGCCGGTAAAGGCGCCACTACTTTACCTTGTTCGCACATTTTTAACCATCTTTCGGCCGCCGCTTTAATAAACGGCATTTCGGGTGAGCTTTTGTCAATTTTAAGCGCGCCATAATTTTTACCATCCAAAAATTTAGCGGTAAATTTTTTGACTAGATCAAAATCGCCTTCTAAACTAATAGAATAAAGCCTTATATTAGCCATAATTTGGCTCTTCATTTTTCCTCCAATTAAATTTGTGGGTGTAAAATAAATTGTTTATTTTGACACTACTGTACACTAGCTACCTGATTTTGTCAAAAGTAACTGATAGTATTATAACTATTGGGAAGCGAGTCAAATCTAAATTCCAAATTCTAAATTCTAAATTCTTATCTTTTTAAGTATGCATAAATATGAAATCAAGCCCCTGCCATATCCGGCCAATTCCTTGCCCGGAATTTCGGAACAAGTTAATACTTGGCACCACGACATCCATTATGCCTCCTATATCAAGGGCAGGAACGAGGTCGAGGACAAGCTGGACAAAATGCGCTCGGGAGGCGACTGGGGCACTTTAAGGGGCGCCAAACTGGCTGAAAGCCACAATGCCTCAGGTCAGATACTGCATGAAGTTTTTTGGGATATGCTGGGCGGAGACGGCGTTTTGCCGGAAGGCGAGCTAAAAACTCAAATAATCGCTGATTTCGGCTCGGCTGAAAATTGCTTGGCGGAATTTCAAGAAGTCGCCAAAATCGCGCGCGGCTGGTCCATGCTGGCGTATGATATTTTTGATAAGCATTTGCATATTTACATGGCCGACTTCCATGACCAAGCCATTGTCTGGGGTGCTGTGCCGCTTTTGGTTTGTGATGTGTGGGAGCATAGTTATTATCACGACTATGGCCCGAAACGCGCCGACTACATCATCGCCTTTATGAAAATAATTGATTGGAAAAAAGTCCAAACCCGCTTTCAAAAAATTATGAGTTCTGAATTATGAATTCTGAGTTAAATACTAGATAAAAAATAAGGTTTGATTTCTCAAACCTTACTGATACCTAATTTGATTCCAAGCATGAACCAATTCATACATAGAATCTGCAGATATTTTCTTTGGGCAACCATTAATACTAACGACCGTATCCCGCATGATTACAATATTGGCAACTTCCGACTCAATTTCCCCGGGCTGTTTTATTAATTTCCGCCAAATATTAGGATAATATATTCTAACTTCCACTAAACAATAGTGACCGTCAGATATATTTTGATTAACTTCTGGGCCTGATCTGAACCTGATTGTAAATGTGTCCTCCCTAATAGGACCGGAAATATAAGATATCCCTTCACCTATTTTATTCAATAAAGAGATCGATGAATTAATAAACATGTAAATACAAAGTATGCTCATTAAAATTTTTTGTATTTTAAATCCTAATTCGGCTCTAATCTTGATAAAGCGCATGAGAAACCTCTTTTGTATAAATTATTATAAAGCTTTTATTATTTGTTATTATTATAGCATATAACTAAAAATTTGTCAAGGTGCTAAAAACCTAATAAATACAGCTGTTTGCTGATAATTTATAGCTATCAAAGAACTCTATTTTTTCTTCTATAACCTAGAACCTAAAACCTAAAACCTGCATTTTGGCTTGACTTTGCGCATTTTGAAATATATTATATTCAAGCGGGGTAGAGCAGTCTGGCAGCTCGCTTGGCTCAAACTCTTTCAAAGTAATATGGGCGTCTGTAGAGGTAACTTTACAGAAGATCATCCGTCAAACTCGGGGAAACCCTCGCTGTCAAAAGCAAGGCAATCCCGAACCAAGTTCCGACTTGTTCGGAAAAGGTGTAGAGACTGGCTGGCGGATTCCCTGAAAAGGGAAAAGGGACAGTCCAGACCACGAATTCGCTTTGAGCGAAGCAACGAAAGTTGAAGTGGTATGCATAACCAAGAGGTCGTAGGTTCGAATCCTACCCCCGCGACCAAATCGTAATTGAATATATTGTGCTCGAGCCTAACTTGTAACTGGGGTTTGTGTGGCGAGGTAGCTCAGTTGGTAGAGCAAGAGACTCATAAGCTCTGGGTCGTGGGTTCGAGTCCCACCCTCGCTAAATAAAAATCTCTGCCTTTTGGCAGGGATTTTTATTTAATACGGAACTCGAACGGGTAGAAGTGAAGCTAGTCCGCCAAATGGCGACGACGCTGAACGTCGCAAAAGCAAACTGCTTTGCTTTTGCGCTACCCCGGACAAGGAGCGTAGCGACGCGGAAATCCCACCCTCGCTAAAAGAAAAACGCAATCTTTTGATTGTGTTTTTCTTTTAATGCGGGACTCGAACCGCCACGAGCGAAACCAGCGCGCAAGCGCGCAGGAGAGCGACAAACAAAACTCATCGTTTTATTTGGTGGCGAGGACAACGAGCCCGCTAAGCGGGTGAGGCGGAAATCCCACCCTCGCTAAGAAAAAAAATCTCATATTTGTGAGATTTTTTTTCTTGGTGGGACGAGAACCGCCACGAGCGAACACGGTGAGCGTAGACTATTTACACCAGTATTAATAATAAATATAATGCAAATATGTTAAGTAATTGGTATAGAGAAAAACGCGACTATGAATATAATGATCTTGAAGGCAAACTTGATGAGATTGCCCTAAAGGCATCTGGAATGAAAGAATTTCAAGAGATAGCGAATCTTGCTGACCTTGAAGAAATCATAATACTTAAAATTTGTAATAAGCTACGATAAAAATTTCTAAAATTAATACAATTAGATAATGCCCGCACATCAGGTCGAGCTGGAATAGTGGAATCAAACGAAATGATCGTTGCAAAAAGAATACTGCAAATAATACATCATAAATACTGATTCTAATTTTTTCAACGCCTTACTCCGCCCGCGCCACTCCCATTCCGTGCCCGGAGGGGCGGGGGCGTTTGCACCAGCTCTGACGAACAATTTGTTTGGTTTTTCACGAAGTGAAAAAAATTGTGAGGAAGCGCAAGAAGCCAAGTCGCTGGAACTTGGCTTCTGGTGGTGAAAATGCTCCCGCCCGAAGGGCCGGAAAATAAAAAATATTTTTTCTTACTTTTTTAACCTATTCATTAAATACAATACATTAGATCCCTCCACTCCGGTCGGGATGACAAGAGAAGTCAATTATCCTTTTTTATCTCTCTATTGATTTGTTTCAAAATATCATCAATCTGCTTGTCCGTCAGACCGTGCAATTTGCAGCCGGTTTCCACCGTGTCAAAAGAACTGCCAATACAGCCGATGCAGTGCAAGCCGGCCTCTTCCAAAATTTCTGCCGCCACCGGATAACGCCACGCCACCTCGCCCACATTCATTTCGCGAGTAACATATGCTTCGGCTTTGGAACGCGACTTAGCTTTGGATATTTTAATTTTGGATTTTGGAACTTTCTTCATAGTGAATTTAGAATTTAGAATTTAGAATTTGGAATAATACAATTTATTCGCCGAGGATTTTTTGAACAGCCTGAAAACTTAAAAGCGCGCAAGTTTCGCGCGATGGTGTCGGCCGAAAGCCAATCAATTTATAAACCTCGCTCGCCTTTATTTTTTTAACCGCAACTACTTTCTTAGTACAAATGTGCTCGCATAAAATTTCGGCTGTACCGCAACAAACCAGACAGCCGCGCCCCTGCCACCACGCGCCCTCAATCGCGCCGTCATTCAAAGTCAACCCAACTTCCAAATCGTCCCCGCACATCGGATTAGCGATCTTTTCTTTAACGACATTTTTCGCCGGAATTTTTTTATGGTCCGGCCTATGTGCCGCGTCTAAAAGCATCTCTGAATACATAAAATATAGGTAATAGGTTTTAGGTTTTAGGTTTTAGGTTCGTATTTTTAGAATGAAGAACGGCAGGAAAGGAGCGCAGAACTTCTACAAATTTTTCAACCTCTTCAATCGTATTATATACGCCAAAACTCACTCTCACCAACGGCGCCAAATGTAATTTCTCGCGAATCAACGGCTCGGCGCAATGCCAGCCGGCTCGTACCGCAAACCCCTGTTCAGCCAAATACGCCGCCACATCATGCGCGTGCGCTCCTTTCACGGCAAATGAAATAATTCCACTCTGTTCTGAGCTCGGCGCGGACGCCATTTTAACAAACGGCAGACGCGCCAATTTATGTTTCAAAAGTTTGGTTGATTCTTGCTGATGATTAAATATTTTTTTCTGCCCGATTTTGGACAGCCATTTCAAAGCGGCGGACAAAGCCACGGCCTGTGAAATCGGCGGGGTGCCGGCTTCAAATTTTTCTATGTCATTTTTATAAATAGACCCCGCAAACGAAACTTGGCTGATCATATTTCCGCCAAAATTTAATGGCGCAACTTTGTCTTGCCAATTTTGTGATAAATACAACACGCCGATTCCGCTTGGGCCGTAAACTTTATGTCCGGAAAACACCAGCGCGTCGCACGGAATTTTTTTCACCCGCAATTTAATACTGGCCACCGCTTGGCAAGCATCCACGATAAACATGGCGCCGGCCTTTTTTGACATCCGCGCAATTTTTTCCAAGGGCACAATGTAGCCCGTCACATTAGACAGCGCGGTCACAGCAACCACTTTGGCCTTTTTAATAATTTGCTCCGCTTTTTTCAAATCCAGACGGCCGTCTTTTTTTAGCGGAATAAATTTCAATTTCAAACCGTATTTTTTAGCGACTTCTTGCCACGGCGCCAAATTGGCATGATGTTCCAGCTGGCTTAAAACTACTGTGTCGTCTTTTTTTAAGTACTGGCGCGACACACCGAACGCCAAAATATTCAAGCCCTCGGTCGCGTTCTTGGTAAAAATAATTTCGTCTTTTTTCGCGCCCAAAAAATCCGCCGTAACTTTACGCGCGCTTTCATAAGCGCTAGTCGCTCGTTCCGCCAAACCATATAGCCCACGATGCACATTGGCATAATCTGTCTCTAAAAATTTCATTTCAGCGTTAATAACCGCTTGCGGTTTCAAACAGGTCGCAGCCGTATCAAAATACACAAAATCAGGGCGCTTTAAGTTCTCCTTCGCCGAATAAACCCTTGCTTTTGGCGAAGAGAACAATCCTTCCGTAGCTCCGTCAGGAGCGTAGGAGGATGGTGGCTTCGGAAGAATTCCGCTCGAAATACCCCGCGTTTTACCGCGGCGAGCTTCATTCTTCAGCGCTGGAAATTGACGTTTAAAATCCTTTAACATTCCTCTAATTTGCCTCAAATTTGAATTTTTGTCAACCCAGTAGAAGAAAATTCGCGCGGCCATAACCGCTCACGCTCACCTTATGGTCGCAATTTTTATGGGCGAATTTACTCTACTGGGCAGGCCCTCGTCAGGTTATTTCCTATGCCCTATTCCCTAATCCTCCATCTTACATTGCGTGGGCGATTCTTTTTCGGCGGAATTTGATGCTGTACTAATTTTTTGGCGCCACCTAAAAATCTTATTATCTAACTATCGCGTGTTCCAATTTCACTTTCACCGATAGTTTGATAACTTTCTCCGATTGTTCTTTCTTTACTTTGACTAGATAAAGTATCTTGATAAGATTTTTCAATATCTTTATGGCTTGTTCTTAAAGTAAAAATTGTGTTTTTATATTCCGCAATAACATCCTTATAACTTTCTTTGATCTGATTTGAAAAAAATGATCCGAATGTATATAAAAGCCCCATTACGATTGAAACGCTTCCTAAAATTCCAGCAGGGCTTGATAAACTATTATCTTTATTTAAAAGCAATAACCCAAAAAGAAGTGTCAAAAATAACACAAGCACTGATTGTAATTCTATTTTTTTTACAAGTTCTATCCACATATTATATTATTCAAAAGTGTTATTTACAATATTCAAAAATCCATTTTCATCGGTAAGATATTGTCTAAATTCTCTTGATAATTTTGATATATCATTTGGCTCAAATTCTCCGTTTTGAAAAATATCAATATCAAAAAGAATTCCAGATGTCTCATTCTCATCATTCTTAATTACAGGTTGAAGCATTAAATTCGCATTAAAATCCTTGCCTGTTTTTATCCCTAACCTTACGAATGTCGGTTTAGTGTCCTTGATTACTGTGAATTTTTTTATATATTCGTCTTGTTTTTCTTTGTTTAAAAATTCATAAACAAAATAATTTCTCCAGCCAATTCGGCATATTTTTTCAACTTCCAATATTTTCAAAATATTTTCGCTTTCCTTTGCAAAAAGAGTAGAGATAGAATCTAACGAATCTATCTCGCTAAATTTTGCCCATATCACTTGGGCAGTAATTTTTAACTCATCAATTTTATCCTTCGGTTGCAAAATAACTAATCCATTGAGCCCCATTTGAAATTGTGGTGCAGAATTATTTTTATGATAAGCGTTCACAATTTCACCAGCCCTATCAACATATTTAAAACCCTTAATCGTATTAATTTGCATAAATGATTCAGGGTTTTTAAGTTTATTTAATTTTTGAATTGTTTTGCTCATAAATTTAATTACAAACTACATAATGTAAATATTCGGTCGTTTTATTCGCTGTAAAATTTCTACTTTCCGATTTGTCAGCTTTGAAGCGGTTATATTCTTTCGTAAAATTGCCGTATTTGCCCCGCAGACTCATTATTTCTTTAATATCGTCCAAGGTCATTAAGCCTTCATTATTATAACTCAAAAAAATATATCTTACTTTTGCCTTCAAAATCAAATCCTTAAATGCTTTTTTTACTTGCACTTTTGAACAATAAAGCGATTTTTGATTTTTATACTCACGCAAACCTGTTTTTCCATAAATTTTTGGCTTATCATATTTCGCAATAGTTTCAAGCAGGTGATAATTTGTCGCGTATTGCCGCTCATTATATGGTGGATCTAAATACAAAATATCACCCCTTATCTTTTCTGCCACAGCATTTATGTCTTCATTAAAAACTTCATGATTTTGATCGTTTACTATTAGTTCCGCTGGTTTTAATATTAGTTTATTTTGAGCTGATTTCTTCAGCTGTTTAAGATAAGCACCATATACTGAAGCTGTATTTGCATATTTATCAATTGATTCAATTAAACTCGTAATCAAAAAATAATATTCGTCATTTGAAATTAAATTTTCATTTTTCCATTTTTCAATTCTCTGACGAATTGCATCACATCTCATTCCATTGTCGTCAGAAAAATATTGACGTGCCTTACTAATATTTTTAGTTTGACCTACGCAATAATTTTTATAAATAAAGCCTTTTTTACCTCTTATGTCAGATAAATAATTACAAATAAATAATTTTCTATCTTTCAACTTAATATATTCTAATTCTGGAATTTCTTTAATAAGCTTAAAAAAATTCAACTCTTTATGATTGCCTATGTAATGCCTATTCAAAACATAACTATAATATTGAATATCGTTTGCTATTATTTTATATCCCTTTTTTTTAAAATAGCTTCCAACGATGCCAGTTCCTGCAAACAGATCACAAAAAATATTGCATTTATCATCAATCACTTTAGTAATTGATTCGTCTATAAATTTTATCAATGATAATTTACTCCCGATATAATTCATAATGTTATATATATTCAATAAAATCTCCAAGTTTTTTATTGTCTTTTGTTCGCCAATAATATTTCCCATTGACTGCGCCACCACCTACAAATTGACCAGCTGTTGATGGTGATTTAAATTCAATTTCAGCACTAGTTATCCCATCATCAAGTTTGTCAGCATTTTCCTCGCGTAATTTTCTTACAGTACTTTCCTGACTATAAATATTTAAGTCAATTTTAGAACCAGCCAAAACAATATATCTATTTCCATCAACAATTTTCATCCTTGCGTCAGTTGTATCTCTGGCAAAAGAAAAAATTTCATTAGTATTGACTTTATATTTGCCTTTATAATTTGGTTTCTTTCGATCACTTTTTCCGCTCTCATCGTCAGGAATATTTAACTCTGCATCATCAAGAATTTCTGCTTGATCTTTTAAATAATCAAGGGCCTTTTCTGGTGTAATATTGAAAAATTCTCGCCCTTTTCGAATTCTTGCATCTGCTAAATTTGTGAATATTTTGTGCAGATTTTTTTCAATCTCATTATATTTTATGGTCTTTAGTGTGGCAAAAATTTCAAACGGCAACGGAACCGCTGTGTTGTCTAATTCTTTTGATCTGACATCCACCTCTCTAAGCGATTTACCAATTTTTACCCAATCTTCACGGAAACTTGGGTTCGTTAGTATATACACATATCCCTTTTTATTTTTTTCATTGTTCATAATTTTAATTATGCAATAAGATTACAAAACAAGGTACTTTATAATTTTTCTCACCAAGGTTTTTATGTTTATAGGAGAAATTAATTTCAAGCGGATTGTTTAAATCAGTTTTGTTTATTATTTCTCTGATTTTATCAATTGAAACATCCTCATCAATATAAACAACTAATAATCTTGGGTCTGCCCCAAATCTGCCCTCATCTTGGTATTTGTAAAGATATTCCGCGACAAGTTTGGGTTTTTTAATTGCTATTTCACGCCATTCATCTTTAAAATGCCGTTTAAATTCATTGGTTGGACTTTTTGCGACTTTTTGATCAAAAGAAACTCCATTAATAAAAAAATCAACGCCCCGTCTATGGTTTAATGTCGGCAAAATATTATTATTTTTTTCAAAAATCAATGTCTCTATAAAATCATTTCTAACAGTGTTGATTTCTTTTATTCGTCTATATTTAACTGCGGCGACTTTTACTTTTTCATCTTTAACAAATCCGTTTTCTTTTTCAGAATTCACTCTCTGCACAAATTCGTCAAAAGCGCCTTGCGAAAATGGCCACGCAATATCGCCCAACTTCAACGATTGCCATTCCTTGATAAGCACATCCATTGCATTATCAGCTTCTTTTCCGCTTTTGTATTTTTCAGTCTGCTTGAAAATATCTCTGATTATTTTTTTACTTTCCTCATAATCCCAGCTATCAACAACAGCTTTCCAAAGTTCATGCGTTTCTAAAACTAAAACTTTTTTACCCGCATTTTGTCCACGGCTGATGGTTTTGAATTTCAAAGAAGGTATCGGCTTAATATCATTTAATCGCAACAAATACTCAATTGCTTTTTCTTGGCTACCAATAATTTTTCTCGCCAAATCGTCTGATAATTTTGATTTAATGTATTCCATAATTATTTTTTAAAAATTAAAATATATTCATGTTTAAAAATATAATAATCGCTTGATAACGCCCTGTATTTCCAGATAGCTTCTTTATTCTGTTTTGCTCGATTTCCTTCCATATTCTTAATTATAATACTTTTTAACTTAAGACCCAATTTTTGTGCTTCATTCATACAATAAAACCCCAATGGCACCCACTCGCCATTAGTATATTTGTCGCCTATAACTATTGCTAAATACCTATTTTTTTCTAGTAAATCCATTGTATTTTTAATCACAAGGGAAAACTTTTCAAGAAAATTACTTAAAGATTTTGCATTTGATAAGTCATTGTCATTATTACTAAATTTAATTATATCTGCGTATGGTGGATGTAAAATTGCCAACTGAATATTAGTTCTTTTTTGCTTGTTTAAAATTTCTGAAATACTTAAAAATGTATTTTTGTCAGTGCTGTCTCCAACAATAAGCTCGGCAAAAAATTCTTTATTATCAACCTTGCTTTTTATATGATCAATTAAGTCTGACTGAATATCAACTCCTATAAAGTGTCTTCCTAAACTTTCTGCTTCATAAGCGGTTGTTCCACTTCCAACAAATGGATCAAAAATAACATCGTTCTTTTTGGAATATCTAAGAATTAATTGTCGTGGAATCTGCGGCACAAAATTACCATGATAGAACCCACTATGCTTTCCCGATTTATCTCTTTCGGAAATAATCCAAAGACTATCAGTCCAAATTTCTGACTCTTTCCAATTATCTAAATTTAAATCATTAAAAATTGGCATAATTACTTTATTAAGTCATCAAAACCAACATTCAGAATTTCCCTCACAACCACACGATCGTCCCATGGAATTTTTTTGTGATCAGCCACCACCATCGCCTGCTCACTGCCTTTACCGGTGATATAAACCAAATCGCCCGAGGTAGCCAAAGACAAAGCATAGGCGATCGCCTCGCGCCTGGAAGCGATATTAAATAAATCAACATTTTCAACTTTTCCCACCCTGACCGCGCCCGCCATAACAGCCGCGCGAATCTCCGCCGGGTCATCGTCATACGGGTCTTCATCGGTAATAATAACGCAATCGGCATTTGCCCCCGCCATCTGGCCTAAAATCGGACGGCGCGCGGCGTCGCGGCCGCCGCCGCACGAACCCAAGACATGAATCAATTTTTGATGCGGAATTAATTTCAGCGCTTCATAGCCATGCGCCAAACTGACCGGCTCAGGCGCGTAATCCACGACCACGGTAAAATTTTGCCCCGTCTCAATTTTTTCCAAACGTCCGCCCGGCAATTTATATTCTAAAACCGCTTCATGCACTTTCATATCATTAAATTTATAACCCAATATTTTGAGAACGGCCAGTGCCTCGGCGCAATTAACCACATTGAAGTTGCCCAAAAAATTTGCCTGGAATTCATAATCAGCCACGTTAAAAACCGCGCCGTGATCCGAGAGATGCATATTATTTACAGTTAAAATTTCCGCGCAAGTACTGGTCTTAAAATGCTGTTCAGCGCCCGCCATATGTACGGCCACTTTTTTTTCCGCGCCATAACAAGCAAAATGCGACACGCTTTCATCGTCCGCATTGAAAACCAGAAACGATGGAATGTGCTCCCCCTTTATTTTTTTATCGCCGCGGCTTTGAATGCCTAAAAATAATTTTTCTTTGGCGCGACGATACTTTTCGAAACTGCCGTGCGACTCAATATGCTCCGGCGTGAGATTGGTAAAAACCGCGCCGTCAAAAATTATTCCGCGCGCTCGGCCCTGTGCCAACCCTTCAGACGACACTTCAATAATCGCGTACTCACAATTGGCCTTCACCATTTTATTCAGTTGCCTCTGCAAAGCAAACCGTCCGGGCATGGTCATTTTCATTTTGTTTAAAGTTTCTCGCTCGTCGATTTTAAAACTGACGGTGGAAGTCCAACCGACTTTATGTCCCAAGCTTTCTAAAAAATTTCCAATCATGGAGACAACCGTGGATTTGCCATTAGTGCCGGTGACGCCGATGACGATTAATTTCTTGCTCGGCCAATTATAATTATAAGCCGCCACTATCGACAAAAAATTGTGATAAATGGGGAAAGCCCACTTTGGCGTCAGTTTGCGAATAATATTAATTATTTTACTTATCATATATTTAATAATAGTGTCATTGCGAGGAGCGAAGCGACATGGCAATCTCTATCCTGACAGGTGGAGATCGCCACGGTCGCTAAAGGCGATCTCGCGATGACGAGCTCAAAAAACAAGCTTTTTGCTCTCGGCAGGAATCGAACCTGCCTCTCCTCCCCCGCCTCGCACCTTTTATTGTCCTCAGCAGGAATCGAACCTGCATTTCAAGCTTCGGAGGCCCGCGCTCTATCCTTTGAGCTATGAGGACATTACTAAAAGGAAAGATGCGGGGTGAAGAGGGACGCGCTCTATCCTTTGAGTTATGGGGACTAAAGTAAGAAAACGCTCTTAAATGGTAGCAGTAAACGGACAATTTGCCCAAAAACCATCAAAAAACCCAATAAATTGGGGGGTTGACAAATATTTTAGATTGTGCTATGATACTTTTTACTAACAGAAACAGCGCGACCTTTTACAAATCGATTATGAAAAAGCCAGGCAATAATGGACCGCAACCGGCTATTATAAAATAGTAGCGCATCTAAGGTACGGGTGCGCCTGGAAATTCCGGAATAATGGTGGCTTCATCTTAGAAGTTCGGAACATGCCCACCAACGATATGAAGAAAATGATCCGATTTTGGGATGATGTCAGTTTGTAAGTTGCATTTATTTGATCTTATTCTTGCAAATAAATCGCAATGCATGTCGATTATTATTGCCCGGGTCAGCAACGATTAAGAACTGAACAGTTACAAACCGATTATCCTGTCGCTATCGATATTGCATAGCGTCTATCGGATTTCGATATCTATCACATACAATATCGCGCTGTTTCTTTTAAATCCTGACCGCTTAAGGAATGCTCCTAGGAGAACCTTAATATGCGCGCCACAAACACCTCCTCACTACTTGCAAAGTTTGGAATGGTGGCGGTCATGCGGCGGTCAGGATTCGTATTTTTGTGAAGCCAACCCCTTAACGTACTGGAGGAAATCGTCCCGTAATTTGAGACAAGTTGGCTTCATTATATTAATTCACCTGCATGCTGCGCTAACCGCGTCCAAAAAACCATGCCCCCCATAAAATTTCTCTGGTTGCGTCAATGTAAAAAACAGGCCCCAAACGATGGGGGAGCTTGATACATTGAGAATCAGACACGAATTGGTTTTTAGGGCGCTCACAAACGCTCCGATTTGGAATGTAACTAGTCACCTTGTCGCCGACTAGCGATGCGGTAACACGCATTAGAGACAAGCGCTTTCAGCCAACATGCTCTGAACCCATAGCAAAAATCACCGCATGGTGGCGATCTAAATGGGCATAGCGCTTTCCGATTAAGATCGCGACCGATTAGGGGATACTAATATTGAGGTCCAGCAAAAATGCTGGCCTCTTTTTTATTAATGGATCCCGTGTCGTGGCACGGGATGACGGGCAATCAAAAAAACCCCGCTGATTAAAGCGGGGTTTTTCAATGAATGAATTCTGATTTTTTTATCTCAAAACTCAGAACTCACAACTCAAAACTCGTATTAAAGCACTGCATCCTTAACAGCCTTTGCCAAACGGAACTTGACCACGGTCTTGGCCGGAATTTGAATGGTCGCGCCCGTCGCCGGGTTGCGGCCCATTCTGGCGGCGCGCTGTTTCTTCACTAATTTGCCCAAGCCCGGCACTGAAAATTCGCCTGACTTTTTGGTTTCGCGGCAGGCCAATGTCGCCAGTTCTTCCACAACTAAGACAATGTCTTTTCGGCTGTGACCGGTCTTCTCCGCCAAGGCGGACATTATCTCTGATTTGGTCATTCCTTTTGCCATATGTTTTTATAAAAAAGAAAACGTATGAAGTATTATAGCAAAAAAGCCAATAAAAACACAACACCGCTAATTTCGCACTGCAAAATTAAGATGGTTTTAAGTTTTAAGTTCAAAGTTTTAAGTTTAATTAAAAGATATTCCACAGACGCGCGACGAGGGCTAAAAAGCGATATTTCCCTTTATTTATAGGGATGTCAAAGCATCCAAGGTAATTTTTTTCCAACCCGCCAAAGCCGATTTTGAAACGCGAAAGCCCCT
>Ga0209211_10008320_pt1 | contig 14225 bp, 19 predicted proteins | sample RifGroA2_FD_183992 | JGI IMG/M metagenome (GOLD analysis project Ga0209211, IMG submission 183992) | Groundwater microbial communities from Rifle, Colorado, USA - Groundwater A2 (SPAdes) (version 2) | ecosystem: Environmental > Aquatic > Deep subsurface > Groundwater | place: Rifle, Colorado...
CGGGGTCACCTTCGGGGATTTCCTGAAGGGCGTCCGGTTCTTCAGCGGCGGCGCGTACACCCAGTCCGTCGTGATGCGCTCCCGGTCCCGCACCACCCGCCTCATCGACACGACCCACTATTTCGAGTTCAAGCCGAAGTACGAATAAGAACCAGGCATACCGAACGAGGGAGGACAGGATTACGGCGACGGGGCGGATCGAGATCGATTTCGAGCGGTGCAAGGCGTGCGAACTGTGCGTTCCCGCCTGCCCGAAGGATTGCATCGGGATGGGCGCGGCCATCAACCGGCAGGGATACGCGTCCGCCGTCTTCGAGCGTCCCGACGACTGCACGGGGTGCGCGATCTGCGCCGAGACGTGCCCCGACGCGTGCATCCTGGTGTGGCGATGAGCGCGCCGGCGGCGTCCCCGTCGAAGCGGATCCTCACCAAGGGGAACGAGGCGATCTGCCTCGGGGCCGTCGCGGCCGGGTGCCGCCACTATTACGGCTACCCGATCACCCCGCAGAACGACATCCCCGAATACATGGCGGCGCACCTGCCGGCGCTCGGCGGAACGTTCCTGCAGGCCGAGAGCGAGGTGGCGACGATCAACTTCATCCTCGGAACCTCCGCGTCGGGGAAGCGGGTCATGACGTCCTCCTCCGGTCCGGGGATCTCCCTCATGCAGGAAGGACTTTCCTACATGGCGGGATCCGAGCTTCCCGCGGTGATCGTCAACATTTCCAGGTCGGGCCCCGGCCTCGGCGGCATCGCCCCCTCCCAGGGGGACTACTTCCAGGCGGTCAAGGGGGGCGGCCACGGCGGGTACCGGCTGATCGTCCTGGCGCCGCACTCGGTCCAGGAGATGTACGCCCTGACCATGCTCGCCTTCGACCTGTCGGACAAGTACCGCACTCCCGCCATGATCCTCGGCGACGCGATCGTCGGCCAGATGAAGGAGCCGTTCGTCGCGTCCGCGTACGACCCGGCGGCGACGGTGGAGAAGCCGTGGGCGTTGACCGGCTGCCTCGGCCGCGAGCGCCGGAACCTGAAATCCCTTCACCTGAAGGACAACGCCATCGAGGTCCACAACTGGAAGCTGCACGAAAAGTACGAGCGGATCCGCAAGGACGAGGCGCGGGCGGAGTCGTACATGCTCGACGGCGCGACGATCGCGATCGTCGCCTTCGGCACCGCGGCCCGCGTGAGCAAAACGGCCATCCAGTGGGCCCGCAAGGAGGGGATCGCCGCCGGGATGCTGCGGCCGATCACGCTCTTCCCGTTCCCCGACCGGGAAGTCTTCGAACTGGCGAGGACGGTCGACGTCCTCCTGGTCATCGAAATGAACACCGGGCAGATGGTGGAGGATGTCCGCCGGTGCACGTCGCTTCACGACCGGATCGCGTTCCTCGGCAAGCCGTGCGTCATGCCCACCCCCGAGGAGATCCTCGAACGCATACGACTGCTGGCAGGGAGGAAGGGATGAGCGCCCCCGGGAAAGTCGCGTTTTCGAAGGCCGTGTACACGCGGCCCCGGAGCCTGGTCGACGTCAAGACCCACTTCTGCCCGGGCTGCCACCACGGCACGATCCACAAGATCGTGGCGGAGTGCATCGACCGGTACGAACTCCGGGAAAAGACGATCGGGGTCGCGTGCGTCGGGTGCTCCGTTTTCCTGTACGATTACATCGACGTGGACGTGGTCGAGTCGCCGCACGGGCGCGCCCCCGCGGTGGCGACCGGCGTCAAGCGCGCGCAGCCGGACAAGTTCGTCTTCACCTACCAGGGGGACGGGGACCTGGCGGCGATCGGGACGTCCGAGATCATTCACGCGGCGAACCGCGGGGAGAACCTCTCGGTGATCTTCGTGAACAACACGACGTACGGAATGACCGGGGGACAGATGGCGCCCACCACCATGCTCGGGCAGAAGACCTCCACCACCCCGTACGGGCGCGATTTCCGCGGCGACGGCTATCCGATCCGGATGGCCGAACTCCTGGCATGCCTCGAGGGGACGGCCTACTCCGCCCGGGTCGCGGTCTCCACCCCCGCCCAGATCCGGAAGGCGAAGGAGGCGGTCCGGAAGGCGTTCGAGATGCAGATCGCCGGGATGGGGCTCTCCATCGTCGAGTTCCTCTCCACCTGCCCGACGAACTGGGGGATGAAGCCGCTGGACGCCCAGAAACGGGTGCTCGGGGAGATGTCGGAATATTTTCCGCTGGGCGTTTTCAAGGAGCGGAAGCAGGCGGATGTCTTATGAGGTCGGAAACGATTGATGTTAAAGGGCTGGCGGGTCCAGAGGTTATATAAAATGCGCTATTTTCAACGCGACGGACGCAACCCAGCCGCAACCGGATAATCCGGTTTCCGTGAGATAGATCGGCGCTTGCTACGTCGATCGACAAGGTGGTCTCCTGCACCACCTTCTCACGGAATCACAAAGCAGGGACCCCGGCAGGAGGGGAGCATGGCCACGCCGAAACGGATCACCCCGAACAGTCGAACTCGAAGAGATCTCTTCTTCTACCCAGACGATATCGCGCTTATCGTTCATCGGCTACGCGAACGTTTCTATATGACTTTCACTCGCGGGTTTCGGATGGATTTCCAATACGGCGGAGACAGCCTTAATTTCTCACCTGAGCGGGTACTGAAACCGGAATCTGCTCATCGGCATTTGAAGGGGCTCGGGGTCAGATCGGAACTCATTAATATGGCGGTTAGCGCGATTGAGAGGCAAGCGAAGGAAGGATTCCCGAAGGCTGACCATGTTCGATTTGACCTCTGGTTCAAGAGTCTGAGTCCTAAATATTTCATGGGAGATAAGATCAAAGAAGTTGTAGCTGCAACACCTGAGAGACTCAAAAAATGGGATCATCGACTTAAGACGTGTGGCCGAACTTGGGAAGACATTACTCTTTCAGATGGGGCGATCATCCGGGTCACGCAGGCGTTATTCCGCATTGTGTTGAACAAGACAGTCACGGTCGTCGCTATCGAAGGACGCCTCGACCGCTGGAGACGTGGCGAGTCCAGCGTCAGTTCCCACGGCCTCGGGGGTCATGTGGCGTCCCCCAGGGCCGTTAACGATCCCTAACATACCGGGTACAAAGCACCCCTCTTTTACCCCTCATTTGTCCCAATTCACGGCACCCCCCAATAGCGGGAAGATACCCGCATGGAAGATCACTTCATCCCATTAAAAGACGTCCGGCCTTGGGTGGGCGGTGCATCGGTGTCCACACTCCGTCGGTGGGTGCACTCGGGGCGTCTCCCCGCATACATGGCCGGCGGGCGCATCGTCGTGAAGGAGCGAGACCTCCGGGATTTCGTCAAGCCGGTGTCGCCGCGCCCGGGGTACTCAAAGTGATCGGCTTCCTCGACTTCAACGGGATGCTGGCCTTCCTGGGTGGGAAGAGCAGGGCGTGGGGCCGCCTGCATATCGCCGAGATACCCCACTTGAAGCTGTACGACCGCCTCCTCTTCGACCCGGCGGAGCTGCGCGCCTGGGTGACGGCCACGGCTGAGCGGCACGTCCCCGTCGATGTTGACGGGGTGGTCGCCGCCGTGATGCAACCGAAGAAGAAGGGGAGGGCGGCGTGAACTCCCCGACTCCCAGCTCCCCGCCGCCCCTGGTCCGGCAGTCGATGCCGATAATTTCGATGCGCCTGAAACCAATGCCTGCCCGCGATTTGTGGACGGAAGCCCGCCTGAAGGCGATCTTGAGAAAACGTCCCTTGCCAAAACGGAGGGCGGCGTGATGGGCGAACTCCTCCTTGTCGTTTTCCTCCTCGCCGTGGCGGCGCTCGGAGGCGTGCGGCGGTGAACGAGATGCACCTTGACAAGTTCGGCGAGAACGTCCTGCAACAGCGGGAGCAACGTCGTCGAAGACCATATTTCACGATCCCCGGGGAGATCCTCCTATCCGACGCGCTCAAAGCGGTCGCCAGTACCACCGCGCCGATGGTCTATCTACAGATCGTCGTCCGGCAGCCGTACCCGCCGAACGCAAAGGAGATCGCCCGGCTGAAGAAGGCCCGGCTGTGGCCGCAGAAACCCGTCGTGTTCAGCTTTCCGCAGCGTGAAGCCGTGTATCACGGCCTCGGCGTGAAAGCGTGGCAGAGGGGAATCCGCGAGCTTCACCGGGTTGGAATTATCAACATCGTGAATCACGGCTCTGCGATCCGCGGGGACTTCACCACCTACGTGTTGAGTGAACGATGGAGACTATGGGGCAAAGTCGGATTCGATGCCCGCCCGTGGCCCGAGGCGAGGTTCGTCCCCAACCGGAAGAAGGGGCGTTTCGTCAAGAATTCTCGAAAAGAGGGAGCGAGGAAATTGTTAGAGGCTAATGCGGCCTCTATAGACCCCCGTGTAGAGGCTAACGCGGCCTCTACACCCCCCCCGATAGAGGCCCAAAAGGACCCGAATACACCCCTTTCGGCCCCCATCTTAGAGGCCCAAAAGGACCTAATTATAGATTATTACCAAGGGACGGAAGCGGAACCGAAGGCCCAAGCCTCAGAAGGAAGGGTCAAGAAAAGGACTCGGACTCTCGCCCCAAGGTCAAAAAGCATCGCGGCCGCAACGTCATCGAAACAATGGCGACCACCTCTTTCCGAAATTCGGGAGAACGTCACCGAGATACTGCGGCAGCGTCCCGACCGTCGCGCTGGCGATCCACGGTTCGTCCGATTCCTGGCCAATCAACTGGTTGACGCGCAACGTGGCCGACTCGACCCCGGTCGTGTCCACCATGATCTACAAGAGCGGCACGACCTGGACGACTGGACTGCCGACCTGTTGTTCACCGTTGCAACGATCAACTTGCAATTCAGGGGGGCGACAAATTGACGGACGAGGTGCTCACCTTCCCGGCCGATCCTGACCCGTGCTCCGTCCTCGGGTGCGCCATGCAGGACGAACCGCTCACGGTCTGCGCCGATCACTGCTGTCCGCATCGGTGGACCAGGGAAGCAACTGAGGATCGGGCAAGGCGCGAGGAGCAGGACCGGAAGGCGAGGGCGAAAGGATGAACTACGGCCAAGGCCCCTATGCCCGGTCTCATTCTTACAGAACTGAAAGAAAAAAAACCGTGACGGGGCACACCTCGTCCGCGAGCCGCCCCGAACCAAAATTGGTACATAAAAATGGAGGTTTTTTGGCATGACAGCGACTTCTCGTAAGGCTCCCAAACCTCCCGCTCACCTCTCCCGGGCCGCCCGGAAATGGTGGGGCGGCGTCATGGCCGACTACCTGATCGAGGACCATATGATCCCGACGGTGACGGCGGCGGCGGAGGCCTGGGACCGGAAGGAGATGGCCCGGGAGATCCTCGGCAAGGAAGGATTGACCATCGACTGCCGGGACGGGAAGAAAACGCATCCCGCCGTCGGGATCGAGCGGGACTCCAGGCTCGCCTACCTTCGCGCCGTCCGCGAGCTGTGCTTGTCCGCGGAAGATCCGGACGATTCCCGCTCGCCGTCACTCCGCTACCCCGGAAGGAGGTATTAAAAATGCCGTCCAGGAAAAAGGTGGCGCGGAAGGTTCCGCGTCCCGCCCCGTTGAAGCCGTCGGAGATCCACCTCCTCAAAACCGGGGAGGAAGAGGATTTCTATGTTTTCTGCCTCTCGGTTGAGGACAACGCCCGCGAACTGTTCGAGTCGGCCCGCGGCGATTATCCCCCGGGGACGTTCCCGTGGGCGGAGCAGAGATTCGGGACGGAGGGCTGAGATGCCGGCAAGGAAGCAGAGGGGCCGGAAGGCATCGAGCAGATTGACGGAGGCCGCGTACATGTTTTTCTCCTACGGAAGTTTTTTTGAGGGGCAGACCTTCGAGCAGCGGACCTCTCCGGAGGAACGGGCCGAGATTTGGAAGGAGCACCGGGAGGCGATCATCGCCCGATGGCGTAGTGAATGCCCGCATCAACCGCCCGAATTTAAGACCTGGGGGGAGACGCTGGAGGAGGCCGTCCGATGAGCGACCGGGATGCTCTCCTGAAAGATTTCGTGACCGCCGCTCTCGCGTTGATGGGCTCCGGGCTTTCGGGGCTCTCCGTCGAAAAGGCGTTTCACGTCTCCCGGGCGCAGCAGCTTGGCGCGGATGTCGTTTTGGTTTTCGCTCCCGGCGCCGGGACCATCGTCGGATGTCTCCATTTTCCTGACCCGGACGCCGATACGCCGGAACTTTTCCGGATCGTGGTCCCCGTTCCGGAGGGGGTGACGAATTGACCGCCTTACTGTCCGTCCGGATGCGCGATATCTCCGGGCGATTCACCGTCAACCGTCCATCAGCATGGCTCCGGATGCGCGATATCTCCGGACTCCACGAGGACATGGCCGAAGGTCTGCGCGACGCAGACGCAACGGAACGCGCTCCCGGCGCGGATCGCCGGGGAATACATCGACATAGAGGCAACCCAAAAAAAACAACGAGGTAACGATAATGAACGCTCTTGAATACGAAAGGCAGGAACAGGAAAAGATCGAAAACTGGCCGACGACGAAAAAGATCGCGGCGCTGAGCGAGAAGAGAAACGAGATCCTCGACAAGGCCGTGGCCGCAAAACGGCAGCCGACGGCCCAGGAAACCGGAATCATCGCGGAGATCGACGTACAGATCGACGCGCTCCGGAAGGAACTTCCGGCGAATAGCCCGCTCACCCTCCAGAACTTCGGCGGGAACGACGGTAGGACCATCGGCGGCAACATCGCCCGGGGATACGCGCTCAAAGGCCCGACCGAGAAGAAGGACTACCGCTCCCTGTACGGGGCGGAAGACGGGTACAAGTGGCCGGACAAGGAGAGCAGCTTTTTCCAGGCCGCGCTCGGCGGGCGGCACCATCCCGGACTGATCCGGGCGGCGATGACGGAGACGGTTCCGAGCGATGGCGGTTTTCTTGTTCCCGGACAGACCGCCGAGAAGATCCACAACGTCTCTCTGGAAAACGAGATCATCATGCCTCGGGCTTTCGTCCAGCCGATGAAATCGAACGAGATCAAGATCCCGGCGATGTCCATCGGCAATCACTCGGCGAACCTGTACGGCGGCTTTACCGCGTCGTATACCGCCGAGGCGGGCACCATCAGCGAAGCGGATCCGAAGGTGCGCTCCATGCTCTTGAACGCGAAGAAGCTCACCGGCTTGATCCGCTTCTCCGCCGAACTCTCGCAGGACATCCCGGGAGGCGAGGGGCAGATCATCAATATCTGCGGGAAGGGGCTGTCCTGGTACCGGGACAAGGCCTTCCTCAAAGGCACGGGATCAGGGGAACCTCTCGGCATCCTTAATGCGTCCTGCCTTGTCACCGTCGCCAAGGAAACCGGCCAGCAGGCGGACACCATCGCGTACGAGAACCTGACGAAGATGATGTCCCGGATGTTCTCGGGCAGCTTCGGAAACTCGTTCTGGCTCTGTCACCAGACCACCATCCCGCAATTATTGACGCTCAGCGTCAGCGTAGGCACGGGCGGCGATCACATCCCCGTGATGACGAAATCCGGCGGCGGTTTCGAGATCCTGACCCGCCCCGTCGTCTTCACCGAGAAAACCGAAAAGCTCGGCGACCTGGGCGACATCATGCTCATCGATGCGTCTCAGTACGTCGTCGGGCTGCGGTCGGAAATGCGGTTCGATACGTCGATCCACGTGCATTTCGCGACCGATGAACTTCTCGCCCGGCTGATCGAGCGTCATGACGGGCAGCCGTTGTGGGATTCGGCGCTGACCCTCGAAGATGGCGCTACCACCGTTTCCCCGTTCGTCGCGCTGGCGGCGAGGGCGTAGTGATCCACGTCTTCAACCTGGGGGGCGTCCGCAAGGGCGCTCCCCGCTTCGACCCTGACCGGCAAGCAGGCCAGGGGGTACTGATATCCCCGCCTAATTCATCCGGCCCCCCGTGGTCGGCGATCTTCTCCCCGCGGCGGGGGCGTCCGCAAGGGCGTTGTGTAGCGGGGCGAAAGAACTCGGGCGCGGAATATCGCGACCTCGGCAGCCGAGAACATCCGGCACCTTTACGGTCTTCGCGTGGACCGCAAGCGACCCTCGAACGCCGAGGCACCGAAAGGTGAAGCAGGGGAATAAGGGCGCACACGCAACGGGACGGGGGGCATCGCCGGGGCCGCAAGGCCCCGCCCCCGCCCGGATCTTCGAGGAGGTGAAAGATGGTAATTCCTAAACCGTCGAGCGAAGACCTCGACACATTCAGAGATCTATTCATCGGCCCGCGAAACGTCGCCGTCGTCTCCGGCAAACAAATTGTCGGATACAAGACGGACGATCATTTTACCGACGATCTTCTACTCCAACATTTCAGCGGGGAGGTATCCGTCGCGGCGGCTATGGTTACGCCTGGGCCGAGAATTCATCCCAGCGAAGGCGAGGGCACCGCAAATCAATTTGCGATTTCCTTCCGTCCGCCGGATCCCGCGGTCGTCAAGGCCCTCCTCGCGGAACTCGCGGGGGGTTTCGGCATCAAGGCGTATGTCGAGTACGACCTTCGCTCACGCTGCATCGTCCGGGGATTTTTTTTAGCGGAAGGTAACGGGCATACATTCACGGCTATGCCCGCCTGGTATGCGGCGGAGCGTGTTCGCCTTCGGCTCGCGCCGACAACCAACTTCCTTATTCGTCCCGAGTTTCCCCCTGACCGCAAGTCGAACCATTATAAGGCGTTCGGTGGATTTCTTGAACTTCCGTTCGCGCCGCGCGGAGGGCGATTCGTCGACCCCGATACGATGGTGCCGTACGCGGACCAATGGAAATTTCTCCGTTCGGTTGTTCGCAACCCAGTAAAAGTCCTCTGGGACGCGCGCGACGTAGTGATGCGCGCGTGGGCCACCAGGAAAGATTTCGACGTACTCGGGCGTCCGATCCACAAGGGACCGCGACCGCTGACCCCCCGTTCACCATACGAAGGGCTGATGTTCGCGGAATTGCGGGCCGGGCACGATGCGATCTACTTCGCCCCGTGGCGGAGGCCGGAGGCAACACCGATCGACATCCGCCGGGCGGAGCATCTGATCCGGCGGCTTCTCGGCGCCGTCTCCCAGGCGCTCAAAGGGAAGGATCTCCCTGCCCGATGCGACATCGACCAGGTGATCGACACCCTTTCGAACAACTTCCCCGGCGAGGATTCTCTGGAACTCGTCGTCCTGATGGACAAGGCTTTGACGTATGTACACCGGGCGATCGACACGCTGTTGGAAGAGAAGGGCTTGCCACCTCACAATTCGATGGATTTCGCGACGGCGATCCCGACCGCATGAGCGGGCCATCGTCCCTGAAATGCGCCAAGAAAATGACGCGCCTGTCGGCGACGGGGGCGTGGACGAATTTGAAATAATCCCCGGAGGTGCCCCGATTGCCATCTTCTCCCGGTTCATGGGTTAGATATGCGGTCCGCGTCCTCGAATCGCAATCGTCACCATTCAGCGCCCGGTTGGACTACGTTCCCAGAGGCGACTATCGGCTCCGTGACAGCCGGGAAACGGCCCTCACGGTGAAGCTCGCGCTCGAACGATCCGCGAACGGATGCGGTGGCCGTGGCCCGCGGCTACTCGTGCGGCTGTACCTCGGAAACGAACCGTGGGAATGTTTCACGGATTCGGAAAAACACCTCATTCGGAAAACCGAGAGAAGGTTCCGGGCCGCGTTGATCGCGGCGCAGTTCCTTCCCGACCCGAGGACGGGATAGATCGTGGACTGTAGGGGCTCCTCGGGATCACTACTCTATAGGAATATCAAGCCACACCCCATAATGTCCCCGATCCCCTTCCCCGTCATCCCATCCGCCGCGAATCACGGCGTAACAGGCAAGGTGAAGGCCGTTGTCGGGGATGCTGGCGGCTCTTTCCCGGAAACTTCGAGCGGTTTCCCGGTCAAGGTATCCGACAGTCATACCTTCGACATCGACACGGACGGCCCGATTATCGAAGGGATTGGAATCTTCAAAAATCAGAATGGCGAGGACTTTTCTCTCTTCCCCGTCCTCATCCGGGGGGCCGCATATCTTCCCCAAATTGGATTGGTAATGAGACTCCCCGACAACCGCGAGTTTGAACATTCCGGGACCGCGAAGGAAATTCACGTTTTCAGGCGAAGCGGATTCCATCGGATGAGGAGTTCTTCCGGAGGTTCCGAACAGCCAGGAGAACAGACCCATACTTTCCCCCAAGGCCGAACGTGGAAATCAGGCGAGCTTTTTCTTCGGCTTCTTCGTTCCCCTGGCGTCGAGAGCTTGTCTAAGAAGGCGGCGGGCCATCGTGCTGACAGGAATATCCTCCTCGACCGAAAGGCGCTCTATCTCCTCCCGAAGCGCCTTCTCCATCCGGACAAGAATCGCATCGTCGTACCGCCCGTATTTCTTCCCCTTTTCCATGCGAGGCAATTTACCACGATAGAAAAACGTTGACACCCGAATAATAATGTATAAGATTGATTAAGATTGAATAATATGCACGAAAGGGGGTGAAAGGAATGACGGCATGCAAAAAGAAGCTGTTGACGGTCCAGGAGCTTGCGAAGCAGCTCCGGCTCAGCCGCGGGCGGACGTACATCCTCTTGGGGCGCGGAGACATTCCGAGCATCAAGGTGGGCGGCGCCATCCGCGTGGACTCTCAGGACGTGGAATCGTACCTCGACGCGCATCGGCGCAAGTCGCCGTGAACCTCGAAGGGAAAGGGGGAGACGATGAAGGCGGTCATCGACGGCAAGCGGTACGACACGGAGACGGCGGAGGAGATTGCGGCGGACGCCCACGGGCACACCGGAGATTTCGACCATTGGAGGGAATCTCTTTACCGGACCAAGCAGGGAGCGTTCTTCCTCGCCGGATCGGGCGGCCCCCGGTCGAAATACTCACGCTTGCCGCGTCAGAACGAGTGGACGGGCGGCGAGGGCATCTCCGTACTGACCGAGGCCGGGGCGCTCAGGTGGTGCGAAGATCACGACGTGGACGCCGACAGCATCGCGGATCACTTCACGATTGAAGAAGCGTAGGAGGCCGGGATGGGGGTCAAGGTAAGAGAACGCAAGCCCGGAGAGTGGTGGATCTACATCGACCACAGGGGGAAGCGCAAGGCCGTCAAGGTTGGGTCGGAAGCAGCGGCAATCAAGGCGGCGAAGAAGATGGAGGAGGGGTTCGCCACCGGGAAGGTCCTACCCACGGCGCCGTCGAAGGTCCTCTTCGCGGATCGGTATAAGACGTGGATCGGCCAGCACGTCGGAACGAGCTGCGAGGAATCCACCGCGCACGTCTACGCCAAGATATGGAAGAATCACGTCAAGGATTACTTCGGCAACCTCACCATCGACACCATCGACCGCGACAAGATCCGCGAGTTTTTCCGAGTGAAGACGGAAGCGGGGTACTCAAAGAACACCATCCGGAATATGCGAAACCTGATTTCCGGCGTCATGGCGCTGTCCATTGAAGACGGGGTAGTGAACGTCAACCCCGCCTCCAGGACCGGAAAGTATTTGAAGGCGGCGAAGGCGGCGCGGAAGGCCGAATTCCTGACTCCCGAAGAGATCCGGTTGCTGCTGGATGAGACACGCGGGATCTTCTATCCCTTCTTTCTGACCGCGGTGCGTATGGGGTTGCGTCAGGGGGAACTGATCGGGTTACAATGGGGCGACATCGACTGGAACGGAAAGTTCCTGACGGTGAGGCGCACGATCTACCGGAAGAAGGCGAAGACCCCGAAGAGCGGGAAGGAACGAGCGGTGGATATATCGGATCAACTCCTGAAGGTGCTCCGGGACCATAAGGCGGCGATGGCTGCGGAAGCCCTGAAGAAGGGGAGGACGCTTTCCGAGTACGTCTTCACGTCGAGCAGGAACAAGCCCCACGAACCGTCGTGGATACGGAAGGTGCATTTCAACGCCCTGAAGGCCGCCGGGCTGCGTCAGGTTCCGTTTCACGCCCTCCGGCATAGCTTCGCCTCCGCGCTGATCGCCAACGGTGCGCCGCTGGCCTATGTGAAGGAGCAGATGGGGCACCATTCGATCAAGATCACGGTGGACACTTACGGGCACCTGATCCCGTCGGCGAACCGTGCGGAGGTCAACAAGTTGGACGATTCAGGAGCGTGGATCCGCAACCCAGACGCAACCAGACCGATCGGCGGTCTGCAAGTAGTCGATAATGAAGAGGGTATTTCAATCTCGCGGAAGCAGGCGGACTTCGCGTGACGGGCGACATCATCATGGCCGGGTTCGGCGGCCAGGGGATCCTGATGATCGGGAACCTGCTGGCGATAACGGCGATGGAAGAGGGGAAACACGTCACCTACTTCCCCGCGTACGGGGTGGAGATGCGGGGCGGCACGGCGAACTGCACGGTGGTCGTCTCCGACGAGGAGATCGGCTCCCCCGTGGTCGGGCGCCCGAAGGGACTGCTCATCATGAACGGTCCCTCGATGGAGAAGTTCCTCCCCATGCTCGCGCCGGGCGGCGACCTCATCATCAACAGCTCCCTGGTGGAGGATCGGCAGGTGACCCGGGACGATATCCGGCTTCTCCCGGTCCCCGCGGACGACATCGCCCGCAACAAGATCGGCAGCCGGCAGATGGCGTCGATGATCGCCCTCGGGGCGTACGTCGCCCGGTCCGGCATCGTGAAGCTCTCGACGGTGTTCGATTGCCTCCCGAAGGTGATCTCGAAGAAGTACGAGAAGTTCATCCCCCTGAACGTCAGCGCACTGAAGGAAGGAGCCGCCCTTGCCGGATTTCACGCGTGACGAGACGATGGACGACGTCCTGTCCGAAGTGGCCAGGGAGTCGGGTGAGCCGGAAAAGCCGACGGGGGATCCCGAGGTCCCGGTCGGGGAGCACGTGAGGGCATTCCGCGAGAGCCTGGGCCTGACCGTGCAGCAGTTCGCCGAGAGGACCGGGTTCTCCGCCGCGCTGCTGGCGCAGATCGAAAACCGGATGGTCTCGCCTTCCCTCGGGACGCTCGTGAAGATCGCCAACACCTTCGGAACCACCGTTTCCTCGTTCATCGGCGGAAAAGTGGAGCGGGAGTTCTCCATCGTCCGGAAGGAGGACCGCACGACGGTCTCCCGGGTCGGCCTCAAGGAAGGTGGAAAGTCCACGTACACGTACGAATCCCTCGGCGCCGGGAAGGCGGGTCGGAAGATGGAGCCCTTCCTCGTCCGGCTTCAGCCGCTCTCCGAGTCCCCCACGGCCCGGAGCGCCCACGACGGGGAGGAGTTCCTCTACGTCCTCTCCGGGAAAGTGACGGTGTGTCTCGGGAACCTCTCCGACGTTCTCGAGGAAGGGGACAGCGTCTACTACAATTCCACGATCCCGCACCATGTCCATTCCGCGGACGAACGGGAGGCGCTCATCCTCGCGGTGATCCACGCGGGGGCGTAACGGTGCGCGGGCGGGTCGTCCTGGAGGGGATCCGGTTCGCGGCGGGCGTCGCTTCCGATCCCTCCGGCGTCGTGGCCTTCTGGAAAGCGGCCACCGGCGGGAAGGCCGTCGGCTGCCTCCCGGAGACTCCCGTCCCGGAACTCCTGCACGCGTCCAACCTGTTGCCGATCGCCTTCGAATCCCGGGATGATCTTCCCCTCTTGTCCGGACGGGTCGACGCGTGGCTGGCCGGGGCGGATCCCTCTCCGTTCTCCATTCCCCCGGGGGGTGGGCCGCGCTTCGCATTCCCCCGCGTGGCGCCGGGAAGTCTCGAAGAGGCGCTGGACCGGGTCGAGGCGTTGGCGGAGTGGGCGGGCGCCGTGTCGGGCTCCCCGTCATCCGAGGGGGGCCTCTGGAAATCGATCCGGGCGCACGCGGCCCGTCGGTCGCTCCTGGACGCGCTCGCCGAACGGGTCGCCCGGGAGACCGCGTTCCTGGCCCCGGAGGAACGCCGCGATATCGTCCGCGCCGGGATCTTCCTCCCACCCGAGGCGCACTCCCGCCTCCTCTCCTCGATCCTCGGCATCGATCCCGAACCGGCCGCCCTTTCCGCGGAAGGGGAGAGGGGCGACCCATTGCTCGTACTCGCGAAGCGCTTGATGTGATTTGTGGGTTCGTGGATGGTGTCGCACTTGACAATAGAATCCTGTTGTGGGTATTATCTTGCCAGTTAACGTAAGGTGGTGAAGGATGGCGAGGATCACCGAGGGAACGTTCGCGATCGGAGAGATCAGCCGCCTGGTCGGACTGTCGCAGCGCACGATCCGCTACTACGAGGAGATCGGTCTCCTGCACAGCGTCCGCCGGATCGAGAACGGCAAGCGC
>Ga0209211_10008321_pt1 | contig 14225 bp, 10 predicted proteins | sample RifGroA2_FD_183992 | JGI IMG/M metagenome (GOLD analysis project Ga0209211, IMG submission 183992) | Groundwater microbial communities from Rifle, Colorado, USA - Groundwater A2 (SPAdes) (version 2) | ecosystem: Environmental > Aquatic > Deep subsurface > Groundwater | place: Rifle, Colorado...
GTTTTGCGGTCGTACACTGGCAAGCGAGTGTTTATATTTTTTCCGCGTCAAAACAGATACTTATTTGACCAGGACGAACTTGTTGAATATCTAAAAGGGAGATTCACATTGCTAGATGCGCACGTTTCAAGAATCAAAAATAAAGTTGAAATTCAAATAATTGAACGAACTTCATTTTTAATCTGGCAAACCAAGGGACAATCATTCGTCGTTGATTTAGATGGAATTGTAATACGTATTGATAATGACGACCTCCTATCTTTATTGCCAATCTTTGTTGATAGAAGTAATGGTGAAATTAAAATCGGCGATTCAGTTCTTACTGCTGAAGAAATCTCTTCAGTATTTAGATTTGGCGAGCATCTTAAAGCGCAAAATATTTCTTATACGCAAGTTGAGTTTGATCGTCTAGCAGGGAAGTGGACTGGGCTACTCACGACAGATGGTTATCGAATCTTGTTTGATGTGACAGGAGACATTGACGCGCAGGCACAAAGACTTGAACTGATTAGAAAAGAAAAAATAAAAGACGTATCTAAGCTTGAGTACATTGATTTGAGATTTGGAGATCATGTGTATTATAAGTGAGAAGAAAGAAGCTAGAAGCAAGTAGGTGTGTCGTAAAATAAAGAAATCATTTGCAGTATATCAAAAAAGAGAAGTAAAAGCAGAGGAGATAAACGACAGATTTTACGACACTGATTAGTGATCGTAAAATCTGGAGAATGTTATACGACACTAAGTAATTATCTGCGCATTTTATGTTTACTTAATTACTTAGTGTCGTATAACATTTATTGTGCGACGCCACCAATTCATCCAAACACGTTCGTGAGGTATAGAGTAAGCAGTAAAATAGCCCCCATAAAGAAGAAAGCAAGCCCAATAAGCACAAGTGCGTTTACCACAACATCATCCCCCATGGCACCTTTAATAACGTAAAAACTCACGCAGACAAATGCTAAAGTTGGCCCAAGAACAAATAACCATCCAATAACTGTAAGAATTGTTTCCAGCATATTTATTTATTGAAGATATTCTAGTGGGTCGGTTGGTATACCATCTTTACGCACTTCAAAATGAAGGTGCGGTCCTGTTGAAAGACCAGTGCTCCCCACTGCTCCTATAATTTGTCCACGAGCAACAAATTCATCTGCTTTTACATCAATTCGTGAAAGATGAGCGTAAAGCGTTGACAATCCATTTGAGTGAATAATCATTACATAGTTTCCATACAATCGTCCTTTTTTAGCCCATGCAACATAACCTGCCGCGGCTGAACCAACCCCTGTTCCCTTTGGAGCTGGAATATCAATCCCAGAATGTTCAAAAAGATGACGATATGGATAAGTTGGGTCATGAAAATATACTGACAGTCCTTTTGGTGGATCAAATGGCCACGACATCACGGAACTATCTCCTGCTTTATCTGAAGCATTCAACTTCCCTTCTATTTCTTTTTGCAAAGCAGAAATTTGTTGTGTGATGTATTGTTCTTCTTCTTTTGATTGTTGCAGTAACAAACGAAACTGATTTTCAGAATTTTGTGTTTCAGTGATAAGTATTTCTTGAGACTTTACTTCTTCTTCAAGTTGATCCTGTTCATACTCTAGCGTAAGACTCATTTCTTGCATTTGATTTTTCTTTGTTTGTTCAACATCGCGCTTAGATTTTACAGCTTCTTTTGACTGCTTTGTCTTTTCGAGAGTTTGTTTTAGATCTTGATTGATTGTTTCAAGAGCTTGAACTTCATCAAAAAGTTGAGATAAAGAATCTGATCCAAAAAAAAGTCTAAGTGGCAGATCTTGATCTCTAACTTGAATTTTTTGCAAGACTGCCACCAGAAGTTGTCTGTCTTTCTGCAATGTTTGTTCAAGTGAAGTCAATTGTTCATTCAATAATGAAATTTCAGAGTTTACAAGATCAATACTTGCTTCGGTTTCCTCGATTTCAAGCTTGGTTTTGGCAATTCTATTATCAAGTAGATCAAGTTCAACTGACAACGATGCTTTTTGTGCCTGTTTTTGTTCTATCTTTTTTTTATATTCGTCAATTCTATCGTTGATCTGGTCAATGTTTTGTTTTTTCCCCGCAATCTTATCGTTTAGAGCCCCAATCTCTGATTCATCGTTATATTCTTGCGCAAAAACAAACACCCCAAGAGGTTGCAAAGCAAAAAATAAAACAAATATACTAAGAAAGAAATTTAATCGCATGTTCAATATGCTTTAAAGATTCCTGTTTTTGAAGTACCCACAGCAGTTCAAATGGGCTTGGTGATCGTTCTGCGCCTGAAAGTGAAACACGAAGCGGCCATAAAACATTTCCATTTTCCAGCTCGTTATCTTTAATATACCTCGCAACGGCAGATTCGATCAATTGAAGGTTGTTGAAGACAGAGTCATCGAGTGAAGATATAAATTCAAAAATATTTTTCAATTGCAATTTCGCGTCTTCACTGTCTGATTTTTTCCATACCAACATTTCTTTTTCATAAGCAGGTGTTGATAGATAAGAATCAACAACCGTTGATATATCAGACAACAAATTTATCCGTGTTTTTTCAATTACGCAGATGCGTCGCAAAATATCGTCGCCAACTTCCCCCTTCAAAAATGGCTTAACTTTGGCGACAAAAGTTTCATCTGAAAGCATTTTTATGTACTGACCATTCATCCACAGGAGTTTGTTGACATCAAAGACCGCTCCGCTCTTGTTAATTTTTGTAAGATCGAAGTGTTCGATAAATTCTTCGCGCGTATATATTTCCCTATCAGCTGTTGGATTGAAACCTAGAAGCGAAACAAAATTTTCAAGCGCCTCTTCCAAAAATCCTTTTGCAAGATAATCTTCAACAGCAACATCTCCTTGCCGTTTTGAAAGCTTTGTTTTATCAGGATTCAAAATCAATGGAAGATGAGCAAACACTGGCAAAGGAAAACCAAACCATTTGTAAAGCATGCTGTGTTTTGGAACTGATGAGATCCACTCTTCCCCCCGTATAATATGAGTCACGCCCATCAGATTGTCATCAACAACAACTGCCAGATGATAAGTTGGGAAACCATCCGCTTTAAGAAGCACTTGATCATCAATCTCTTGATTGTCAATCGTAATATCGCCTCGAATTTCATCGTGAAATGTTGTCTTCCCTTCTTCGATTTTCATTCGTACAACATTTGATTCGCCTGATTGTAATTTTGCTTGAATTTCTTCTAAAGATAACTTTAAACAATTGCGATCGTATTTTGTTGTTTGTTTAATTGCTTGTTGTTGTTCACGCAATTCAGAAAGACGTTCTTTTGAACAAAAACAATAATACGCATGGCCTGAATCGACTAACTGTTTTGCGAATTTTTTATAAATTTCAAGACGCGCAGATTGAACATAAGGTCCGTTCTTTCCTTTTTCAATAAGTTTACTATTTTCAACAACAGGACCTTCATCATAATCAATTTTCATTCGATCAAGAGTTCCGATAAGTGACTCAACAGCGCCTTCGACATATCGCTCTCGATCGGTATCTTCAATGCGCAAAAGAAATGTGCCATTGTGTTTTTTTGCGTAAAAATAATTATAGAGCGCTGTTCTAAGCGATCCGACATGCAAATATCCAGTTGGAGACGGCGGAAAACGGGTTTTAACGTTCATACTTTATTTGTGTGGCTTCAGTTTATCCCAAATAACAAGCGATGGAAAGACGACGACAGCATTGAATATTCTGCCAATGCGTTTTGGTTCAATTATAACTCTCCAAAGCCATTCAAGCCCATTTCTGCGCATCCAGAATGGTGCTCTTTTAAGACGACCGGAGATTGTGTCCAACGCTCCTCCAACTCCGATAACTATATTTAGTGAAGGAATTTTTTTACTAACCTCAAAAATAAATCTCTCCTGTTTTCCAAAAGAGAGCGCGACAGCAAGAACATTCGGCTTTGACCTGTTTATTTCATTGATAAGTTCATCTGGAATTGAAACAGCTTCAGAATTTCCAAGAACAAAACTCGGATCAATAGAAACAACTTGAAGATTTTGAAATTGTTTTTTTAACGCGTCCGCCGCGGATTGAGATACAAAATTTTTTCCTCCTAACAAAACCAATTTTTTATTTGTCTTTGCACAGATTTCAGTTAATAAGAGCAAAGTATCAATTCCTGTTTGACGATGCTTAAGATGTTTATCTGAAAGCGCCGCAATTGCAAATTGCACACCAACACCATCAGCAAGCGAGAGATCACTTTGGTTCAACAAGTTTTTAAAACCAGAGTTGGCTCGCGCTCTTAAAAGAAATTCTGGGTTTGGAGTGAAAATTGTTTTTGCTTGTGTTTCATTAAGCCATTTCAAAAACAAATCAGTCATTTCATTTGTTGAAATATCATCAAAATGCACTCCAAAAATGCTGTGTCGTTCTAACATAATCTATCGTATTTTGTCTTTGAATGTTACTATTAAAGCATATTACTATGCTTTACCTAAAAAATCTTCTTTGCCATGGCTTGACAAACCAACTCTAGCACTCTAGCATGATGAGTGCCAAAATATGCTTCCAAATAATTTTACCTTAAAATCTCAAGAGGCTTTACAACGCGCTCACAATATTGCTGTTGAAAGAGGCCAACAAGCGCTTGAGCCGATTCATCTTCTTGCGTCACTTCTCACTCAAGATGATGGAGTTATATCTGCTGTAATTGATAAAGTGACACAAATGAAAGAAGAACTTCAGCACGACGTTGACGAAATTTTGAATTCTCTTCCCTCTTCAACAGAAGCAATGCCAAGTCACGGCGGAATGGCTCAAATTTACATGAGCCAACAAATGGCAAATGTTTTGGCAAACGCTCATAAAATTTCAAAACAATTCAAAGACGATTACATTTCAACTGAACATTTACTGCTCGGACTTTTATCAAACAAAGCGATCGCGCGTTTGCTTTTAAATTATCAAATCAATGAGGAAACTGTCATGCGCGCGTTAAAAGACATTCGTGGCTCTCAACGAGTTGACACACAAGAACCAGAATCCAGATATCAAGTTTTGCAAAAGTATGGAATTGATTTAACTGAATCAGCTCGCGCTGGTGAGCTTGATCCAATAATTGGACGAGACAATGAAATTCGCCGCATCATGCAAGTTCTTTCTCGTCGGACAAAAAATAATCCAGTTCTTATCGGTGAAGCTGGAGTTGGAAAAACAGCTATTGTTGAAGGTCTTGCTCAACGAATCGTTTCTGGTGATGTTCCAGAATTACTCAAAGACAAATCAGTAATCATGCTTGATATTGGCGCAATGGTTGCTGGAACAAAATTCAGAGGCGAATTTGAAGATCGTTTGAAAGCTGTGATAAAAGAAATCGAAAATTCAAATGGAAAGATTATTTTGTTTATTGACGAACTTCACACTTTAGTCGGAACAGGAACAACAGAAGGAGGATCGCTTGACGCGTCAAACATGCTCAAGCCAGCGCTTGCTCGAGGAAAATTACGCGCAGTTGGGGCAACAACTCTAAAAGAATATCAAAAGTATATTGAAAGAGATCCGGCGCTTGAACGAAGATTTCAACCTGTGATTGTTGATGAACCGTCAATTGATGACACAATTGCGATTTTGCGCGGAATCAAAGAAAAATATGAAGTTCATCATGGAGTTCGAATTTCTGATTCAGCAATTCTCGCCGCGGCGCAACTTTCAGCACGATATATTACAGAACGCCATTTACCAGACAAAGCAGTTGATTTGATTGATGAAGCCGCCTCGGCACTACGAATGCAAATTGATTCAATGCCAGAAGAACTTGATGTTCTAAAACGCGACATTATGCGTTTGGAAATTGAACAGCGCGCTCTTCAAAAAGAAGAAGATAAGGAATCAAAAAAGCGGTTGAAAGAAATTGAAAAACAATTGGCTGATCTGCAAGAGCAGGCCGGCGCGCTTGAAGGCCGTTGGAAAAATGAAAAAGAAAAAATTACAACTCTGCAAGAAATCAAAGCCAACATTGATCGTCTTCGAGCACGCGCTGAAATGGAAGAACGCAAAGGTGATTTGGAAAAAGTCGCTGAAATTCGATATTCAAAAATCCCTTCTGAAGAAAAACGTTTAAAAAATACTGAACAACAACTTTCCAAAATCCAAAAGGAGCGTGGCTTGTTAAAGGAAGTAATTGATGAGGAAGATGTCGCGACTGTTGTTTCGAGATGGACCCATATCCCTGTCTCAAAAATGCTTGAGTCTGAAATGGAGAAGCTTTCCAGAATGGAGGACGAGCTTTCGCGACTGTTGTTTCGAGATGGACCCATATCCCTGTCTCAAAAATGCTTGAGTCTGAAATGGAGAAGCTTTCCAGAATGGAGGACGAGCTTTCAAGGCGTGTTGTGGGGCAACGGGAGGCTATTAGCGCTGTTTCAAACGCTTTAAGGCGTTCTAGGGCTGGAATTGGCGAGGAAAGCCGTCCAATCGGGTCTTTTATTTTCCTTGGACCAACAGGCGTTGGAAAAACAGAATTAGCACGAGCTTTGGCTTCATTCTTGTTTAATGATGAAACCTCGCTTATTCGTCTGGACATGTCTGAATACATGGAAAAACACGGGACAGCTAAAATGATTGGTTCACCTCCAGGATACGTCGGGTATGAAGAAGGCGGTCAGCTAACTGAAATGATCCGAAGAAAACCTTACAGTGTTGTATTGTTTGATGAAATTGAAAAAGCGCATCCAGATACATTTAATTTACTTTTGCAGATTTTGGAAGATGGAAGACTTACTGATGCAAAGGGTCGTGTTGTGAATTTCAAAAACACAATCATTATCATGACAAGCAATATCGGTTCCGATATGATCTTGAGTTCTGGAACAGCAAAAGAGCAAATGGGTTTTGAAACAGATCGTTCTGAAACTAGCGAAGACGATGAAATGAAAAAACGAATCATGGGACTTTTGAAAGATCATTTCAGACCGGAATTTTTGAATCGTGTTGATGACATTATCGTTTTTCATTCTCTCTCACAAAAACAAATTGGAGAAATTGTTGAACGACAATTACAAATTGTTTTCCATCGTTTACAAAAACAACGTTCAATAAATATTTCAATAGCACCGGCGGCGAAGGATTTATTGGCAGAGCGTGGTTTTGATCCTTCTTATGGTGCGAGACCTCTCAAACGTCTGATTCAATCCTTGATTCTAGATCCGCTTGCTCTCGAAATTGTAAAAGGTGAGATCCCAGAAGGATCAAATGTTTCTGTATCTGTGGAAAACGGCGAGATCAACATTCAAAAAGAAGTTAGAAAAGAAAGAAAACTGGCCAAAACCTCTGCTTAGCGTTATTATAGACGCATGCGACTGCCAGATTTTTTAGGTAAAAATATCCTGATATTGATTGTGATTTTCCTTGCATTACCGCAGGGTATTTTTGCTTCAGAAATCAATTCCTCAACCGAAATTGATTTGGATTATTTGGCTTCTGATGATCAAATGTTGGATACATTTGCAACAACAAAACCAGAACTTGAATCACTACTCTCTCGAGGCGCTCTAAATAGTTTGAAGTTCACGGATATTTTTGGTGTTCAAAAAAAAGCATCTGAGATAATTTGGGATTACGCGCAAAAATTTTCTTTAAACCCACGATTTATTACCGTACTTTTGCAACGAGAACAAAGTTTGATTGAGGACACAAGCCCGTCAACTGATCAACTCAATTGGGCTATGGGATATGCGATTTGTGATTCGTGTTCAAAATCAGATCCGCTTTTACAAAAATTTAGTGGCTTTGCGAATCAAATTTATTATGCCGCAAAACGAATTCGCGAGTCATATCTTTCTGATCTTGAGAATAGAGGATTTACTGAAAGTGGAATTGGTCCCGGAAGAGAAGTTATTATAGATGGTATTGAAGTGATTCCTCAAAATTTTGCAACTTCTGTTTTGTACACTTACACTCCACATTTAAATGGAAACAAAAATTTCGCAAAAATCTGGGATAGATGGTTTAACAATCGGCACGTTGATGGCTCACTTCTTCAAGATAAATCATCAGGTGGAATTTGGCTTATTCAAAACAATGTGCGCAGACCAATAACATCCAAAGCGGCATTTGCATCAAGATTCAATCAAAACAATGTTGTTCAGGTCGGTCCAAGCACACTTGAAATGTATGAGATTGGCGCTCCGATTCAATTTCCAAACTATTCACTTTTACGATCTCCAAGAGGAACAGTATATTTAATCGTTGATGACAATCGTCGTGGGTTCAAATCTCAAGAAGCTTTTCGAGCGCTCGGATTTTCACCAGATGAAATTATTGATGTGACATGGGAAGATCTAAACGCTTATGAAGAAGGCGAACCAATCAATACCCAAGCTGTTTATCCAAAAGGAACACTTTTGCAGAACAACCAGACAGGAGGCGTGTTCTTTGTTCAAAACGGAATAAAGCATCCGATCATGTCAAAGGAAATCTTACTAGCAAATTTTCCTTCTTCAACAATCACACAAGTTAAACCAGACGATTTAAATGCGTACGAAATAGGAGATCCATTATTATTTCCAGATGGAACATTAATTGCCATGCGTGAGTCTCCTGAAATTTATGTCATTTCAGATAAGACCCGACACCACATCCAAGACGAGGCAACTTTCATAACATTTGGATGGAAGTGGAATCAAATAGTTTGGACAAACGAGAGATCAATCCAATTGCATTCATTAGCTGAACCCATTGATACTTCGATTGAAACTTCTGAAGTTGACATGGCATCACAATAAATATGATTTGTTTCGCCGCGTTCACACCACACTCCCCTCTTCTTATTGATTCGATTGGAAAAGAGAACATAAAACAATTGACCCAAACAAAAGAGGCAATGAAAAAATTATCAGATGAACTAAAATCAAGTCATCCTGATGTCATTTTAGTTGTTTCTTCTCACAGCTTCATGCACGAAAATGCATTTACTCTAAATCTTCACGATCAGTACGTTGTTGAGTTTCATGAATTTGGTGATCTTTCAACATCAATGGAATTCGAACCAGATCTAGAATTAGTTTCTTCTATTCAGAGCGAAGCGAGAAAACATTCAGTTCCATTTATGCTTGAATCTCACGCGTCATTAGATTATGGATGTGGAGTTCCACTCTTTCTTCTTAGCGACGAGATTAAACCACGACTCGTTCCAGTTTCATATAGTGGAACAGATCGAAAACAACATGTTGCTTTCGGCCGGATGTTGAATGATGTAATTCAACAAAGCCACAAGAGAATCGCGGTCATTGCATCAGGTGATTTGTCTCACAGTCTTTCAAGTGAAGCACCAATGGGATTTCATCCGGAAGGAAAAGAATTTGACGACATGATGATTCGTGCTGTTGAACAGAAATCGATTTCAAAATTACTTTCGTTTGACGAAGATCAAATTGAAAAAGCGTCAGAGTGCGCCATTCGTCCATTGCTGATCCTATTCGGAATAATTGATCAACTGAAAGTCCGTTCAGAGAATTTGTCTTATGAATCACCTTTTGGCGTTGGATATTTGGTCGCGCAATTTCACTTACTATGATCGCGGAAGTTTATCCACTTCGCAGAATGCCGCGAAAGTTTAGCCATTTTGACTATTCAGTTCCAAATGAAATATCGCTTGAGCGTGGGAACTTTGTTTTAATTCCGTTTAAATCAAACCAATGCTTGGGAATTGTTAAGCGAGTCAAGGACAAAGCGCTAAGAGGAATTGTTCTTAAAAACGTTTCATCTGTTTTTGGGGAAATTAAATTGAGAGATGAAGAACTCTCATTTTTTGAATCAATTGCAAAATTAATTTCACAATCTGTTCCAACACTTCTTTATACGGCATTCCCTCGCCCAGCAAAACAGTCACGCGAGAAATCGAACAACACATTTGTAACCACACAGCTAACAGTTCCAAATCAAGAAAGCGCAACAATTGTCAGACTTGCAAATGCAATGACAGGAAGACGTTCTGGATTTATACAAACTTTGGATTTAAGGCGAACTTGCGCGGTCATCGCGAGATTTTTGTATGAAAAACCAAAACAAAAAATTGTTATTCTGTGTCCAAATGTTCGTGACGCGAGAATCGTGGCAAAATATCTCGGATCATTTTCTCCACTCATCGTGACTGGAGAAGAATCAAATAACGAAAGATTTTCGTCTTGGAAATCTTACAGAGAAAATCCAAATGGTTTACTTATAACTACAAGAGCTGGTGTATTTTTTTGTGACTCTCCTACAACAACTCTTATCGTTGTGAGATCAGGACATCAAAATCACGTCGAACATAGACGCAATCCAAGAATTGACGCGAGAGAAATTGCGTTTTTATTTTCACAAAAGTTCACGACTCAATTATTTTTTTTCGATGTGTTACCAAGAGTTGAAGATGTTTTTAGATTTAAGGAAGAAAATATTTTGCTATTCAATACTGAACAAGAAGTTAAATTTGTACGTCCATCAATTGAAAAAACTGTTTCAGATCATGTTGCAATTGTGTCATCAACAATTCAAGAAATTTCTGAGACAATCGAGCAACAAGGACGTGTTCTTGTTATATTAAACAAGAAAGGTTACGCATGGAGGCTTCGTTGCGCAGAGTGTGGTCACATATTTGTATGCTCAAAATGCGGTCATCTAGTTCGTGAGACAATCGAGCAACAAGGACGTGTTCTTGTTATATTAAACAAGAAAGGTTACGCATGGAGGCTTCGTTGCGCGGAGTGTGGTCACATATTTGTATGCTCAAAATGCGGTCATCTAGTTCGTGTTGATGAACAAACTTTGACGTGCATCAATTGTGATACAATCGATCCGATACCATTACGTTGCGATTCGTGTCGCTCATCAAAAATTGAATTTCGTGGTTTTGGAAGCGGAAGGATAATTGAAATACTGAAAAAAAATTTCTTAACCTCTTCTATACAACTCGTTGATGTTCAAAATAAGAACTTCGATCCAAGTGTTAATATCACACTTGCAACACGTGCTTTTATTGAAAATTATTTTGATCCATCGCAAGACAACCTTTTTCAATGTGTTGTATATTTAGACGCTGATCTACCATTATTTTCTCCAAATTTTAGAAGCGCTGAACAGGCTTCGATATATTTTTATGAGTGGATGGGTTTGGCACGAGCTAATCACGCAAAATTCATAGTACAAACAGAGGAACAAGGTTTTTTCGATCAATATCTTCGTGATCCAATACAAGCATTCACAGAAGAAAAAGCAAGAAGAGAGTCATTTAATCAACCTCCGTTTGAACAATGGATTCAAATCAAAGTACGCGAAACAGAAGATAAAAAACGTGAATTACAAATGGATATTCTTAAGCAGGAGCTTGAAAACTTATCTGGCGTTCGAGTAACATCAGATTTTGTAATTCGAGTTCCGTTTTCACAGACTGATAAAGTAAGAGCAGTGCTTGATGGCTTAAACGACAACTTTCTTATTGACACAAACGCCTTTTCATGACAAAATACTTTACCAATATGAAAACACAGGTTCTAACACTCCCAAATGAAACACTGCGAAAACTATCGCAAATGGTTGAAATTGATCAAATAAAAAGTGAATCAACATTAAAGCTGATCGAGGACTTAAAGGAAACAATGAAAGAGGAAAACGGAGTAGGAATTGCGGCTCCTCAAATTGGCGTTAGAAAACAAATTATAATTATTGAAACTGAATCTGGTCCAAAAGCATTTTTCAATCCTACAATTGTCAAACACTCGCTGAGAAAAGTCGAAAGTGAAGAAGGTTGTTTGTCAGTTCCGGGTGTGTTTGGAATTGTGCGAAGATACAGAGGGGTCATTGTCCAAGCTTATGATGAGAACGGGGTTCAAGTTTTAATTGAGTCAAAGGGTTTTCCAGCTATTGTATTTCAACACGAGATTGATCATTTGAATGGAATTCTTTTTATAGATAAAGCAATAAGATTCACGGATCACAAAAATATATAACATGAAAATTATTTTTTTTGGTACACCTGCATTTGCAGTTCCGTTTTTAAATGCTCTTATCAGCGAGAGTGGATTTGAGGTTGTGTGTGTCGTAACTCAATCAGATAAACCATCTGGACGTGGAGGAAAAATCGCGCTACCTGAAGTAAAGATTTTTGCTGATCAAAAGAAAATTCAAGTACACCAGTTTCCAAGTTTAAAAAAACCTGAAGTAGTTGAAATACTTTCATCCTTTAATGCAGATATTTTTGTTGTTGTTGCGTATGGAAAAATAATTCCGAGCTCAATTTTAAGCATTCCGTCCAAGGGTGTTGTAAATGTTCATCCTTCACTTTTACCAAAATACAGAGGCCCTTCACCAATGCAGTCAGCAATTTTGAATGGAGATAAAAAAACAGGAATTTCAATCATGTTGTTGGATGAAGGAATGGATACTGGCCCAATTCTAGCGCAAAAGACCATTGAATTATCTGGAAACGAAACAGCAAGAACGCTTGAATCAAAGATTCATTCAATTGGACCTAAATTTTTGTGTGAAATTTTGAAGTCTTACGAAAAAGGAAGTTCTGCTCCTTCTGTCCAAAACAATCAAGAAGCGAGTATAACGCGACTTATATCAAAAGAAGATGGTAAAATTAATTGGAACGCTGACGCAAAGAGTATTGAAAGGATGGTTCGTGCTTATATCGAATGGCCAACAGCTTGGACAACAATAAAAATCAAAGGAGGAAAAGTTCGAATAAAAATTCTAGAGGCAAAAGTTGCGCAAAAAAATTTTGGAAAAACAAATGGGATGTTATGTGAAGACCAAGGCAGACTTTTTGTTGCGATCAATTCCGAAGCCTTGGAACTAATTACTCTTCAACCCGAAGGGAAAGCGCAGATGAAGGCGCAGGCATTTCTTGCTGGACGGAAAGATTGGATTGGAAAGATTTTTGAATAGCTAAAGATTTGAATTCTTTTGGAATAAAAATTATCGTAAAGAGAATAAAGCCCAAACCGATTGGATGATTTAGATACGGAGAAAACATATGAGTTGCAAACAGAAATACAAGACCACAAATCAGTCCAATTGAGATCCAAGAGTGATCGGATTTCAAAAGCGTCATCAGGCGCTTGTTTATATATACAAATAAAAACAAAAATCCAACAGGACCAAGTATTCCCATTTTCAACCACAACTCCAACCAGCCCCATTCCATTGCATACGTAGACCATTTTCCATCTGAACGAATTTCTCTAGCTCTTGGATCATCAGTCTCAAAAGTGACCTCTTTTCCAAATCCATTTCCAATTATTGGATTTAACGAGATTGTTTGTAACATTGGATCAAGTAATTTCCATCGACTAGAAATCGCAACGTCCTCATCTTGAGTAAAACGTTTCACAAACAAATCAGACAAATCACTTCCTCCAACGCGTTGAGTTGGAAATGGGAACAAAACGATAATTAAAATAAAGAACACTGATAAAACGACAGAGCTCAAGAGACAAATTAAATAAGATTTCAATCTTATTTCTTTTTTAAAATACCGATACAATATAAACACAAAAACAAAAAGTGCAAAAATTATTCCAATCCAAAAACTTCTTGATAAACTTAATATAAGAGTCGCAAACACGGCGCCCAACAAGACTGTTGATTGAACAGTTTCGCGCTTCGATTGAATTTTGGGAATCAGCGCCAGTATAAAGGCTCCAAATACCAATGCAAAAAATTGAGTTTGAATGAAAACACGATAAAGCGATCCTCCGAGATTTGTTATTTCTGCTAAACGAACATCTCTAAGAAAAATATAGCTTGCTTTGATCAATGGTTCAGTAACGTGCGTGAAAAAATATAGTATAAAAAATGATAATAAAATATTCCACACGGCCCCAGCCGCGAAAGCTTGAAGAAATTGTCTTTTGGTTTTTGATTCCCAATTTATCGAAAGAATCGGGAATACGTACAACAAATAAAAATACGCGTTTCCGTCTTTGAAGACATTTAACACATCATTTGAAATGAAACCATTTATAAAACCGATTGCAATCGCGGCTCCTAATACTCCAAAGACATAAATATTTTTTGATTCAACAAATGGATTCTTTTTTGTTTTGATTAGATAAATAAAATAACCAATAAAAAAACCAACAAAAACCATCATTCTTACAGAGATGTCAAATGACAATATTTCTGTTGATATTAGCTGACCATGAGGGCTAGAAAAAAGTTCCAAAAAAACACCAAGAAGACCAAATACCGGATTATACGCCGT
>Ga0209211_10008323_pt1 | contig 14221 bp, 10 predicted proteins | sample RifGroA2_FD_183992 | JGI IMG/M metagenome (GOLD analysis project Ga0209211, IMG submission 183992) | Groundwater microbial communities from Rifle, Colorado, USA - Groundwater A2 (SPAdes) (version 2) | ecosystem: Environmental > Aquatic > Deep subsurface > Groundwater | place: Rifle, Colorado...
AATCCTTGTTTGATACAAGGTATAAAAAATAAGAAAATTACATACTAATAATAAAATAAATAAAGGAATTCCTCTTTTTTTATTGACCTGCTGAATTGAAAAGTAAGTGCCATACGTAATTATCAACGTGATGGGGATGATGAGAATAATTGATCTTAATATAAAGGTAGGAGTAGTGACTGCTAAGGCAACCGGAATACCGCCGATAAAGAAAAGTATTAAAAGTAAGCGAATGGAAAGTTCCTTTATACGATAGAGCTGAGTTAGCCCGATGATAAAAAAAAGAAGATCGGTCAGAAAGAATAATCCTGATAAATCTGCTGTACCATAGAGTGCTGAAGGATCTCCCTTTTGAAAAAATAGAGCAAGGTTAAACGTGGTCATATATTTTGCAAGCTGATCTTTCAAGCGGATAGTGACTTTATTTGAAATAGCGGTCTTCAACGGTGAAGGTGCCTGAGTCGTAAGCCTGTCAAACCATACTCTTCCTTCGGTTTCCTGTTTACTGAAATAGGAGAACATACTTGAGTATTCTTTTTTGATAAGATCGGTGTTGGGAATGACATAATTGAAAGAAAGAAAAACAATAAAGAGCATCATTGAAATTAATAATGCTTTCCCCGCGTCGAGAAAACCTATTTTTTTATCAAAGTGAAACATCGCAACTAATAAAAAAATAAATGAAACGAGGGGAAAAATGGGTTTCAATCCCATATATGAGTTAAATGCAAGAAAAGTTGTGACGGAGTACAGGAAATATTTTTTAGTTTGAGAAAATTTTGTCAAAAGAATGAGTTGGGAAAGGAGGAGAAAAAATAGACCCATATAAGCTTCATATCCGGTTGCCGACAAATAACTGAACCACGGCGAAAAGTTAAAGACGCTAAATGAAATAAGGGCAAGCGCACGATTCTTGGTCAATATATAGACAATCAGAAAAAAAAGAAGGGGAGTGATACTATTGAGCAGGGCAAAGGGAAGTCGGGCAAGAAAAATACTTTTTTGTGAGGTAAAAAGCCAAGGGAGAATCCCGAAATAGATGGGTATGCTCGGCTTTGCGGTTAAAAAACCCGTGGTGAGGAACAACGTATTATTATATTGGTCGCTTCCTGTTTTTGCGGTGACGTATGAGGTAGTATAAAGATCGGCTTCATCGTTGGTAAGGGAGGGCATTCCCCAGAATAGATAGACGGTTCTGGTAAGGAGTGAAACAAATAAAAGAATGAGAAGAGTTCGCTTCATAATCATCTCATAAACTTTTCAATTATTTTTTCTTTTATTGGTAGAGAATCTTTTTTATTTTTCCAAAAAAGTGATTCTTTATATAAAGTACCAAAAAGATTTGACGGAGTTTGAAGAAGATGTTTTTCGTTCATTACCACATTAAATTTGCTATGTTCAAGATAATAAAAATAAACAAGAAGTGAATAGAACATTTGAAAGATAGCGAGAGTAAAACCATGCACTCCGTCTTTATACCCTTCACCCGCAAAAAAACGGCTGATAAACTCAGAAGTCGCAGTGGTAATCGAATTTGATAAAGTCATGGATTGTTTTTTTTGCACATATCCATATGCTTCTGATTTAGCATAGCGCATGGCCTTCGAAATATATTCGTCAATAGATTCATAGTTGAAATGGGTGATCGAAAGTTCTTCTTTTGGCTCAATCTTATACTCTTTTCCCGATACTTGCGGTTGTTTATGAATCTCAGTCGGCCAAACCACTGCATCTTTTTTAAATAACCGCACTTGATAATCAGGCCACCAACGGGAGTGCTGGATCCATTTACCAAAGATAATATTTTTCCGGGGTATAGAAAAATAATCGCAACTTACGAGATTCTTTACTAACTCATCCTTCAGTTCTTTCGTTAAAACCTCATCGGGATCCAAAAACAACACCCACTTTTCCTTCGTTTGTTGTTTCAACTCCTCACGGATTAATTCAACGTAAGGAACGGGCTTCGATATATCGATACATCGAAGTGAAGGGTAAGATGATAACTTCTTTTTTAAAATTGAATCAATGCCAAGATTCGCAACTATTATTTCTTTGACGAAATCCTTTATGGATTCGATTGTTTCCAGGATATGCGCTGGATTGTCCTTTACCACAATGATGGCTGATATGGGATTCATACTTTATTTTACAAACAATGATTTTAATTCTTTCACTAAATTAATATTAAATAAATACAATAGCATCGCATAGTATGTCAAGGCCCCCAATGTTAAAGAAAATGTGATGCTCATATACACATTGAGGATTATCTGCATAGTTAAGAGTAACACGATACCCATACAGAAAGTAGCAAATAATGATTTATATATAGATTTAAAGAAGTGAAAAGATATAAACCTCTTTGCAATAAAGGACACGGCTAAAGAAGATGATGCGATGATGAGCAATACATAAGGAAATCCAGAGTAGCCAAACCAACGGGTAAATAAAGGTGTGAGAATCCAGGTGGCGACCGTCCAGATAAACATAAGAGTAAAAGTAATTTTTACTTTCCCCAAGGCATTAAACAAATTCATAAACGGAGAAGAATAGGAAGAAAAAAGAGAGGCAAGACAAAAAATATAGAAAAGAGGAAGGGCAGGTTCCCATTTGCCGTATTTGGGTATGATGAAAACCATTTTTTGCATAAATATGGCTATAGTTATAAGTGTTGGGGCAAGGATAAGCGTCTGATAGTAAAGAATCCGGTCGATGACTTTGCCAATCTGGGCTTTATCATGTTGTATACGAGATATAACGGGGAAGAGAACGCGACTAATATTGTCCATGATGATACGAATCGGTGCCTCAGCCCATTTTTTAGCCCAACCGATATATCCAAGAGCTTCAAATCCCAGGATCTTTCCTAAAAAGAGGATGATAAGATCATCTTTAAAAAGGGCTAGGAAAGATGATGCTTGAAAAGGGATGCCAAAAGATAAGAGTTGTTTTAAGCTTTTTTTTGAGATACCGAATGTCGGTTGCCAAGGAGAGAGAATATAAATAAGGATAAGACCGGTAACGGCCCGAAGTAGCACGGCAAATGTGAAGCTAGTCAGCTCAAATCTAAGAACTGCAAAAATGATAACTGAAAGATAAAAAACAGTATTTTCAATAATCTGCACGAGTACTATTCTTTGAAATTTAATTTTGCGCTCCAAAAATATAGAAGGTATTGTTTTGAGCGAAGAAATAAAAAACGATATGAGGAGTGCCCAGTATAAATAAACCCCTTCAGTAGGTAACTTATAAAAGCCTTTTACGACATTGGAGATAAGAAAACCAAGAGAAACTGCGACGATAATCATGCATTGTTGTACGGTAAACGTAGTTTTAATGTCGTCGTTTGATACTTCCTTTTTTTGAATTAAAGATGCGGCAAGGCCGATATCCGAAAAATAGTTAAGCACGGAAATAAGAGAGAGAGTGGCAATATACATGCCAAAAATCTTAGGGGTGAGAAGTATGGTAACTACCAGATTGGCCGCCAGACCCAAAAAAGCGGAGTATCCGCTTTGAAAAAAAAGACTCAGGGTACTGATAAGAGTTTTTCTCTTTATTTGAGCAAAGGTTTCAGTTTGTTCCATAAGGGTTTATAAAATATGAGCATTCCAATAATTATTAAGGCTATCAAAGAAATAATATTACTTATTATTTCTAAGAAGGTTTCTTTATAGGTAATAGCGATAGTTGATGGTTGGGAGAGTATAACAATCGGTCTACCCAACAAATCAAACTTGTTTGGTATTATTCTTACTCCATTTATTTTAATCTCCCAAAAAGGAAAGTAATGAATATTTATTTTTATTTCGGAAGGCTTATTTATTGAAACTATTTTTGAAAACGGATCGTTCTTTACTATTTTTATGAGTGAAATATCTTGAATCTCAACGGGAGCATTTTGAGTTACTCCGACCAGAAGATCTTTCCCCGGATGGATCTGGGAGTCAAAACTTCTCCAATAATCATAATTGGCAGTTCTTGGCAAATATTCCGCCATGTTATATGCCACTGTTCGAGAAATATAATTTTCTGACATATACGCATTCGCGTACTCATCGTAGCTCATAAGCCATGGTTTTGAAAAGAATTTTGTTGAGGTAAAGAGAAGGAGGATTATTACAATAATAACTGAAACGAAGGCAATGCGAGCATACCTTAACTCAAGTCTATTAAAAAGGTAGGCAGAAAAATAAGCAAATCCAAACATACCAAAGACCAAAAAACGCCAAGGAAATTGGAACAAAGCGAGAACAGAACTTAATATTCCCCAGATAAAAGCAGATTGATAGGTCGTCATAAATAAAGATAGTCCAGTTAAGATAAGAATAAATAGAGATGCCTTTTTTGACGCAAACTTTTTAATTTTTTTATTAAATAAATCAAATAAGAAAATTATCATTCCAAATGTTCCTAAAACAATATGGATTTTACCTAAAATAAAAGGCATTCCATCATCTGTACATCCTGCAGTTGAGCCCGAATATTCCCATTTGAGGGAGCTCCATATTTGTTCAACACAAAGGAAGTGATCTTCATAATGAGCTCGCATGGCATTTTGAGCGGCATAGGTCAACTTCAACTCAGAGAGGGCAGGGATAAGGAAATAGGATGAAAGAAGAAGTCCGAGAATGAGAATGAAAAAATTTCTTTTTTTATTCTTGAAAAAAAGAATAAATAAAGAAAAAATTACGAGTGAAAGGAGGGAAAACACATTGTGCACGGTAAGGGTAAATGTGATTATAAGAACGGAAAAAGCAATCAAATATTTTGATGATTTACGTGCATTTAAAACCAATAAATATAAAGAGAGGGGAAAAAGAACTAAGAACCAACACTCGGCAAGATTACCTCGTACAAATATCTCAACCGCAAACCATAATGAAGAAGCGTAGGCAATTCCTCCCAAGATACTCGGCAAAAACCCGAAAAAAGTTTGAAGTAATAAAAACATCGTTACGAAAGACAAGACTACACTGAGGAAAAAGGAAAACTTGAGTGCCATGGGAATTGACATGCCCAAAAGATGAAATCCCGTCGTAATTTGATATGAAAACGGAGCGTAAAAATTGAAAACAGGAAACCCCAGTCCGTAAGAGATGGTGGGGGCAAGTCGCGGCGGAATGTGTCCCGATTTGAGATTAACCGTCATCTGCTCTATACGTGCCGCCTGGGTATCATCATGAAAATTGAACATGCGAGGGTCTAAAGGGTTCAATATTTTTCCCAGTGTCAATGCAATTGAAAGACACGCAATAACAAAAATAACAATGCGGATTTTTTTATTCATTCTATTGAGTCAATTCAAGCAAATGGATGACCGAGTCGCGTTTGGGTTTGTAGTAGGATTGGATTAACTTGACCGGCCAGTTTTTCGGATATGTCAGTTGATGTGCGAGCACAACATAAACATACTTATCTTTTAATTCCCATTGATGGGCACGAAGTTCCTTTTCTCCAAGTGGCCAATATCCAACTATGACGATCTTGTCTGTTGGACGTAAAAACGTATCTAAAATATCTCCGGACATTCCAAAGTTTCCACTAGCTAAGATAACCACCGGTTTTTCTTTTGTCTTTTCCCGGGCGTATTCAATTATTTCTTTTGCCCCATAACCAACCGTAATACCTTCAATATACTGCCCGCGATCGGTATCGGGGAAAATAATTCCCTTATAGTTAAACCACATCGGGTAATCGAAATATAGGGCGCTCCCCAATACAACCACCAATGAAATAAGAAGTATTTTTCTGTTTTTGATAGTACTTATAAAATATGCCGCACAGATTACGATGAGACTGCCGAAGAAGATAATATAACGGGGGAAAAGCACACGTGTCAATAAAGATATTCCCAGATAGGGAATAAAAATCCATACGCAGAAATAAAAAAACATTCTTCTTTCTTTTTGGAATAACATTCCAAGCCCTAAAATTCCAAACGGCACAATCACCCACCCGAGTTCAGAGAAGACATAATAGGGGACCGTTCTCAAATTATGAAATAAAACCGCAAATGGGTCTTTCATCCATTCTCCAAATGTCATCACGAATGTTTTATTTTTTTCCTCCACAAAATGAAGGAAGGGTGACAGTCGCTGAACATTGTAAATAGCTATTGCCAGTACTCCCGTTAAAGCAAAAAGTATGAGGAAAGAGACGATTTTTGTTATTTTTATTTTTGGAAAGATACCTTTCATGAGTAAGGGGGCAAAGAGAGACATTCCTAAAAAGACTCGTACTGAAGACTTAGCGAGGAGGCCCATACCTGCAACCAATCCAAACACGATCGCAACATCCAGTCTCATCGTATTAACGAGGAGTACGGAAAAGAACAGTATCCATATAAAGAATGCATTTACTCCTGAATCGACCATTGCAATACGGTCATAAAAGAGGAAATAAGGGATAAAAATATACAAAAGTCCCCCTATTTTAGCGGCTCTTTTTCCGAAAAAATAAAAGAGAAGGGTGATCATTCCGGTTAAACCCAAAAAACCAGTTGCAACGGAAAATAACCGGCCCCCAACGAGGGCATTATTCGGGAACAGTTTGAGAAAGGGTATCGTGCCCCAGGTTTGGAGAGGTTGTTTGCCGTCAGTTAGCGAAATAAATCTCCATGAGGCATCATGCCATGCAACCTTTGCCCAGTGGATATAGATTCCTTCATCATTGAAGATGGGGAGTTGTTCAAGGTTGATAAGACGTGTCAGGAAGTAGAGGATAACGAGCCCCAAGATAAAGAAAAAATCTCTTTTTGTGAAATATTTCTTAATAAAAGAGAAAACATGTCCGATGTCAAACATATGCTTTCATTATACCATTATCGTGCCTGTAAAAGCAGATAGGTTTTATTTTCCGATATTTGATGCGCGGTCTTTTCTGTTATGAATCTCTCATCATCTTTCTCCCAAATCATGCATTCATATTTGTTTAGCGTTTTCAATCGGGATATTGCCTCATTCGTTGTATAAAGATAAGTCGTATTCACATCTGCATAATATGCTATGGATGGGTGATTTCCCCACCAGGTAGTTGTCGAAATGACAAGGTCCATTGATTTCAGTGTTTTATATGAACTTCGAGTATCCTCTCCGACTAAAACGAATAATTTCGTACAATTATTCTTTTTTGCATCAACCGCAATAAGTTGATGATCTTCCAGGTTTGAGAAGGATTGAGTAAGGAGAGAATTGATTGGAGTGATGGATGAAAAGTAAAAGACTCCTATCAGTATTCCTGCAACGATGAGTAGAGTTGTTTTCTTTCTGAGGAGAATAAGAGGGTAGACTGCAAGAAGTGCAAACTGGGGAAGGACAGGGTAAATATACCACTCAATTTTCGTTTTAGTAAGGTTGAGGAATACAAACCAGGGGACAAAAAAAACGGCAAATAATATTAAATATCTTTTTGATTTCTCTTTAAAAAAAGAATAAGCAAGATATACAACTGAAAGAAATGCAGGAATAAGGAGAAGTTTGAATTGGTCGATAAGTACCGTGACATAAAATGTCCTTTGTCCGAAATGCTGTTCAATGGATGCCGTTACCCGCTTAAAATGGCTGTCAATAAAATGGTATTGGATAAAATCATATCGATAGACGATAAGCATTCCGATAAACCAAATACTTGAAATACCAACCTGTATGCCTATATGTTTAAAATGGAGAACAAACTGCTTTTTATTCATTCCTTTTGTTGCATATTCAAAAAGGTGATAACTAAGAAACATTACGGGTGGAAAAAACCCTAATAGTGATTTGCTTAACGTTGCAAGAAGTAAAAAACAAACTGAGACAATGAGATTTTCATACCATAATACATATCCAAGCCAACCTAAGAGAAGAAATACATCAACATTCAAAGCCTGGGAACGTTGAAAGTAAATAGGCAAGAAAGCAGTGATAATAACTGAAAGGAGGGAAATTATTTTTGACTTTGTTACTCTCTGTCCCAGAATATAAAAAAAAATTAATGTAACACAACTAAGAATGAGTGTTGCTATCCGCGTAGTAATCTCAGGAGCAAAAGGGAGTAGTTCAACTATCCCATAAAAAAGAGAAGGGATAGGCGGCTTATCTAGCCAGGGACGTCCTTGCCATAAAGGAACTAAGAAAGACTTGTTCCTCATCATCTCACGTCCAACTTGAGCATAGATCGATTCATCCCAATCATAAAAAGGCACATTTCTTTTTACAATAAGATAAGCAACGAGGAAAAAAAAGCCGGCAATAAAGAGTATAAAGGGAAGATGATCAATTAATATATTATTTTTTACTTTTTTCATAGTTTATTTTTGCATTAAAATGAATTGAAATAAGAATGATCATGGGAACAAATAATAGCAAGAGGTAACGGGGAAACATAGGGATAATAAATAAGTAGAGATTATAAATTGTTATAAAAGAAACCAACATCCACTCTAAAAAAGAAACATCATTTTTATCTTTTTGTCTCACTATTTTAATAATGATAAAAATCGTCAAAATAAAAATAATACTCCAAGTAAAAGACCACTCACTATAGTGTGAAATAGGGGTATTATCAGACCAAAACTTCCAAGAACCGGTGAATATCAGACGGAGGTAGTTACCCAAAAATTCAATCATGTTAATACCTGCTTGTTTATAAAACACAACGATATATTTTTGCACCCCTAACCATTGCCGGAAATTCCCTCCTTTGATAAAAAAAACAGCATATGAACTTATAAAGAATAAAACACCTCCGACATGAAGCAGTAACCACTTTTTCAATTTAAAACGTTTTGAAAAAAAAGTAAGAATGAAAAGCCACATGGCAAATAGTACAAAATGGGTTGCAAATGTTTTTACTGATAAAAGGCACCCAAGAAAAAATGCAGATAAAATAAGAAAGCGAGCTTTCCTTTTATTTTCAAATAACATTAACATGAGAATAAGGAGAAGAAAAAAGGTTAGTTGAAATAATTCAAGTTGAGGTCCATGAATTAATTGATCAACAAAAAGAGAATGAGTTGCGGTCAAAAATACTGAAAATGACGAGGCGAGATATGATTGAGAGCTCAATAATACGATAGTAAAAACCGTAACCAAAGTTATAAATCCAAAGACCAGAAGAATAATGTTCTCATTGTTGAAAATTCTGATGGAGAGACCAATAAGATATTTTCCCAAGGGGGGATGTTCGGGATTAAGGAGGGTGGGATCTTTTCCATTCACATATTCATACCCAACATAAGTATAAAGGGTGGCATCTGATACTCCTTTTTTGCGGATTGAGTTCATGATATCATCCTTAACTTTTTCGGTATCTTGTTTCATTTTGTTTTCATCTACATAATTATTCCATCCTGTGTATCCCTTTCTCAAAGCCCATGCGTCAAGTTCTTTAATGGGCGATATATTCTGTGATTGTTGCCACTGTGATTGGTCGTACTGTCTTTTCGTTGCTTCAAAGTTAAACTTCTTAAGATAAAGAGACCTATTCTGAAATATTATTACTGCAAGATAGAAAATGGAGAAAGTGAGAAGAATAAGTGAAAAAATAATATTGTTGTTTTTCATTTTAAATAATCTGTTATGTCTCTTTGTGCCTCAAAGGCTTCTTTGAATACTTGAGCCTGATGAACAAAATAAGTTCGCAATTCATAGAGTGATGAAGCACCAACAATAATGAAAATTACTATTAAGAAAACTTTTTTCAGGACCGGTTTTTGCAGAAAAGAAATATCACTCAACTTTTTTATCGTAAGACCGACAAAATAGACGACAGACGGAATAACGGTGAATGTTCTCAGCATATTCGGATTCTCCCATGGGTATGTTACCAGAGTTGGAGCAAGTGAAAGAAAAAACCAGAGGAGAAATAGCTGGTTATTTCTTTCTCTAATTTTTATTATTGCTATAAGTAGGCCCATCAAGAACATAAAACCAAGAATAGGGTTTAGCGCGGGTTTGTTCGGATAATTATGGCGGCCATTTACGTCTCCATTAATATTAAAAATACCCGAGGTTGAGGTGAGATTTCGCATAAAGAATTGACCCTTTTCTTGGAGAGTCATCTCATGATTGTCAGGATAAAACTGTTGATAAAAACGGGTGTCTTTGTGGATGTTAAGATAGATGATGAGGGGAAGGATGAGTAAGAAAAAAGGAATTAAAAAATAGAGAATGACAGATCTTCCCCCCTTCTTAAACAAAAAATGAGCGACCAGGAGAAATAAAGGAATAAGAACAAATATTCTTCCCGGCTGATAGGAATTGTAGACAAGACCTGCAAATATTCCTGAGACGATTAAGTTTTGAAATTTCTTCTTCTCAAGAAATTGAAACATAAAATAAAGTGAGGTAAGTTCGAGAAAAAGCAAAAAAGTAACTTCAAATCCGAAACGGGCAAAATTAAAGTACCAGCGCATGGTAATAAAAATGAGAGAAAAAATAAAAGGAAGAGGATTTTTGAATATTTTTTTAAGAATCAGATAGAAAATGAGTGGATTCAATATGCCAAAGATTGCTGAGGGAAGACGTAATGTAAATAAACTAACACCAAATAATTTAAAAGACAAAAGAATAAGATAAAAATAAAGAGTTGCATGGCCGGTTGCAAGTTGACTATAGGGAGCATAGGGCTGTTTCCCCAGTTGGAGAGCAAGCTTTGCAAACTCAATTTCATCGAAGGTGGTATTTTTTGGAATTGATAAGAATTGGTAGAAAACTACAAAGCTACTTATCAAGAAAAGGAATAAAAGAGGAGCGATTTTTCTAATCATATTTTTTGGTAAGGTCATAGTATTTGATGGCAAGAATGTCCTTCATGGTATCGATAAAATCTCGAAAAAAATTTACGTTTTTTGTCTCGACATGCTTCCAGGTGACGGGAATCTCCTTTATTTTATAACCTAATTTAATAGCAACAAATAAAAACTCCAGATCAAACCCTGCCTTGACCGATGAGCCGGTTATTGAAGATTGTTTTTTGAAGACCTGAAGTTTATCGATTATCTTTAGGGCGATTTTTCTGTCAAAAGCTTTAAAACCGCATTGAGTATCTTTGATATTATTTAAACCAATGAGAGAGTTCCGGATAAAAATAAATCCAACCGCCATAATTTTTCGAAGGAGAGGGGCACCTTCTCGGTGAGTATTACGGGAGCCAATTGCTATATCATTTGTATCTTTTAGGGCATTGAGTAATTTTTCTCCTTCCTCAATAGGAGTTGCCAAATCAATATCGGTAAACATGACAACATCTGACTTTGCCTCTTTTATACCCGTTATGATAGCTTGAGCTTTTCCGGAATGATTATTTTCAATCAGACTAAAATGAGAGAATCTTTGTGTATATTCCTGTTTGATCAAATCTTTAGTACTATCGGTTGATCCGTCGTCTACGATTATGACTTCAGAAAATTCCGAGTGCTCCTTTATAAAGTTGCTGATTTTATCTAAAACCCCTTTTTGTATATTTACCTCTTCATTGTATGCAGGAATAATAAGAGAAACGGTCATATTATTTTTCATGTAGCAATCGGTAAATTTTGACTCCCGACACTTCCCACATTGTATCAATTCTTGCTTTTCCAAACATTTCTATGTTCCACGAATGTGAGTCAAGTATCCGGCAAGGTTCACGGTCACAAAGTACATACATTTGGTCCGTAACTTCCCTTGCCTCCCGATTGGCCACCTTCAACCCCTGTTTTTCAAGAAAATAGAGAAATGTATCCTCACTGGTAAATTCAATGGGGTATGTGGCAAAGTTAAAAGGTTTATTATCTATGTGGGGAGCAATGGATTCGGCAATATGTTCCGCATACTCTATCTGATTACTCGGTCGACCGTTAATGAATGAATATTGTTTGGCGTTGAGGGCAATGTATACACTGATTAGAAAACCCAACAAGGCGGCAGAATATGCTTTTTTAGGAATAGACCCAAATAAATAAGCACACATTACAAAAAAACTTAAATATATAGATCCATAATAGTGAGGGTATCGTGCACTGCTTAATATGCTGAAAAGATATATAAAAGAAAAAACATTTACTGCATGAATAAACACAAATAAATTTTTATTATTTTTGAGCCAGATGAAAATAATTCCCGTGATGAAAAGAACGCTCAGTATCGCTGAGAATAGAGGAGGGTATTGACGTTGAAAAACAGTAGATAAAAACGCGTGATTTGTTTCAAGCAACCTTGCAAGTGGAGATCCTCCCGCCACAACATTTTGCTGGGTAAAAAGAGAGATAAGATTTTTCATGTTCAAAAAATCATGTTTAAAGTCAAAAATTATGAGGGGAGAAGAAATAAGGAGAAAAGAGACAATTGCATAGAAAGGAGATGATAATAATGTCACTTTTTTCTTTTCAGTAATAAATTTATATATAAATGAAATGGCAATAGGCGCTCCGAGAAAGGCGGCAAGGTGATGAAGCTGGAAGGAGAGCGCAAAGAATGCTCCATATAGTATGGAATACATAATCTTTTTTGTTTCAAGTGCCTTGTATAAAAAAAAGAGCGTAAAAAATGCAAATACAGGCAAAAGGTTGGGGTTCCAGGAAAAACGTGCCGCCCATATAAGTTGGTATGAAAAAGTTGAAAGCACTAAAAATACGAGGGCAATATTCCTGTCGAGTATTTTTTGTACGATAAAATATCCGAGAATAATTCCAGCGATTGATAGAAGCGATACTCCAAATACCAAGCCTACCGGGTTGAGGGCGAATAAAAAAAGAAAAGGAGCAACTAAGTAGTAAAAAAAAGGTCCCAAATAAACCTGCCCGATGGAGCTCGGGGGTCCAATGAGAGGGAAGTGTTCAAGCATGACAATGCGCTTGATGATAATGGCATCCCGTCCCTGGTCAGCCAAAAACATGGCAAAGTCGCCCAAACGCCACATGCGTAAGAAGACCGCACATAGTATAATAAAAGTGACAAGTTTATTTTTTCTTATCCATGCGCCCATGAGTTTTAAACGTTTCATACCCTATTTTACCCTACCTTTCATTGTTTTAACAAGCACGTTTCTTGTTTGGATGCCGTTTATTTTGAAAACGTCAAACTTCCTCACCGTTTACAAGAATTTTGACGGTCCAAACTATATCATTGCGGCTAAATCGATGTATGTCCCGAAAGATATTGAAGCCATAAACCGGGACAGCAGTCTCTCTCAAAACCCTCTCTATTTTACCGCCCATCTTCCTCTTTACCCGGTGCTTATCCGACTCGCATCCCCCCTGTTTGGATATCTGAAATCAATGCTTGCGGTGAATGTTTTCTTTACCGGCCTGCTTGCAATGTTTTTTTACTTTCTTCTCAAAAAATTTAATCTCACCAAACACCCGCTCCTCATCGCAACAGTTTTTCTTTTTTTACCCCGATTTTTAATTGTTCGATCAGTCGGAGCCCCAGAGTCATTATTTCTTTTTCTCATTCTCACATCTCTCTATTTCTTTGAAAAAGAAAAGTATCTTCTTGCCGGGGTTTTGGGAGGACTATCTGTTATGACAAAAACCCCAGGACTCATCCTTTTTGCGGCGTATGGATTTGTATTTCTTGAGCGATTCATAAAGACAACAAAATTGAAGCTTTCGTGGATATGGATACTGTTTATTCCCGTTGGATTTTTGCTTGTCTGCTTGTTTTATGGAAATCAAACGGGGGATTTTCTCGCTTACTTTCACTCAGGAGACAACATACATCTTGTGGCTCCTTTTTCCGTGTTTAACTTTGAAAAACCGTGGATTGGTACGGCTTGGTTAGAGGATGTATTATTTTATTTCTTTCTGTATGGATTGACCGTGTATCAGCTCAAAGACAGCAAACATCGGAGTTTTTTCTATTTCAGTCTTCTCTTTTGGACGGCAACACTTTTTGTACAACATCGGGATATCAGCCGGTATAGTTTACCCCTTTGGCCGATGGCGTGTATCGCATTTGAACATTTTTTTTCATCAAAAAAATTTGTGACAATTTTTATATTCATGCTTATAGGTATCTATCTGTACACGTGGAACTTTCTTGCTTATAATGTGATGCCCATCAATGAATGGCTTCCGTTTCTTTAATATGAAAAAAATACTGAGAGTTTTTAAAAAAAGATGGTACATAATTGTGATCATTGCAATTGGGGTAGGTATATTTTTGTACCAGCAGAAGACTTCAAAAGCACAGATTGCTAAATTGGCAACATACACGGTGAGACGGCAAGATATACAAGATATTTTGACTTTGTC
>Ga0209211_10008324_pt1 | contig 14220 bp, 11 predicted proteins | sample RifGroA2_FD_183992 | JGI IMG/M metagenome (GOLD analysis project Ga0209211, IMG submission 183992) | Groundwater microbial communities from Rifle, Colorado, USA - Groundwater A2 (SPAdes) (version 2) | ecosystem: Environmental > Aquatic > Deep subsurface > Groundwater | place: Rifle, Colorado...
TAAACTTCACTAAATCTGTTTGAGGTTTTGCCTTGAATAAAATATGAACGTGGTCTAAGTCTGGCTCTATTGCTAATGTTTCACAACCGTAACTTTCTGCTATTTTCTTTGTTCTTATTTTTAACTCCTCGATAATTTCTGGAAAGTCTAAGACTTTCCTTCGATATTTTATACACTGAACTAAATGATAGTTTAGAGTATATACCGAATGTGCGTTCTTATCAAATTCGTAGGTCATATTATTTTGATGCTATTCTCCTTTTTATATCTTTCTATTTGGTTACTCCAATTCATCTATACCCTAATTACGATTCAAGATATAGACTTCTTGGAGACGGGGTTAAATGTGGTTTTATCACAGTCTTCATGAGTAAACAGGGTTTTCAGTTAAGAAGGGCAAGAGAAGAATTTCTCCTGTCTTATATAGAAATAATGCGTCAGGAAATGAGGCAAATGAGCTCTTCCTACACTTTCCCCGAACTAGAAAGGCTTAGCAGGTTGCAGTCCTCCCTCTATCAGCATCTGACAGATAATCTCGGGCCTTTTCTGAACTCCGTTAGTGAGCCCACATTGAAGAACTGCTTTTCTGTTTTAGGCAGATTTGACAAGAGAATAAATTCTTTAAAGTCGAAAGCAGGCTATCAGTGTAATCTATGATAGAAAATTACGAATGTCCTTTCATTATCTTTAAATATGCTCTTCTCCACGCAGTTTTCCATGGTAAGAAAAGAAGTATTTGCGTGTGATTTTTGCGGCAGAACTAGCCAGTTATTCGAGGAAGGAGCCGACTTGCCTTATAACCACGGTTGGAGATTTTTAGACTCATTTAGCTTTAAGACCAGCGAGAAATACAAGTATGAAGCGATAAGAAAGCAATTTTGCTCAACTACCTGCATGCTGGCTTTTATACAGGCATTTACAGAAGAGCAGGAAGGTAAAGTAAACATTGACAAAGGATAAATATTTGTTACACCCTAAGATAAAGAGCAATTTTTAGCAGCAACGTAATTTTATTTCTACGATGTTAGTTAAGAAAACACCAAGGTCATTTTCGGCAGATTTTTAAACCCCCTATTCGTTTATTCGGTGAGTCGGAGAGCTGACTTCGGAGTTTGTCATTAAATTGGCAAATGTTGTAAGAACATCAACATTAATTCTGAGGAAGGTCCGGACATCTCTGCAGAAATAATATTTTGTAGAAAAGGCGATTTCCTGAAAAGGAAATGGTTGTGAAGCCAAGCTCCAGAACAGAAACGACACCGCTCTCTTTGAGCAATGAACTATGCAGGAAGCTTTGAGAAGAGAGATAGGATGAAACGTCGAACTCGTCAGGGTTTGAGGTCCCGCGGAACTTGTTTTGCGAGGACGGCTGCCTTCGCCGATGCAAGTGCCTTAGCCGCACGCAAAGAAAGATGTCAGCACGCATGGTTTGCGTTAAGTCGCAACATTCGACAGAATCTGGCCTATCTCCGACTCTAATTATTCGTATATGAAGTATAAAGGGCTTGTCAATGCAATATCGAAGATTATTAACACCTCATACGTCTTCCCATTCTCCCTGTTATATGATTAAACTACTGGTGATTGGGATGATAACTACCAGGGTTGCCCAATAGGGCATTAAGTTTTTCTAACATTAAACTCTTTCTCTAAATCAATTGCTCTTACCACCATGCTGCACTTAGATTCAGCTGGCTGGTTGTCATACAAATCTAAGCACTTTATGTAATAAACACCATTATCCTTCCATTCAGCAATATGAATCTTTTTATCATCTGATTCAAGATAGGGCATTTTTATTGCATCTTTAAGTTGATAATTGCAATTTCCAGAAGGAGCATAAACGCATTCAGCATCCTCATCAGTTATGATTTGCAAGGCATCTTTATTTCTATATGCCCTAGTAACTGTCGGAGAGGATTTGTCTACTTGAACTTCAAAAGTAGTATTTGATTCAGCCACATTGCCCCCAAAGTCAATGCATCTAAAGAAGAAAGTATAATTCCCATTAATTAAATTGCTATATGTTTGCTTGTGCAGGTAGCCCTGTGTCTCAAACATGGCGGCATAGCTATCTCTTGTGCCGTCGGTAGAGATGAAGCAGGTCGCATTTCCATTCCCCTGGGCCCCATTAGAGGTTTCAATTTGAATATCTACAGAGACAACATCAGTACTTCCTAAGAGAGTGCCATTAGGACTTACATCAATTATATCCAGAGGCCTGCTCCCGCGCAAGATGTAAGGCACACTCTGCCTATTGGGATTTCTATCTGTTTCTTTATCAGTTCCTTTTAGTTCGGGCTGGTCAAGGCACCTGAAATAAAATTGATTGCTTTCCCTGTTTTTTATTCCTGCTAAATTGCCTGAACAAACATAATTAAGTTCAGCATTTATCTGGGAAGGTTCATTCGAGCAAACCATCTCATTTTCCATGCTGTCATAATCCTTATCTTGTGCGCTCCATCTGCATTCCGCAGGCTCATTGACATACATTTCAATAGCAACGTCATCTTTGTTAAACTGAACATAGTTATCAGATGGAATAGAGAATCCTTCAACAACAGGCGGCGAAGTGTCAGGGCCGTCATCAACACAGAAACTAAATACATATTCTTCAGTCATTGCGTTCCCGTTTTTCTCTTCTACACCGTCTCTGCATCTTACAAATAATGAGAATCTGCCGTCATTTTGCAAAAGCGGACCTAGTTCTTGAGAATTTGGCAGTTTCATGGTTTGAGTATGGTTATAAGTATAATAATTGCTCTCTCCAACGAAGAATTGCATTTCATCATAACTGTTAGTATGGTTATAATCGACTCTGCATTGGGCAGGCTCGTCAGTATCAAAGCCAAACCTTAGGGGCGTAAAAGCAGGCAAGCATTCGTTCTCTCTATCGCTCACTATTTTCACGCCTATATTTGGAGGCCTTATGCTTTCATCAGGGACATATTTCATGTTCAGTTCATTTGGATAAAGAGTCTTAGGCTTTGGAATTATTTTTGGACTATTCACATCATTTCTTCCTACAAAGGCGCATTTAGCTTCAGCAGTGTTAGGATTCAAAAGCCTGCAAGCTTGCCCTAAGCTTCTGCACCTGTATTCTGTGCAAGCTCTAAACGGATCATTATTGCATTGCTCGCAATCTTCCCCTCCTAGTTTAGGCTCCCAAGGCAGGCACTCAAACTGCACTGTCTGCGTTTGCTCTTTCTTATAAAGCGCCAGGAAGACTATGACTGCTACTCCTGCGCCAGCAACGAATCCTAATTGACCTGAACTGAGGTGAAAATAAGTCTTCTCAGCATTCACGGAGAGTGCTTTTACAGCGCCCCCAACTATACTTCCGATTAACAATGCATTAGCCGCAGCATTAGTTGTAGCTTTGGATGCTCCAAACATTGGTAATAAGACTTTTGCAGCCCCATATAATAAAGCGCCCCAAAATACTCCTTGCACTAAGGCTCCTCCAGTAGTTGGAACTCCTCCAAAGGCCTTACCTCCTGCAATATTTTTAATATGGCCTGTAAGAGTAGTCCCCTGAGCAGCCGTTGTAGGGTCCACGGCGCTGTCCGCGGCAGAAGATCCAAGTTCATTCCCCGGATCAACGTTGCTAAGTGAGGAGGCAGCATTCGGAGTATTAGAAGGCATTAGTTGGCCTGCTTGCGCATGGCCGGATGGATACACCCTTTGTCCAGCACTTCCTTCCTCGCTCAATAAAATAGAAACAGCAAAAGTAATCGAGATAAGAAGGAAAATCTGCACAATTACAGCATTAAAAATCATCACTCTTTTTCCCTCATTTCCCATAATCTATTGAGAATCTTTCTATTTATAAATATAGCGAAGATATTTTGATTTTAATCAATTACCCTAAATGGAATTGAGGCAAGGATAGTTTTATCAGGCTTTTGCCAGAGGGCAATATAATCTCCCCTGGGGAAATCTTGTTTGTGACTATCTGGAATTGCCATCCTCATTCCACTCCCTTCTTGCTCACCCTCGATTGTTTTTGTTTGAGTATTATAAATCCTAACTATATAATTATTAGCTTGAGCATCGCCGGGAAGTTTTTTTCCAGGCAGAATAGACATAAATATAAAACAAGGGTCTCTGTTTATAGAGATAGTATCAGTAACTCCTTGGACTTCAAACGGATAAGTTAGCCCATCATGAGTTACATCTATAAAATCCCTTTTTGCGACATAAAACCATGCATCATCACCGTTAGGGTATCTCAGGACACACATTCCATTTCTCCCTACCGGAACTTTCCCAGGTATCACTTGGTATTCTTCTCTTCCTATCTGCGCAGCTTCTTTTTGTCCTTCAATTACAGCCTTCGTCCCCGCAGCATCAGATGCAGATTCTACTGCCCTAACTCTCCTGAGCTCCTCTGCATTATTTACAGGTGCATTTATAGTAAGAAGGTTTAAGGCAAGGCTTCCAAAAAGCCATAAATCAGAGTCTGATTCTTGCCCACCCACTTTTACTCTTCTAGTTATAATGTCTTCATAATTATATATTGCCGGATTAACAAATGCATATAGGTCTTCTTTAGTCCGATGAAATTGAGACTCCATGGGTAATTCTTCTTTTAATTCAAATTCTGGAATGTAATTTCCATTATCTAATTTAAAGAAGGGCTCATTCCACTTGATTCTCCTTTTCTTAGTCGCTGCAGGTTGAGGAGTAGAGGACGAAGAATCGGAGTAGGTGGATCTTTCTTTATCAGCGTAAGAGTCACTTGAATTTGAAATCCCTGAAAATTGAGAGAGTATCGGGGCTTGTGCATCCCCATCAGACAACGGATTTTCTAAATCTCCAAGTGTACTGTCTACATTGCCGTTAATTGCAAGATCCAATGGCGAGAATACTACTTTAGTAGCATTATATAATGTTTTATCAATCGTGCTACAACTACTAGCTAAGGCTATAAGTCCAGAAAAAGCTAACCCTTTTCCAAGTTTGCTAACCAAACTCGTTAAACCCATAGAAAATATAGTGGTCGATGGTATATAAATATTCTCGGGATATTTTAATCCTCAGTAAGTGGTTATTTCAGCAGAGTTAAGTAAAAGTTAATCATCATCCTTAGAGCTTTTGAGTTTTCCAACATTTACCTTAAATCCAGATTTCCAGCCTTCTTTTCCTAGCCAGTTTATGTTTGCTCCGCAATCACCAAGCGAACTGCATATAAGATTTCTCTCATCAACCCAGTCATCATCCAGACATTCGCAATTATCGATGCATTCTCCTTTTCCACTTCCAAATAGACCCTTCTCAAATTTGACTGCACAGGTCACGCTGCCTCTGGCGCATAATTCCTTTGCTCCTTCTCCTTCCCAAAACTGAGTTCCTGGGGGATTTTTCGCTACGCATATGCCCCCGGTTGAATTTGCGAATAATGCTGTTATGCCTGGTTTCCACAAGCAGTCTCTTCTGTCAATATTCTCGCAGTCTTCTCGGTCATTCTGTAAGTTGCAGTCTTGCCACCTATTTACTCGGCAAGCTGCCTGGGAGAATGATTTTCCTCCAGGGATTTCTATTTTATCTTCAATGCATTCTTCCTGTCTGAAATCCGCGCAAGGCTCCGCAATTATCTCTCCATTCATACAGACTTGTTTGTAGAATCTGCTGCCTACTGAGTTCTTTCCCTCTCCCGTACTGCCCTTGTCGTCAAAGACGCACCAAGATTCCCCATGCTTCTTTCCATTATCGCAATTTAAGTCAGTGCATACATAATCCAAGTATCCTGCTTTTGAATTGCCATCGGCAGAGCGACAAATGCTTCCCTGAAGGTAATTGCAGTTTCCGCAGTTCTGTGAATTTATGTTTTCAGAGCCAGGATTGCAGGATTCATCTTTGGATTTAACATTGTTCCAGTATTCTACATTGTTTAATTTTGAAGAGTCAAAGATATTTGCAGGATTGCCGCAGGTATCTACAAAGTAAACTTCTTCTTTTCCAGTAGAGCATACGACTTTATTTGTCTTAGCGCAGTTTGTGGCTAGTTCAGGAGCAGTGCATAGCTTATCTTTAAAGAATTCGCCCTTGCTCATGGTTCCATTTACTCCTCCAGTGCATTCATCTCTTGTTGTAAATTTGCAAGTCTTCACAAAAGAGCTTTCATATACGCAAGCCCCCTTCTCTTGGTTTTGGGAACTTAAAATACATTGAGCTTCATTTTTGATTGCTTTATTAAAATTGCTTTGCACTCCCAAGCTGCCAGCCAAGTAATTGCATCTTACTTGGGTTACAAAAGCCGCCTGGTCGCCTAAAACGCAGCATCCTAAATCACACTGCGGCAGGGGCTGGTCAGACCACTTTCCCCCATTTTGTTCGCACACAAATTGAGGAGTATTGTCAGCGCACGTTCCTTGATTAGGATTGTAGCAGACGCCCGGTTTGCAGTAGCTTGTAGATGCACAGGCTGTTGGAGACTTTAGAAAATTCGGGGCGCACTCATCAACCGGAGCATTTTGGCAGAAGAAATCCGAAGTAGTCTTCTGGCAGCACCAGGTAGCATCAACTTCAGCAGAAGCGTTTGAAATCATAAATAGCAAACTCAATGCAAAAAGGCTAATCACAACTATCTTTCTCATATTGTATATCCCCCTGGAGGCCATGAAAGACTTCTCGAAGCAAATCTGAAGCTTTCATTAGTCACAACATTCTTGAGTGTATAAACTTTACTCCCTTCACTTAATTTATCTTTCTTTATTATTAAATCAGGGTAATATGCACTATATGCAGTAATTTCAGAGTCCCCCAGCATCGATTCATAATCTAATATGCTGGTAGTTATCATCAATAAATCATATAATTCACTCTTCATCTCAATATTGACTTGATTGAAATTGCGGGTATTTTCTTTGGAGATTGTCATAGGGGCGATAAATGAAAGAATTATTCTCTTAGGCAATAAGCTGATGTTTATTTCTGCCTGCCCCCCTGTGACTTTATATCCTGATTTTTCATATTGTTCCTTCAGGCTCTGCACACATTCTTTAGCCTTCGGGTCTAAGATTTCCTTCAATTCTTTTTCATAATGTTCTTTTATCATGGGTTGTTGTATGACGCAAGTGGTATAATATTCGCGAGTATAGCAAAGATATTTTATCTTCTCCCCCTTATAATCTAATGCTCCTTCAGGATTAAAGTATCCTCCATTTCTTGATAATTGAGTCATTGTCGGAATAAAAGTCGGCTCAATGCATTTTTTAAGATAAGTCTCAGGAGACAGTTCTTCCCCAGCAGTTTCAGGGCCTATTTTGGGATAAAGAAATAAGACAAGTATAACCGCAATTATCACTAAAGCAATAATTACAAATATTGCTAATTGCCCTCTTTTATTATCCATACTAAAGAACATAATTATATCTTTATAATTGTTGCGTTCTTTATGCCCATATAACATAATTAACTTTTTAACTTCCATATCCAATTGTTCAGCATGGTAGATAATCAGTTGGGCCAGGTCCAGGTGTTCTGGGGAAATGGGAAAGGAAAAACAACTTCTGCTTTGGGCACTGCTTTAAGAGCTTGCGGTTCAGGCTTTACAGTGCATTTAATTCAATTTATGAAGAACGGCGCATCCACATTAATGGAGCAAATTCCCGGGGAGATAAGTGCCCTTTCAAAATTTGATAATTTTTCTTATAAACGATTTGGTCTGGGCGAGTGGTATGTTAAAGGAAAGAACGACTCGGCCCATAAAGAAAAAGTTCAGGAAGCTCTCTCTCATTTGAAATCCTGTTTTGGTAAATATGATATTATTATTGCTGATGAAATTTTATATGCTGTCCAGCTAGGCTTGCTGCAGGAAGCAGATGTAATCTCCCTTATAAAAGAAAAGCCAAAAACCCAGGAGCTTATCCTAACCGGTTCCCACAAATCATTGGAGAATATATTTGCTCTGGCAGATTTAGTCACTGAAATAAAAAAAATAAAACATCCCTATGATTCGGGGATAATGGCAAGAAAAGGGATTGAATATTGAAATGAGAGTCGAAGAGTATTTTGACACGACCAAACAAGAAGGAGGGTTTAAGAAACTTAACATCGTCAGTTAAATTTAAATGAATGCCCTCATGATGGAATTAGCTGGAGTTATAAGCAAGTAGCGAGGTCAATGTAGGCATAATTTATTACTCAAATTAGATAAAAAATATTATATAAAATTTAAATACTATTTAATACTATAAATAAGATGGCATCCGGAAATGTAGAATGGGAAGGTCTTGTTCAGGGCGATGTTGTTCAATACAAAGATAGGCAATTTCTTTTTAATGGGATGAATCTTCAGGGCGGTCCTGGAATGTCAGGGATTGCTGAGCCTATATTTAGTATGCCAAAACCTTCTGTAACTTACGAGTTTTATATTAAATACTTCTTAAGGAATAATCAAAACATGCCTGGAGGTATTCCCACCGCTATGTTAGAGTCTGAGCCTCCAGTAATGTCAGGGCACCTCAATTATACTGCTTTTCTAAATGCTACCAGGTCCGATTTAAGGAAAGTTGAGCATATCTCTGAAGACAGGTGGAGAGAAATGATTAAAGAATTACAAAATTATCTAGCTAAATCTGCTGACAAGGCTTCTAAATCTCTTTCTAGGTCTTTGATTGAAAGAGGCTATACTATGAATCTTAATGCTAATAACCCTCATTTAGTTTCACGACCGCCTATATTTGGTGTTGGAGGATGTGGTTGCGGATGCGCACCGGCTTTTCAATTTTATCTTGATGAAAAAGACAGGATTGGAGTGACTCTTCCAGCAATATATGAATCTAATTTTTGGCAAGATGATGAACAGAGGTCTAAACAAAGAAGTTTGGAGGAAAGTGTAAAGGGAGAATTAGGCGCCTCAGAGGTGGTTATGATAGTTGGCGATGATCCGAAACCAGAATTTCTTAAACCATTTTTTGTAAAGTAAGCTTCTATTTTCTATAAAATAATTCTCTCTATACAAATGCTGAATTATTAAGGCTTCTACAGCCGAACTTCAAAAAGCTCAATGCCTATCGAAACTTGTATAAAAATTCCATTAATACTGAGAGAATTATCTTTGCGTAAACTCCCTACTTTAGTTCGTGAGAAAGCAAAGATAATTCTCGAGGTGTTCAAGAACCACTATAACACGCCACCTTGCTTTAGCAGGTGGTTCTTGACATTTCAAAAGGATAGCTGGCCCGAATCAGAATGTAAAACCATTAGGCCTCAAACTCAACTTCAGCCTTATTTTCTTTGCCGTCAATCTTGATTGTTCTGATTATTTTGCCCTTTCTCTTTGATTGCTCTCTAAGTTGTACAGGGTCTTCAATTCCCTGAGGGATTACTACTTGTTCAATTATAATTTCATGGTTGACAGAAATTTCATTAAATTCAGCATAGTCAAAGAATAAGTCTTTGATAATGTCCCCTTCAGGAGTTTTTAGAGAGCAAAAATTAATTTTTGGCCCCTTTTCTCCTGCGCCAGCAGGCTTTGCGCTCTTAGGTGCCTTTGCTTTAATCTTAAGTTGGTAATCGGGCGTGGAGAAAGTGAGTGCAAAGAAAGCTCTGGGAAACCCATCCATCAGCTTTATGACTTTTGAAGGGTCTGTTTTGGTATTCACAACTGCCTGTTGTATCCCCATGAACTTCTTTATTCTTTCAACAGGAAATTCAGCTTTTTTGCTAACATCGAATGTTGCCACAATTACTCCGGATATTTCAATATCGCCTGCAGTCTTTTCCAGACATGCTCTGACAAGATAGTTGGCAAATTCAGGCCCTGTCTTTATAGCCCATCCATTTTTCTGTTTTTTTGCTTCAACCAAATATCTATTCTTAAAACTGCCCTTACTGAATTTTATGAATTCTCCATGTACAATATCGTCGACTTTGGACTCAAAAATCTTTTTTAATGAATTCTCCATAAGACCATTTAGCAAGTTGTCTTTATAAAACTTTTTAGTCAGCTAAAAAGTTTTATATATACTCTTAGTTATCAATAAGTATGAATCTGGACGAAAAGGACATAAAAAGGCTTTCTACATTAGGGTTATTATTAATATTATGCATAATCTCATTCTTTATCGTAAGGCCCATATTAATATCAGCAATCGCAGGATTGATTCTCGCCTATGTTTTTACCCCGTTATATAGGAAGATTCATCTGCACGTAAAGAGCAAGAATCTTGCAGCGTGGATAGTCTCTATCCTGATTTTAGTGATATTAATAATTCCCTTATGGTTTATTTTTCCAGTAGTGCTAAAGCAGGTCTATGCACTTTATAGCCAATACCAATCTCTTGATATGACTTCTATGGTAAAATCAATATTCCCTTCAGCTTCTGACAAATTCCTGATTCAAACTACTGCCACTCTAAACAATTTGGTTGTAACACTGACTAGTCTTATATCTAATCTAATTACAAACTTCTTCCTTAACATCCCCTATCTGTTAGTGGACCTTTTTATAATGGCTTTTGTTTTCTATTATTCCTTAAGAGATTCAGAAGGGTTAGTTAATTTCTTTAAATCAATCTCCCCTCTGAGCGAGGTACATCAAAAAATTCTTGTCAAGCACTTCAGGGATATGACCGATTCCATCATATATGGGCAGGTAATCGTAGGTATTGTGCAGGGCGCTTTTGCAGGTTTGGGATTTGCAATCTTTGGAATTAACAATGCTTTGGTTCTCACATTATTGGCCATAATCTTCTCAATAATTCCTTTCTTAGGGCCATTTATAGTCTGGATTCCAATAGCCATCCTTCTTTTTGCCAACGGGGATGTCAGTCTCGGAGTCGCATACCTGCTATACAATCTTTTGATAGTATCAGTAGTGGATAATATTGTAAGGTCTTATTTAATATCAAAAAAGACAAAAGTCTCTCCTGCTTTAATAATGGTGGGCATGATTGGCGGACTTTACCTATTTAATATAATTGGCTTGATAATCGGGCCTCTTATATTGGCTTATCTGGTGACTATCTTGGAATCATTTAAGGATAAGTCAGTCTATACTTTATTTTCATCAAATTCAAATAAAAGTTAAATCACAAAATGAAGTTAAAATTGAGGAAGATGCCAATAGAATCGCAAGACGTTATTACAATTATAAATTCTAAAACAGCAGAGTCTTTAAATATGCACACTGGCGATAGGGTGGTAGTAGGCTATAATGGCAAATCTATTTCTTCAGATATAGGTACGACCGAGAGTTTAGTCGGGATTAAAGAACTGGCAATCTCAGATGAGGCATTAAGATACTTAGGAGCAGAAGAGGGAAATTTGGTAAAGATAACTTTAAATCATCGTCCAAGAAGCTTGCCTTACATTATGAAAAAATTAGATGGATTTAAACTGAGCAAAAAAGAAATTTTCACAATTATTGAAGAAATAGTCGATAACAGTCTAAATGAGGTTGAAATCGCTTATTTTGTGTCAGGCGTCTACGAAAAAGGAATGGATATGGAAGAGACGGTGAATCTGACAGATGCTATCTGCAGGACAGGCAAGATAATTAGTTGGAATGGGAAGAAAATTGCAGATAAGCATTCTATCGGAGGCATAGCAGGAAATAGGACAACCCCCATAGTGGTATCTATATGTGCAGCAGCAGGTATCATCATGCCAAAGACATCTTCGCGTTCAATATCCAGCGCAGCAGGGACAGCAGATACAATGGAGGTACTGACAAATGTAGATTTTTCAGCAGAGGACTTAAAGAAGATAGTGGGCAAGGTTGGAGCTTGTTTGGCGTGGGGGGGCGCTTTAGGACTTGCCCCAGCAGATGACAAATTAATCCGTGTAGAGAGGCTTCTAAATTTGGATCCAGACTCCCAATTGATAGCCTCTATTTTAGCAAAAAAATTATCAGTTGGAAGCAAGTATGTTCTAATAGACATTCCATATGGGCCTGGCGCCAAAGTAACAAAAAGCAAAGCCCTCATACTAAAGAAGAAATTCTTGGTAGTTGGAAACAAATTTGGGCTGAAGATTAAAGTTGTCTTGACAAACGGCGAGGAGCCAATCGGCAACGGAATAGGTCCATTGCTTGAGACTCTGGACATATTGAAAGTGTTGAAGCGCGAAAGTTCTCCGAGAGATCTGGAAAACAAATCTATCATGTTATCTGGAATTCTTTTAGAGATGCTTGGAAAAGCTAAAAAAGGAGAAGGTAATCGAAAAGCCTTGCAGATATTAAATTCAGGCCAAGCCTATAAAAAATTTGAGGAGATTATCAACGCGCAGGGAAGAAAGATTAGGCTTATAAAACCAGGCAAATATCGAAGGGAGATATTCTCAGATAAGAAAGGAAAAATAAGAAGAATAGATAATAAGCTGATAAATTCTCTGGCAAAGATTTTAGGTTGCCCAGTCGATAAGCAAGCCGGAATTTATCTGCATAAGCATTGTAAAGACGACGTAGGCAAGGGGGAAAAGATTATGACTTTATATTCAAACTCAAGGATTAACATGGAGGAGGCCTTATTTTTTTATAGCAAATCCAGCTCCATCTTAATGAATAATATAGCAGATGACTAAAATATGGAAACTGCACGAGGTAGATGACTTGCTTTTGCAGTTACAGCACTCTGATAATTGTGTCATTCTGCGGCAGAGTTCGCTGGACGGGAAATTCTGTACTAAATATGATAAAACAACAGAATTTCCCGTATCCAGACAGGGAACTACGTACAAACTATCATGTAATCAACGCAGTTCCCTGTATTTGAACACTTTTAACCCCATTTCCAAGAAGTCTCCTTTCTGAAATCTCTGATTTAGGTGGGAGATGAATTAGAGTAGAAAGATTTATAAATAAAAGTATGTATTGATTATGTATGGAAAAGAGAACTACAATACAGATAGAACATGAAACCCTAGAAAAAATGAAAAAACAGAGAATAACAAAAAAAGAAACTTACGACGAAATAATAAATCGTCTTATGAAGAAAAATGATAACAACAAAATATAGAATATATCCAAACAAAAATCAGACAGAAAAATTAGAATTTGCTTTAGATATTTACAGACAAGCATATAACATTATGCTCGGAGAATTAAGAGAACAGGCAATTATAGACAGAAATATGATACAAGCAGTTCTTCCTGACCTTAAGATTTGTGAGCCGAGATTTAGAGAAGTTTATTCAAAAGCACTTCAATACGAATGTTATAAGTTATTTTCTAATCTGTCAGCGCTTTCTGCTTTGAAAAAACAAGGAAGAAAAGTTGGAAGATTAAAATTCAAAGGAAAGAAATTATTTGATACGATGACTTATAATCAAAGTGGCTTTGATTTAGAGCATATTTTTGGAAAAAATGGAAGATTGAAACTAAGTAAAATCGGAGATGTGAAAGTAAAGTTACACAGACTTCCAGAAGGGAATGTAAAACAAGTTACAATCAAAAGAATAAATGACCAATGGTTTGCGTTTGTTATTTCAGACGGAAAAACAAGATTAGAACATGGAGATAAAACTCTTGGAATAGATTTGGGGATAAATCATTATGTCAAGGAACTTGACAGAAAACTACACCATTCAGGGTGTAGTAGTTCCTTGAGCACAAGAAAATTGCCTCAAAAGCAATTCTCTGTGCCGAGAAATCCTTTGAAGGATTTCTCTTGCATCCAAAAAACGAGCGCCTCTTCAAACTGCGGCTTTCAAGCCGCAGTGGCGCATCGTTTTTTTGATCTTGTAGATTCAGAAGGAAATAAAGTTGAACATCCAAGGAATTATGAAAAGACTTTGCCTCAATTAAAAATCGCACATAGAAAGTTATCAAGAAAAAAGAAAGGAAGTCATAACAGATTGAAAGCAAAGAAAGGTCTAAATAAAATGTATGGGAAAATGAATAATCAAAGAAATGATTTTCTTCATAAAACTTCAACAGATTTGATAAGAAGAAGTAAGATAATTGTTGTTGAAGATTTGAATGTTAAAGGAATGATGGAACAAAAATACTTCAATGCTAAAAACGTCGCAGACTCTTCTTGGAATAAATTCATTCAGATGTTAGAATATAAATCTGAAAATTCAGGAGTTCAACTAATAAAAGTAAATCCAAAAAATACAACTAAGACTTGTTCAAATTGCAGTCATGTTCAGAAAATGCCTTTATGGGTTAGAACCTATAAATGCGAAAATTGTTTATTTGAGATGTGCAGAGATGAAAACTCTGCAATAAATATAAAGAATTTAGGGCTGGGACAGCCCTATGTGGAGATA
>Ga0209211_10008325_pt1 | contig 14220 bp, 13 predicted proteins | sample RifGroA2_FD_183992 | JGI IMG/M metagenome (GOLD analysis project Ga0209211, IMG submission 183992) | Groundwater microbial communities from Rifle, Colorado, USA - Groundwater A2 (SPAdes) (version 2) | ecosystem: Environmental > Aquatic > Deep subsurface > Groundwater | place: Rifle, Colorado...
GCCGCCATCACTTTGGCTTTCTGGATCGGGGCGATTGCCGGCGTTTTGCTGATTTATTTAAATAAAAGCAAATACGGCCTGAAAAGCAGTATCGCTTTCGGTCCGTTTATGATTTTGGGGACAGCCGCCTCTTTCTTCTGGGGAGAAAAGATAATCGGTTTTTTGTTCCGGTAAAAAATGATACAATATAAAAAATGAAACAAAGAGGTTTTAGCTTAATAGAGCTTATGGTCGCCGTGGGAATTTTGACTTTGATAAACATAATGATTTTTGCCAGCTATCCCGAGTTCAGTCAAAAGATGGCTTTAAAAAGAACAAGCGAGGAAGTCGCCTTGATTGCCCGCCAGGCGCAGGCTTACGCTTTGGGCATAAAAAGGCCGGTTTCCGGCGAGGAGGATTATTACGGCTTTGGCATTCATTTTGATAAAAGCGACTCAAAGTCTTTGATTTTATTCGCCGATTCGAACAGCGATAAAACTTACGACAAAAAAGACGGCTGCGGCGGTTCCAGTACGGAATGTTTTCAGGAATTTAAAATAGGCACGGGAGATTATGTTTCTAATTTGCAGACATGCAATTCAAACAATGTTTGCTCTTCAGCCAACACTTTGGATGTTGTGTATCCAAGAGCTTCTTCCATAGCGACAATAAACAAAGACAGCGGAGCGTCTTACGCGCAAGTTACAATAAAATCGCCCCAAGGAGATAAAAAGAAAGATATAAAAATTTGGATAAGCGGACAGATATCGGTTGAATAAAATGAAAAAAAACGAAAAATTAAAATTTGGTTTTACGCTTATAGAAACCCTTGTCGCCATAACTATTCTTTCCGCCGCCGTGGCCGGCCCGATGGTTTTGTCCATCAAAAACATAGGAACGGCCTCGGTTTCTCAAGACCAGCTGGTGGCGTTTTATCTCGGGCAGGAAGTTTTTGAGTACGCGAGAAATGTCAGAGACACGAATATATTGAAGGAATCCGCCGATTGGCTGGGCGGGCTAGAAAATTGCAAGACCAATGGCTGCTATATAGATGTTTTAAACGAAACCGGTCCAGTAACCGATTGCGGGACCGGCGGTTGCGTTAACAGGCTTAAGTTTGACAAGGATACCGGTAAATATAATTACACTTCCGACGATGAAACAATTTTTATCAGAACTGTAAAAATAGAAAATCCGGTGGGAACAAACAGCGATGAAGCAAAAATCAGCGTTTCCGTAAAATGGACGGGCAAATACGGCGAAAAAACGATGAATTTGCAGGATAATATATTTAATTGGAGATGATCAAAAATCAAAAATCAAAAATCAAAAATTGTGGTTTTACTTTGATAGAGCTGATAGTGGCGCTGGGGGTGTTTATGGTGGTGATGACGATAACCTTGTCGGCTTTTCTCAACATAATGGATATCCAGAAGAAAACGGAAGCCTTTAGAAAGGTGAACGACAATTTAAACTTCGCTATGGAAGCGATGATGAGAGAGATACGAGAGGGCAAAGGTTATAGCGCCGCCGATTGCTCCGGGGCGGATTTTTGTTTTACCGGCAAAGACGGAAAAGCGGTTAAATATCAATTAAACGCGGGAGGAAACATAGAGAGAAAAGAAGCGTCGAGCGAATGGCTTAGAATGACTTCCGACGGGATTAAAATTACCAGACTTTCTTTTTTGGTTTCAGGGGAAGAAACATATGCGTCGGGGGATAGGCGGCAGCCGCTGGTTGTAATATCCATCGGCGGAGAGTCGGGAGAAAAAGAAAAATTAAAATCAAAACTTGATTTGCAGGCGACAGTTTCGCAAAGGAAGTTGGACAGCCAATAAAAATGAAAAATAACAAATTAAAACACGGATTCACCTTGTTGCTCTCCATTCTTGTCGTCAGTGTCGTTCTTTCCGTCGGTTTGGGAATCTTTGACATTATGACCAAGGAGCTTAAGCTTTCCGGCATCGGCCGGGAGTCGCAAGTCGCTTTTTACGCCGCTGACGCAGGTGTGGAATGTTTTTTCTACTGGGAAATTAAGCACCCCGATTTGGCCGACAGCGCTTTTGCTTATTACGACAGCAATCCGCCGACGATCAGCTGCGCCGGCAACAGTTTCATCATACCGGCCGGGTCCAACGGCCCATACGGCCCATATAATCTCAATTTGAGCAACAGTTCTTGCGCCAAAATCAAAGTGACCAAAAACGGTTTAACCACCACCGTTGAATCCAGAGGGTATAACACCTCTTGCGATTCAACTTCTGCTTTCAAAGTGGAAAGGGCGATACGGCTTGAGTCCGTGAAAACACAAGGGGGAACGGCGGGCGCGCCGGGAGTTCCGGGTAATGTTCAGACACAAGTTGTTTCCGAAAGCCAAATAAATCTCTCTTGGGATGCCGCTTCAGGAGCCACCAATTACTTGATCTACAGAGGCATTGATGAAACCAATCTTTCCGAAATAGACGACACGGCGGCGACTTCATACAGCGATACCGGTTTAACCGACAACACAACTTATTATTATCAAGTGGTCGCCAGCAACAGTTACGGATACACGGCGGGAAGCGCGGTTGTTTCCGAAACGACAAAGGATTATAGTTTGTCCTGTTCTGCTGATGGCGGTAACTGGGTTGCTTCGCAAAATACTTGTTATTTTTCCGGAACATCTTGCAAATCAGGCTGGTCGCCCAATCAAAGTTATTCAACAACGCAATCTTCTTATTGTCCCGGATCTGGTAATTGCAACACAACAAGTTGTAGCACTAGTTTTCACAATCGTAGCAATTCCGGGGTTGAATCATGTATTTACTGGGGAGCTGATAATGGCGGATCATTTTGTTACCAGAAAACTTGCCAGGCAAACATAACCGAAATCGGCTGCAAGAAAAATTGATTATGCAAGATATTAAAACTCGCATAGAAAAACTTTGTCAAACGATAAATCATCACCGCTATCTTTATCATGTCTTGGACCGGCAAGAAATTTCCGACGCCGCTTTGGATTCGCTCAAACATGAGCTGGCGGAGCTGGAAAAACAATATCCCAAATACGCCAGCCCCGATTCTCCCACTCAAAGAATCGGCGGAAAACCGTTGGATAAATTCGCCAAAGTCGTCCATAAGGTCAAGCAATGGTCATACGGTGACGCTTTTACCGAAAAAGAGATAAAGGAATTTGACGAACGGGTCAAACGAATGCTGGCCAAAGAAAACCGACTTCGTAAGTCGGTTCATAAACCGACTTACGAAGTCGGTTTTGAAACGGCTTATGTTTGCGAGTTGAAAATTGACGGTTTTAAAATAGTTTTGACTTATGAAAATGGCGTATTAAAAACGGCGGCCACCAGAGGCGACGGCGTAACGGGCGAGGATGTGACGCAGAACATCAAGACGATTGAAAGTATTCCACTTAAGCTGGAAAAGCCGATAAGTATTGTGGCGGAAGGAGAAATTTGGATGAGCAGAAAGGAATTTGAAAAGCTTAACAAAGAGCAGGAGAAAAAGGGGTTGTCGCTGTTTGCCAACCCCAGAAACGCCGCCGCCGGCTCTATCCGCCAGCTGGACCCGTCCGTGGCCGCTTCCAGAAAACTGGACAGTTATATTTACGACATAGCGTTGATTGAAAAACAGGAGAAAAAACCATTTTCGGACGAATCCCCTGTTGTGTCCGAGAGGGAGAAAATTGTTTCTTCTCCTGTTTTTGTGTTAGAAGAAAAAGAAAGAGGAGGAGGTGCCCGTTTCTCCTTCTCGGACAAAGAGGGGGAGTCATACGAAACAGGCACCTCCTCCTCTTTTCCGGAAACGCAGATTAAAGAATTAGAGTTGCTAGAAAAACTTGGTTTTAAAGTGAACAAAAATTACAAACTTTGCAAAAACATAGAAGAAGTTATCGCTTATTGGAAAGAATGGCAGAAGAAAAAAGACAAAGAAGATTATTGGATAGACGGAGTGGCGGTAAAGCTAAATAGGCGCGATTGGCAGGAAAGGCTGGGCTACACCGGCAAAGCGCCGCGGTTTGCCATTGCTTTCAAATTTCCGGCCGAGCAAGCGACGACTGTCGTGGAGGATATTGTCACGCAAGTCGGCCGAACAGGAGCCCTTACGCCGGTGGCTCATCTTGCGCCGGTTTTGGTGGCGGGAAGCGTTGTTTCTCGGGCCACTCTTCACAATCACAGCGAAATAAAAAGACTGGGGCTTAAAATAGGCGACACGGTAATCATTCAGAAAGCAGGAGATGTCATACCGGAAGTGGTGCGAGTTTTGAAGGAAATGCGGACGGGAAAAGAAAAAGAATTCAAGATGCCGGAAACTTGCCCGGTTTGCGGCGGAAAATTGACCCAAGAGAAAGACAGTCCGATTATAAGATGCGCCAACAAAAACTGCTCTATAAAACATCGCCGAGCTTTATACTATTTCGCTTCCAAAAAGGCGATGAACATAGAAGGGCTGGGGCCGAAAATAATTGACGCGCTTCTGGGCAACGGCCTTATCCGGGACACGGCCGATATTTACGATTTGAAAGAAGGCGACTTGGAACCTTTGGAAAGATTCGGAGAAAAATCCGCCAAAAATATCGTCAACGCCGTCAATGTTGCAAGGACGGCGACTTTGCCGAAGTTTTTGACCGCGCTGGGAATTTTTCATGTTGGAGAAGAGACGGCTGAACTTTTAGCGAAAGAAACAAAGTCTGTTGAAGTTTTAAGCGATATGCCGGCGGAAGAATTGCAAAAAATTGACGGAATCGGTCCGAAAGTGGCAGAAAGTATTTTTTATTGGTTCAAAGATAAACGCAACAGGGAGTTGCTTGAAAGGCTCTTGAAAAGAATCAAAATAATTTTGCCGGAAAAATCTCTGTTTCTGGAAAACAGTAAAATAAGAGGAAAAATTTTCGTCTTGACGGGAACGATGGAAAAAATGTCCAGAGACAAAGCCAAAGAAGAAATAAAACTAAGAGGAGGACATCTTAGCGAATCCGTGTCCAAGAATACCGATTTTGTGGTGGCGAGCGCCGAGCCGGGCTCAAAATACGGCAAGGCGAAAAAATTGGGGGTGAGGGTTATTGGCGAAAAAGAATTTTTGAAGTTGTTGAGCTAGTTTAAGTTAAAAATTACAGTATAAAACCTCCAGGTGGTAAACTGTAATTTAGTTGTAGTGGAAAATTATTGTCGTTGTGTTAACATTAAAATATGTTAAAAGACAAAATAAAAGCGGATTTTAAAGAGGCTTTCAAGGCAAAAGACCAAGTGAAGTTATCGGTATTGAAAATGGTAAATTCTGAAATCGGCAACGTCGAAATAAACAAAAGGGCGAAGCTGATAAAAGGCCTGCCTGCCGGCGAGGCAGGAGGGAAAATGGAAAATGTTGAAGCGTTATCCGTCCTTAACGACGAAGAAGTTTTGCAAGTAGTCGGGAGAGAAGTTAAAAAAAGGAAAGATTCCATTGAGGCTTTTGAGAAAGCGGGAAGATTGGAATTAGCGGAAAAAGAAAAAGCGGAATTGGCGGCGCTGATGGCTTATATGCCGGAACAATTATCCGAGGCCGTCATAAGGGATTTGGCCAAGAAAGCGGTGGAGCAGTCTGGGGCCAAAGGAGAAAAGGAAATAGGAAAAGTTATGTCAATTCTATCGCCTCAAGTCAAAGGAAAAGCGGATGGCGCTCTGGTGAATAAGATTGTGAGGGAGTTGTTGACTTTAACATAGCCACTCTATTTAATTTATGGAAATTGAAAAATTGGCGAAATTGGCTAGAATAAATTTGTCCTTGGGAGAAAAAGAAAAACTTCAAAAAGAATTTGAAGTTATTTTGAATTACATTTCCGCGCTGAAAGAAGCCGATACGGGCGACGGGAAGAATGGTTTTTCCAAAAGAGAAACATTAAACATAATGAGGTCGGACGAGAACGCTCACGAAATGGGAAAATTCACGAAAGATTTGCTTGAAGGGTTCCCTTTTTCGGAAAACGGTTATGTAAAAGTTAAACATGTCTTTGAATAATCTTACAATCAAAAAAGCGCGAAAACTTTTAACGGATAAAGAAATTTCCGCTAGAGAATTAACCGCTTATTATCTGAAAAACATTGAAGAAAAAAACAAAGACATCAACGCTTATTTGGAAGTGTTTGACGATGCGCTAAACAAGGCCGAAAAATTAGACAAAAATGGGAACGGCGACAGGCCTCTTTGGGGCATACCCATAGCCATTAAAGACAACGTTTTGATAAAAGGAAAAACTTGCTCGGCCGGTTCCAGAATGCTCCAAAATTATAGAGCGTCTTACGACGCGACAGCGATAAAAAAACTCAAAGATGCCGGAGCTGTTTTTCTGGGCCGGACCAATATGGACGAGTTTGCCATGGGCGCTTCCACTGAAAACTCGGCTTATGGAGTTACAAAAAATCCGAAAGATTTAACCAGAGTGTCTGGCGGGTCTTCCGGCGGCAGCGCCGCGGCGGTGGCGATGGACGGCTGTTTGGGCGCCTTGGGTTCGGACACGGGCGGTTCCATCAGGCAACCGGCGTCTTTTTGCGGAGTGGTCGGACTTAATCCGACTTACGGCGCCGTTTCCCGCTCCGGCCTTATCGCTATGGCTTCTTCTTTTGACCAAATCGGCCCGATGGCCAAAACGGTTGAAGACGCGGAAATAATTTTCAACGCTATAAAAGGAAGCGACTCGATGGATTCAACCTCCTCGTCGACACCGGACTTCGACGAGAGAAAATTTGACGGAAAGTTAAAAATCGGCCTTCTTAAATACGACAAAAACGGAGTGGATAAAGAGATAAACGAATCTATGGAAAAATCAGCCAAGATTTTCAAAGATTTGGGTTATGAAATTTCGGAAATTGAACTGCCCAACATAAAATATTCCGTGCCGTGCTATTATATACTCGTACCGGCCGAAGTTTCTTCCAATTTGGCTAGATTTGACGGCGTCCGATACGGCCTTTTCAAAGAAGGGAAAAATTTGACGGAAGATTATATGAAGACCAGAGAAGCCGGCTTCGGCCCGGAAACAAGAAGAAGAATAATGCTCGGAACTTATGTCCTTTCCGCCGGCTATTACGACGCTTATTACGCCAAAGCCCAGAAAGTTAGGGAGCTGATAAAAAAAGATTTTGAAAGTGTTTTCAAAAGCGTTGACGCCATTATTTCTCCCGTTTCTCCGTCTGTCGCTTTCAAGATCGGGGAAAAGGCGAACGACCCTTTGAAAATGTATCTGGAAGATATTTTTACCGCGCCGGCGAAAATGGCCGGACTGCCGGCGATGTCAATTCCAACTCGCCTCGCTGAAACTCCGGCGAAGCGGGCAGGAATTAATTCGGAAGGTTTGCCGATAGGCTTGCAGATTATCGCGCCAAGATTCGGCGAGAAATTGTTGTTTGAGATGGGAAAAAAATATGAGTCTTATACCTCAAAAAATCAGATGGCTTAATCTGGAATATCTGTTTGACCGGCTTTTTTATTGGATAAAGCAGTTTTGGATTTTAATCAAGAAATTGATTCTTTTGCTGGCCGATGTTCCGATAAAAGCGTATTTTATTATCGCCGGTTTTGTTTTTCTCGCCATTATGGCTTTTCTTTTCTTTAAACTCCGAAAACTTGAAAGAAAAATAAAGGTCGCTTCTATGGTTAATTTCAAAGAAGAGGAAAAATTGCCCCAAGATCGTGCTGGCAAATGGAAAGACATCAAAAACAAAATCAATTCCGACAGTATTGAAGATTGGAAGGAAGCCATCATCGCGGCCGATTCAATCTTGGACGATATTTTTTCCAGAATGGGCTATAAGATGGACGGGCTGGGAGAAAAATTGAAGAATATTGAACCCAGCGATTTTGCCAGTTTGCAAGAAGTCTGGGACGCTTACAAGATCAGATCTAGAATAGCCCGAGAAGGCGCCAATTTTGAGATATCTCACGAAGAAGCCAAGTCCGCTCTGGCTAAATACGAAAAAGGTTTGAAAGAGTTGAAGTATATATAAAAATAATCTATATTATAACAGCCCGTGCCGCCTTATGGGTTTGCGCCGATGTAGCTCAGTTGGTTAGAGCATAGCACTCATAAAGCTAAGGTCGGAGGTTCGATCCCTCCCATCGGCATCCGCTTAAAGCGGAAATGGACCCGTGGTGTAGCCCGGTTAACACGTCCCCCTGTCACGGGGAAGATCGCCGGTTCAAATCCGGTCGGGTCCGCCTTCTGTCGCAGTAAAATAAAACCGCCCGCTAGAAGGCGATTTTATTTTATGAAGATTTTCTTGTTGCGGGGGCCGGAATTGCACCGGCGTCTCAAGGTTATGAGCCTCGTGAGGTACTACTCCTCCACCCCGCGATGTTTTTTAATGTTATCCGACATTGCAAAATAAAGCAAATAAAACTAATATAATAAGGCAAAATTGCCGTTGTAGCTCAGCTGGTAGAGCAACTCCATGGTAAGGAGTAGGTCGCCGGTTCAATTCCGGCCAACGGCTTGGTTTTGCCTCCTTAGTTCAGCTTGCCCCGCTGGGCGGGGTGAAGCAGAACGGCGGTATCGGCCTTGCGCCTTGACATGCCACCCTAGCTCAATTGGTAGAGCAATGGTATCGTAAACCATAGGTTGCCGGTTCAATTCCGGCGGGTGGCTTATGGAAACATTTTTGAATTTATTTTTGATAGCGGCGGCTTTGGGCGGTTTCGCCTTGGCATTTTTCATTTTCATAAGCAAGCGGAAAGCGAAACCGATCGCTTGCCCGATGGACGGCCACTGCGACGATGTCGTCCGAAGCGAATTTTCCAAGTTTTTTGGCGTTCCGGTGGATATCCTGGGAATGCTTTATTACGCCGTTGCGGCGACGGCTTATTCCGTTTTCTATTTTTATTCCGGTCTGGCCGTTCCTCTAGCCGTGTTTGCGATGTTCGGGCTGGCTTCTTTTTCTTTTCTTTTTTCTCTGTATCTCACTTTCATCCAGGCTTTTAGTTTGAAGCAGTGGTGTGTGTGGTGTTTGGCCTCGGCCGGTTTGTCGTCGTTTATTTTTCTAGCCAATGTTTTTTACGTTAAATCGGGCTTTGCGGTTATTCCGGCGGAAATTTTTGAAGAATTTTACGAGATTTTGGTTGCCGGGCATTTATTGAGCGCGGGGCTTGGCTTCGGCGCTTCCGTTGTCGGCGCCATAATGCTCGGGAAGTTCGTCAAGGATTCCAAAATGTCCAGCTTTGAAGCTGATATTTTAAGAACGCTTACGCAAGTGATTTGGTTCGCGATATTTATTCTTATTTTGAGCGGATTCGGCCTTTATTTTTCAAACGAGGGAACAAGCAATATCTTGTATAAGTCCGCCATCGCGGCCGTTCTCGTTCTTGTCTCGGCCGTTCTTAACTTGGCTATTTTGCCGAAGATGGTTAAAAAAACTTTGTTGTTTGTGAACAACGGACCCGCCCGCCTCGCAAGCGAAAGCGTTGCGGGCGGGGAAAATCCCGTTTCTTCCGCTACTGCCAAAACTTCTTTGGTTTTTAATTTTTTGGCTGTTTTTATCTGGCTCTGCGTCTTAATATTTTCAATTAAAATCTAGACAGGTTTATTTTTTTGTTTTTAAAAGCGCTATCCACAGGCGGCTCTCTCTTTTATTTTTATAAAGCTGGAGTAAAATTAAATTACTTTAATCTTAAATTTATTTTTTCAAAATGATTTCCAAAATAATAAAGAGGAACGGGGAGATAGTTGATTTTCGCGCAGAAAAAATTCAAGAAGCCATCGCTAAAGCCGTGCAAGCCGTCGGAGGAAGCGACTTGGAGACCCCTAAGCTCCTTACCAGGCTTGTCGTCAAAGAAATTGAGAAAAAATACGCCGACCATATTCCCGATGTGGAAGGAGTGCAGGACATAGTGGAGAAAGTTTTGATAGAAGAAGGCCATGCCACGACCGCCAAGTCTTATATTATCTACCGGGAAAAAAGAAGCGAAAGAAGATACGACAAAGAGGTTACTATCAGCGTGGACAAGACGATTTCCGAGTATCTTAATCAGCAAGACTGGCGAGTCAACGCCAATTCCAACCAGGGCTATTCTTTGGGCGGACTGATACTCAATACTTCCGGCAAAGTTACCGCCAACTATTGGCTTTCTCACGTGTATCCGGCCGATGTGGCCGCCGCCCACCGAAACGGCGATTATCATATCCACGATTTGGATATGTTTTCCGGCTACTGCGCCGGTTGGTCATTGAGGGTTTTGTTGGAAGAAGGGCTTAACGGCGTTCCGGCCAAGACCGAATCCGGCGCGCCCAAGCATCTTACCAGCGCCGTCAATCAGATGGTCAACTTTTTCGGCACGCTTCAGAACGAATGGGCTGGAGCGCAGGCTTTTTCCTCTTTTGACACCTATCTTTCTCCGTTTGTGAAAAAATATTCCATGGAAATGGAGGAAGAAATAAACAATTCCGGTTTTTACAATTTCCCTTCGGAAGAAGCCAAGCAAAAATTCATTGACGAAAAAACTTACAAATATGTCAAACAAAATATCCAGTCTTTCGTGTTTAATCTCAACATTCCTTCAAGGTGGGGGACGCAGACACCGTTTACCAACATCACTCTGGACCTTATCCCCCCAGAAGACTTGAAAAATCAAAAATTAAAATTGGGCGGCCAATATTTTCCTTTCGCTTTCAGTCAGCTTCAGAAAGAAATGGATATGATAAACCAAGCCTATGTGGAAGTAATGACAGCTGGCGACGCCAAGGGCAGGGTGTTCACTTTTCCCATCCCGACTTACAACATCACCAAAGATTTTGACTGGGACAATCCCAAATACGAGCCGATTTTTGAGATGACGGCCAAATATGGAATGCCCTACTTCCAAAACTTTATAAATTCCGATATGAAACCGAATCAGATACGCTCAATGTGCTGTCGCCTTCAGCTGGATTTGAGAGAACTGCTTAAAAGAGGCAACGGCTTGTTTGGCAGCGCCGAGATGACCGGCAGTTTGGGGGTGGTAACGATAAATTCGGCCAGAATCGGGTACGTCCACAAAGGCAGCAAAGAAGCGTTTTTGAAAAGAATTGAACACTTGATGTATTTGGCCAAAACATCTTTGGAAATAAAAAGAAAAGAAATAAACAAATGGCTGGAAAGAGGCTTGTTTCCTTACACTAAGAGATATTTGCCGAATCTCAATAATCATTTTTCCACCATCGGCATCAACGGCCTAAACGAAGCCATTCTCAATTTTACTGACGGGAAAGAAAATATTGTCTCCCAGTGGGGGCAGGATTTTGCCGAAGAAGTTTTGCTTTTTATGAGGAATAAATTAAGAGAATATCAGGAGGAAACCGGCAATCTTTACAATCTTGAAGCCACCCCGGCCGAAGGCGCCACTTACCGCTTCGCCAAAGAAGACCAGAAAATTTTCCCCGGCATAATCCAGGCCGGCACGCCGGAAGCGCCCTACTACACCAATTCCTCCCAGATCCCGGTGGAGCACACCGGCGACGCTTTTGAAGCGCTGGAACTGCAAGATAAGTTGCAGACCAAATACACTGGCGGGACGGTTTTGCATCTTTATATGGGGGAAAGAGTCAGCGACGCCAAGTCTTGCCGCAAATTGGTCAGAACTGTTTTGGAAAATTATCATCTCCCCTATATCACCATCACTCCAACTTTCTCCATTTGCCCCAAGCACGGTTACTTGAAAGGCGAGCATCATTTCTGCCCTGTTTGCGATTTGGAAATAGGGTATAATGAGGGAGGTAATTACGATGAAAAAGAATTGCGCAAGCACAGGTCGAAAAAATTATCGGAATCTAACCTGCCTCATCGGCAGGCAAGCATAAAAACAAATGAAAAATCAAAACAGTTCCAACCAGCAGAGAACAAGGTGTGAAGTCTGGTCAAGGGTGATGGGTTATCATCGACCGGTTTCTTGCTACAATCTCGGCAAAAAATCGGAGCACTATTCCCGCCAGCATTTTTCCGAAACCGCCACCGTCAATTCCAATTTCTGCAAAAAACACGCTTAACTGCCGGACAATGTTGCGGCGTTTTGAAAATCCCGCTCCAAAGCGGGATTTTGTTTTGGAAAAAAAGGATAGTAAAGTATAATAATTAAACTTATGCCATTGTTAAGTTGTAGTAGAGAAGTTTTTATCAAAAGTATTTTTGAAAGAACAAATGGAAAAACAAAATAAAATTAAAATAGCTCTTGTTGATGCGCAAAATAAACCAATAAAACCTAATGTGGTATATGTTTTTATTGATGCTTCAAATTTATGGCAAGCGCAAAAATCCAAAGGAAAGATGTTTGATTATGAAAAATTGAAAATATTTTTGAAAGCAAAATTTAATGCTTCTAAAATCCAAATATTTTATTACACCGCATATCCCGCCGAAGGAACTCGTGATTATAATCTTGATGGTAAACATAAATTTTTTACTTACTTGAAAAGGGGACTTGGTTTTATTGTGCGAAAAAAAGAATTAAAAAGGATAGAGATTCATAGTGATGAGCTTGGCGATTCAATTCAAGAAAAAGGAAATATGGATGTTGAGATGACGATTGATGCGATACATAATATGAAAAAATACGATGTAGCCCTTTTCTTTACCGGAGATTCAGATTTTCTTGCGCTCATAACATATTTAAAAAATGGAGGCAGGAAGGTCTACATATTTTCATCCAAAAATAACATTTCTCAAGAATTGAGAACTGGCGGAGATGGTTATTTTGATGTTCTTAATTTGCAAGATGATATTTGGGGCAGAGAGTTAAAGCATAGAGGAGTGTTGTCAAAAAAAAAGTAGCCCTCCTCGCGGAGGACTACTCTTGGATGTAGTACCCTATCAGTTAAATGAAACCGATAGACATAAACAATATAGCATTATCAAAATAAAAAGCAAATCTCCACTTTATGTTAATCGGCGGAGTGCAAGAATTGACCACTTTGGATTTTCCGGGGCGCTTGGCGGCCGTAGTTTTTACTTTGGGTTGCAATTTCCGTTGCGGCTACTGTCACAATCCCCAATTTATTCAATGTCAAGGCGAGACCTTGACATCAAGGATTCCGGAAGAAGTGTTTTTCAAATTTTTGGAAAAAAGAAAAGGGAAATTGGAAGGCGTTTGTATCAGCGGAGGCGAGCCGACTTTGCAGCCGGATATTTTGGAATTTGCCCGAAAAATAAAAAATATGGGATTTTTGGTTAAGCTGGACACCAACGGGACAATGTCCGGCGTTTTAGAAAAAATGATCGCGGAAAAAGTCGTGGATTTTTTCGCCATGGATATCAAGACCAGTCTGTTTCGCTACGGGGAAATTTTGGCGGTTAAACCGCCAATTGGCGGTTTAACCGCCAAAATTTTGGAAGAGATAAAAAAATCCAAAGAGATAATCCAAAATTCCGGCTTGCCTTACGAATTTCGGACGACGGCGGTGAAAGGCAAACACACCAAAGAAATTTTTGAAGAAATAGGCGAGTGGCTCAAGGGAGCGGAAGCGTATTTTATCCAAAACTTCCGGAACAAAAAAACGCTGGCCGAAGAATACAAAAATGAAGAAGGTTTTTCGGAAAAAGAGCTGGCGGAGTTCAAATTATTGATGGAAAAATACGTCAAAAATTGCGAGATAAGAATGTAGCCGTTAAGGGCGGAAGAGTCGCCTCTTCGGCGACTCGCCGAGGAGGCGGTTTATCCCCCACACCTGTTTAGAAAATGATTCTTTTAAAAAAAATATTTAAACACAAAAACAGGTGTGGGGGTTATCCACATCTTGCAATGCATTTTTTATTCTAAACAGCTTTAGAAATGATATAATAAAGCCAAGGTGAAAAAGTCAGAAGAGTTAAAAACTAGGACTAGGAGAAAAATTAAGTTTAAATGTTTTCTTCTGGCGCATATACTGACGCTGTTTTTTGTTGTGGGAAATTTTTCTTTTGCGGCGGACTTGCCCGCCGAAGAGGCGGACAAATCTTTTGACTTCGTACAAAAAAAACTATTATTCCGAGCCGTTTTCCAAACTGATTGAATTTCTTAAAGACAAAAAGGAAGAAGAGGCGAATTCTGCCGCCGAATTCAATCCAAACACTTCTTCGTTTTTAGCCAGCGTCTTAGCCAGTGTCAAAGATGTTGCAAAAAATGTTTTTGATTCCGCCAAAAGTTTCGTTTTTACCGGAGATAATCCAAACAGTTTTGAATACTTGTCTCCAACTAGCGAAGAAAACGCCAAAGAAATAGAAAATCTGAAACAACAATACGAAGAAGCCATCAAAGAGGCGAATGAGT
>Ga0209211_10008328_pt1 | contig 14214 bp, 6 predicted proteins | sample RifGroA2_FD_183992 | JGI IMG/M metagenome (GOLD analysis project Ga0209211, IMG submission 183992) | Groundwater microbial communities from Rifle, Colorado, USA - Groundwater A2 (SPAdes) (version 2) | ecosystem: Environmental > Aquatic > Deep subsurface > Groundwater | place: Rifle, Colorado...
ACCGGTTTTGGAGCCTTCAAGCCAAGCGAAGCCATGATGGGTGGAGCTATGGTTATGCCAATGAATATGCTCGCAGGAAAAACAACGACATACGTCTTTGATATTCCGAAAATGCCGAGTAAGACCGCTGACAAATTAGATGATGGAGCTTATATTAAATTAACATTTGAAAAAGGTAAAGGATTTGATCTTTCGGTCGCGGAAGCTGATTCCAATAATCCTGCGAAAAACGATTTGAACTGGGGCGGACCTTCGACCGTCGTACTAAAAACCGATGCTACTGGCGATACAAGCAATGATTCGACAAAAGGCGCGACTGCGAATGACGGTATTGTGGTCAGTTCAGCAAACACCTTGATTGCCTACTTGAACACTAACGGCGGAACAACCGGCGCGCCGGATAAATTCCATTTAGAAATTAAGGGGATTGTTAATCCGAACGTAACGCAATCGTTAACATCTTCTGGCTATACTATTGATGAGAAATTATACAAGGCGGACGGAACGTTGGTTGACACAATTACGTCAATGCCGTTTTTCATCAATTCAGCGGGCGCTAATACAATCACGGTAAATGTTACGGCAGCTGATGGTTCCGGGACATTTAAATTGATGATGGGCTCCCCTTCCACAGGTCCGATGGATGCTACTGTGACTATTGCTGGCGGAACCGGAACTCAAACATGGACAGGTATGCCAAATGGTTGTTACCACATTTTCACCGAGCCGACGATTACTCTTGGCGCGAATAAATATTCCGGCCAAATGAATCCGGAACCGATTTGTTTGCCAGGAACGGGAGCAAACTGGAATAGCGGTAGCAGCACCTATACCAAGCCAATAGCCTTTACGAAATATGGCGCCGGTAACAGCGCGCAACTTGCTGTAAAAGTTTCCGGATCATTCAAGGCCGCAGGTGAAGACGTTGATGTTTTTGCGGGCGGTCCAACCGGATTTGCGGTTGAAACCAAAACATTAACCGGTGCGGTGACCAACAATTCAACCACAGTTTACCTGCCGTCAAATGGAAATTATATGGTTGGTATTGGTCCGGCCATGCCAAAGGGTCCAAAGATGGGTCCTGTGCCAATGTCAGATTGGATGCCGCCAAAAAGTATTAACATTGAAGTTTCAGGTGTTGGCGGAACTCCTGTCATTAAACGCACCGATACCGGCGCGACCGTTACAGAATTAAGTTTCTCGGTCAGCACCGCTTCAAAACAGATCAATGGACGCTTGATTTCAAAGCAAACAACATTGACTGCTGATTATTCAGCCAGTGCTACCAGCATTACCGTTTCCAGTGCTACAGGATTTACTTCCGGAGATTATATTACTTTATACAATGGAACCACTGCTTCGGGAGCTAAAATATCCAGTATTAGCGGTACTACCATAAATTTGACAAATGGAGTGGCTACTTCATATACTGCCGGCGCAAAGGTTTACAATGTTGTTCCAGATACTAATGTTTGGGCCAATCAGCCAATGGGTTTTGGCGGAGCAGGTTCCAGTGCCACTTCAAATACAGACGGGTCGTTTACACTGAAGGTTTCAAGCAATGGCACTTATGATGTTGGCGCGTGGAAGAATGGTATGGGTGAGTCTCCAATGCGCAGTGTGACGGTTAAAGATAACAACGCTGGAGTAAGCGATGGAAATGCGACTGCTGACATATATTCTGATGGAGCGATTGTTACTGGTAATGCGGAATTATTGATCAAGATGTTTAGACCTGATTATACAGTTTCCGGAAAAGTAATGGATTCCAGCAGCAACCCTATTCAATACATGCATCTTATGGCGCAAGAGTCGACCACTAAGCAAACTACGCACGGTGATACCAACTCCAGCGGTGATTATATTTTGAATGTTTCAGCCGGTACATGGGTTATTTCCGGTAGTATGCCGTCCAGTACTGACGCATGTGGTGCGTTATCGAGAAGTGTAATTGTATCAGACTCGACCGGCAGTTTAACTCTTCAAAATATTTCGCCATCAACTTCCACCTGTTATAAAGTTTCCGGTACTGTAACGCTTAATGGTACGGCTCAAGGAAATATTCCGGTTATGATTAACGCGTGGGATACAACAAACGATCGTCCTCTTGGCACGTATTTCAGAAATGAAATGACGGATTCTGCCGGAGGATATCAGGTGAAAGTAGCCAATGGCACTTATCGCGTTGAGGTGTTTACACCTGAATATGGGCAGATAGGACAAAACGTCACGGTAAACGGTGCTGATGCAACATCCAATATTTCAACCACGGCAGAATCAATGAAGACCCTGACCGTTGCTTTCACCGGCGGAACAGCGACTCAACGTGGATTTATTGACGTGAAATCAACAACCTCATCAACTCGACGAGGCGTACCATTGAACAGTTTGGCTAGCAGTCAGACCATCAGTATGCCGGCCGGAATATATTCACTAAAGGTTTTTGTGGATGGCCTTGGTGACTTCTCTCCTGCAGCGAACGTTGATATGAGTACGAGTAATCAGACGGTAACGATAAATATTTCCGGGCAGGCGTCTTCAATTGTTAGTGGTACTGTACTTGATGCGAGTAATAATCCGGTCGCTAACAGCGTAATTGTTCTAGCCAACACTTCTGATGGCACGACTATGCAGACAACCACTGACAGCAACGGTGATTATTCAGCCACTGTTAAAAACGGAGATTACAATATCACCGCCGGAAATAAAAATTATTCTTCTCCGGCGAAGGCCACGATAACCGTGAGCGCGGCGGTGAATTATGATTTTGACGCCAATACTACTGATGAGACCGTGTCTGCGGTGAATTCATTGACTGAAAAGACATTGACCATTACCGGTACGATTTACGAGGCTAATGGGACTACCCCTTTAACAAACGGTTATGTTTCAGCGACAACCTCTGATGGCAAGAGATCAAAAGCCGCTATTCAAAGTGATGGAACGTATTCAATGCCTGTCAGTGCCGGCACATGGACCATTATTGGCGACGCTCCCCTCTTTTCCGCGACGACGCGTGGCGCGACCGTTGAAGTTACTTCAACGTCAGCCACCAGCAAAGATGTTACTTTGACGGCTGATGCGGCTGACGTAAAAAAATCTGATTCAAACACCGTTTCGCCATCTGCGGGCGTATCCATTGATGATTCGGATAATACCGGTATTGAATTTGTCGCCGGTCAAGGTGTTCTCGGTAGAGCGACTTCAGCCACTGTTTCCATGGAAGAAGTTGATATGCCAACAACTGATATGGCGACACCGGTTGGCGCGTTTGTTGATATTACTGCCAATGCCAGCGGTACGGACATCAATCAGTTGACCGGAGATGGCGCTGAAATAACGATTCCGTACACAACCGCGGAAGTATCGACCTCCGGCGCTTTAAGCGAAAGTGCTGTTGTTCCAGCGTATTATGATGAGACAACATTGGCTTATGTTCCATTCAGTAACTATACCTGCGATCGCACGGCCAACACTTGCACGGTAACGACTATTCATTTGACCGCCATTGGCGTAATTGCCGTACCATTGGTTGCCGCTTCCTCGAGCCGCAGAGTAGTAGCAGAAGCACCGAGCGCAGTCACGGCCGCGCCGGTAACAGCAGAACCGGTTAAAAAGGTAGTAACTGTTGTTGACAAAACAAAAACTGAAGTTTCTGAAACTAAAACTGTGGTTACCGTGACGAAAGAAACCGTGATTAAGGAAGTGGCCAAGGCCGTTGCGCAAAAAGTTGTTAGTTTGACCAATGTTCTTCCGTCTTTACCGACAGAGAGAGTTTTGGCAAAAGAAGTAAGCGCAATCAAAGACGCAATCAGCATTATCAAAAAAGCACCGTCAACCGAGAAGGATTGGAAGGTTGTAAATTATTTGGCTTATGGCACGACGGACAAAGTTAAAGGTTTGGCGACAACTGAACGAAAAGAATTGATCAGTGATTACAAGGCGATTTACAACAAATTGCCCGGCTCGGAAAAAGATTGGACTGATTTGGCGAAGATTGCGGAGGGCGTTACTCCATCTCGAGTTTTAAGTAAGGAAGCACAAGCTATCAAGACGTTTGCGAAAGTGTTTGGTCGAGCAGTTGACTTCAAGAACGCGGCGGATGAAAAATTCGTTCACAGCGTTGCTTACAATTTGAGAGCTGAAACAAAAGATACGACCAAAGAAAAATCAGCCATCGCGCAAGTTCAAAAGACTTTGAAGCAAACGCCAAATAGCAGCGAACTCTGGGCTGTGGTGCGCGCTATCGCCTACTCCGGAGTTGAACCGAAGGCAGTAAAAACTCCGGCCGCGGGAAAGAAAGCTGTTGAAAAACCGGCAGCAGCAGAAGCGTTGAAAACTTCCGAGCCGATTATCAATGCCGTACCGGCTCAGCCGGCCGCAGCTGAACGCAACTTGAAAGCTGAAATCAGCGCTGTGTCTGATTATACGAAGATCGCTGGCAAGACTCCGAGCGGAGATGGCTGGAAGGTGATTCAGTTTATCAGCTATGGCAGTTCTGATGCCAGCAAAGAAAAGACTAGCGCTGAACGTACTGCGATTGTCAAGCAGTATAAAGCAAAGTACAAAGCGCTTCCGGCAACCGAAGCTGACTGGCAGAAACTGACGCAATTAGTGAAATAAGGAAACAGATAATAAAAGAACCCCGCCATTGGCGGGGTTCTTTTATTATCTGTTAAACGTTACGGAAGATAGTCTAAGGCGTTCACCGGAATTCCATTGACGCGAACTTCAAAGTGCAAATGCGGTCCGGTGGTTAATCTTCCTGCTCCCGGTGTTCCCGGGGTACCGCCGACCAGCCCGATCGTCTCGCCTTTACCGACAAATTCATCGTCTTTTACCAATATTTTACTGACATGACCGTAAACCGTGGAAATTCCGTTGGCGTGGATCAGAGCAATATAACTATACCCCATCCCGCTGTCCTTTGCTTTCAGAACATAGCCATCGGCCGCTGCTTTGATTGGTACTCCTTGTTTCGCCCTGATATCGATCGCCGGATGTTCAAATATGTAGCGGAATGGATAGTCAGGATCGTGAAAATATGCGGTGATGGTGTTTTTCGTTACCGGCCAGTCCAAAGTGGCGTCGGACAGTTGCGGTTTATTTTTTTCTAGTTGATCCAGTTTCAATCTGGCGTTTTTTTCCAGGGATTTTATTTCAGCATCTATATTCTCTTCCTCTTTCTTGGATTGCCAATAGAGCGCGGAAAATTTTTGTTCCGAGTTTTTTGTTTTCACCAATAAGTCTTCCTTGTAATTGGTTTCTCCGGTCAGCTCGATTTTAGTAATATCCAGGGTTTGCTTTAGATTGTCCAGTTCAGCTTGCTTGCTTTCCAATGCTTCCTGGTTTAAAACCAATTCCCTTTTTTTGTCTTTTATTTCAGCGAGTGTTGCCTGGAGGCCGTTTTGCAAATCTTTGGTGTACTCTACGTTGTTTATGAAATCAGACAAGGAGTTGTTCAGCAGAAGGATTCTTACGGCGTTTTCTTGATCGCTTTTGTGAATTTCTTGCAGTGTATCGGACAAAGATGTTTTGTGAGTATGAATGGCGTCTTCAGCCGAAATAATTTGCAGTTCATTGTTTCTGACTTGCAATTTAGTCGCGGATATCTCAGCTTCCGTGGCTTTGATATCCAGTTTTGTTTTAGCTATTTTATTTTCAAGAATTGATAACTCGGTTTTCAGGCTGGTGGCTTCTTCTTGCTTCAGGCGAATGTTTTTTTGATAAATCGCCGCCTTCTTTTTTATTTCATTGATTTCAAACTGTTTGTTTTTTATTTGAGTATTCAGTTCCTCCACGCTTTCAGCGTGAATCATTATTGGCGTTAACAGAAAAACAATTGCTAACGCGATGAATTTTATTTTTGTTTTCATATCGTTTTTCACCCTGAGGCCACTCGAAGGGTGCTCTTTGTTGTTAAAATTGTCATTGCGAGACGCAGCGTGGAAATTTCGTCAACTCGTATTTATAAGTAAGTTTTTTTATCGCAGTTTTTCTACAGCGGCAGTAATTCTGCTCAGGGTTTGATCCTTGCCCAGCGCTCCGGCGATTTCAAATGGATCAGGTGAGCGATCTTGACCGGACAGCGCGAAACGCAATGGCCAGAGCACACTGCCCGTGTCTTTGGCGTTATTGCTGATATAAGTCATGATGGTTTCCTTTATCCCTGGCGCGGTAAATTCGGTCTTTTTCAGTTTCTTTAATATTTTTTCAAGATCGCGAAGATTTTGCGCTGTGGCGTTGCGATCGGATTTTTTCCAAATCAATTTCTCTGCGTTGTAATCGAAATTTGGGGCGAAGAAAAATTTAATCGCTTCGGATATTTCAGACAGTTTTTTGATTCTAGCCTGTTCCAAAACCAAAATATTCTTGATGTATTGAGGCTTAACTTTTTCTGAAGTTGAATTAATATTGATTTTATCTTTGACTGGTGTCAGTAGATTATCTTTAATTAAATAAGGCAGGCATTTATCATAAAATTCATCGACTGAAAGCTTTCGAATATAGGTGCCGTTGATCCAATTCAGTTTATCAATGTCAAAAACAGCGCTTGATTTATGGACATTATCAAGAGTGAACTGCTGAATCATTTCATTCATGGTGTAAATTTCCTGCTCGGTTCCTGAATTCCAGCCGAGAAGCGCGATAAAATTCATAAAAGCTTCAGTCAAATATCCGGTATCAATAAAATCTTTGACCGAGACATCGCCGTCGCGTTTGCTTAGTTTCTTTTTTTGTTTATTGACTAAAGTTGGCAGATGAGCGAATTTCGGCGGTTGCCAGCCAAAAGCTTCATAAAGCAAGACATGCTTTGGCGTGGTGGCCAGCCATTCATCACCGCGGAGTACGTGAGTTATTTTCATGCTGTGATCATCAACGATATTCGCGAAGTGATAGGTTGGAAATCCGTCTGATTTGATTAATACATAATCATCCATGTCTTTGGTGTTAACAACAATCTCTCCCCTGATTAAATCCTCAAAGACAACATTTCTGTTTTCCGGCATTTTGAATCTGATGACATAAGTAGCGCCTGAATCAATCATTGACTGCGCTTCTTGTTTGGAAAGGTTACGGCAGAAATTGTCGTATTTCGGAGCTTGTTTGTTTTTCGTTTGAGCTTCTCTTAAATCATCAAGCCGTTTTTTTGAACAAAAACATGGATAGACTTTTCCTTTATCTAAAAGCGCAACGATTTGCTCATTGTAGATTGATAGTCGTTTTGATTGAATGTACGGACCAAAATCGCCTTTTTCTTTGACTTTGTTATCAGTTGTCAAATATGGTCCTTCATCGCCCTCTATCCCCGCCCATTTGAGTACTTGAAGCAAATTTTCGAGCGCACCGTGTACGAGACGCGTCTGGTCGGTGTCCTCTATTCTAATCAAAAACTTGCCCTTGTAATGCTTGGCAAACAGGTAATTATAAAGGATGGTGCGTAAGTTGCCCACATGCACAAAGCCGGTCGGGCTTGGCGCGATACGAACCCGTACATTGCTAAAGTTGATGTTATCCATAATGTCCTAATCGTCATTCCGGATCAACTTGTCCGCCATAGCTTCAGCGGCGGCGGAAGTCCGGAATCTGTTAATGATGTCTCAATTATAACTCACATTTAATATTGCGTAAAGTTTGAGATTACAGATGTGCAGATAAACGTACAGATTATACAGATTGTCTGGACGTCGCAAATCTGTACTATCTGTATACTAATCTGTACATCTGTAACACGAATTATCGTTTATATTTAGACGAATTACCCTGGCAATATCAGCTGCTATTGACAAAAAAATAAATGTATGCTATAATGTTCAGTCAAAGTTCGTTGAAAACTGAAAGCCAGTGCACCGCAGTGCGAATGAGTATTAACGCTTGTTAATACTGTGGTGTACTGGTTACTAAAAACAGTTCTATATAAGAAGGAGAAGTCCGATGAAGACGGTGTCAACGGTGTTTGAGTTCATTTCTGCTCTCAATCTTACGGAAGATTCCCAGGGTCTGCCCGAAAGCCTTCCGTCCGAGATCAAGATCGTGGAGAAGATCGCGCGAGCCGGTACGGAAGTTCCGTACGGCGAGTGCAAGGTGGTGCTGTTTGGCGGGGGGGCGATCCCCCGCGACTTCTACATTCTCGGCAAGGAATCGGCGGCGCTCTGCGTCGCGTTCCGCAGAGAGAATCAAAACGAAAAGTTCGCAAAGTCGCTCGGGCTGGCCGAGGCGATTTGCGAGCACTTCTCGTTCCATCGTCGGATGGACGAGGGCAGAGACCGCTACGAGGCGCTGTGCCTCGAACGTTTCGGGGCGAACTCGCCGTGGATGGACATCGAGGGGTTCGCGGGCGTCGATATCACGACGCTCAAGGACGCGTTCGGAAAGCCACTGTCCGAGGCGGCGGTCGAGTCGTTTCGGAAGTTCCGGGACGAGTACGACAAGGCGTGCGACGCGGCTATCGCGGCCGCAAAGCCGACAGACTTCCCCGCCTACTTGGCGGCGAAGAAGAAGTTCGACGCAGAGTGGACCGGCAAGGAGCCGGTTCAGACGGAGAAGGAGGATACCATCAGGCGGCGTAAGCCGTACCTGAAGGGCGTCGTGTGTTGCTACCGTTCGTTCGGAAAGACCGACGACGGGAGTCCGCGCACTTTCTACATGCTCGTCCCGCAGGGGGACGAGGACATCATCGACGCGGTTCACGCGTCGATGGATCCGCCCAAGTCCGTCAAGTTCGGCAACGCGCACGACATCTGGCTGGGAGCCAAGTGGCTCCTGGCCGATCGTCAGCAGCGCGAAGCCGCTGGTGCCGAGACGAAGGGCGCGGCGTTTGCCGCGTTCGCCGAACTTCTCGCTGGCGTCAAGGCGGCGGAGGGTCCCGACGACCCTTTCGTCCCACCGTTGCCGAAGAATGACGGCGGCGGCCGGGGGAAGGCCTACCGCCGCCAGAATGGCGGCAAAGGCGGCCGCAAGCAGGGAACTCACGGTGTTCCCGAAGGAGGGCGTCGTGACGCCCGCGAGGAGTAGGTTCTTTCCTCAACCGGTGGGGAACGCATCTGCGTTCCCCGCCTGAACAAGGTGTTCTAAACACAAACAACATTCCCACCACGCAACTGCGTGGTGGGAATTTCATTTTAAATTTGATTGACTTTTGTATTATATTTATGTATTGTATATATATCCGGGTGACGTGGAAAGGAGGTGCGCTATGATTCGTCAAAATGACGACCTGGTTGTCCCTGTACACAACGCGTTTTGGCCGGCATTTTTTACGAGTATGATTTCGTCAAGAATGATCGGACAGTGCGTAGTCTTGAGTGTAATTAATAGCACTTTGAAACAGCAAATATTATTTCTCTATCCGGAATATGGTTTTTCATGTTTGCCGGAGCTGAGAGAATTGCTTGAACTTTTTCCTTACAGAGCAGAGGCTGATGCCAAACGTTATCATGATCCTGACAAGTTACCCGTCGCGATTTCCGATTTGCGTGATATTGCCGGCGTGCAGATTGATTCCATTGCTCTGCCCGATAGAACGGTTTTCCTTCTGACTCCACTGTGGCAACGCGATGAAGACACGGACGAAATATTGAAAATCGCTGACTCCACTCTGACCAGTGTTTTCCTGCCATCAACGGAGTTTGATTCGCTTGATCTGTGCTCGGCAAATCATTTTGTTCTGCACGCGGAGAAAGATAAACAGTGCAAAGTCATTGCGCTCGTCAGAAACAACTGCCGCATAAAGTTCACAAACAAAGCAGAATTTTTTTCGTCGCCCGACGGATTGGTGGAACCGCTCACTGTGTTGTCACAACCGAAGGCAGATGATTGAAAACACAACAACGGACATTCATAATGTTCGTTGTTTTTTATTCATTACGGCTTTTGCGAGAGACATATGAGATTGCTTCGTCTTTCGATGCGACTCAAGACTCGCAATGACAGGCTGCTCCCGTTGTCATTGCGACCCCGAATCGCAGTTCGGGGGACGCAATCTCAACTCGTCGCTTAATTATTCGTCTCGTTCAATTCTTTCAATATCCGTCCCGCAAATTCACGTCTTTTCGGATGAATTTTTTCCAATAATTCTTTTTCGCCAACCCAAATGAATTTTTCAAATTCATGACTTTTCCCAATTTTTAAATCATGGTCTTCCCCCAAAAATTTAATCAAGAAAGCGGTTTGCTCCTGACCTTTATAGCCTTTTAATAATTTCGCGTATGGCGGCGAATCATACCGATTGTTTGAAGACAAGCGTTTGATGACGCGAAAAAGTTTTTCCGGAGCGCCGAGTTCTTCTCCGACTTCTCTAATAGCCGCAGTTTCCATTTCTTCGTCTTTTTCAACTCCACCTTGCGGAAATTGCCAGTGGTCTTTGAATCGCCTGCTCTTGCCGAGCAGAAATTGCCCGTTATTGTTCCTAATGACACAGAGCACGTTTTTTCTGTATTCGGATTCTATTCTTTTCTTCCACGTATGGCAGGTTAATAAAAATTTCGCCGTGGCGTTTTTTATCCGCGACAATCTTTGCGGTTCCTGATACAAACGATAAAACCATTCTATTCCCAGTTCGCGCATAAATTTTGGAGCGCGTTTTATTTTTCCAGTTAAAAAATCAAAAGAACCACCCACAGCCATGGCCACTTTCAAGCTGGGAATTAATTTCAAAAATTTATTAATCCAGATTTCTTGATGCGGTGAACCGAGCGCGCAGAATAAAACCGGCGGATTGAAATCATTTATTTCATTCAAAATTTCATCGCAGGCGGTCAGATTGTTTACATTCATAGAACCGACCTTCAGTTTAATGTTCGGGTAATTATTTTTGAAAAGCGTCTTGAGATCACTTTCGATTGATAAAGAATCCTCGCGTAGAACAATATAAACCTTAATCCCCTCTCGCAAGTTTAATCTCTCTAAAATTTTTGGCGTAAAATCAGATCCGCAGACGCGATTTTCCAAAGTTTCACCGAGAATCATGGCGCCCAGTTTTAAACCAAATCCGTCAGGTAAATTTAAATCAGCCTCGTTTAGAATGTGCCGAAAGTCTTCATTTTCAAAAGCTCTCAAGCAGATTTCTGGATTGGGTGTGAATATTTTGTGTTGTCCCTCAAAGAGTAAATAATCCTCAAATTTTCTCGCAAAAAAATCAAACGGTTGGTCGTCAATTATGACGCCGAGGATAATGACTTTGTTTTTGAATTCAGGTGGGCGGTTTGACATAGGGCTACGAATTACGAATTTGATACAAATCTACGAATGACTACGAATCAACAAAACTGAAAAACAAATTTTCTCAAAGTAATCAGTAGATCAAGTAGCTATCACGTTCACCCCGCCAGCAGGCGGGGTAAATCAGTATTATCTGCTGTTAGCTATTAACTGTGGAATGATTTTAATAATGAATAAATTGGTCCGGTTGATGTCAGTTCGCTTTGCATGAGATCAATAGAATTAACTGCAAAAGAAATGGGTTTAATCGATTGTTCCAGTCGTAAGTAGACGCCCGGACGTTTTACTCGTCCAACGGTGATATGCGGATTGAACGGATGCTCGTCAATTGGAATATTATATTTAACAAAGATTTTTTTTATAAAAGCAATAATCGTCGCTATCTTGTTGCCTGTATCAGCGAGATTGATTTTGATTACTCGCGGACTTTGCTCATTCGGAAAGACGCCGAGCTTGCCTAAACACAGGAAAAAATCTTGTGGGATAACAAGACCACTCATATCCAGCCTTAGCTTATCAAGCGTTGCCTCGTCAATTTCTTCGATAAAGCCGAGCGTCAAGTGCAGATTTTCAGCTTCAGTCCATTTAATTTCCTGATGCCGGTTTTTTACTTCCAGCTTTAAAATAATATCTTCCAGATACGCTTTAATTTCATCAGGTAAATTTATGGCGATGAAACATCTCATATTTTGTAGTTTAACATAAAATTTGATAAAATGTAATAGTTGGTGTTGATTCAGTCATTGACAATTGATTTTGATCGGTTATAATGAATTAGCAGTCATATCAGTAGAGTGCTAATCGGGGGAGCAAAGTGAGAGATGAGAGGTTGGAATTTTTCAAGTATTCCAATCCCCCACTTCTAACTTTTAATCTCCAAAATTATGGATATCAGAAAATTTACCACCAACTCTCAACAAGCGCTTCAAGAAGCACAGGCTATTGCTTTTGAATTTCGTCATGGTCAGATTGATACGATTCATTTACTGGCGGCTCTGCTTCGTCAAGAAGAGAGTATTGTTTTGACGGTGCTAAAAAAATTGGAAGCGCCAACCGAGCTGATTATCAAGCAGGTTGAATCAACTTTGCGCAAACTTCAGAAAGGAGGCAACATGGAGGCGCCAATGGGCCAAGTTCACGTGACGGCGGCCATGAATTATGTTTTGGTGAACGCGGAAAAAGAAGCGAAAAAATTGGGCGATGAATTCGTTAGCACCGAGCATCTTTTGCTTTCAATGTTAGTGGTGGATTCATTGGCCAGCGAAATTTTAAAAATGTTTAAAATAAATTATGATATAGTTCTCAAAATATTAGCGGAGGTGCGTGGCGGAGAAAAGATTGACACGCCGGATCCGGAAAACAGAATGCAGGTCTTGGAAAAATACACGGTAAATTTGACTGAACTCGCGCGTCAAGAAAAGTTGGATCCGATTATCGGCAGAAATGATGAGGTCCGTCGCATTTTACAAGTGCTCTCCCGCAGAACAAAAAACAATCCGGTTCTAATTGGCGAACCGGGTGTTGGCAAGACCGCGATTGCCGAAGGTCTCGCCCAACGAATTGTTTCAGGCGACGTGCCTGAAAATTTAAAAAACATGGAAGTCCTAAGTCTGGATATCGGCTCTCTCATCGCCGGCTCGAAATTTCGAGGTGAGTTTGAAGAGCGCATGAAGGCTGTTCTCAAGGAAATTCAAAAAAATAAGGACAAATACATAATTTTTATTGACGAGTTACACACCATTGTCGGCGCCGGTTCGATTGAAGGAAGTCTGGACGCGTCGAACATGCTGAAGCCAGCCCTGGCGCGAGGCGAACTGCATTGCGTGGGCGCGACGACTTTGAAAGAATATCAAAAATACATTGAAAAAGACGCGGCTCTGGAACGTCGTTTCCAGCCGGTTTTGGTTTCCGAGCCCAGTTTGGAGGATACGATTTCCATTTTACGCGGCATCAAAGAAAAATACGAAGTTCATCATGGTGTGCGCATTACCGATGACGCGATCGTGGCGGCCGCCAAGCTTTCGCAAAAATATATTACTGATCGTTTTTTGCCTGACAAAGCCGTTGACCTTGTTGACGAAGCAACATCAGCCTTGCGTATTGAACTGAACAGTATGCCGATTGAACTTGATAATCTGAAACGCAAGGTTATGAAACTGGAAATCGAAAAACAAGCTATTGCCAGAGAAAAATCAGATACCACAAAAAAGAAATTAACTGACATTGAAAAAGAGTTAGAGGAGCTTAAAGAAAACGCCAATCGCCTGGAAATTCATTGGAATAAAGAAAAAGAATTGATCAATCAACTGCAAGAAGCGAAAAAAGAAATTGATAAATTAAAACAAGAAGCTGAAATTCTTGAGAGGAAGGCTGAATATGATCGCGTGGCGGAAATTCGTTACGGAAAAATTCCGGAATACGAGAAAGCGATTAAAAATTTGCAAACTCGTTTGCGTAAATTGCAAACCGGTCCGGGCGGGCGGCAAATTTTGAAGGAAGAAGTTACTGAAGAGGATATCGCACAGGTAGTTTCGAAATGGACGGGCATTCCGGTTTCGAAAATGCTTCAAAGAGAAATTGATAAATTGGCACACGCTGAAGATGAATTGTCCAAACGCGTAATCGGTCAGAAAAAAGCGATCAAAGCCGTGGCCAATGCCTTGCGCCGTTCACGAGCCGGTTTGTCCGAAGAAAATCGTCCAATCGGATCATTTATGTTTCTCGGCCCGACGGGTGTGGGCAAAACCGAACTGGCTCGAGCGCTGGCTGAATTCATGTTCAACAGCGAAGAAGCGATTGTGCGCGTGGATATGTCTGAATACATGGAAAAACACGCGGTCTCGAAGTTGATCGGTTCCCCTCCCGGTTATATCGGTTATGATGAAGGCGGGCAACTTACGGAAAAAATCAGACGCCGTCCGTATTCAGTGGTTTTGTTTGATGAAATAGAAAAAGCGCATCCTGATGTTTTTCACATGTTGCTGCAGATACTTG
>Ga0209211_10008329_pt1 | contig 14214 bp, 11 predicted proteins | sample RifGroA2_FD_183992 | JGI IMG/M metagenome (GOLD analysis project Ga0209211, IMG submission 183992) | Groundwater microbial communities from Rifle, Colorado, USA - Groundwater A2 (SPAdes) (version 2) | ecosystem: Environmental > Aquatic > Deep subsurface > Groundwater | place: Rifle, Colorado...
TCCGCTTGGCAATTATTCGCCTGATTGGGCTATAGTTTTCGATGGAGAAAAATATAAATACGTTTATTTCATCGCGGAAACAAAAGGCAGTATGGAAAGCCTTCAGTTGAAAGAGGTCGAACAGAAAAAAATCAGCTATGCCAGAAAGCACTTTGAGGCTCTGGGTCACGCGGATATTAAGTACGATGTGATTGATTCATATCAGGCGCTCCGGGATAAGGTGATGAAATAGGATGGATCGCTTAGAAACTCGTGGAAGAGGGAGTCTAATTTTATGAAAAAAATAAATATTAAATTTAAACACTGTTATGGGATCAGGAATCTCGAATATGAGTTTGATTTGAGCAATAGAACGTTTGCTATATATGCAGCTAATGGGATCATGAAGACTTCTTTTGCAAAAACTTTCGACGACTATGCCAAGGGCCAGCAATCACTGGATTTAGCTTTCCCTGATAGGACGAATCTGCGAGAAATATTGTCTGATGGAAATGATTTGGGAAAAGATAATGTTTTTGTTATAGAGTCTTATAATGCAGAATACAAATCGGAGAAGATTTCTACGTTGCTCGCTAATAAACAGTTGAAACAAGAGTACGACAGTATTCATAAAGACATTGATAAAACTAAGACTGAATTATTAAAGAAGTTAAAGCAGTTATCTGGCCTGTCAGGTAGGAATAATAATATTGAAGGCACGGTTGAGGAGCTCTTCGGGAAAAAATTCTTTGATGCAGTTATTAGTCTGGAAAACAAAGTTGTGTCTAGCGATCCACTTCCGTTTCATTCAATCAATTATAGCGCAATCTTTAACGATAAAGTTTTAAATATCTTGAAAACAAAAGATTTTAAAGAATCCCTCAAGAGATACATTGAAAAATACGATGAGTTGATTGAAAAGTCCCCTTATTTGAGTAAGGATTTTAAATTTCATCACGCTGAAAATATACAGAAACAGCTTATAACAAATAATTTTTTTAAAGGTGGGCATTCAATCAATTTATTTGACGGCCAGAGAAAGAAAGAATATTCCTCTGATGAGGAATTGAAGGCTATTCTTACCGAAGAGAGAAACAAGATTTTTAGTGATGAGGGATTGCAAAATACATTCGAAGAAATAAGTAAGAAGCTGTCTAATAAAGAGCTTCAAGAATTTCGAGATTACTTGCTTGACAATAAAGAGGTTTTGCCGGAGTTAGACAATTTAGAAACCTTAGCGGAAATAATCTGGACCGCTTATTTTGTTGATCAGAAATCTCTATTTGTAGATTTGGCTGAGAAATACAAAGGCGGACAAAAGGTGATTGAAGGGCTTCTTGAAAAAGCTAGGCAAGAAAAAACAGATTGGGAGGAAGTTGTTCGAATCTTTAATACTAGATTTTCCCATCTTCCGTTCACTGTCAGTATCGCAAATAAAGAAGATGTTATGTTAAAGGATGATGTAGAGACTATCGAGTTCGTTTTTAAAGATGGTCAAGAAACACGAAATTTCCAGAACAAGAATGAACTTTTAAAAATATTGAGTACAGGAGAAAAACGGGCGCTTTACATTTTAAATATTATATTTGAAGTTGAAGTCCGAAAGAGGGCAGAAGGGAAAACTTTATTTATTATTGACGATGTCGCTGATTCATTCGATTACAAAAATAAATATGCCATCATCGAGTATCTTAAGTACATGTCTGAAGTAGATAAATTTTACTTGATAATATTATCTCATAATTTCGATTTCTTTCGAACAATTCAAAGTCGAGGTGTTTCTACATATAAACAAAGTTTAATAGCGTTTAAAAATGAAGCGGGCGTTAAACTTGAGCCGATCACATATTTAAAAAACCCTTTCATTAATGATTGGAAAAAGAATCTGGATGACAATAAGAAGCTTATTGCTTCCGTTCCATTTGTGCGAAACATTGTTGAGTATACTCAAGGAGCGGAACATGCTGATTATAAATTGTTAACTAGCGTTGTCCATTATAAGAAAGACACTGACGATTTAAAGCTAGATAATCTTAAGGCCGTTTTTGAGAGCAACATCCAAGGCATTGTTTTCCCGAGCCTTGGAGATCGAAAGATGATAGATTTTATTTTTGATACGGCTGATAATTGTTTAGAAGCAGATGAGGGCATTAACTTAGAAAACAAAATTGTGCTATCTATTGCGATCCGATTGAAAGCAGAGCAATTTATGACATCTAAAATAACTGATGAGCAATATTTGAATGATATAGGTGCGAATCAAAATTGGAAGTTATTAAAGAAATACGAGGAAGAATTCAACAATGATACGGAGAATATCGAAATTTTAAAAAGAGTTAACCTGATTACGCCAGAGAATATTCATGTTAATTCATTTATGTATGAGCCAATTTTGGATATGGGAGATGGCGAATTAAGGGATTTATATACCGTTGTGAAGGAAGTTTTGAAATAATGATTAAGAAATTCATACGCAAACTGATTGACGTTGAAATTAAGCTAGGGTTTCTTCACATCCCAGCCGCGGGCATTGAAATGATGCCGGATAAAGACGGCAAGATCGCGGTTGCCATTGGTGGGAAGGATAACGAGTTAACCTATAATGCGAAACACAAGCGCGTTTTCGGTCTTGTGCGGTGGTATAAGGCGAATAATACGCGGGTGGGAGACGAGATCATTCTCGAGAGAATCGGATCGAAGTACTCTCTTTCATTTAAGGACAGGTCACAGGAAACGCCGCTTAAAGAAGCTGAGACGCTTTTGGATATATCCGGGCTATCATCCCAAGCAAAAGGCGACATTGTTGAGGAGCGGATCAAGGAGTTGATTGTTCTGCAGGGGCAGGGGCTTTTGAGCGTTTATCGGCCGGTTACGGATACGCAGGGTGTGGATTTGGTTGTGACCAAAGCAGGTATGTTTCAGCCGATCTTTTTGCAGATCAAAGGCCGTTTTAACGTCGCTAAGGTTGGCTTCTTTTTGATGGATATCAATAAGAAAACTTTTACGCCGCATCATTCCTATTTTGTGGTCGGCGCGTATTTCAACCCACAGAAGATGGAAATTGACGAGAACGTCTTGTTGGTTCCAAGTCTTGAGGTTGCAAAAGGGACAGTTGTTAAAAGCAAGCGCGGGGAAAGTTTGCGGATCCAAAATCATTTATCACCTGATTCTCAGGGACGATGGGCTCCGTTTCTGATTAAAAAGACCAATTTGGCAAATAAGCTACTCGAAAAGTTTGAAGAGATGGCGAGGTACATTCGATGAGTAAGGAAGTAGAAAATAATACTGAAAAGTCGCTAATTGAGTTCGTGTATAAATTTGTGCAAGATTGTTTGGCAACTAAGCCTGTTATAATTTTGGGGAGTGGCCATTCATCGATCTATGGCATTCCGGACGTCCACCAGATCGGAGATTATTTAATTGCCAATATCACCTCTTCAATAAAGACGGAAGATGAGGTCGCATGGAATAAATTTCAAGAAGTGCTAAAACAAAAACATTTAGAAGCCGCGCTGCATGAAGTTCAGCTTAGTACACAAGTGACAAAACTTATAATTGAGAAGACATGGGAATACATATATTCTGCGGATAAAAGAGCTTTATATCAGATTATCAATTCTTTGTCTGGGGGTTTTCCTCTTGCACGTCTTTATAATCATCTTTTTCAGAGCACGCACTCAAGGATTTCAATTATAACAACGAACTACGATCATATAGCAGAATATGCGGCTGATGTGGCCGGATATGCGTGGACTACGGGATTTAATTATGGATATATCGGGCAACGTTGTGTAAAACAACCTGTGACAATTTATAAACATCAGACGTCATTTCGCATGGTTGATATCTGGAAAGTTCATGGTTCAATAAGATGGTACCGCGGAGAAGATGGGATTGTATACAACTTTCCATCAACTGACGGGTTACCTGAAGGGTTTGTGCCCGCAATCGTTACGCCGGGCATAAATAAGTATAAAGATACACATGAGGAGCCATTTCGTTCGATTATGGCAGGAGCTGATTTGGTGCTCGATTCTGGCAATAGTTTCTTTTGTGTTGGGTATGGATTTAACGATGATCATATTCAGCCCAAGCTTTTAGAAAAATGTCGGCGATATAACAAGAACATCGTTGTTTTAGCAAAAAAACTTACGGATGCGGCGAAGAAAGTTTTGATGGATGGGGGTTGTAAACATTTTCTTGCTTTCGAAGACGCGGATGGAGGAACCCGAATGTTTAACTGCGAGCATTCCACAGGTGTTGTATTGAAAGATATGAAGCTTTGGTCGATGGGTGATCTTTTAGACCGAATATTATGAAAGGATAAAATATGACAATATTTAAGTATAAGGACGAAGAAGCACTGGGCGCGGTTCTTTCAGTTGATACAGCTATGGTAATAATTAAGGTTGCTGACTTGGATCGTTTGCGTCGAATGCAAGTTAATCGGCTTGTTGTTTTGCAGAGTAGCAAGGCGGGACAGCATTTAATCGGTGTTGTGCAAAAGATTACGCGAAGTAGTGTAGAACAGGAATTGTCTGTTAAGGAGGAGGGGGCGCCTGTTGAGATTGAAACCTTGATGCCGCAACTTAATCTCGTTCGTGTTTCGCTTATTGGTACTTTGATTGATAAAGTTGGGACGAAAATAAATGTATTTCGAAGAACTCTTGAGACTGTGCCGGAAATAGATGCAAAATGCTTTGCTGTTGAAGGGGAAGTTTTGACATCGTTTATGCGAGTTGTAGCAAATGTCGCAGACGAGGGGCAGAAGTTATCTTTGGGACACTATACCTTAGATGAAGATGCGGAAGCATATCTTAATGGTAATAAGTTCTTCCAACGACATGCAATAATTGTTGGAAGCACTGGATCTGGAAAATCATGGACGACCGCTCGGGTTCTCGAGCAAGCGGCAATTTTGCCGAGTGTAAATGCTTTAGTGCTTGATCTTCATGGTGAGTATGCCCCAATGGGTGGCGATGGTATTAAACATTATCGGGTTGCAGGCCCGGGTGATTTGGGTAATAAGCAGGGACTAAACGATGGAGTGTTGTATTTGCCATACTGGCTACTAGGATACGAAGCACTTATTTCGATGTTTGTTGACCGTAGTGACCAGAATGCCCCGAATCAAGCGATGATTATTGCTCGAGAAGTTGTAAAAATGAAAAAGAAGTTCTTAGAAGAAAAAAAGGCAAGTGCTCTGATTGAAAATTTTACAATAGACAGTCCTGTGCCATTTTCCATGGATGAGTTGTTCGCTGAACTTAATCGTTTGAATACTGAAATGGTTCAGGGGGCAAGGAGTGAAAAACAAGGGGATTTTCACGGTAAACTAAGCAGGATGATTGCTCGACTTGAAAATAAACGTACTGATCGAAGGTTGGGATTTTTATTTCAGTCACCTACCGAAGCTAATGAGTTGTCTTGGTTAAATGAGCTATCGCGGAAATTTATAGCTGGTACGAGTTTGCAGTCAGATAAGAAGGGCGGGGTTAAAATTATTGATTTTTCCGAGGTGCCTTCAGACATTCTGCCTTTGATTGTGAGCCTTGTTGCACGGCTTACCTTTTCATTACAGCAGTGGACTTCATTGGATAAACGGCATCCTATTGCTTTGTTTTGCGATGAAGCACATTTGTATATTCCTTTGCGTTCTGAAGGTGATGCCGCAAATGAAGTATCAATTAAAATTTTTGAGAAAATTGCAAAAGAAGGCCGTAAATATGGCGTTGGTCTTGTAATTATAAGCCAAAGACCCTCGGAGGTGAATCATACGGTCTTGAGTCAGTGCAATAATCTTGTTGCCATGAGATTAACAAATGCTGAGGATCAAACTGTTGTTAGGAAGCTATTACCGGATAGTTTAGGTGGCTTTGGGGATGTTTTGCCGATTTTAGATACAGGGGAAGCGTTAGTTGTCGGCGATGCGAGTTTGTTACCGAGTCGAGTTCGCGTGAAGGAGCCAAACTCAAAACCAAATAGCGGTACTGTAGAATTTTGGGATCGATGGTCTAAGGAATCATGTGAGGATGGGATAACAGATGCCGTTGAATCTTGGCGAAAGCAGAATTTACAATAAAGAGGTGATAAATGTTGGACCCCGAAAATAGGGATTTTGAGAAGTTTGGTATTTCAAAGACCGATATTGAAAAATTTAAAGTATTGCTATTGCCAGAGAATTTTGAGGAAGCAACAGATAAAGATGCCTTGTATGATGCAACTGATGCTGTCCATTTATCTAAAAAATTAAAAGGGCAGGGCGTTTCTTGTGCTAACTCTTTAGATCTTAATTTAAATCCAAAGATATTAGATCGAAGGGGCGAGGAATTCTGGTTCGGAATAATCTATGTTATTGATTCTGTTGTATTGCCAATTCTTACCAGCTTGCTGGCCGCGCTAATCATTGATGCTCATAAAGATAAAGATCAAAAAATTGTTTACAAAAGCAAAGTATCAAAGGTGCACTTGAAGCTTAAACTTGAAAAGGCATCAGGTTCTACAACCATAAAATATGATGGGGATCCGAAAACCCTGATTAAAGTATTGGAAGGGTTACAGAATAATTAGGAGTGATATGTCTGGAGTGGCAGAAAGTAATTTTGAAAAAAACGCAAAGGAGTCTTTTTCTAAAATCGTTGAGTTGTTTAATGCTAGCGAGTTTGCTGAAGCGCGGAACTTGTCCCGGAGGATAATAACAGTTGCTAAGGGCATTATTAAAAATAGAGCTTGGGGGATAGTATCGGATGGATATAATTTTGTCTTAGCGATAGCTGTTCTCTTTAAAGGATTAGTGGACTATATTGATGTAGAAGCGCTTTTTGATTCTAATCAAATTCCTGACGACCGCAAAGATATTGAAAAACTTTGGAATAAACTGTGGGATTGTCGGGAACGATTGGATTTTGCTAAAGCGTGTTGTCAAAGCGATACTTTAGAATTTATTCTTAACCGATTAGATTTAATTGAAAAGATGTTTAGTCAGAAATTTGGGCAAGGACTGTATTTGAGCCCTGAAATCTTAATTAAATGCGAAATATGTAATATCTGCCAGAAAGATCCAAGATCTTGTGATCATGTTGTGGGGAATTTATATAATGGGGTTCGATGTTGTTCCGTTGTTAAGGATTTTGAATTTAGAAATGGGGGTTCAATTGTTGAATACCCTCGAGATCCAAGATGCCGAATCTGGCCTTGGAATATGGATCAGGTGAAAGGTACATTTGAAGCGCCGTTCTTTAATTTTTTTCAAGTAGATGATTTTCTGGAACAGAGTGAGTGGTGAGGGTTATTGAACCGATGAGATTTGTTCCCGAGTCTTTTTGATAAACGATAGTCGTTGTTCCGGTGTGCTGAGGGCGGCGATACGGAGCAGGGTTTTACCGGAGAATCGTTTAAGCAGGGATTGATCTTCGGTCGTTTTCATGATAGAAATAAAGTCATCCGGGAGGTTCTCAACGATAGTCATCAGCTGGGATACCCGGGCCCGGGTTACGCCGAAGCGGTTGCCCGCGGCAGTTTGTGTTCTTTGAGGTTTTTCTGCCAGATATTCCTGGACTTGTACGGCCATGGCCACGATATTCTTGTAGACTGGCAGGGGCCGGGATACACCCATAAATTAAGTGAGTATTATTTGTTTTACAAATGGTAGGGAGGTTTTTCATGACTGATATTCTATTATTTGCTGTCATCGTTCTGTTGGTAGCAGTGGTATTTGTTCTCTTTGTACTTTTAAAGAAATTATCAAAAATAGATGCCTCGGTGTTTATTTCTCATCTTGATGCTTTAGGAAAGACGCAGGAGCGAACCGAGCATATGATAAGAGAGGAAGTTGTCCGTAGCAGAGACGAGCAGGGGAAAACGGCGAGAGATCAGCGACAGGAGCTCACAGAAGCCTTTAAGACCTTTGGTGATTCTGTGGTACAGCGAATGATGGATACCGCTAGTATGCAAAAGGCACAACTCGATGCTTTTTCTGGTCAGCTCGCATCCTTCGCTAAAGCCAGCGGTGAACGGCTGGATGGAGTCCGCGCCGAATCCGCTACTGGAGCCAAACAATTACGGGAAGAAGTTGTAACGACCCTCAAGAGCATTTCGGAGACGATGGCTAAGACGATGAAAGATTTAGCTGTCGCCGAGAAAGTTCAGCTTGAGGCATTCTCTGGGCAGATCGCCTCGTTAACGAAGACCAGTGGCGAGAAACTTGACGGTATGCGAACTGAATCCGCCACCGGAGCCAAACAGTTAAGGGAAGAGGTCATAGCAGCACTCCAAGGGATTACGGAAGCCACCACCAGAACAATGAGCGAGTTGGCCAATGTCCAAAAGATCCAACTTGAAGCCATGTCATCTACGATCGGGAAGCTTTCGGATACAAATGAGAAGAAGCTGGAGGCGGTCAGAGTTACGGTGGAAAGTAAACTCCAAAGTATGCAGATTGACAACGCTAAACAGCTTGATCAAATGCGGCAAACCGTGGATGAGAAACTTCAGGGGACGTTGGAAAAGCGTTTGGGTGAGTCCTTCAAGCAGGTTAGCGAACGTCTGGAGCAGGTGCACAAGGGGCTTGGAGAGATGCAGACGCTTGCTACGGGTGTTGGCGACCTAAAGAAGGTGCTGACGAATGTCAAGACGCGTGGGACGTGGGGTGAAGTACAGCTTGGGGCGTTGTTGGAGCAAGTGCTCAATCCTGATCAGTTCGCCACCAACGTGGCCACGAAGGATGGTGGCGAGCGTGTCGAGTTTGCGATAAAGTTGCCGGGACAGGGTGCGAACAACGATGAGACCGTTTGGCTTCCGATTGACGCCAAGTTCCCTATTGAAGACTATCAACGTCTAATTGAAGCTCAAGAAAGCGCAGATATCGAAGGAGTTGAAGCGGCAAGTAAACAGTTGGAGAACCGGGTTAAGATCTGTGCAGCAGACATTTCTCAAAAGTACTTAAATCCGCCAAAGACCACGGACTTCGGCATTCTGTTTTTACCTATAGAGGGTCTATTTGCCGAAGTCATCCGCAGGACGGGCTTGACCGAGGTTATTCAACGGGAGTGCCGTGTGGTTATCGCTGGCCCGACTACTCTATGGTCTATTTTGAACAGCCTTCAGATGGGTTTTCGAACGCTTGCTATCCAGAAGCGTTCTAGTGAGGTTTGGAACCTCCTTGCCGCGGTTAAGACCGAGTGGACGAAGTATGGTGATGTTCTAGACGCAGTGCAGACGAAGCTGCATCAGGCATCGGAAACAATCGAGAAGGCCAAGGTGAGGTCAAGAGCCGTCGGGAGGAAACTCAAGGATGTGCAAGAGCTTCCAGTCGGTGAGGTCACCGTCATACTCCCCCAAAATCTACTGGAAGATGCTGGTGAAGACGATAGAGTGGCTGGTGATTAGATATAGCTTGAATCTACAATACTTCCCTAAATTCAAATTTAATTTAAGATAGATCTTAAGAAAATTACAGAGATGTATGACGCAAAAGCATTATCAAAGCGTCTTCTCGACAACGCCAAGCGTGGCGTTGAAATGGCCATTGAGAAAAACGAAAAAGACGCTCAAAGCGGGATCGAGATTGAATTGAAGAAATTAAATGTCCGTTTGGGCGATTAGGACGGTGAAGGAGAAATATAATGTTAACTGAAGCCAGAATGGAAGAGTTAAAAGAAGAGTTTAAAAAATTAGGTATAGCAAGAATTCAAGTAAAATTTGCAAATCCTGGAGAATACGTTGGAGAAGATCTTGCATATATGAAAGGCTTAGTTGACGAATACAAAAGCACGCCGAAAGAACCCAAGATTAATCCAGTCCGGTATTTTTTATATATAATTCTTCCTATGATATTAACTTTTATGGGAACTTATTATTGGAAAAATAAAGAAATCACTGACCTTAAAAAAGAAATTCAGAGCATAAAGAATCAAATGCCAGAAATACCGGTCACAGTAATTGATCTCGCTACAAAAAACCAATTATATATCGGAAGACCTATTCCGAGACCAACACATTATGAATTCCCAATAACTTTAAATGATGGGCAGGGCTCATATAGAATAGACCAGTATAGGTGGTTTAGTGACTTTAAAGGCGTATTGATAATACAAAAAGGGAAACTCAGTTCTTCCGGCTCGAATGAATAAAAAACAATTAATAGTTGCTTGGGTGGCATCTTCTATTTTTTCCCTACCCTAAGCCAGGTAAAGGGGAATAAATGGGTCAGAGTGAATTTAGGGCGGCAAAATCGTAAGGGGGACGGAAGAATGCTTAAAAAATAGACCTGACACCAAAAGTGTGAATAATTTTATGAAGAAAAAAATGATTACATTTAATTTCCCACCAATCTATGCAATAGATGAAAATGTATATAGAAATCCAATTAAATTGCTTTTATTGGATGCAGAGACTAAGACCGTAAATGTGACGGTGTATAAATGGGGTGGTATTCGTGGTGTAATTTTGTTTGATAAAAGAGAGCAGGTGCTTTTGGTCAATAATGAAACAATCCCTCCGAAGAAATTCAAGAAAGTACTCCAATTAATAACTAATGAAGAAGTATCAGATATTACGAATCTTAACAATTTGGATAAAAAATGGTTAAAACATCCGTTAGTAGCAAAATTTGACAAAAATTTGGGTAAATATACATGTGAAGAAATTGCAAAAACGTGGGATAATTCCTTTTCTTTTAAAAAAGAAGACAGAAACAAAGACGCCAAAGTTATTAAAGCTGGGCTTAGGCCTCCGCAGATTGGATCAATCTATGCAGTTTTATCGCACTGGGTTGTTTCTGATAAGCCCGCAATGGTCGTCATGCCGACAGGAACAGGTAAGACAGAAGCGATGTTAAGTATATTAGTAGTGCAACAGTGTAACAAGCTTTTGGTCTTAGTTCCATCTAGTGTTTTAAGATTGCAAATCTCCGAGAAGTTTATTAACTTGGGAATTTTAAAAAAATTCGGAATTATTAATGATAGGACGAAATTTCCGATTGTTGGAGTAATAAAGCATCGATTGCGCACGATTAAAGAAGCAGAAGATTTTTTTGCGAAATGTAATGTGATTGTTTCTACCATGGCTGTGTTAACAAAATGTAATAAAATTGTTCAGAAAAGAGTAGCAAGTTTGGCATCTCACCTTTTTATTGATGAAGCCCATCATGTACCTGCGAGGACTTGGTCAAAATTTAGGGAATGTTTCCTGGAAAAACCAATTATTCAATTTACGGCGACTCCCTTTAGAATTGATGGTAAACATGTAGATGGGAAGATCGTTTTTGATTATCCTCTTTTCAAAGCGCAACAAGAAGGGTATTTCACCAAGATTAGTTTTATTCCTGTGGAAGAATATGATTTGGATATAGCCGATACACAAATAGCCCAAAAGGCTGTTATGCAATTAAAAGATGATCTTAACAAGAACTACGATCATATTGTTATGGCCAGAGCAGGCAGTATAAAGCGTGCCGAAACTTTATTCGAAATTTACAAAACGGAATATTCAGAGTTTAATCCTGTCCTGATGCATAGCAGAATTAAGGGGCAGGATAAGAAGAATGTGTTTAATGCAATCGAGGGGAGGAAAACTAGAATTATTGTTTGCGTTGACATGTTTGGTGAAGGTTTCGATCTCCCACAATTAAAGATTGCCGCATTACATGATGTTCATAAAAGCTTGGGAGTAGTTTTGCAATTTACTGGACGATTTACAAGGAATTCAAGAAATATTGGAGCAGCAACTTTCGTCGCCAATATCGCAGATATTAAAGTTGACGAAAGTCTAAATGAACTTTACTCAGAGGACGCAGATTGGAATTATATTATTAAAGAAAAAAGTCTGAATGTAATTAATGAGCAAGTCGAGTTTTCCGATTTTCTCGATAATTTTGATGATAAATTAATCAAAGAAATTCCGATCCAAAATTTGATGCCAGCAATGAGTACAGTTATTTATAAATGTACAGAAAAAAACTGGCACCCATCTATTTTCAGAAAAGCATTTCCAGCAGAGATAGAATGCATTCATTCAATTAATCAAAGGGATAAAATCTTAGTTATTGTCACAAAAGAGAAAGAAAATGTTCAATGGGGAGATATTAAGGAACTCGAAAATATTATCTGGAATCTTTACATAGCTTATTATGACACCGCTCAAAATTTGCTGTTTATTAATAGCTCAACCAAAACTGGTCATCAACGATTGGCTGAAACTTTATGTAAGGCCCCAGTGTTGATTACTGGCCAGGATGTTTTTAAATGTTTTCATGGGGTGAATAGAATAAAATTAAATAATTTAGGTCTCAAAAAAGCTCAAAGGAGTCCAGTCAGTTATTCAATGTATGCGGGAGAAGATCTTGAAGAAGGAATATCTCAAGCTACGCGGCGAAGTGCTATCCCATCAAACTCATTTGGTGTTGGATATGAGAATGGTGAGAAAATAAGTTTCGGGTGTTCTACAAGAGGGAAAATTTGGTCAAAAAAAGTTGCGCGGCTATCCGCTTGGAAGAAATGGTGCACAAGAGTCGGTGCAAAGGTTTTAGATAAACGTATTACTGTCCCTGAGTTATTGTCGGGCTCTTTGGTACCGAAACGCATTAAATCAATTCCGCAGGAAATTGTACCTATAGTTATAGAATGGCCCGAAGTTTTATTAACTCAACCGGAAGAGAATGTCGAGATAATTTTAAACGCTCAAAAATTCCCTATTTACGAAATAGATATGATTATTCTTGGAAGTGCCAATGGTACAACAATATGTTTTAGAATTCAAAACACCGATCAAATTTTTGTCGATATTAACCTTGTGCTAACAGATCAGGATTTTGAATATAATTTTATTAATTCACAGCAGGCTTCTATTGTTTTAAGGAATAAGACGATTTTATTGACAGATTGGTTCAAGGAGAATCCACCGACAATTCGATTCTCAAATAATTCCTTTCTAGAGAATAATGTGTTTTGGGCATCAAAAAATCCTATCTCACCGTTTGATTTAAATAATTTAATCGCGTTAGATTGGCAGGGCGTGGATATTAAGAAAGAATCTCAGGGTGTTGAGAAAATAACTGATTCGATCCAATATCATATAATTCAAAGCCTAAAGCAAGGGCTGGGTTATGATATTATTTTTGATGATGATAACTCTGGCGAAGCCGCTGATATAATAACGATTAAAACATCTACCGAAGACACAATTTATTTTGAACTTTTCCACTGCAAGTATTCTGCAGATACTTCCCCTGGAGCACGAGTTGATGACTTCTATTTTGTGTGTGGTCAAGCCCAAAAGAGTATTCAATGGAAAGAAAAACCGAGTGAGTTAATTGAACACATGATAAAACGAGAATTAAAGAGAATAAAAAACAATGAATCTTCAAGATTAGAAGTGGGCGATCTAAAAAAGCTAAACATTATTAAGCGAAAGATCGGACGCTATAGCTCTAATTTTAAAATTAATATTGTCCAGCCTGGTTTATCAAAGGCGGCGGTGTCGTCAAGCATATTGGAGTTACTAGGAGCTACGGAAAGCTATCTAAAGGAGACTTATAATCTTCCCTTAAAAGTAATGTGTAGCAATTGATTCTTGGCTTATTCGGAAGTGTAAAATTTTAAAAAAGAATATTTGGACATAATTTTATTGATCACTTCGCACTATATTGAAGAATCTAAAAGCTTCCCAAATTGGCGTTGGCTTGAGTCGTAATCAAAGAATAGAGACGCGTGTACTCAGTAGTTAACAGCTATAGATGGTATAATTTTCTTAATTCTTTGACCACTAATGATGCCTTAAGAGAATTCTGAATAATTTTAATAAAGTACTTTTTTTGTTCTTCTTCCGGAATATTAAGCATGCCATCCTGGATATTTCCCACCGCTAATAAGGTTTTATGAAGATAGCCGTTTATGGCATGGCTAATGCACTTTAGTGCTTCACCCGCGCTGTTAGTCTCAATAAGCCTTTTTATCTCCTCAAAAATCCTCTTATCATCATCATTTAATTCTATATTGTTAGAGCTGTATTCTTCCATAAGTCGCCCCTGCTTTTAAAAACCTGTCAAGAGAAATTTCCATTTTTTTCTAAAAAAACAAATGTGCGAAACCGCTACATAATTTAAATCTTGTTAATATGAGCAATTTGCATTTTTGCACAGCAAGCGTTTTCTTCGTAGCATTATCGCACAGAGGCACTTTTGGGTGATTTTGCCTAAAACAGGTTAAGGCAAAAACCTATGTTATACTATGCGTAACC
>Ga0209211_10008333_pt1 | contig 14211 bp, 15 predicted proteins | sample RifGroA2_FD_183992 | JGI IMG/M metagenome (GOLD analysis project Ga0209211, IMG submission 183992) | Groundwater microbial communities from Rifle, Colorado, USA - Groundwater A2 (SPAdes) (version 2) | ecosystem: Environmental > Aquatic > Deep subsurface > Groundwater | place: Rifle, Colorado...
GGGAAGGATGAGACGCGCCTCACCCCCATCGTCATCATGACCGCGCTCGGCAGCATGGAGGACCGCGTCCGCGGGATCGAGGCGGGCGCCGACGACTTCCTGATCAAGCCCGTGGACAACCGCGAGCTCATGGCGCGGATCCAGACCGCGCTCAAGCTCAAGCACGCGGTGGACCGCAAGCTGCGCGAGCTGCACCGGATCCGGGATCACTTCTCCAAGTTCGTGCCCGAGGCCGTGCGCCGGCTCATCGCCGCCAACCCCGAGGAGCCGGCGCTCGCCAAGCGGGAGCGGGATGTCTCGATCCTCTTCCTCGACATCACCGGGTACGCGCGGCTCAGCGAGGAGCTCCGGCCCGAGGCGCTCAACGCCCTGGTGGAGCGCTACTTCTCGACCTTCCTCGACCGGATCCAGGCCGCCGCCGGCGACATCACGGAGACGGCGGGCGACGGCTTCATGGCCGTCTTCCAGGAGGGCGCTGCCGAGACCCATGCGCGGCGGGCCGCGGAGACGGCGCTCGGGCTCCTGGCCGTGACGGAGGCCCTCAACCAGCGGGCGCCCCACCGGCCCCTCGGCATCCACATGGGGATCAATTCCGGCAGCGCGTGGGTCGGCTCCACCCGCTTCGAGGGGTCGCGCGGCACGCGCTGGACCTTCACCGCCAGCGGTCCCGTCACCAATCTGGCCGCGCGCCTGGCGGAGGTGGCCCGGGACGGCGAGATCCTCGTCGGATCGGAGACGGCCCGTCGCCTCGGCGACGGGTACCGGATCGAGAAGGTGACGCGGGGACGCCTGAAGAACATCTCGGACGACGTCGAGCATTACCGCCTCGTCGGCCCTGCCGACCCCCGTTGAGCGGGAACCCGGAGCGCCCCGCCCAGTCCCCTTCCACCAGCAAGAAGCGCAACCCCGCGGTGGAGTTCGTGCTCTATCCGGGCGCGCCGCACGCCTTCTTCTCCGACGACCGGCCGCAGACGTACAAGAAGGAGGCGGCCGAGGACGCCTGGAAGCGCTGCGTCGCGTTCTTCACGAGGCACCTCCGCGACTAGCCCCCTGCCGGGGGCGCGGGCGGGGCGAAGTTTTTTCGCGGTCCGCTCCGCGCTGACATTCCTGAGAAGCCGGGTGGCGATTTTCGTCGCCCGGTGCCCACCCGAGCGCCGCGTCACCGTCCCGCGGGGCTCGCATCTTCGGGCACTTGGGCTCGCCCTCCGCTGGCACGGATGTTGCCCCCTATGGAACCTCGAAGCCATGACGTACGACATCCCGGGCGAGGCGGCGTTCGCGGGCCAGCGTGTCAGGCAGAAGATCTGCGTCGCGCTCACCCTCTCCTCCGTGATCCCCATGCTGATCCTCACCTACTCGGTCTACGCGCACATGCTGCCCTTCCTCGATCCCGTCGCGCACGCGCGCGACGTCCTGTGGTTCGAGGCGCTGCTCGTCTTCACGGGGCTGCTCATGACGGCCGGCGGCTTCGTGATCTGGGACCTGGCGACCGCCGTGTCCCACGCCGCGGCGATGGTGACGGAGGCCAGGCAGGTCGAGGAGGTGGCGGCGACGCGGTCGGATGAGGTCGGCACCCTCATGACCGCCTTCTCCCGCATGCTCGGCACCATCGAGCAGCAGGCGGGCGAGATCACCCTGTACGCGCAGCGGCTCGAGGGCGCCTACAAGGATCTGGAGCTCACCAACGCCCGGCTCAAGGAGTTCTCCTTCAAGGACCAGGTGACGGGGCTTTACAACCGCCGCTTCTTCTCGGTCCGGCTCGACGAGGAGATCTCGCGGTACCGCCGGTTCAACCATCCGGTCTCGATGGTCATGCTGGACCTGGACGGCTTCAAGACGATCAACGACGCGCTGGGCCACGGCGCCGGCGATGAGACGCTCCGGATCGTGGGCGACATCCTCACCAGGTACTCGCGTGGGATCACCGTGATCTGCCGCTACGGAGGAGACACGTTCGCGGTGCTCCTGGTGGAAACCTCCAAGACCGGCGCGGGCCTGTATGCCGAGCGGATCCGCCAGGTGCTCGCCGGCTATCCGTTCACCCACGGCCGGCGGCTCACGGCGAGCTTCGGCATTGCCTCGCTGCCCGAGGACGTGAGCCCCGCGGCCGCCGAGCTGGTCCGCGCGGCGGACGAGGCGCTCTCCGCCGCCAAGCGGGCGGGCAAGAACCGCATCTGCCTGTATGAGGAGGCTCCGGGCCGCCTCGCAGACTCGGAGGTCGCGCGCGCATGAGCCATCATGGCCGGCACCCAGAGGTGTTGATCGTGGACGATGACCGGCACATCCGGACGGTCCTGGACGAGGTGTTTCGCGCCAGCGGCTACACCTGCCAGATGGCCACCAACGGCCAGGAGGGACTCGCGACCTTCGATGCCGAGCGGCCGCCGCTCACGGTGACGGACATGAACATGCCCGTGATGGGCGGGCTCGATTTCCTGAAGCACGCCCGGGCCCTGGAGCCCGACGCGGCCATCCTGGTGCTGACCGGCATGGCCGACGTGGAGACCGCCGTCGAGAGCCTCAAGCACGGCGCCTACGACTTCATCATGAAGCCCGTGAACGTGGACAAGCTCCTGATCGCGGCGGAGCGGGCGCTCGAGCGCCGCCAGCTCCACCTCGAGCGCCGGGAGTCCCGCGCCTTGCTCGAGCGGCGCGTGGCCGAGGCGACGCGGGACCTGGCGGCGACGCTCCGGGAGCTGGAGGAGACCTACCGGAGCACGCTCGAGGCGCTGGGCTCGGCCATCGACACCCGGGATCTCGGCACCCAGGCCCACTCCCGCCGGGTGCGCGGCTACTCCCTGACCATCGCCCGGGCGTACGGTGTCCCCGAGGCCGACATGCGCGATCTCGAGCACGGCGTCCTTCTGCACGACATCGGCAAGATCGGCATCCCCGACGGCATCCTGCTCAAGCCGGGGCCCCTGACCCCGGCCGAGTGGGAGATCATGCGGTCCCACCCCGCGGCAGGCCGCCAGATCGTGGAGCAGATCCCCTTCCTGCGCGGAGCCGTGCCCGTGGTCTACCACCACCACGAGCGCTGGGACGGCACGGGCTACCCCCTGGGGCTCAAGGGGGAGGCCATCCCGCTGGCAGCGCGCATCTTCGCCGTGGCGGATGCCTTCGACGCCATGACGTTCGACCGGCCCTACTCTCGGGCTATCCCGCTCGCGGCCGCCCGGGCCGAGATCCAGCGCTGCGCCGGCTCCCACTTCGACCCCACCGCCGTCGAGACCTTCGCGGCCCTGCCGCTCGAGATCTTCGAGGAGATCCGCCGACAGTCCATCGCGTGAGGGATCGGGCGCTGCCGCAGCGGAATCTGGACTCGCGCCGCGTCCCTGGGGTAGGATGCCTTGATGGCTCGCTACCTGTTCATCGTGGCGCGCGACCAGCCGGAGCTCGGCGCCCACCTTGCGCGCGAGTTCTCGGGCGAAGCCGGGGTCCACGTGGTGCTCGATCGGCGTTGCTCCGACCGCCGGCGGGGCGCCGCGCCCGAGGGTGCATCGGACCGGCGCCGGGCCTCCCGGCGCACCCGGGCCCCGATCCAGAACGAGCTCCGGAGGCTCAACTTCGCGCTCGTCACCGGGGACTGAGGCGGCCTGTTCGCGGCGGCCCGGTCGGTTCTACGGCCCGCGCCGGCATTGGGAGGACCCCGCAGTGAAGGACATCGATCGGATCCTCGAGACGGCCATCAAGAAGAACGCGACCGACATCCATCTCCAGGTTGGCCTGCCCCCGGTGTACCGCGTGCAGAAGAAGCTCGTGACGTTCGACGGCGAGAAGCTCTCGGGGGAGAAGGTCCAGGAGCTCGTCTTCTCGATCATGACGGAGCAGCAGAAACGGACCTTCCGCGAGAAGCTCGACTATGATTTCTCCTACGGCATCCCGGGGCTGGCGCGGTTCAGGATCAACACGTTCATGCAGCGGGACTCGGTGGCGGCGGCGCTCCGGCGCATCCCCTACGACATCCCGCCGGTGGACAGCCTGGGGCTGCCGCCCTCGGTGCTGGAGCTGATCAAGCTCAAGCGGGGGTTCGTGCTCGTCACCGGAGCGACGGGCCAGGGCAAGTCCACCACGCTGGCGGCGCTGATCGACCGGATCAACCAGGAGCGCCAGCTCCACATCGTCACCCTCGAGGACCCCATCGAGTACCTCTTCCAGCACAAGAACAGCATCGTGGTCCAGCGGGAGCTGGGGACGGACACGGTGAGCTTCGCCAGCGCGCTGCGCGCCTGCCTGCGCGAGGACCCGGACGTGATCTTCGTGGGTGAGATGCGCGACTTCGAGACCATCGAGGCGGCGCTCACCGCGGCGGAGACCGGGCATCTCGTGTTCGCCACGCTGCACACCAAGACCCCGGCCCAGGGCATCGACCGCATCGTGGACGTGTTCCCGCCCTATCAGCAGCAGCAGGTCAAGGTCCAGCTGGCCAACGTGCTGTACGGGATCATGACCCAGCAGCTCCTGGTGCGGAAGGACGGCGAGGGGCTGGTCGTGGCCGTGGAGCTCCTGCTGGCCACGCCGGCCGTCCGGAACCTGATCCGCGAGGGCAAGACCTTCCAGATCCAGTCGGTGATCCAGACCGGGACCGGGCTGGGCATGCAGACCATGGAGCAGTCCCTCAAGGGTCTCTACGACAAGGGGCTCATCTCCTACGAGGATGCCATGGAGTACTGCTTCGACAGCAAGGAGCTGACCCGCATCATGGGGAGACCCACCTCGTCCTGACCCGCCCGCCGCTGGCTCGTCGCCGTGGGCTGCTCGCGCTTCTTCCGCTGGGCATCTGCCTCCTGAGCTTCCTCGCCTTCCTGCCCGCTCTCCAGGCGGGCTTCGTCAACTGGGACGACACGGCCAATCTCCTCAACAACCCGCACTTCCGCGGGCTGGGCTGGGCGCAGCTCTCGTGGATGTTCACCACGACCCTCATGGGGCATTACATCCCCCTGACCTGGCTGAGCCTCGGGGTGAACTACGCCCTGGGCGGGATGCAGCCGTGGGGTTACCATCTGGGAAACCTGCTCCTTCACGCGGCCAGCGCAGGAGTCTTCTACTTCGTGGCGCGTCGCCTTCTCGCCGCCGGCTTCGCCGCGCGTGATCTGTCCATCGCGCTCGGCGCCGCCCTCGCGGCCCTGGCGTTCGGGGTGCACCCGTTGCGGGCGGAGTCGGTGGCGTGGGTCACGGAGCGCCGGGACGTGCTGTCCGGGCTTTTCTACCTGCTCGCCGTGCTGGCCTATCTGCGAGGCGTCGAGGGCGGAGGGGCGATCCGGTCGGGGTGGCGGGCGGTGTCGGTCCTGGCCTTCCTGGCGGCGCTCCTGTCCAAGGCCATGGCGATGACCTTGCCCGCGACACTGCTGCTGCTCGACCTCTACCCGTTACGCCGGCAGGACCGCGGCTGGAAGGCGCTTCTCGGAGAGAAGGCGCCGTACGGGGCGCTGGCTCTCCTCGGGGCCGCCGCCGCCGTCGTGGCCCTCAGGCAGGGCGCCGCCGTGACGGGGTACGGCGAGTACGGGGCGGCGGCGCGCGTGGCCCTGGTCGGCTACAGCCTCGGGTTCTATCCCTGGGCGATGCTGTGGCCGGTGAGCCTCTCGCCGCTCTACGAGATCCCGGCATGGGTGAACCCGGTCGAGTGGCGCTTCCTGGGGCCGACGCTCGGCGTCGTGCTGGTGACCGGCGTGCTGGTGGCGCTGAGGCGGCGCTGGCCTGCGGGGCTCGCCGCCTGGGCGCACTCGGCGATCGTGCTGGTGCCGGTGAGCGGGATCGTGCATGCGGGCTACCAGCTCGCGCACGACCGCTACAGCTACCTCTCGGGGCTCGGGTTCGCGACGCTGGTGGGCGCCGGCCTCACATGGATGGCTCGCGCGGGCCGCGCAGGCCGGGTCGCCGGCTGGGTGCCGGGCGCGGTGACTGCCGCAGCAGTGCTCGTGGTGCTGGGCTGGGGGGCGGGAGCGTGGCGGCAGAGCCAGATCTGGCAGAGCTCGGAGCGCCTCTGGCAGGCGGCCCTGGAGGCCGACCCGGAGTGCGCCCTCTGCAACAACAACATGGGCGCGGCCATCGTCCGGTCGGGCCGGGCGGATCCGGCGCGGCTCGATCTGGCGGAGGCGCATTTCCGGTACGCGATCCTCCTGCGCCCGGAGCGGCCGGACCCGTATCACAATCTGGGCACTCTCCTGGCGGGCCAGAAGCGTTACCATGAGGCCGGGTGGGCCCTCCGGACCTACATGCGCCTGTCACCGGGGGCGCCTGACGGCCCCCTCCGGCTCGGGATGCTCTACGTGGACCAGGGGCGATACGCGGAGGCGGTCGCGTCTCTCGACGGAGCGCTCCGGCTGAAGGCGGAGTACCCGGAAGCTCGTGCCGAGCGCGCGCGCGCGCTGGATGCCCTGCGCGCGACGGACCCGGCCCTGGCGGAGCGTCTCACGGATCGCGGCCGAGGAGAACCGCATGGACCCTGAGGGAGGAGGCAACGCGGCGCCCCGGGCGTTCCGCGTGATGCGCGAGTCCCCGATCCGCCAGCGAGTCGTCATCGCGCTGGCCCTGTCCACCGTGATTCCCACCCTGATCCTGTTCTACGTCCTCCTCATGCACATCGTCGGCATGCCCCCCGAGCAGCGCGGCTATCTCCCCGCGCTCGCGCTGTCGACCATGATGCTCATGGTCGGCGGCGGCGCGATCATCTGGGACCTGGCGCGGGAGGCGGACCGTGCCAACACGCGCTGGCGCGATCTCTCCCTCACCGACGAGCTGACCGGCGCGTACAACCGCCGGTATTTCGACTTGCGGCTCCACGAGGAGATCGCGCGGGCCGAGCGCTCCGGCCATCCGCTCTGCCTCATGCTCCTGGACGTGGACCATTTCAAGGAAGTCAACGATCGCCACGGCCACGACGCCGGAGACGCGGTGTTGAAGGAGATCTGCCGCATCATCCAGGCGCAGTCGCGCGCGGCGACCACGCTGTGCCGCTACGGGGGCGACGAGTTCGCGATCCTGCTCCCGGAGACGGCCTGGACGGGCGCCCTGGTCTACGGAGACCGGATCCGGACCTCCGTGAACCGGGCGACCTTCCCGCACGCGGAGCCCGTGAGCATCAGCATCGGGCTGGGCGCTTTCCCCGACGACGCCCGCAGCCCGGACGACCTCTTCAAGGCCGCCGACACCTCGCTGTACGCGGCCAAGGCAGGGGGGCGGAACCGGATCGGCGGGTAGCCGCAGGCACCCGAGCGGCCTCTTGTGTTCTCCCGCCTTTCCTGGTAGTGAGAAGCCAGTTCCCAGGCCCAGCCACTCCCAGGAGGTGCCGCCATGGCGAGGATCACCCAGCTCACGGTCTCCACCCCTTCCAGGCCCGGCGTCCTGGCCAGGATCTGCAGCACCCTGGCGGGGGCCGGCGTCAACCTCTCGGGGATCTGCGCCGCCGAGGTGGGCGGGCGGGGAAAGATCCGGATGGTCGTGAGCGATCCGGGCAAGGCCAAGAAGGCCCTGGCGGACGCCAAGATCCGGTCCGGCGAGGAGCCGGCCCTGCTCCTCACCCTTGAGGACCGCCCCGGCACCGTCGCCCAGATCGCCCAGCGTCTGGCCGCGGCCAGGATCAACATCAAGTGCGCCTATGCCACAACCCCGGCCGGTGCGGGTGGATCAGCCCAGATCGTGGTGGTCGTCGCCAACCTGGACAAGGCCGAGCGGGCGCTCGGGTGAGGCTCAAGCGGGACGAGGTCGAGCGGATGATGGGCGAGCGTCCCGGGGGGACCTCGCTCGAGGAGGCGCTGGAGGTCTTCGAGGTCTTTGCCAGCAGCACGCTCGCCGACGAGGTCTACGTCCTCGACGACGTGAGCGGCAAGCGCATCGCCATCGCCCCGGCGGCGCTCAGGGCGAAGTACAGGAAGGAGTGAGGACATGGCCATCATCTGCCTCTCCCACGAAATGGGGGCCGGCGGCCCGGAGATCGGACAACTGCTGGGCCAGCGCCTCGGCTACCGGTACATCGATCAGGAGCTGATCTCGGACGCGGCCCACCGCTACGGGCTCCTCGAGGAGAAGCTCACCCACCTGGACGAGTCCAAGCCCTCCCTCTTCGAGCGCTTCGACGCCGAGACCCGGCGCTACATCACGGTGATCCAGACGGCGCTCTACGAGCTTGCGGAAGGCGACAACGTGGTGCTCATGGGACGCGGCGGCCAGTGGCTCCTGCGCGGCATCCCCCACGTGCTCCGCATCCGGATCATGGCGCCCTTCGATCTCCGGGTGAAGCGCCTGGGCAAGAAGCTGTCGGGGCAGATGGGCGAGCAGACCAACCCGCGGACCATCACCGACATGGTCCGGCGGGACGACACGGAGAAGGCCGGGCGCATGCGCTACCTCTACGAGGTGGACCTGCGGGACCCCGCGCTCTACGACGTGGTGGTCAACACCGAGAAGCTGTCGGTGGAGGGGGCCGTGGATCTCGTCGCCGGGCTCGCGCGTCCAGGTGGCGCTGGCGACCCACCCGGAGACCAGGAAGTACCGCATCACGGTCGAGGCCAGGGCCGGAGTCGTGACGCTGGAGGGGACGGCCGCCCTCGAGGAGGCCGTGGACGTGGCCCGCACCGTGGACGGAGTGCGGGAGGTCAAGACGCAGCAGGTCGAGATCCCGCCCATCCCACCGTTCGTGGCGTAGCAGGCTGCTGAAAAAGGCCCATCTGCTTCGTTGGCGCCCTCGGCTGCACGCTCAACGTACAGCGAGTACGCCTCGCGTGCGGCGGTTGGGCGCCGCCTCGCGTCTGGGCCTTTTTGAGCAGCCCGCGGAGCTTTTCCGCATCCTGCTAGCCGCTGACTTCCATCAAGGGCCTGTCGCTCAACCCGGGGCCTGTCGGGGCTTGACCGGCTCGTAGTGCGCGCTGTGCCAGGGAGCATGGCACCCGGGGCAGCTGCGCCAGGCGCCCTCCGGGCTCGAGGAGGCGCGGTGGTGGAGGTCGCCCGCAGGTGGCCGGGCGCCGCAGCGGCGGCACTCTTGGGCGTGGTGCTGGCCATGTGCTACGCGCCCGTGGTGTTCGCGGGGAAGTCCCTCCAGGCCCCGCTCTACACGGCGAGTGCGGTCGTGCCGGGCGGGCCATGGGGGTACGCCGGACGGCGGCCGGCCAACACGTTCGACGTCGATCTCGCCACGCCCGCCTTCTACGAGTGGCCGCTCAACCGCTACATCGGCCGAGTCCTCAGGAGCGGAGAGCTGCCGCTGTGGAATCCGCACCAGGGCGCCGGCGTGCCGGTCGTGGCCAACTACTCGACCCGCGTCTTCTTCCCTTTCCAGATGGCCCTCGATGTGAGTCCGCCCGCGCTCTGGGACTTCTTCTTCCTGCTGAGGCTCTGGGCCGCCGGCTGGCTCACCTATCGCTTCCTGTCCCGTGCGGGGCTCGGCTGGACGGCGGCGGTATTCGGCGGACTCGGGTACATGCTCTCGGGGGCCTTCGTCTGGTTCATCAACCTCGAGCAGTACGTCAACGCCGCCATGGCGCTCCCGCTCTGGTTCCTGGCGGTCGAGAGCTTCGTCGCGAGACCGGATGCGCGTCGGAGCGCCTGGGCGGCCCTGGCGGTGGGCCTCAACCTGCTGGCCGGGCAGCCCGAGATCACCCTGTACGGGCTCACCGCCGGCGGCCTGTACGGGGTCGTCCGATGGCGCTCCGGCCACCGTCTCCGCGTGCCCATCCGGCGGGCGATGGTCTGGGTCGTGGTCGCAGTGAGCACCGGTTTCGCGCTGGCTGCCGTGCAGCTCTTCCCCTTCGCGGCGCACCTGCCCAACGCCCATCACCTGCACCGCTCGGGCGGTGACATGGGCGTGCGTGACCCGGCGCCGCCGATCCTGGCGATCCAGATCTTCGTTCCGTCCTTCTACGAACTGCCCACCTTCTTGCGCACCAAGCCGGACAACGGCTCCTGGGATCAGGTGGGCGGGTACGCCGGCGTGCTGGCGGCTTTTCTCCTGCTGGCCGGCCTTGGCGCCGCCCCGTGGCGCGCCAGCCCGGCGGGACGGGCCCCGTTGATCTTCTTCGGCGCGCTCGCCGCATGGCTGCTCCTGAAGAACTTCGGGCTTCCTCCGTTCGACTGGATCGGCTACCTTCCCTTCTTCGATCAGGTCTGGACGCCGCGATGGGGCGGGCCGACCTGGTGCTTCGCCGTGGCGGCCGGCTCCTCATTCGGCCTCCAGCGGCTGCTCGAGACCCCGCCGACGGCGACCAGAAGGGCGCGGATCCTCCTCGTGGCGGCTGGGCTCCTGGTGCTCGTGAGTACGCTCGCGGCCAAAGGATTCACCGCCCTGGCTCCTCTGCAGGACGCATACTGGGAGTTCATCTGGCCGGGCGCCATTGGCGGCTCGCTGCTGGCCGCGACGGTGGTGGGATTCGCCACGATCGCGCTCTGGCAATGCCGCGGTGCCGGACTCGCGGTGGCCCTCCTGGCCCTGCTGGTCATCGAGCGGTGGCTCCCGATCCCGCGGGGATATCCGCCGCTCCTCCTCACCTTGCGTTTCGCTCCGGTCGGGCTCGGACTCGCGGCCGTCGCATTCGTGGTTCTCCGCCGCCCGCCGGCCGCCGTTGGAAGCGCAGTCGTGGCGCTGGCTGTGGGGCTCGCCCTGGACCCTTTCGCCCCCCTGGGCCTGCCCAGGCGGGCCGATCCCGCCGCCGCCCCGCCGGTAGTCCGGGTCCTGAAGGGGTTGGCCCGGCACGATCGCATCATGGGGGACGCCCGGGTGCTGGCGCCGAACTACGCCAGCGTGTTCGGGCTCTACGATGTCCGGCACGTGGACGCGCTGGCTGTCGACTGGTTCCACCGCTTCGTGGAGGAGGGTCTCGAGACGCACCCGCGGCGCTGGTGGCACGCGCTCTGGTTCGTCGGCGATCCCGAGCGCCCGCCCCGGAGCCCTGCCCTCGCTCCGGATGCCGCCGCACCCACTCGGCTGGAGCAGGACCTGCGGGCGAGGCTCCGCGGGTACTCGCTGCTGGGCGTGCGCTACATCGTCGCGCCCCGCGGCATGGACCTCAACCGGGCGGCCGCGGGAGAGGCCGATCGGTTTCCACTCGTCTATGACGGCGAGGCGCTGGTGTACGAGAACCGAGCGGCCCTGCCGCGCGCATTCGTGGCGACACGGTGGGAGGCCGCGGCCGGTCCCGCGGCGGCCCGGGCGCGCGCCCTGTCCCCTGACTTCGATCCGAGAGTCAGCGCCGTCATCGAGGACGCGTCAGCCGGCGCGGGCGGCAGTGGCGGCGTTGCCACCATCGCCGAGTATCGCCCGACCAGGGTCCGTCTCGAGGTCGACCTCGATGGCGCCGGCCTGGTGGTGCTCAGCGACACCTTCTATCCCGGATGGCGGGCGTCGGTCGACGGGCGGCCAGCTCCCATTCATCGCGTCAACGGCGTGTTCCGGGGCGTGTTCGTAGACGGGGGCCGCCACGAGGTGATGATGCGGTTTCTGCCATCGAGCCAGATGTGGGGGCTGGGCGTCAGCGCCGCCGCGCTCCTGGTCGTGGCGGCGCTCGCCTTCAGGGTCCCTCACGGGCCGCCGCGCGCCCGCTGATCCCGCGTCCGCCGCTCAGACGGCACGGCATCCTGCCAATGACTCTCGCGGAGCTCGTTAACGCCGGGGCCGGGGGGCCCCGCCCTCCGGGCCCCGGCGCCTCGCGGTCAAGGGATTTCGCGAGAGTCACTGCCCACCGGGCCTGGCGGGGCCCTCGCGCTTCGGCCGGTCGTCGGGGACCTCGGCGACCTTTGCTGTCACGTCGATCTTCTGCTTCTTCCTGAGCACCTGGAGCCTGACAGATGGCACCCGCACCGGGGTTGTCGCGCGTAGCCGTGACGGGGGATCAGTTCGAGCCGCGTCCTGGCGCCGGCCGGCCGGGAGTCCGCTCACTCGCCGTCGCCGGCCAGCTCGCCGTAGCCGCGGCCCGAGGTCGGGCGCTCGCCGGCCGCGCCCTGGACGCGCACCGCCACGTCCAGCGTCGACTTCACCTCCACGAACACGAAGCCGTTCCGCTTCCTCCTTCACGATCGTCGGCGCCGGATAGCGCTGGCGGCTCCTTCCGTGATGCGCCCCGGGGCCAAGCCGGGCCAGGCCGGGGCCGCCGGCAGGGGCCCAGACCGCGGGGCCCCGGGGGGCCGGCGAGGCGAGGGTCCGACAAGGGGCGGTTACGTCGATGATCGCCCCTTGACGAAGTGAGCGCTTGCATGTACAGTCAAGTGCACAAGGAGATGAGCCATGACCCAGCTGACGATCTCTGAGGCGCGCAAGGGATTCCTCGCCCTACCGGAGAAGCTCGCGCGCGAGCCCGAGCGCGCGGTCACCATCACGCGCCGGGGTCAGCCGGTTCTCGCCGTCTTGCCGTGGGAGTTCTACGAGAGCATCGTCGAGACGCTCGACGTGCTCAGCGAGCCCGAGCTCGTGGCGGCGCTTCGTGAGAGCATCGAGGACATCGAGCGTGGCCGTCTGCTCAACCACGAGGAGGTTGGGGCGCGTCTCGGGCCGTGACCGACTCGGTCTACGCCGTCAAGTGGACCGAGACGGCGACCAGGCTTCTGGAAGCGATCTCCGACAAGAGGGTTCAGCGCGGCATCTACGCTCGCGCCGGCCAGCTCGCGCATTCCCCGGAAGACCAGGGCAAACCCCTGGTCTCCGAGCTGGCTGGATTCCGCAGTGTTCGCGCCGCAGGTCAGAAGTACCGCATTGTCTACCGCGTCCAGCGGCAGGATGTCATCGTGGTGGTTGTCGCGGTGGGCCGCCGAAAGCACGGGGACGCGGCCGACATCTATGCGCTCGCCCGGAAGCTTCTGAAGCAACGGCTTGTTCCGGTGCGCACCCAGCGTGGGAAGAAGTAGCCGCCGCCCCTGCACCAGGCGTCATGCCTTGGCCGCGGGAGGAACTCCCGGGCATGCCCACACACGCATAACTCGCGGGCGCCTTCATGCCGCTCGAGGCCGAGCGGGCCTGCCAGCAGATGGCGCCCTCACCTTGCCACGGGCGTGCTCGGTAGGAGCCCTCTTCACTGCGAGGCGCATGCGGCAAAAGACCTGCTCGAGGGCTTGCTCGACGCGAGGCCGCTCGGCGAGCATCTTCGCGCGGTCGGATGCCCCGATGTAGCGGTACAATTACCACCGTCATGAGCGCAACGACACGTGACGGGCGGGCAGCCACCGACGCGGTGAATCGTCTCGTCGACGAGCACCGCGTCCGGTGCCTCTGGTTTCTGCGACCGGACTACTACCCGTCCACGCTGGAGGAGCGTCTCCGGGTCCTCGGACACATCGAGCGCCACGGCGACCGCGATGCCTTCTGTCAAGCGGCCGCCTTGAAGCGATGGCTCTCACCGGACTCCAGCGCACCGTCTGCCGCCTCCTAGCGGAGACCCGCATCGCGTCGGGCGAAAGCTACGTCGCCGGCGGTGTGGCCCTGAACGAGCTGATCGCGGCCTCGCGCATCTCGCGGGACATCGACCTGTTCCACGATACCGACGAGGCCCTCGAGGCGAGCTGGCGCGCCGATCGGCTCCTCCTCGAGGCGAACGGCTTCGAGGTGCTCCTCGTGAGGGAGCGCGCGACCTTCGTCGAGGCGGAGGTCGCCGCGGGCGGCGACCGTGTCCTCCTGGAATGGGCGCGCGATAGCGCCTTTCGATTCTTCCCGCTCCAGCGTCACGAGGAGTTCGGGTTGACCCTTCATCCCTTCGATCTCGCCACCAACAAGGTGCTCGCGCTCGTGGGGCGCCTGGAGGTGCGCGACTGGGTCGACGTGATCGCGACCCACGATCGCCTCCAGCCCCTCGGCTACGTCGCCTGGGCCGCGTGTGCGAAAGACCCAGGCTTTGGCCCGGCGGCAATCCTGGAGGGCGCCGCACGCTCTGGCAGGTACTCCGCCGAAGAGGTGCGAGCGCTCTCCTTTGCCGGGGACCCTCCCGATGCCGGGGAGTTGGCTCGCGCGTGGCATCGAATCCTCGATTCGGCCCGTGAGATCGTCTCGCTCCTCCCGCCGGAGGAGGTGGGCACGTGCGTCCTCGCCGCGTCCGGAGGGCTCTTCCGAGGAACTCCCGCCGAGATCCGCGGGGCGCTCCGTGAGGGAGGGATGGTCTTTCATCGGGGACGCATCCGCGGCGCCCTGCCTCAGTTGAAGGCGTGAGGGGTGCTGTGCCATCGGGTGATCCCCTGATCCCTCTGCCATCGCGGGGATCCCCGCCCGCGGCCATCGGGGAGATCCGCCGCGCTGACCGA